>Ga0114931_10004744_pt1 | contig 16892 bp, 14 predicted proteins | sample 2SBtaG_FD_89579 | JGI IMG/M metagenome (GOLD analysis project Ga0114931, IMG submission 89579) | Deep subsurface microbial communities from Kolumbo volcano to uncover new lineages of life (NeLLi) - 2SBTROV14_V59a metaG | ecosystem: Environmental > Aquatic > Marine > Volcanic | place: Kolumbo...
CTTATTTTTCACTTTGAAAACAGTCATTATATCAACATAACTCTTGTTTTCAAAGCAAAAACTAAGAACAAAATAATCAACCCAAAAACCTCAATTTATTTATTCACCGTTCCTTAACGATTGAGAATTCAACTTTAAAGATAGTTTTAAACAAAGCTTCTTTAAAACCTAAAAAATAAAAAAGTCAGTTTTCTATTTTTGAATAGAATGAACCTCTTGGAATAGTTGGTGAAAATACGAGAATTTTTGGGTTTTTGCAAAATATCCCCTGTCCGGTGAATTGCATAGGTTCTTTTGCCCTCAAAATGCAAAGCCTTTGAATTAAGGGAGCGGAAAAGCAAATCAAATCTGATGCCGTTCCCAATAATTTTGCTCTTCGATTTCTTCTAAAATGGTCAGGTAGTTGAGGTAGCGCAATTCACTGATTTTGCCGGTTTCAATAGCAGCTTTCACGGCGCAACTCGGTTCGTCGCGGTGCAGGCAATTGCCGCCGAATTTGCAGTTTTTAGCATATTCGAAAAACTCTCTGAAATTGTGTGCCACATCCATAGGTTCAAGATTGTTGAAGGCGAGGGCTTTAAGTCCGGGGGTATCAATGAGGGAAGCGCCAAAATCGAGGGCGTGCATTTCGGCAAAGGTGGTCGTGTGCTGTCCTTTGCCCGTATAGTCCGAAAGCGATTTGGCTTTTAGGTCCAGACCAGGTTGGAGAGCGTTGATGAGGGAAGATTTTCCGACGCCGGATTGCCCTCCGATGAGGGTGATTTTATCTTTCAGCAGGTCTTTCAATGAATTCGTGCCATCTCCATTGACAGCAGAGGTGAGCAAAACAGAATAACCGATGCGCTCATAGATTTCTTTCAAAAAGGAATAGATGGCCATGTCTTCTTCCCCATAAATGTCTGCTTTGTTAAAAACGATGCCGGTGGGAATATTGTAGGGTTCGGTCATCAGCAAAAAGCGGTCAATGAACCCCTGCTTCAAATTCGGTTGGGTGATGGTGATTATTAAAACCGCTTGGTTAATATTGCTGGCAATCAAATGAAGTTCGTGCTTTTTGCGGGGCGATTGTCGAAGGACGAAATTTTCGCGTGGCAATATTTCTTTGATAATGCCGGTTTTGCCGTCGCTTTCCAATTCCAATTTCACTTCATCGCCCACGGCGACCGGATTGGTCAGTTTCTTTCCTTTCAACCGAAATTTGCCGATAATCCGGCAGGGCACTTCTTTCCCGTCTTCCAACTTCACGAAGTACCAACTACCCGTTGATTTTATGACTTTTCCAAGTTTCAAAATTAATGGCAATTTGTTGGGTGCCAATGGAGTGAACTTGCCGCCGGGCATTTGCTTTTATTGACTTTGATATTCCAACTTTCGATTTAGCGAATGCACCGCAGCGGCCATTTCCAAGACCAAATTCGGGTCTTTTTCAATAGCATCGCCCACGACGATAATGTCCGCCCCGGCTTTCAGGTTTGCCAATGCTTTTTCCGGGGTCCGAATGCCGCCACCCACGATTAAGGGAATGGAAATCGCCCCACTGACTGCTTCAATCATCGTTTCGCTGACCGGTTTTTTTGCGCCACTCCCGGCATCCATGTAGATCATTTGCAAACCCAACATCTCTCCAGCCAAAGCCGTGCAGACGGCGATGTCGTCTTTTTGGGCAGGGATGGGGCTGGTGTTGCTCATGTAAGAAACGGTGGTTGAAGTACCGCCCTCAATGAGCATGTAGCCGGTGGGCAAAATTTCCAAAGGGCTCATTTTCAAATACGGGGCAGCAATGACGTGGTTGCCAATGAGCAATTCGGCATTTCTGCCGGAAATGAGTGAAAGAAAAAGAATGCCATCCGCCCGGTAACTCAATTGAAAAGAATTTCCCGGAAACAAAATCATCGGAATCTTGCACTGCTTTTTGATAGAAGCCAGGCAATCATCCAACATATCGTTGACTATGAGGCTTCCGCCAATGAAAAAAAAGTCAACTTCGGCTTCTACTGCCAACGCCAACATCTTCTCCATATTTCCCAAACGCACCTTGTCGGGGTCGAGAAGGACGACGAATTTTTTCTCTCCATTTTTTTTGGCTTCCGTAAGGTTTTGATAGAGGGTCATTGTGCGAAGATAACTTTCTTTGAGGAACAGTTGAAAAGATGCGCGTTTAAAAATTTGAAAATGTGGAAATTATTAAGATGGGCAGCATTTGTCAGGTCATTTATTTCCAAGAAAAATTTCAACGGGATTTGTTTTTATTTCTACCTTTAACAAATTGCGGAATTACAGTTTGGGAGATGTTTTTTGTGGCTGAATGAAGAAAGGGCAATGGTGCGCCAAATAAATTTGGCGCTCCTTTCAAGTCTTTTGATTTTCAGTTATTTATTTCCTGCTCCCGTATAAAAAATTAATTGCCAAATGAATTTGGCAAACCCATATTGCACCAGAACTCGAAAGGAAACGAACTATGAAAAAGCGTTGGAAACTCATTCCTACCGACGAATCGGAAGTCAGGCAATTGCAGGAAGCGCTGAAAATTCATCCGATTTTCTGCCAGCTTCTCGTTCAAAGAGGCATCAAAACCTTCGAAGAAGCTAAAAGTTTCTTTCGTCCGGAATTGTCGCATTTGCACGACCCTTTTTTGATGAAAGACATGGAAGCTGCCCTGCTACGCCTGGAAAAAGCCATTCAAGATGAAGAGCGCATTTTACTTTACGGCGATTATGACGTAGATGGCACCACCTCCGTCGCACTGCTTTATTCTTTCCTTAAAAATCATCATTCAAAACTCGACTATTACATCCCCGATCGCTACAAAGAAGGCTACGGCATTTCCATGCAAGGAATAGATTTTGCCAAACAAAACGGCATCTCTCTCATCATCGCAATGGACTGCGGCATCAAAGCCAATAAGCAAGTTGAAAAAGCGAAAACCCTCGGCATAGACTTCATTATTTGCGACCATCACCTGCCGGAAGGACAACTGCCCCGAGCCGCCGCCGTACTTGACCCTAAACGCCCCGATTGTGCTTACCCCTACAAAGAATTGAGCGGTTGCGGCGTTGCGTTCAAACTGGCGCAGGCTTTTGTCCAAAAAAATGAATTGCCCTTCGAAACATTGACTGAACTCCTTGATTTTCTGGTGATTAGCATTGCCAGCGATATTGTTCCAATGACCGGTGAAAACCGCGTTTTAGCTTTTTACGGCTTGAAAAAATTGAACCGGACACAACGTCCCGGACTGAAGGCTTTGATTGCCGAAAGCCAACGACTAGCTCCTCTGAATATCAACGACATCGTGTTTGGGCTTGGCCCCATGATTAATGCTGCCGGAAGGTTAGCTGATGCGCAACAAGCTGTGCGTTTAATGCTTTCCAATGAAAAACACCTCGCTTTTGAAAATGCCAGAATCTTGAATCAACGAAATGAAAAACGCAAGGAATACGACCTACTGATTGCCGAAGAAGCAAAAATGCTGTTCCGACAATTTTCCGGTTGGCAGAATCGGAAAAGCATCGTGCTGTATCAACCGCATTGGCACAAAGGCATCGTGGGCATCGCCGCTTCTCGCTTGGTGGAACAATTTCACCGCCCCACCATCATCTTGACCGAATCGAATGGAATGGCAGTGGGGTCGGCGCGGTCAATAAGGGGATTCAACGTTTATGAAGCTCTCAAGGGTTGTGATGATTTGTTGGTAAACTTCGGGGGTCACTTTTACGCTGCGGGAATGACCTTGGAATCGGAGCGCGTTTCTAGCTTCCGCGAGCGTTTCGAGTCCATAGTGAGCGAAACTATCGAACCGGAAATGCTTACCCCTGAAGTGGAAATTTCCACCCTGCTTTCTCTCAAGGAAATTACGCCCAAATTTTGGCGCATTCTGAAGCAATTTGCTCCCTTTGGTCCGGGCAATCGAAGCCCCGTCTTTGCCAGCAAGAATGTGCAGGACATCGGCTATTCAAAACTTTTGAAGGGCAACCACCTCCGGCTGTCCGTAAAACAAGGAGATTCGTCGCCCATCTATGGGGTGGCATTCGGCAGAGGAGATGCTTTCGAAAAAGTGCGGACGAGGAAGCCTTTTCACATTTGTTACAAATTGGAAGAAAATAATTGGGAAGGACGACAATCTATCCAATTGATGGTCAAAGATTTAAAGTTTTGAGAAATTGTAATTTTAGATGAAAGGTGAAAGATGAAAGGAGGCGCACCTTATGTAGGGCACACTCAAAAAAGGTAAATCCTATGCATCGAGCTGACAAAAAAAGGCCAACTATTTTTCGACTTCCGTTAAACTTGCCGAAATTTGCAGCCAAAAATCTAGAGACTAAAATGATGCGAACAACATTACTTTTCATTTTAATTTGTTTTCTCCCGGTTTCTTTATTCCCCAACGAGATTGACCAACTTTTCAAAGAAGCTAATCAAGCCTATCAGGATAAAGAAAATTCAGAAGCCATTGAAAAATACGAGGCCATCCTGAACGAGGGCTATCACTCTTTAGACTTGTATTACAACCTTGGCAATGCTTATTATCGAAACGGGGAAATCGGAAAATCCATTCTGAATTACGAACGGGCGCTTTTATTGAATCCCAACGATGGAGACGTTCAATTTAATTTGTCTTTGGCAAGGCAGCAGCTAAAAGATAATTTTGAGGTGCTGTCCACTTTTTTTCTGACCCGGTGGTGGCGAAGCTTGCGACAATTGGCATCCTCCACTAGTTGGAGTATTTTGGCGATGTTGGTTTTGTGGACGGGAATCGGAGGCTTCGTCTTGTGGCTGATGGGGCAGGCTAGAAAAACCAAGAAGCGAGGTTTTTTTGTGGGGGTGGTTTGCCTCGTGGGAAGCATGTTTCTGTTTTCGCTTGCCTTCAGCCGCACTAAATTTGAAGAAAATAGCGGGCAAGCCATCATCCTCAGTTCTACTGTTTCTCTCCAAAATGCGCCCGATGAAGCAAGTACGCAAATCCTTCAATTACACGAAGGCACCAAAGTAAAACTACTCGACCAAATCGGCGACTGGCACAAAGTAAAACTTTCCGACGGCGATCAAGGCTGGCTTCCCGATAAAGCTTTGGAACAAATTTGAACTTCAAACACGGGCAAAAAAAAAGCCCTGTCCAAGGATGAACAGGACTCCAAATATAAAGCTATGAAAACTAAAACTATTCTCGTTGATTATCTTTTCTTCCGAAAATTATTTCGCATCCGGGTCTTTGCCACCTTTCAAATGGTCTTGATATTCTTTCAATTTTTCCCAATCGCCCGAAGCAGCAATTTCGGCTTGTTTTGGCCAAGTAGTGGGGTCGTGCATTTTGTATCTGTTGCCTGCCGCTGCCAAAACTTCCTTTATATTTGAAACATCCGCCTCTGCTAAAACTGCCAAGTTACTAATTCCTGCGTCTTTAAGCAAGTTTTCAATTTTTGGACCAATACCTTCAACGATTTTAAGGTCATTTTCTTTTATTTTTTTCCTGCTTTTAGATGGTTTTTTTTCAGCAGAGACGACAGGGGCTGCTTCCGTCGTTTTCTTTTCCGCTTTGGATGCTACTTTTGGCGGGGCTTCTTTTTTCGGTTCCGCCTTGGGAGTGACTTCAGCCTTTGTTTTGGGCTTTGCAGCAACTTCCGCTTTGAGTTCCGGCTTTGGAGTAGCCTTGACCTTCGTCTCGGGTTTTGCAGCAACTTCCGCTTTGGGGATGGCTTTAGCTTTTGGAGCAGCTTTTTTTAGCGGTGCCACCTTTTCAGCCACTTCTTCGAATGGAATGATGTTGACGAAGGTTCGGTTTTGCTTCCTTTTTTTGAAAGCGACCGTGCCGTCAACAGCAGCATGAAGCGTAAAATCTTTTCCCATGTAAACGTTTTCACCGGGGTGAAACCTCGTTCCCCGTTGCCGAACAATGATATTCCCGGCAATGGCAAGCTGCCCGCCAAATAGCTTCACTCCAAGCCGCTTGCTATGACTGTCCCGGCCATTATTTGAACTGCCAACACCTTTTTTATGTGCCATGATTTTTTAGATTTTCAAGTAAAAATTAAGGATGGAAGAACCTTCCGTTTCCCAACCAATTTACACGCTGATTGAATCAATTTTTATTTTGGTAAATTGCTGCCGATGGCCGTTTTTCACTCTGTAGCCCTTGCGGCGTTTCTTTTTGAAGACAATCACTTTATCTCCTTTTTGCTGGTCTAGCACGGTGGCCTGTACGGATGCAGCGTTCAATACCGGCTTGCCTAATTGGACGTCTCCGTCTCTATCTACCAAGTGAACCTGGTCGAAGGAAACCTCGTCGCCCGCATTGGCTTCTAACCGGTGGACGAAGAGTTCCTGCCCCTGCGTCACTTTAAACTGTTGACCGGCTATGGTTACGATTGCGAACATAATGATACTGTTTTAGAATAAAAAAAGGACGGCAAAATATAATTCACCTCCAAGGTTAAAGTTGGTCGCCGTACATCTTCTGGCGATACACGGCTTTCAGAATTTCCGTCCGGCGTTTCACGGAAGGTTTGGTGTAATGCTTGCGCCTACGCAATTCTTTCAGCGTCCCCGAACGTTCGAATTTTCTTTTGTATTTTTTCAAAGCCCGGTCAATGGATTCGCTATCTTTTACATCGATAATCAGCATAGAAAGAATATTTTTAATTTTTAATTTTTTTCAAACTAATTAACAGCTTGAAAAAACGGCGCGCGAAGGTACAGAGATTCTTTTATTTTTAGAAATATTCAACCTTCGATTTTTCTTCCTTATTTCTTCAAGCTGCCGACCATGTTTTCAGGTCGCACCCATTCGTCAAATTGTTCCGCTGTCAGCAAGCCTAACTCAAGGGCTGCTTGCCTAAGCGTCTTGTCTTCTGCATAGGCTTTTTTGGCAATTTTAGCGGCATTGTCGTAGCCGATTTTTGTGTTCAAAGCCGTGACGAGCATCAGAGAATTGTTCAAATGTTCGTTAATTCGCGCTTGATTTGGCTCTATTCCCTTGGCGCAATTTTTATTGAAACTTTGGCAGGCATCGCCTATAAGACGAGCTGAAAAAAGGAAATTGAAAATTATCACGGGCTTGAAGACATTCAGTTCAAAATGACCGGTCATGCCGCCAATGTTTATGGCAACGTCATTGCCAACCACCTGTGCCATAGCCATCGTAAGGGCTTCTGCCTGCGTCGGATTCACCTTGCCCGGCATGATGGAAGAACCCGGTTCGTTGGTCGGAATGAGCAATTCGCCGATGCCACTGCGCGGCCCGGAGACCAACAGCCGGATGTCGTTCCCAATTTTCATCAGCGAGCAAGCGACTGTTTTTAGTGCGCCATGGGCTTCGACGATAGCGTCGTGCGAAGCAAGGGCTTCGAACTTGTTTTCGGCTGTTTTAAAAGGAAGCCCCGTTAGTTCGGCAATTTTCGCAGCCACCTTTTCCGAATAGCCTTCCGGCGTATTCAAACCCGTGCCGACCGCCGTACCGCCCAAAGCCAATTCTGAAAGATGGGACAGCGAATTTTTTATGGCCCGCAAGCCATGTTCCAATTGAGAAACGTAGCCCGAAATTTCTTGCCCCACGGTCACGGGGGTGGCGTCCATGCAATGTGTTCTACCGATTTTCACGACCTTCATGAATTCGACCGACTTGGACTGAAGCGTGTCGCGCAAGGCTTCTATGCCTGGGATGGTGCATTCGACGATGATTTTGTAGGCAGCGATGTGCATGGCCGTGGGGAAGGTGTCGTTAGAAGATTGGGATTTGTTGACGTCGTCGTTGGGGTGCAAAAATTTCTTTTCGTCGGTCAAAGAACCGCCCTGCAGCACCTGCCCCCGATTGGCAATGACTTCATTGGCATTCATGTTTGATTGCGTTCCCGAACCGGTTTGCCAAACGGCGAGAGGAAATTGGTCATCCAATTTCCCTTCAGAAATTTCGTCGCACACCTTTGCTATCAAATCTGCTTTTTCTTTCGACAGCACTCCTAAATCAAAATTGGTGTAGGCAGCAGCTTTTTTTAAAATGGCAAAAGCACGGATGACTTCCAAGGGTATCCGCTGATTGCCGATTTTAAAATTTTGAAAAGAACGTTGGGTTTGGGCAGCCCAATATTTATCGGCCGGAACGTCCACGTAACCGAGGCTGTCTTTCTCTTTTCGGTAGGTCATTTTTCAATTAAATTTTAGTTTCACGAAGGCGGTAAAGGTAATGAGACTTTTAATGTTAGACAATAGATGAAAGCTTTTTGGTTTTAATACAGCAGTCTATGGAAGCATCCAAACTGTTGTTTTGATTGAAAAAAACAATCTAAAATTCAGGTAAATTTTTTTCCTGGGAACGGTGAGGTGATAAAGTGTGCTATTTGAATGAATTATATTTTCTGCTGAAAGTGCTTTCAGGAGGAAATAGAATCAGTCAAATTGTGCAATTTATTATCTCACCGTTCTCTGAAATCTAAAGAAGCCTTCAAAAAGTTTGGATACCTGGATGAAACTGGCTGAAAAAGAAAAAAGTCAAAGACTCGTCGGGCGGGTTTTAAAGAATTGAATTTCATTCGCTTGTTACCTGTTCGTTAAAAAGTCCTCTCGCGAATAGAAACAAAAAAGGGTTCAAATTCTATGACAAGAATTTGAACCCTTTCGCAGTTTTCAACGGCTGCTACCATCAAATTTGAGCATTAATAAGACCAAAGGTCGTGTTCGAAGTTGAATATTTCTGCTTTAATTTTTTCTGCTTCCAATAGTAAGTCCACGCCTGTTTTATAGTCCTGTAGGCGGCGATCATGTACATTTGATGCTTTGTAAATATAACTGGAGAAGAAACGCATTTCGAGTAAATCTTCCCAGGTCATAGGGCTGGCATCATTGCCGGTATTAAACACGCGTTCTCGGGCAAGCACCTCGCGGGCATCTGGGTAGTAAACCCAAAACATTGGTTTTTCATAGCGGAAATTGCCGTTATCATCCTTCACATCGAGGAGGGGTGCAATTCCCAGAATCCGAACTTGCATAGTCGAAGTTTCTTCATCGAAAAACCAAACCTCTTTGATGCGAAAACGCTTCACATCTTCGGCATTTATATCATTTCGCACGATTTGAATTTGCTCTTCATAGGTTTCCGGGTCGAAGGTGATGACTGTATCAATCGTGGCACCCATGGAGGCTACTTCTTCTGGGGCCAAAGGGGAGGTAAATTTATCATCCTCGGTACCATATACCGTGATTTCTTCATTAACCGCGGCATCCATAAGGATGGTGAAAAAGGGGCGTTCGGGATAAGCAAACGGGAGATTCATTTTTTCCCGCACATCAACGACTCGCCAAATCCGCTTTTCCCAAAAAATATCGGCTTCCCGAACGTGGTCGTAAGGAAGTACCCTCTTTTCATAGGTAAGCCTTTTTTCCACGATGTCATCCAATGGCCGGTCGGCGTTAGGGTCACTTGATTCTGTCAAGATAGTTTCCGGCTGTTGTGCCGACGCAGGTAGCATCGTTAATACCATCAACACTCCTAAACTAAACAGTTGCACAGCAAACTTCATGATTTTGGTAGTTTTATTTGAATTTTGAGTTAAGATAAAGTTGGAAAAAAAATAAACTCCCAACTACTTGTTCCAAGGAAACTCGTTTAAAACAACTTCTAAAAAAAAACTCCTAACAAGCAAACAATAGTATTCAATCGCTACATTTTATTTAATTCGGAACACCATAGAATTAATTCTTCTACCTGCTTTGTCACCCGGACATCTCGCTTTTACATTGTCGTAATAGTAGATGTCGCCAGGTTTGGCCAATAAAATATACCTTTTTGACTTTTGGTTGTAGGTGCCTCCTCTATTGACAGATTCAACCGGGTCTTGCCGTTTAGCGGCTCTTACCAACGTAAAGCCCTGAATTTGGCATTTTGCATCAAAGTCAAAATTATCGAGCCAGGCAATTAATCCTTTTTGAACCTTAAATTCACCATTCCCCATACTGCCATCCGGCTTATTCCCTAAACGGGCGACAGGGTCGGGAATGCGTTTTACCCGAAAAACTTTGCTATTCGCCAAGCCGTCTCCACTTATGTTGATTCTACAATCATTGGTCGGTTGATTCACGGTCACTTCATATTTGTTAGCGCTAATTTTTTTAATGCTGCCTCCACCGCCGCTAATACTCACGCGAAGGTCGTTACTTGAAACACCTGCTGCTGAAACAGAGACCGGATTAGGAACTCCGATATAGAAAACGTTCATTTTATCTGCTGAAACAGCAACGGAACGTTCTCCCACCTCATATTCAAATTCTTTGTCGTAAGACTTCACTTCTCGGGTTAGTGGGTTCTCCACATCAATTCTCACTTTATATTTTTTTGTTCCAATGGAAGAAGCTGAGGCTTCATAAGTAGCTTTCCCCTCTGTTACAGGGAGGTTGTTTCCGTTGACAAAGATCTTTGTGTTGTCGGCGGCAGAAGTGCTGTAAGCGCTCAGAAATATGTCTGCCTCGTATTTATTTCCTCGAATTATGTATCCTTTCTTTTGAGAAATGACAGGCTCGAAAGCGTCGAATTTTAGTTCTTCTCCGCTCACTTGTTTGAAAAGGTGATTCAACACCGTTGTGGCTGAGGCCTTGGCATCGCTTTGAATTTTTCGCAATAGCGGAAACACTGCGGCCACCGGCAATTGGCGAAACTTCCAATCAGCCCAACTGACCTTTTTCCCTTCGCTACTTTTCTTTCCTGCTGTTTCTTTTTTCCAATCTTCTATATTTAATGGAAGAGAAGCCACCACCGAAGAATCTATTGACCCGGTGCTGTCTCTAAGTAACTCAATCAGCGCATTCCGAGTAGCCATTATCTTATCTTCCAATTGGTAACCAACACCATCTTTGTTAAGTGGGTCGCCGTCCGGTCCTAACACGAACATTCGAGTTGTAATATCCTTGTCTTTTTTGCGCTTGGGTTTGGAAGGGTCTTTTGGGTTGGGGCCTCCGGCGGCGGCAAAGAGGTCATCCCAAATTTTTTGGGTATATTCGGAAAAATCTTTTGTAATACTATCCGCTTCAATGGCAGCCTGACGAAATGCCTCGTTGGTTTCGTTTTTATAAGCATCTGCTTGTTTGTTGATGTTTGATAGTATTTGCTCGTTGGTTTTGTCGACAATAGCGCCACTACTTTTTAGTCCTTTATCCAATGAGAAAAAGGCATTCATCACTTCGGCAGAAACGTTGAGGGCTAACAATGCCGTCAGTACCAAATACATCAGGTTGATCATTAGCTGCCGCGGTTCCTTAGGTATGGACATATTGATTAATTTTTAAAAGTTATTGGTTCGATTCCTAAACTCAAATTAGCCTTCATGCTTGATATTAGACATGGCAGACAATACATTGCCATAAACCGAATTCAATGAACCCAGATTTTTATTTAAAACAGCTAATTGGTCTCTGTAAGCTTTTGTGTCTTCCAGCGAATCGCCCAAGTCAGCCATAGCTTCATTCAGCTTGGTGTAGAAGTTGTTCATCGTTTTGATTTGTTCGCTGGTACCGGAAAAATCAACTTCTTGCAATGCTTGTAGCGATGATAAATTCTTGGACATGGATTGCAATTCGGAAAGCATTCCGCCTAATTGTTGCTCCACTACTTCTCCATTTAAGGCTTGAGGCATTTCTTCTATTTCGCCTTGTGTCAAAGGAGCAATATTGGAATTATAGTTATCCAATCCGGGATACAATTTATCCCAATAAAAATCCGGTTCGGGACCAATTACTCCAAGAAACATGAAAATAAAGGCTTCTGTACTCAAGCCTATTGTTAACATTATACTGGCATTAGGCCAGCTTTCCAACTTTGCCAAGGCACCCATCAGTACGACGGACGCACCTACTCCAATAACAAGATTTTTAAAATACTTAAATCCTTTTGTGTGTACGAAACTCATCTTTAGGTCGTTTTAATACGGTTAGTTAAATAATTGATATTCCGGCTGTGACATCCCATTCCCCATAATGCCGGTCACCTTAAAAGGTAACACTTTTGGAAGAAAGGAATTTGTTTTCTTGGAAAAGACATGAAAAGGTGTGCTCTTCTTACTCAATAATCTGCTCATTATACTATATGACCAACAAAGCGAAATGGATAGCATGAAACGCGTATTCGCTGCTCATGCTATCCATTTCGGTAGCCTTAATTAGAAATCATTAATAGACCGCCCAAGGAATGTTAATGCACTACGGAAACCGATGTAGGACTTAGTAGTATCCTGATATTCCCAATTACGAGTTCCTGTTTGCAGGAAATACCCAATATCCTTCCAGGACCCTCCGCGAATGACCTTTCGCTTAAAGGCTTCCGGGTCATCATCCTTAGCATCATATCGAATGTCGGGATTCAAGTCATGCAAGAAGGAATACGCATTTTCATAAAAGGCTGACGAAGTCCATTCCGCTACGTTGCCAGACATATTGTATAAACCGTAATCGTTCGGAAAATAGGCATCGGCTTTTACGGTATATTGACCGCCATCTTCCGGATAGTTGCCTCTGCCAGGTTTGAAATTGGCGAGCAAACATCCTTTGGCATTCCTCAAATAATAAGCGCCCCAAGGAAAAGGGGCCATGTCGTGACCACCGCGGGCAGCATATTCCCATTCATGTTCGGTTGGTAATCTAAAATCCTCCGAATTGATGCCATTGCTTTCGTATGCGTCCCACAGCCGGGTTCTCCAATAGTTGAATGCATTGGCCATGTGCCAGTTGACTCCTACTACGGGGTAGTCGTCAAAGGCGGGATGCCAGAAATAATTCCGGGTCATCGGTTCGTTATAGGAGTAGGCAAAGTCTCTAACCCATGCCAGGGTGTCGGGATAAATATTGATTTTTTTCTTTTTAATGAAAGCTGTACGGGGAGAACGGCCTCTGTCATGGGCTGCTTTTTGCCAGTCATACCATTGATATTCATAGACCATTTTGCTGACGTCGAGTTCTCTTTTGCCTGCAAAACGGTCATCGCCCTGATAGTACAAATCTTCCAGGGTTTCATCAGACCAATCGATTTCGTAATCCCAATCCACATATTCCTCCCCCGTGACATCGTCCTCGATGTAATGGTCGAGATAAACATGGGCCAGAGAATCTCTTACCCAATAAACAAATTGGCGATACTCATTATTGGTAATTTCCGTATCGTCCATGAAGAATCCCTGAATGGAAATGGCTTTTGGTCTTTGAACAAAGGTATTTCTAACATCCTGGTCGCTTGGCCCGATATGGAGCGTTCCCGAGGGGATATATACCATGCCAAAGGGGTTGATTCCTTTCCAGGAAGGACGGTCCAAAACACCAGTCAAATTACCACTTTGCTTTGTTCCACAAGAAATGGAGATGGTTGTCAGGGTTAACAACGCAAGTGAGATTTTTAGTAGTTTTTTCATTTTAACACCCGAGTTTTCCTTCATATTAAAAAAAAGCGAACGTAAATATAGGTTCATTGAAAGTTATTAAAAAATAAGATATTCCATTTTTATTTTTGAAGGGCAAAGGTAGTTTTTTTAATCAAAAACCAATACCCGTCATTTTTTCAAAAGCGAATGTTGAATTTTAACAAGAAAGCCAACGTTGTCACATATTTTTTATTTTAATAAAAATCATTTTCCACACTTCAACGGCTACAAAAAACGCGGGTTGTAGATGATCTTGGGTGGCCTTCCTTTCCCAATTATCTTGCCCAAATTGTAATTAATTAAGATTTCGTGTGAACCGCTACTTACCGTGTTCAGATTAGAGAGCGTCAAATCATAAGAATAAGCCAAAGTTATTTTTTCGTTTAATTTAACTCCTCCTATAAAGGCCACAGCGTCCACGCTGTCAGAATTGTATCCTCTAAACGATGCCCCCCCGAAAAAATTGTCGTTGTAATTCAGCAATGCTGAAAAATCAATTTGGGTCTGATTGAAATTGGATTTTACTAAAATTGAGGGGCGCAATGTGAGGCTTCGGTTGATGTCCAAAGTGTATGTGGCGGTAAAATAATAATTTCTTTCGGGTTTAAACTCCAAGGCGGTTAAATCTATTGTTTGTTCTGTCAAATTAATTGCAGAAATTCCTGCTTCCAATCGTTCAGATTGAAAATAGAGTCCCACATTGACAGCCACCGAAGTACCGCTTTCGTCTCCATTGGGCAAGATGGGGTCGTTGTGGGTAAAGGTGGTCGGAGGTTCGGTAGTATATTGTCCTTCCGGCGTCCGAATTTTTGTACCATCGAGCGACCGTTGGACTACCCCGCCACTTAGCCCAATGGATAAAATTCCGGCCCGGTTAATCGGCAATTGAAAATCATACGCAAGCAGGGCGGAAGTTTGCTGAAAATTGCCCAAGGTTTCATTTTCAACTTCTATACCAACTCCTCCGTGGAGGAGGTACAAAGGCATGTGGGCGTTCACATTTTCGGTGGTGGGGCTTTCCGGCAAATTGACCCATTGTTTTCGAAAAACGGCCGTTACGCTCAGGGAGTTGTCGATTCCTGCATAGGCGGGGTTGAAGCTAAAATTATTGAACATATGCAAGCTATATTGTGCAGGCTGTTGAGCGAAGCCTATTTGAAGGGTTCCAAGAATTAAAATCAGCGTAAAATGATGTTTCATAAATTGTCGAATTGAAAGTTTTCGGGTAGGTTCCCAAAATTTTAAACTTCATTTTTATTCAATAACTGGCTCAATGCTTCAATTGTTGTTACCGGTTGCCGGCAGGCATGATTTTTACATAAATAGATAAAGGTGTTGGGTTGTTCTTTTTTCCCCTTTAATAAAGGATAATTTTGCATCGAAATTGTTGAAGCCATGACCACTTTATTTGGCAAAAATGTCTCATTAATTGCTTTTGCTTTCTCCAAAGCTTCCTTTCCGACAACGGCTATTTCATTTATTGAATAGGTTTCATTCATCAAGCCGATGGCCCATTTGCTAAAAGAGGAGGGATGCTGTTGAATGGCATCTCTAAGTTTTAGCAGCATTTCAGCGGCTAGTTTTTTATAATCTTCCCCACCATTCAAGATGATTCCCAGTCGCTGCAAATTGCAAACCATGGTCGAATTGCCAGAAGGAATGGCCGAGTCGTATAAATCCTTGCGTCGAGAAATCAGGTCTTTTTGATTAGAGGACGTAAAATAAAATAATTTGTCTTCCTTATCAAGAAAGTTGGCAAGAACTAATTCGGTTAGGCGGCCGGCTTGCACAATGAATGCCGTATCGAAGGTTATTTCGTAAACATCCAATGCGGCTTCGATGAGGTAGGCGTAGTCGTCGAGGAAGGCAGTGTATTGCGTTTGCCCATTTTTGCAGGTATGAAAAAATTCTAATCCACCGGGCTGCGCAAATTTTTCCAGCAGGAATTCCAGGTTTCGAACTGCTGCCTTTTTGTAGCTTTCCTTCTGAAGGGCAGCATAAGCATTCGCATAAGCCGAACATTGGAGGGCATTCCAGCCGAGCAATATTTTATCATCCAAAGCTGGCCGCACCCTTTTTGCTCTTGCTGCCAATAGTTTTTTGCTGCTCTCTTTAATTTTCTTTTTGAAATCCACCGCGGAACCCTGCCCCCTCATTTTCACAAACTCCTCAAAAGTATGCTTTCGATGGAGGATGTTTTTCCCTTCCCAATTGCCTTCCGGAGAAACGCCATAAAAAGCACAATAATCACCTGCTAAAGACTCTCCCAAAATGGTGCGAATCTCGTTGATGTCCCACACATGATATTTCCCTTCTACCCCTTCCGAATCGGCATCTAAAGCCGCGTAAAAGCCGCCTTCCGCGCTCGTCATTTCCCGCGCGATGAACGCCAATGTTTCCTCGATGCTCTCTTTGTACAATTCTTTTTTTGTCAATTTATAAGCCTCCGAGAGCAAATTGACGAGCAGGGCATTGTCGTAAAGCATTTTTTCAAAATGGGGAACCAGCCATGTCGCGTCGGTGGAGTAGCGGGAAAACCCACCGCCAATTTGGTCGTACAAACCGCCCATTATCATCTTGTCCAAAGAAAGCAAGACATGCCGTAGGGCTTCGTCCTCTCCTGTGAAATAGTGATAATTCAAAAGGTAGTGCAAGGACATCGTTCCCGGAAATTTTGGAGCGTTTCCGAAGCCGCCATTTTTGGTGTCAAACTGCTCTTTTAGATTTTGGAAAATGGTCTGTAAGGCTGCTTTGGGGAAAGGACTCGTTTTCCCCAAATCGCCTATTTTTTTGGAAACTAAAGACGTTCCCGAACCCTCGATAATTTCCATCAACCGGCTGGCTTGCTCTTCTACCACCTCCCTTTTATTGCGGAAAGCATCAGAAAGGTTTTGCAAAACCTGTACCCAAGAAGGGCGGTTGTAGGCCGGCTGAGGAGGGTAGTAAGTGCCTGCAAAAAAGGGTCTGCCATCCGGCAGCAAAAAACAATTCAAAGGCCACCCCCCCGAACCGGAGATGATTTGACAGGCTTCCATGTAAATCTGGTCCACATCCGGCCGTTCTTCTCTATCCACTTTGATGCAAATGAAGTGGGCATTCATAAAAGCCGCAACCTCTTCATTTTCAAAAGATTCGCGTTCCATCACATGGCACCAATGACAAGTGGCGTAGCCAATACTGACCAAGATGGGCATGTCTTCCTTTTTTGCCCGTTCAAATGCTTCCGGTTTCCACGCGTACCAATCAACCGGGTTGCCCGCGTGTTGAAGCAAATAAGGACTCGTCTCGAATTGTAATCGGTTCATATGGTGCATAGGTTCGATGGTATGGTGGTATGATGGTATGGTGGTATGGAGGTATGGAGGTATGGCGGTATGGTGGTATGGTGGTATGGAGGTATGGAGGTATGGAGGTATGGCGGTATGGCGGTATGGTGGTATGGTGGATTTATCAAAACCATCACACCATCACACCATCATACCATCACACCATCACACCATCACACCA
>Ga0114931_10004745_pt1 | contig 16892 bp, 28 predicted proteins | sample 2SBtaG_FD_89579 | JGI IMG/M metagenome (GOLD analysis project Ga0114931, IMG submission 89579) | Deep subsurface microbial communities from Kolumbo volcano to uncover new lineages of life (NeLLi) - 2SBTROV14_V59a metaG | ecosystem: Environmental > Aquatic > Marine > Volcanic | place: Kolumbo...
GATCACGCCGGTGGCGATGGACAAGGGATTGCGATTCGCGATCCGGGAAGGCGGCCGTACGGTCGGCGCCGGCACTGTTACCGAGGTTATCGAGTAGCCAGCGAGCGACTCGTATGTCGGGCGGCTCGCCGAAGGGCGGGTCGTTGGGCGCTGAGAGAATACAAAATGGCGACAACGCTGAGAGAAAGAATCCGCATCCGATTGAAGGCGTATGACCACCGGATATTGGACCGGTCGACGAGTGAGATCGTTGACACGGCCAAGAGGACCGGAGCTCATATCGCGGGACCGATTCCGCTGCCCACGATGAAGAACCGCTTCACGGTATTGCGGTCGCCTCACGTGGACAAGAAGTCGCGGGAGCAGTTCGAAGTCCGCACGCACAAGCGTCTGCTCGACATTCTCGAGCCAACCCAGGATACGGTGGATGCGCTGATGAAGCTGGATCTGCCGGCCGGCGTGGATGTGGAGATCAAGGCATTTGGGAAGTAGGAGTAGTGGCCGCGGCGGTAGCCGCCCGCTACGAGGGTGAAACTATGGCCCCAGGAATTCTTGGCAAGAAAATCGGAATGACGCAGGTGTTCCGCGACGACGGACAGGTAGTGCCGGTGACGCTGGTCAAAGCCGGCCCCTGCGTGGTCGTGCAACGGAAGACGCCTTCCAGCGACGGCTACGATGCCGTGCAGTTGGGCCTGATGGAATACGTCAAGCCCCGGCGCATCAACAAGCCACAGACCGGACACCTCAAGAAGGCGGGAGTGGACGGCGTCCGCTATTGCCGTGAGCTGAAGCTCGGGCCCGGCGACGACGACCTTAAGGCCGGTGACAAAGTGCTGGTCACCGACTTCAAGCCGAACGAGAAAGTCGACGTAGTCGGCACCAGCAAGGGCCGCGGTTTTGCCGGGCTGATGAAGCGGCACGGTTTCCACGGCGGCGACGCGACGCACGGTTCAATGTTCCACCGCCGTGCCGGCTCGATCGGAGCTTCAAGCTATCCGTCACGCGTATACCCGGGCATGCGGATGGCCGGACATATGGGCGTCCAGCGGGTGACGGTACGGAACCTCGAGATCGTGAGTGTCGATGAGGAGGACAACGTCCTGATGGTGAAAGGGGCCATTCCCGGGCCGATCGGCGGATACGTCGTGGTCCGGAGGTCGAAGGGGAGATAACCGATGCCGAACGTTGATGTAGTCGATCTCACCAACAATAAAGTCGGCGAAGTCGAGCTCTCCGAGAGCGTCTTTGGCGCCGAGGTGAATGAGGCGCTTCTCTATGAAGCGGTCAAGCATTACATGGCCTGTCGCCGGAGCGGTTCGGCCAAGACCAAGACCCGTGGCGAGGTGGCCGGTTCCGGGCGCAAGCCGTGGAGGCAGAAAGGCACGGGCCGCGCGCGCGTCGGCTCAGTCCGGACGCCGCTGTGGCGGTCGGGCGGTACGGTGCATGGCCCGCAGCCGCGCTCCTACGCCTATCACCTGCCCCGGAAGATGCAACTCGGGGCGTTGCGGTCGGCGCTCAGCGTGAAGCTGCGGGACGGAGAGCTCACTGTGGTCAAGGAGTTTTCGGTGGCTGATCATAAGACGAAGACCGTGCGGTCGACGCTTGATTCATTCGAAGCGAAGCGAACCGTACTGGTTGTTGACAACCCGGAAGACAACAAGCTTGAGCTCGGCACCCGGAACATCCCCGGCGTGACCCTGGTGCGAAGCCGCGAGGTTACTCCGTATCACCTGCTGGGTCACGCGCGCGTTCTCATGTCCGAGGCCGCCGCCAAGAAGCTCTCGGAGGTGCTTGCGTAATGAATGCCTACGAAGTAATCCGCCGGCCGCTGATCACCGAGAAGGTCGTTGCCAAGAAGGACGAGGAGCGGACGCTCTGCTTCGAGGTGGCGCGCTCGGCGAACAAGACGCAGGTCAAGGCCGCGGTGGAAAGTCTGTTCAAAGTGAAGGTGGAAGAGGTCCGCACGTCCAACGTTGCGGGAAAGCTCCGCCGCCGGGGCCGCTTTGCCGGATACCGGCCGGATTGGAAGAAAGCCTACGTGAGGCTGAAGGCCGGCGAAAAGATGCCGGAATACGCAGAGGTTTAAGGGGTAGATTCTCATGCCGGTAAAAAAATATCGCCCCACGACGCCGACCAGACGTTTCCAAACGGTGCTGGACCGCTCCGAGCTGACCAAGCAGACGCCGGAGAAGTCGCTCACCAAGGGGAAAAAGCGGAACGGCGGCCGCAACAGCGGCGGACGGATCACGATCCGGTTTCGTGGCGGCGGCGCGAAACGCGCCTATCGAGAGATCGATTTCAAGCGTGACAAGTTCGGCGTGCCGGCCAAGGTGGCGTCGATCGAATACGATCCGAACCGCTCGGCCAGAATTGCGCTGTTGAACTACGCCGATGGCGAAAAGCGCTACATCCTCGCGCCGGTGGGAATGACGGTCGGTCAGACCGTCATGTCGGGTCCCGAGGCGGATATTCTTCCCGGGAACGCGCTGGTCCTCGAGAACATTCCGCCGGGTACGATCATTCACAACGTTGAGTTGCGTCCCGGCAAGGGCGGGCAGATGGTGCGCTCGGCCGGCGTTCAGGCGCAACTGGTCGCCCGGGAGGGCAAGTACGCGCTGGTGAAATTGCCCTCGGGCGAGGTGCGGAAGGTGCTGACGAAGTGCATGGCCACCATCGGCACGGTTGGAAATGTCGACAGCGAGAACGTTTCGCTCGGCAAAGCCGGCCGGAAGCGGTGGCTGGGCCGGCGCCCGCACAACCGCGGGGTAACGATGAACCCGGTTGACCATCCGCACGGAGGCGGTGAGGGCCGTTCCTCCGGCGGCCGCCACCCGGTGACCCCATGGGGCCAGCCCACGCGCGGTTTCCGGACGCGGAACAACAAGCGCACCGATCAGTATGTCGTCAGCAGGAAGTCGAAGAAGAGAAGGTAATACATGGGCCGTTCACTAAGAAAAGGACCGTTTGCCGACGACCACCTCGTCAAGAAGGTGGATGCACAAACTGAAAGCACCCAGAAGCGGGTGATCCGGACTTGGTCCCGTCGTTCGACGATCCTGCCGGAGTTTATCGGCTACACCATTGCCGTCCATAACGGTAAGAAGTTTATCCCGGTCTACATCACCGAGAACATGGTGGGCCACAAGCTCGGAGAGTTCGCGCCGACCCGGACATTCAAGGGCCATGCGGGCCGGTCAGAGAAATCCTCGCGAGGTTAAGGAAGTTAGCCATGGAAGCAAGAGCGGAAGCAAGATACATCCGAGTATCGCCGCAGAAGGCGAGGCTGGTGGTGGACGTCATCCGCGGTCTCCCGGCCGAGGACGCCCTGACCGCCCTCCAGTTGACCAACAAGGGAATCGCGCCGATGGTGGAGAAGGTGCTCCGCTCGGCCATCGCCAACGCCGAGAACAAGGACCCCGACATCGACGTGGATGAGCTGACGGTCACCGAGGCGTACGTGAATGAGGGGCCACGGATGAAGCGAATCCGGCCGGCGCCGATGGGCCGCGCGTTTCGCTATCAGCGCAGGATGTCTCACATCGTGGTCACGGTGGGGGCGCCGGGTTCGGACGAGGAGCAGGAATAATGGGTCAGAAGGTTCATCCTTACGGTTTCCGGTTGGGCGTCACCAAGACTTGGCGCTCGCGATGGTTCGCCAAGCACGACTACGCTCGTCTCCTTGAAGAGGATCTGGAGTTGAAGAAAATGCTCCGGAAGCGCTTGAGGTCAGCCGGTGTCAGTTCGATCGAGATCGATCGCCCGGGCAACAAGCTGCGGGTAACCATCCGCACTTCACGTCCCGGTATTATCATCGGGCGCAAGGGCAGCGAGATCGAGAAGCTGAAGGCCGACCTGACCAAGCGTACCAAGCGCGAGATCTTCATTGACATCCAGGAAGTACACAAGCCGGAGCTCGACGCGCAGTTGGTTACCGAATCGATCGCCTTGCAGCTCGAGAAGCGCGTCGCTTTCCGCCGGGCCATGCGTAAGGCGGTCGACAGTGCGCTGCGCTTCGGATGCAAGGGCATCAAGGTGCGGGTTTCGGGCCGGCTGAACGGTGCTGAGATCGCTCGCAACGAATGGTATCTGAAGGGCCGTCTGCCTCTGCACACGCTCCGCGCGGACATTGACTACGGGTTCAGTCAGGCGATGACCACCTACGGCGTCATCGGTGTCAAGTGCTGGATTTACAAGGGCGAGATTCTCGACGGATCGTGGCATCCGTCCATGCGGAATGATCTCGAGCCGCGCCGGATGCCGCGCCGGGACCGAGAGCGAAGCGACCGTCGGCCACCGGCCCAACGGCCACCGGTTACGCCCGCCGCGGCGCCGCCGAGCGGTCCGGCCGTACAAACCGGCCCGGGTGATCTCCCGCAACCGGTCCGTTCGGGGCAGGCGCCCATCATGCCGCCGCTCGCTCCGCCGAAACCGGCGTGGAAGCAGGATCTTGGCAAATCGGCTGAAACGGCTCCGGAAGCTGAGGCCGCGGTAACTCCGCCGGTGGAAGCTGCCGAGGCGGCGCCGCCGCTGGATGTTCCGGTTGCCGCGCCGGAAACCGCTCCGGAAGCTCCGGCCGCATCGCCGGCTCCCGCCGCTGATGCGCCGGCGCCGGAAGCTGCGCCTGATGCCGCACCGGAAGCCGGCCCGGAGAGCAAGGGAAAGGAATAGCACGACTGACGGAGGTTTACTGCCATGTTGATGCCAAAGAAGGTTAAACACCGCAAAGTGCAGCGCGGACGGATGCGTGGCAAGGCTTGGCGCGGGTCTACGGTTGCCTTTGGCGATTTCGGGCTCAAGACACTCGAGTGCGCCTGGATCACGGACCGTCAGATCGAGGCGGCCCGCGTCGCCATGACGCGCCACATCAAGCGCGGCGGTAAGGTTTGGATCCGCGTGTTTCCGGACAAGCCGATCACGAAGAAGCCGGCGGAAGTCCGGATGGGAAAAGGGAAAGGCAACCCCGAGCAGTGGGTGGCTTCGGTCAAGCCGGGCAAGATTCTCTTCGAGATGGAGGGAGTCGACGAAGGGATTGCCCGCGAGGCGCTGCTCCTGGCGGCACAGAAATTGCCGGTGCCCTGCAAGATGGTTGTCCGCCGGCCGTTTGACTGATCCGGTCGGCGGCGGATGGTATTTGAGATTGTGATTTTTAGGAGCTCGCGATGAGAGCGGAGAAACTTCGAGAACTCGACGGTAACGAACTCCAGGCCCAGCGCCGGGAGATTTCCGAGCAGATCTTCCGGCTGCGATTCCAAATCGGAATGGGGCAGATGGATAGCTTGAAGAAGTACCGGGCGCTGAAACATGACCGCGCCCGTGTCCTGACCGTGCTGCGGGAGCGCGAGCTCACCGCCGCAAGGGAGAAGGAAGGGAACTAGTCCATGGCGGATTCGAAGCCGAACAAGAACACCAAGGTGGGGCACGTCGTCTCCACCAAGATGGACAAGACCATAGTTGTGCAGGTGACCCGCCGGGTTCCCCACCCGCTCTATAAGCGGATTGTGACGCACAAGAAGAAGTTCCACGCACACGACGCGGAGAACTCGGCCAAGCCTGGTGATTTCGTGCGTATCATCGAATGCCGGCCGCTGAGCCGAACCAAGCGCTGGAAGCTCGAAGAGATCATTCGACGGGCGGTGCAGGTAGGCTAGCCCGAGGGGCTGCGGGCTTTAGGAGAAAGTGACTAGGAGACCGTCATGATTGGAATGCAAACCATGCTGGAAGTCGCTGATAACAGCGGCGCGCGAAAGCTCCAGTGCATCCTGCCGGCCGGCGGTGACGTTGGCTCGAAGGCCGGACTTGGCGACGTGGTTACCGCCAGTGTCAAGGAGGCGGCGCCGAATTCCGAGATCAAGAAGGGCAAGGTTGTCCGCTGTGTCATCGTTCGCTTGAGAAAAGAGACGCGGCGCCGTGATGGAACCTACATCCGGTTTGATTCGAACGCGGCGGTGCTGATCGATGTTGACGGTGAGCCGGTCGGCACCCGCGTGTTCGGGCCGGTAGCCCGGGAGTTGCGGGACAAACGGTTTATGCGGATCGTGTCGCTGGCGCCGGAGGTGATTTAGATGGGTCGTCACAACGCAGTAATGAAGGCCGAACGGCTGCGGCGCAAGTCGCGGATACGTAAGGACGACATGGTGATCGTGGTCGCCGGACGCGACAAGGGAAAGACGGGACGCGTGCTCGATGTCGATCGCGTGATGGAGCGGGTGCTGGTTGAAGGTATCAACTTGGTCAAGGTCCACACCCGGCCGGATCCGTCGAAACAGATCAAGGGCGGAATAGCCGAGCGGGAAGCCTCGATTCACGCGTCGAACCTGATGTTGCTGGCCTCCGACGGCAAGCCGACCCGCGTGAGCTATCGAAGTGAGGAAACCGGCGGCAAGCACCACAGCGTGCGTTACGCGCGGCGCACCGGCGAGCCGCTGGACACGAAGAGGAGTTCGTAGGAATTGCAGTTTGGAAACCGGGAGCAGGGAGCCGCGGCTGCCTACTGCCCGTCGCCCATTAAAGGAGACCGGCGGTACAAAGCCCGCCGGTAGAAAGAGTTTATGGGGCCAAGATTAAAAGATCGATACATTAACGAAACGATCCCGGCGCTGACCAAGGAGTTCAACTATCCGAACGTGATGGCGGTGCCGAAGGTCGTTAAGGTTTCGGTGAATATGGGGCTGGGTGAGGCCACCCAGAACCCCAAGATTCTCGAAGGCGCCGCCAAGGAGTTGGGGCAAATCACCGGGCAGCACCCGATGATCACCAAAGCCAAGCGGTCAATATCGCAGTTCAAACTACGCGAAGGCATGTCGATCGGCTGCGCGGTAACATTGCGCGGGCGGATCATGCACGAGTTTCTGGACCGGTTGTTCAACGTCGCGCTGCCGCGTGTCCGCGACTTTCACGGCGTGTCCACCAAGTCCTTTGACGGACGCGGCAACTACACGCTGGGCATCAAAGATCAGTTGATTTTTCCTGAGATCGACTACAACAAGGTCGAGAAGACCCGTGGAATGAACGTGTGCATCACGACGACCGCGAATACCGACGCCGAGGGGATGGCTCTGCTCCGCCATCTCGGGATGCCGTTTGCCAAGTAGCCGCGTTGAGCGGGCTGGCGAGCACGGTTCGGACCGGAGCACGAAAGGGAATTAGAAAGGGATGGCAACTACCGCCAAGATCGCAAGAGACACAAAGCTGGCCCGGGCAAAGGCTGCCGGGAAGCCAAAGCTGCGCTGCCGCCACCGCAACCGGTGCTTCCGGTGTGGCCGGCCCCGCGGTTATATACGCAAGTTCAATTTGTGCCGGATCTGTTTCCGTGAACTCGCCCTCGCCGGTGAGATTCCTGGCGTGATTAAAGCGAGTTGGTAGCGCGAACTGCCGAGAGGTTGAGCATTATGACAACGGATCCCATTGCCGACATGCTGACGCGAATTCGCAACGCGCTGGCGGCCCGTCACCCCAAGGTAGACGTGCCCGCCTCGCGTTTGAAGACGGACATCGCGCGCATTCTTAAGGATGAGGGCTACATCCTGAACTACAAGCCCGCTGATGATGGCCCCAAGCGACTCATTCGAATCTATCTGAAGTACACCCCCGGGAACGTGCCGGCGATCGCCCGCATCGCGCGTGTCTCGAAACCCGGCTGCCGCGTTTATGTCGGCAGCAAAGAGGTGCCGCGCGTGTTAGGCGGCCTCGGGGTGAATATTTTGACCACGCCGAAGGGCGTAATGACTGGATCCGCGGCCCGGAAAGAGGGCGTGGGCGGAGAGGTCCTGTGCCAGGTCTGGTAAGCCGGATCTGGCCAGGCGATACGGAGTAAGTCATGTCGAGAGTTGGCAGGAAACCGATCGTGGTTCCGCAAGGTGTCAAGGTCGCGATCGGAAAGACGCTAGAGGTAGAAGGGCCGAGGGGAAAGCTGTCGGTCCCCATTCCGGAAGGCATCACCATCGAGCAGAACAATGGCGAGATCACGCTGGAGCGCGCCGTCGAGAAGCAGGCCCCTTTTCATGGCCTGGCGCGCGCCCTGGCCTATAATGCCATCCATGGTGTTTCCACCGGCTGGAAGAAGGAACTTGATATCGTCGGCATCGGCTATCGCGCCGAGGTGAAAGGACAAGTAGCCACATTCCTACTGGGTTATTCGCATCCGATCGAGTATTTGATTCCGGAAGGAGTCACGCTGGTGGTGGAGAAGCAGACACACTTGATCGTCAGCGGTCGTGACAAACAGGCGGTCGGCCAGGTGGCGGCTATTATTCGGGGCCTGCGCCCACCGGAGCCATACAAGAACAAGGGTATCCGCTACACCGGCGAGAAGCTGCGCAAGAAGGTGGGCAAAGCCGGCGCGGGAGGTAACTAGCTATGATTCGGAAGCTTTCTCGAGATTTGCATCGCCGGAAGATCCACCGGCGGATCCGTCGCAAGCTTGCCGGGACGCCGGCCCGGCCTCGGTTGGTCGTTTACCGGAGCCTGAAGCACATCTACGCGCAGGTGATCGACGATTTGGCGGGGCATACTTTAGTTGCTGATTCCACCAGCGAGAAGGATTCAGCCGTTTCAGCCGGCGGCAATGTGGAGGCTGCGGGCGTCATTGGCAAGCTGGTCGCTGAGCGCGCCACGGAAAAAGGAATCCGGCAGGTGATCTTTGACCGTGGCGGCTATCGCTATCACGGTCGTGTCCGGGCGCTCGCCGACGCTGCCCGCAAGGCAGGATTGGAGTTTTAGTCGTATGAGCAACCCAACCACGCACCAGCGGATCGACCCGCAAAGCCTGAACCTTAAGGAGCAGGTCGTCAACATCAACCGAGTTACCAAAGTCGTCAAGGGCGGCAAGAACCTCAGTTTTTCGGCGCTCGTTGTCGTCGGTGATCCGGAGCGACACTACGTCGGTTTCGCCACGGGCAAGGCCAAGGAGGTGCCCTCGGCCATCAAGAAAGGCATCGAGGCGGCCAAGAAGGCGCTGCGCAAAGTCCATGTGCTCGAAACCACGATCAAGCACACGGTTTTGGGGCGTTACGGCGCCGGGCAGGTGCTGCTCAAGCCGGCGTCGCCCGGCACCGGCGTGATTGCCGGTGGGCCGGTGCGCGCGGTCATTGAGGCGGCGGGAATTCCGAACATCGTGACCAAGTGCATCGGAACCAAGAATCCACACAACGTGGTGAAGGCGACCGTGAACGCGCTCGAGCAGTTGCGCGACCGCGATGAAGTAGCTCAGATCCGCGGAGTGGATCCGGAGAGGTTGGACGCCTAGCGACGGGAAGATCAATTATGTCGTCAATCAAGATCAAACTGGTTCGTAGCCCGATCGGGCGGCCCGAGAAGCAGAGAAAAATTGTTCGGTCCCTTGGATTGAAGAAGGTGAATCAGGTGGTGGAGCGCCCCGACACGCCGCCGTTTCGCGGCATGGTGGCGAAGGTGCCTCACCTGTTGGCGATTGTGGAGTAGCGGCGAGGTTGGCCGCGCCCGGCGTACGATGTGCGCCAGGACCGGAAAGACTGGAATTGGCAGGAAGGGAACACCCGGATGAATCTCAGCGATATCAAGCCTCCGGCAGGACAAAATCATAAGAAGAAGCGCGTCGGCCGCGGAATGGGATCGGGTCTTGGGAAGACCTCCGGCCGCGGGCACAAGGGGCAGCACTCGATCTCCGGCTTCAGCCGGCAGCGCGGGTTCGAGGGCGGGCAGATGCCGCTGCACCGGCGTCTCCCCAAACGCGGTTTTCATAACATTTTTCGTAAGGAGTTCGCCGTGGTCAACGTCGGGCGCCTCGACAAGTTGGAAGGCGACACCTTCGACGCCGATCGACTGATGGCGCTTGGCGTGGTGAAAAAGCTCCAGGACGGCCTCAAGATTCTGGCCGGCGGAGAGGTGACGCGGAAACTGACGGTCAAGGCGCACCAATTCTCCAAGGCCGCGGAGGAGAAGATCACCGCCGCTGGTGGCACGGTGGAGAAGATTGAAGCGAAGTAACGATACCCGTGCTTGCGCGCGGGAGGCGTAGAGAGAGCTGAAGATGAACAAGTTGTTCGAAGCTGTGGTGAATATGTTCCGGATTCCGGACCTGCGGAACCGGCTCCTGTTCACGCTCGGAATGCTCGCCATCTACCGGTTGGGCGCCTTCATCCCGACCCCTGGTATCGACACGAATCGACTCCAGGCGTTCTTCGAGGCGAACGCCGGGACGCTTTTCGGCATTTTCAATCTATTTTCGGGCGGGATGTTCGCGAGCATGACGATCTTCGCGCTCGGCATCATGCCTTACATTACGGCATCGATTATCTTGCAGTTGCTGACCGTGGTGATTCCCACGCTCGACAAACTCCAAAAGGAGGGTGAGCTCGGACGCCGCAAGATCACGCAGTGGACCCGGTATCTGACCATCGGCTTGGCCATGATGCAGTCGATCGCGATCAGCACGGCGCTGCAGAGCTCCGAGGGCGGCTTCGTCATCAACCCCGGCATCGGGTTCGTGCTCATGACGATGCTCACCCTGACCACCGGCACGGCCTTCATCATGTGGCTGGGAGAGCAGATTACCGAACGCGGCATCGGCAACGGCATGTCGTTGATCATTTTCGCGGGCATCGTGGTGGGGCTGCCGTCGGCCATGACGGAAATCTACACCAACGCCTTCGTGACACGGCAGTGGCCCATTCTGCAGGTGCTGCTCATCCTCGTTATGATGATCGTCGTGGTCGCTTTCATCGTCCTGGTCGAGCGCGGTGAGCGGCGGATCCCGGTACAGTACGCCAAGCGCGTCGTCGGACGGCGCATGATGGGCGGACAGCAGACCTACCTGCCGCTGAAGGTGAACGCCGGCGGCGTCATCCCAGTGATTTTTGCTTCCTCGTTGTTGGCGTTTCCACAGACCCTGCGGCAAGTTCCCCTGGTGCGCGAGAGCGAATGGGCCAGCGGCCTGCTGAACTCTATCAGCCACGGTCAGCCTCTCTACTACTCGATCTATACCATTGGCATTATCTTCTTCTGTTTCTTCTACGTCTCGATCATCTTCAACCCGAACGAGGCCGCTGACAACATGAGGAAGTATGGCGGTTTTGTGCCGGGTATCCGGCCGGGCCGCAACACCGCCGAATACATGAACAAGATTCTGACCCGCATCACCATGGTGGGTGGCCTCTACCTGGCTCTGCTTTCTCTGTTGCCCGAGATTATGATCTCCGGCATCAAGCTCCAGACCCTGCCGGTTGTGGGCAATTTCATTGACAACAGTTTCCCCCGCTGGCTGCTGGACGGCCTCGGAGTGAATTTCTATTTCGGCGGCACTTCACTGCTGATTGTGGTGGGCGTCGCCATGGACTTTGTGAATCAGATTGAGGCGCAATTGATCATGCGCCACTACGAGGGATTTACTCCACGCTCGGGTCGCATCCGCGGCCGGCGTAGCGTGTTCTAGAAAGCGTCGCCGCGGCAACGCGGGGCGGAGTTGGGCTGCGAGGAAAGTTAGCATGGTTTACAATAAGATAAAGTTTCCCGCGCCAGTCCAGCCAATTGGTTACAAATGATTATTCGGAAGAGTCCGGCCGAGCTGGAGAAGATGCGGACCGCCGGCCTGCTGGTACACCAGATCCTGCACCGGATGCGTGAAATGGTCGAGGAAGGCGTAACGACCATGGATCTGGAATCCGTGGCCGAGAAAATGATCCACGATGCGGGCGCCAAGCCGGCCTTCAAGGGCTACTATGTGCCAGCCGTTGGATCGCGCTTTCCAGCGGTGCTGTGCACGTCGATCAACAATGAGATTGTGCACGGTGTGCCGTCAAAGAAGCGGATGTTGAAGAACGGTGACATCGTCTCGATCGATACGGGAGTGGAGCTTCACGGCTACTACGGTGATTCGGCGATTACGGTGCCGGTCGGCGAGGTGAACGGTCGCATCGAGCAACTTCTCAAAGTGACCAGAGATGCGCTCGACCGCGCGATCGATCAGGCGCGGCCGGGCAATCGGCTATTTGATATTTGTGGCGCGGTGGAGCGATACGTCACCGACAACGGCTTTACGATCGTCCGCGAGTATGTGGGACACGGAATCGGCACGAAGCTTCATGAGGAGCCGCAGGTTCCGAACTACATCGACCGGAAAAACGAAAACCCACGGCTCAAGGAGGGCATGGTGCTCGCCATCGAGCCGATGGTCAACGAAGGACAGCCCGGATCGCGGCTCTCGCCGGACCGTTGGACGGCCATCACGAAAGACGGTTCGTACTCGGCCCATTTCGAGCACTGCGTGGCGATTACCGCCAACGGTCCCTGGGTGTTGACCAGGCCCTGAAGAACGAAGCTCGCCGCTCCCATGGAAAACGGGAAAGACGAAGGGGCCGATGCGACGGTGGTGGAGATCTTGCCGAGATCCACTTACCGTGTGGAATTGGAGAACGGATGCCGGGTGCTGGCGCATGCCGCCGGCGCCGGGCAGACGAACTTTGTCCGGTTGCGCGAAGGAGACCGGGTGAGAGTGATCCTCTCACCGCACGATCCGACGCGGGGACGGATAACTGGATTGTTGTAAGCAGGCGCCGCGACCGGAAGGAAGTGGACAGCGCTTTTTAGAAGAATGAGGCCGCGGCCGTTACGGCGCGGACAAAGGCTGACGAAATGAAAGTACGAGCCTCGGTCAAGAAGATGTGTGACAAATGCAAGGTCATCCACCGCCACGGCGTGGTGCGCGTGATCTGTGAGAACCCGAAGCACAAGCAGCGTCAGGGATAAAGGGAGAAACGTATGGCGCGCATTATTGGTATCGACCTTCCGAACAAGAAACGGGCCGAAATTGGGCTCACTTACATCTTCGGTATCGGCCGGACGCGGGCGAAGTCAATTCTGCACCGCACCGGTATTGACGAGAACAAGAAGATTGGTGATCTCACCGAGGAGGAAATCACCCGGATCCGCCAACTCCTCGAAGATGAAGGAGCCGTGGAAGGCGACCTTCGCAAGGAAGTCTCGATGAACATCAAGCGACTCATCGAGATGGGCTCTTACCGCGGCCTGCGTCACCGCCGCGGGCTGCCGGTCCGCGGCCAGCGGACCCATACGAACGCTCGCACCCGGAAGGGTCCGCGGCGGGGTACGGTGGCCAACAAGCGAAAGACAGGGAAGTAGTCCCCGGAGTTGAACTATGGCAAAGGCGAAGGGCAAGAAGAAGACTTTCAAGAAGAAAGAGAAGAAGAACGTCCCGGAGGGCATCGTTCACGTCCAAGCAACGTTCAACAACACGATCGTCACGTTCTCGGATCGCAAGGGGAATGTGGTGGCTTGGTCCAGTGCCGGCTCGTTGGGCTTTCGGGGCTCCCGCAAGGGCACCCCGTTCGCCGCGCAGCAGGCATCGATGACCGCCGGCAAGCGGGCGCGAGAATTCGGAATGCGGGTGGTGGAAGTTCATGTCAGCGGTCCCGGCTCCGGACGAGAGTCGGCGGTCCGCGCCTTGGCCACACTCGGCTATGAGGTGCGCGCGATCAAAGACCGCACGCCCATTCCGCACAACGGCTGCCGTCCTCCGAAAAAGAGGCGCGTGTAGCAAGAGGAATGGAAAGCAGGAAGAAGCCCCGGGCGTAAACTGCACCTGACTCAGTACAAAGGAGGTAGGTAGTTTGGCTAGATATATTGGCTCCGTTTGCCGGCTGTGCCGGCGCGAGGGCATGAAATTGTTTCTCAAAGGGGAGCGTTGCCATAGCGAGAAGTGCGCCATCGAGCGCCGTAACATCCCTCCCGGGCAGCACGGACGGTCCCGGCGCCGCAAGGTTTCCGCTTTCGGCCTTCAGTTGCGCGAAAAACAGAAGGCGCGGCGCGTCTATGGAGTGCTCGAGCGACAGTTCCACCGGTACTACGAGCGGGCGGACAAAATGAAGGGGATTACCGGTGAGAACCTTCTCTCGCTGCTCGAACGCCGGCTGGACAACGTGGTCTATCGGCTCGGCTACGGCACCAGCCGCACGCAGGCGCGGCAACTCGTCCGCCATGGTCACATCAAGGTGAACGGCCGTAAGGTGAACATCCCGTCATTTCAAGTGAAACAGAACGACACAATTGAGGTCAAAGAGAAGAGCACGAAGAACCCGACCATTCTCGCCGCTCTCGAAGCGACCGCGCACCAGCCCACACCGAGCTGGCTCGAGGTCGACCGTGATGCGCTCAAGGGCCATGTAATCGGCGCCCCGAGGCGTGATGAACTCGTTCAGATCCAACTGAACGAACAGCTCATTGTCGAGCTGTACTCGAAATAGAAGGAGAATTAGCGATGTACGTAGGCTTTCAGAAGCCCAAAAGACTCGTCGCGAACACCGAGACGCTGACGGAGCGGTACGGCATGTTCCACGCCCAGCCGTTCGAGCGCGGGTTCGGCACCACGATCGGCGTCGGTCTGCGGCGCATTCTTCTCAGCTCCATTGAGGGCGCCGCCATCACCGCCGTGCGCATCGAGGGAGTTGCTCACGAGTTCAGCCCGATTCCCGGCATCACCGAGGACGCGACCGACATCATCTTGAACCTCAAGCAAGTCCCGTTCAAGATGACTGGTGAGGGCGTGCGAACCGTTCGCCTCGAAGTAGAGCAGCCCGGCGAAGTGCTGAGTGGACAGATCGAAACTACCCCCGACGTCGAAGTCCTCGATCGCCACATGCACATCGCCACCATCGGCGAAGGCGGCAAACTTATCATCGAGATGCGGCTGAAAATGGGGCGTGGTTACATCAGCGCGGATCGGAACTACGACGACGACTTGCCGCTTGGCTACATACCTATCGATTCGGTGCATTCGCCGGTGCGCAAGGCCAACTTCACCGTGGAGAACGCCCGTCTTGGCCAGATGACGGACTACGATAAGCTCACGCTTGAGATCTGGACTAATGGCGCCATCTCGCCACAGGACGCCATCGGTCACGCGGCCAAGCTGCTCAAAGACCACACGGCTATCTTCATCAACTTCGAGGATGTCGAGGAACCCGAGCCCGAGCCGGTTGACCGCGCCCTGAACCAGATGAACGAGGTTCTGAACCGTTCCGTCGAGGAACTGGAGCTCAGCGTCCGCTCTTACAACTGCCTGAAGAACGCCAACATCCAGACCATTGGCGACTTGGTTCAGAAGACCGAGGCGGAGATGCTCCGCACGAAGAACTTCGGCCGTAAGTCGCTGAACGAAATCAAGGAGATCCTTGGCAATCTCGGACTCCAGTTTGGGATGAGGTTTGATTCGCAGGGCCGCTTGGTGACGCCCGCCGGCCAACCGGCCGTGTTCGAATCCGTCGATGAGCAGGCGGAACCCGAACCCGAACCCGAGGCCGATCAGCCCGAGAGTTTGTGACCAAGTGGTGAGTAGGGGATCGAAATGAGACATAGGAAAGCAGGATACAAACTACAACGAAACCCCGCGGCTCGCCGTGCGCTGCTGCGCGGGTTGGTCACCAACGTCATCGAGAATGAGCGCATTGTGACCACGGTGACCAAAGCAAAAGCCGCCCGTCCGCTCGTGGATCGGATGATCACGCTCGCCAAGCGGGACACGTTGCATACCCGCCGGCAGGCTGCTTCGTTCTTGAATACGCCGGCCTCGGTCAAGAAGCTCTTCGATGAATTGGGCGCCCGCTTCGGACAACGCGAGGGCGGCTACAGCCGCGTCGTACGGATCGGTCCGCGGAAAGGTGACGGGGCCGAGCAGGCGTTGCTGGAACTGGTTGGCGCCAAACTCGTCAAGCGCGCCGCTGACCGCGCCAAACGCAAGGAAGAGCGGTTGCAGGCGATAAAAGAAGGCCGCGAGGCCGAAGGCGAAGAAGGCTAATCGAAGACTGAATCCGTCGGAGCGCGGTAGCGGCTTGGCCGTTACCGCGCTCTGGAGTTTGGCCCGTGACTAGATAGTTTCCCAAACAAAGTGCTATTCCTTTGTTTTCTTGTATGATATTATCTAGTTATCTAACTAGAGCGCTGGAGACCCCATGGGCTACCCCACCAAAGTACAACTCATCCAACGCAAGGCCAGCGAACAGTGGTACATCAACTTCCCCTCCGCCGTCGCTCAAGCCATGGAGTTCACCAAAGCGGAAACCGTCGAATGGATCATCGAGGACAAAGCGAACCTCATCCTCCACCGCTCCTCGGTCCCTGCTTCTGCCATCCGGGTAAAAAAAACGAAACGCGGCTCCTAGATCGCTTCCAGCAGTTGATCGCCAACGCCGCCAACGGCTTGGAGCACACCATGCAAGATCGGCTCCAACGACATCTGCTCGCCCAACTGGTCACCCTCGGCGATCACAACATCACCGGCCTGCTGTGTGCCTGCGGCCGAGAATCGCTCGACTGGAGTTCCGACTACCGGATGTATTCCCGCCAACGCGTCGAACCCGAACAGCTGTTCCGGCAGGTACAGACTTCCCTGTTGAAACAACTTCCGCCCGCCGAGCCCGTCGTCGTGGCCGTCGATGACACCCGGATTCGCAAATCCGGCAGAAAGGTGGCCGGCGCCAAGTACACCCGAGATCCGCTGGGACCTCCCTTCCATACCAATTTCATCTGGGCCCAACGCTTCCTCCAACTCTCGATGGCCGGCGGGTCTCCCGAGTGTTCGCGCATGATTCCTGTCGGCTGGCAACACGCCCCCACACCGAAGAAACCGGGCGCCAAAGCTTCCGATGCCGAACGCGAAGCCTACCGCAAAGCCTGCCGTGAGCTGAGCGTGGGCAAGGTGGCTACAGCTCAGCTGCAGCAAACACGAACGTGGCTGGATCAGCAGGGCCAGCAGCAGCGCCAGCTCTGGTGTGTCGGTGACGGCGGCTTCACCAACCGCACGGTTCTCAAGAACCTGCCGGAGAACACGACCTTCCTCGGCCGCATTCGCTCCGACGCCACGTTGTACTACCTACCCCAGCCGCCACCGGAGGGCCGCACCGGCC
>Ga0114931_10004746_pt1 | contig 16891 bp, 17 predicted proteins | sample 2SBtaG_FD_89579 | JGI IMG/M metagenome (GOLD analysis project Ga0114931, IMG submission 89579) | Deep subsurface microbial communities from Kolumbo volcano to uncover new lineages of life (NeLLi) - 2SBTROV14_V59a metaG | ecosystem: Environmental > Aquatic > Marine > Volcanic | place: Kolumbo...
ACCGATCGCGAGCAAGAGGCAAAAGGCCATGATCGAGGTCTGTAACGGTAACTGTAACAACAGGCCCAGAGCGATGCCGAGGAGCGCCGCATGTGCCAGCGTATCGCCGAAATAGGCCATTCGGCGCCAAACCACGAAACTGCCCAAGGGGCCGGCGACCAATGCCACACCCATTCCTGCAAACATCGCACGCCACAGAAAATCATCCATGGGCATGTTCGTCTTTGGTCGGTCCGTCCTGAGCCGATGAGGTATCCGTCACGACATCGTTATGGATGTCGTGACGATGATCGTGATGATGGCTGTAGGGCATGACGACGGCGTTTCTGCCGAATAACGCGACGTAACTGGGGTCTTGCCGGATACGTTCGGGGTGTCCGGCGCAACAGACGTGATGATTCAGGCAGACGACGCGATCGGTCGAACTCATGACCAGATGCAAGTCATGGGAGACCATCAGTATGCCGCAATCGTGACGGCGCCGGATCGTCGAAATTAAACGGTAAAGCTCGTCCTGCCCAGTGACATCCACTCCCTGGACGGGTTCGTCGAGGATGAGCAGCTCGGGGTCGGCAAGCATTGCCCGTGCCAGCAGAACACGTTGGGTCTCTCCACCGGATAAATTATCCATGGGCTGATCGATCAGTCTCGCAGCCCCGGTTTCTTCGAGCGCCTGACCGATCCGTTTCTCAGGTAGCTTGCGTGCAAGGGTCAGAAATCGTTTGACGGTGAGCGGGAGCAGTGGATTGAGATGCAGGCGTTGCGGCATGTATCCGACTCTCAGCCCCGCGCGGCGAACGAGCTTGCCTTGCTGAAAAGAGGTCAAGCCGAGGATGACCTTGAGCAGGGTCGACTTGCCCGCACCATTGGGTCCGATGAGCGTGACGATTTCACCGATATGTACCTGCAACGTGACCCGATCGAGGATATTGCGGCCGTCCCTGTGTACGGAAATCTCTTGTGCATCAATGAGAAGGTCGGTTTGTCGGGTCATTCAGGCGGGGTCTCGCATCAGGGGCTATTTTTTCGGGCCGATCGTGACTTGATCAGAGGTTCCTTATATCATGGGCGCCTTTACGAAGCGATTCTGCTCTCGCATTTTCCCGGATTACGAAACATGCCCACGCGCACTTTGTCGATACTCGTCTTTGGCTGGCTGATTTTTCGGGTCGCGATCGCCTCGGCCGACGTTGGACCCAGAGTCGTGACGACCATCGCGCCCTTGTACGCCTTGATTGCGGGCGTCATGGGGGACGATGCGCAAATCGAGGTGCTGGTTGCCCCGGGGGCGTCGCCGCATACTTACCGCCTGCGTCCCTCGCAGATAGGAGCGGTACACCGGGCCGGGCTCATCGTGGTGGTCGGGGTTTCGGAACTCGAGGGTTTTTTGAGCCCGGTACTTGCGGATATTAAGGACGATCGGCGGATACTGCGCCTTGTCGATGTGCCTGGGATGCACCTGCTTCATGATCGTTCAGCGGGTGTACGAGTGGACGGCAAAGAGCGCGATCATGGTACTGTCGATGGCCACCTATGGTTGAATCCGTACAATGCCGGGCTGATTGTGGGTGCGATTGCGGCCCGCCTTGGCGTGTTAGACGAGCTGCATGCCGAGCGCTATCGAACCAATGCGTCTCGGCTTCAGGAGAGAATCAAGGAGTTGGACCGTAATATCCTGAAGAAAATGGCAACCGTTCGCGACCGTCCGGCCATTGTCTTTCACGACGCCTATCAATATCTCGAAGATCGTTATGGCCTCAATGTGGTGGCGACGGTCAGTGTCGACCCCGAGCATCCTCCCGGCGCCCGGCGGCTTCATGATATCAGCGATTTGATCGATGCCGGACGTGCTGTCTGTCTGTTCAGTGAGCCCGAGTACCCAAGCCGCCTCCTGGCTTCGCTCCTTCGCAAAGGAATCAGGCATGCCAGCTTGGATCCGATCGGGAGTACCTTCGCGCTCGGACCGGAACTTTATTTTTCGGTAATGAACCAACTGGCCGATCGGATCGTGGATTGTCTGAAGAAATGACCCTTCGGCACGACCGGTTAACCGTCTGTTGAAATTCACTCAGGCGAGTGCGATTCCAACGCCGTATCGTGCCGGCTGGGTAGAATTTCAACGGCCTGTTAATGCATGGGCGGGCCTTGCAGGCCCAGCGCTGCGGCACAGGCCACAATGACGGCAAAGACGATCATATCCACTGACAACGCCCTATAAAAAAGCGACTCCGGGCGGCCATGGGAAGTTCCGGTCCGGATGGCCATGAGCATTTCGGGAATGATGCGAAGGCGATTGAGTGCGCCGATTGTCATCATAATGCCCACGAAGATCAGTTTCAGGAGCAGCGTGTTGCCATAGGTGCTGTTCCAGAGGTCGGCCACCTCGGGTATATGTTCCCAGGCGTTATAGATGCCGCTTGGCAGGACCGCGATCAAAGCGATAGTCGCCAGCGTGGAGAGCCGGGTCGCGCTGGCGGCGATGTCCTCTTCGAAACGGTAGCGCGCCATCCGCCGCAGCATGACCCAATATCCGATCACTGCGCCTCCCCAGGTCACGCCCGCGCATACATGAAGGGTGTTTAGGGCATTGTCTAAGGTCAGCAAGCCGTCGTCGCCAGCGTGGCTCGTGGCGCTGATCGTGAATGCCACAACCATACCGGCGGCGAGCATCAGGATAAAACCGGTCGTTCCCCATGCGGATCGGGTACGTCCGAACCAGATCACCGACGCCGTAAAAATCGCAGCGAGCCGCCATAACCAGATCGTTCCGAACTGACTGTGGTTGATAACTCGCCACAGATAGGTCCCTGCATCGGCGACCGGTACGTCCGCCATGGCGGCGGTTCGCAACCAGAGCAGCGCCAGCGATGATGTTAATAATACGGGCAGGGCAATATCGAGCAGTAGGCGTAGTGCAGGGGCCAACATAGGACGATGCCGGTCTGATGGGAGCAGCCATGCCCCGATGGCGCTTGCGCCGATAACGATGGCAAGCGCCAAACGGTCAATGGTGACTGGTAGGAGATGGAGCAGGTCGAGCATTGATTCTTCCATCAGGCGCGTTTGGCCGGCAAGGCCCTATTTGACCTGAAAGTCGATTCCGCCCTTGACGCGATGCCCGTCGCTGGAGATTACGTTCCAGCGGACATGGTAGCTTCCGGCCGACAAGGGCTTGAGGTCGACTTCGAGGCTGCTCATGTCATCCGCGATGGTGCGAACATCGCCCGTATCGACTCGATTTCCATTGCTATCCTTGATGCTGATCTTGCTCCACTCGGCTTCTACGTTTCCCGAAAACCAGACTTGAAGGGCCTTGGGAGGAGAGGTCAGAACCTGGCCTTTTTCCGGGATCGTCTTCTTGACATGCACGTGGGCCTGGCTGGCGAACGGAAACGAGAGCAACAGGGCCGCGATCAATAGCGAGCGAAATCGAGTCATGATCTCCTCCTTAGGGATGGATGAAAGGGCGGGGGACGAGCGCCGCCGTCCGAGTATACCGTATCGGCCTTGGCGCGCATAGGCCCAGAGGGATGTGTGACCAAATATTATTAACCCGGCGCCGCAAGCGCGAACCGACTAGCTTTAGTGCAGTGTCGAATCAAGCGGTATGTGTTCGGCGTTCCCGGACTGCTGCGGCCAGCTGATGCAACAGCGCTTCCGAGTCTTCCCAGCCCAGGCAGGCGTCGGTGATGCTGATGCCATAGGCAGGCGTCTCGCCTGGAGCGATATCCTGGCGACCCTCATTGAGGTGAGATTCGATCATGACGCCAACGATATGGCGGCTACCCCCGGCGATCTGTGAGGAGAGATCGGCGCCGACGTCGATCTGTCGCTTGAATTCCTTACGGCTGTTGGCATGGCTGCAGTCGACCATGAGGCGCTCCGGCAACTTGGCGGCGCGCAGTTCCTCGACGGCCTGGGCGATGCTGGCGGCATCATAATTGGGCTCGCGGCCGCCGCGCAGGATGATGTGGCAGCAGTCGTTTCCGGTTGTCGAAAATATCGCAGATTTGCCTTCCTTGGTCAGGGATAGAAAAACATGCGGGTGACGCGCCGCGTGAATGGCATCGATAGCGATCCGGAAACCGCCATCCGTGCTGTTCTTGAAGCCGACGGGGCAGGAGAGGCCGCTGGCGAGTTCACGGTGTCCCTGAGATTCTGTGGTCCGTGCTCCGATGGCCCCCCAGCTTACGAGGTCGGCAATGTACTGAGGTGTGATCAGGTCCAGAAATTCGGTACCGGCCGGAACACCCATTTCATTGACGTCCAGCAGGAGCTTCCGGGCCAGCCGTATCCCTCTGTTGATCTCGAAGGTGCCGTCGAGATTGGGGTCGTTAATCAGTCCTTTCCAGCCGACCGTGGTCCGTGGTTTTTCGAAATAGACACGCATGACAATGAGGAGGTCTTTGTTAAGCGTCCCTTTCATCTCCTTGATTTTTCTGGCGTACTCCATCGCAAGCTTGGGGTCGTGAATTGAGCAGGGGCCGATGACGACGAGCAGGCGATCGTCGGTGCCGCGCAATATGTCGCCTATGGCCTGTCGGGTGTCGTGCGTCGTGCGAGCGGCAGTCTCCGTGAGCGGATATTCATCATGTATCTGTTTGGGCGAGGCGATCTCGCTCATGCCGCTGATACGTAGGTCGTCGGTAATGTATTTCATGGCCATTCGGCGTCGTTCCTCATTGGGTTCTTCCCCGTATCGGCCACGGGGCGCGGGACTGCAGAGCGCAGTGCAGAGTGGGTCAGTCCTTCTTAAGGACAAACTCACTGCCGCAATAGGGACAGACGGCCCGACCGGTATCCTCGATGGGGAGAAATACCCTGGGATGGGAATTCCAGAGGCTCATGCTATCAAGCGGGCAGTGCAACGGCAGGTCAGACGGGCCCACTTCATAGCGGTGCTGTGCGTTCGGGGTTTGAAGCTCTGGGTTTGCGGTCGTGCTCATGATGAGGATTCCTTGTTCTTCAGTATTGACGGCGTCTGTTAGGAAACCATGGTCAACCAGGAGCTGTGCTCCGGGCTGCGACCATGAACGACGTCGAAATAGAGGCTTTGCAGCCGTTCGGTGATCGGTCCACGCGTGCCGGAACCGATTTGGCGATCATCGATGACCCTGATCGGTGTAACCTCGGCGGCCGTGCCGGTGAAGAAAGCCTCGTCGGCGATATAGGCTTCGTCCCGGGTCATCTGCTTCTCGATGATGCTCAATCCGAGCTCTCTGGCCAGAGAAATGATGGTTTGCCGCGTAATACCGTCAAGGGCTGAGGTCAGGGTGGGGGTATAAAGGACGCCGTCGCGGACCAAGAAGATGTTTTCGCCGCTACCCTCTGCGATATAGCCCTGAGCATCGAGCAACATGGCCTCGTCGCAACCGCTGGCGAGCGCCTCGTTGAGCGCCAGCGTGGAATTGATGTAATGGCCGGTGGCCTTGGCCTTGCACATCGAAATATTCACATGGTGGCGGGTGTAAGAAGATGTCCTGACACGGATGCCCTGTTGCATGTTCTCCTCGCCCATATACGCGCCCCAAGCCCAGGCGGCGATCATGACGTGGGTGCGCAGATTGTCGGCGCGCAGTCCCATACCCTCCGATCCATAGAACACCAGTGGACGGATATAGCCGGATTCGAGTCCATTCTCGTGGACGACGGCACATGTGGCTTGATTGATCTCTTCCTTGTCGATGGTCATCGGCATGTTGAGGATGTGAGCCGAGCGAAAGAGACGGTCGGTATGCTCCGGAAGACGAAAGATCGCTGTGCCCTGATCGGTCTTGTAGGCGCGAACCCCTTCGAAGACGCCCATGCCGTAATGGAGGGAGTGCGTCAGGACGTGTATCTTGGCTTCTCGCCACGGGATCAGCTCGCCATCCAGCCAGATCACCCCGTCTCGATCTTCCATACCAACAATGCTCATAGTGCGATACTCTCGGTGTGTTGTTTCTAATAGGCCCAAGCGATACGATTCTAGCGAAGATTCACAGCTATTTCACGCACCCGAAACGATCATTTTTGTCAGAGGGGTATAAAGACGTCGATGTCACAGCGGTATGAGCAGCCCAGACCGAGTGATGCAGCCTGCAGGCGCCTGGCGCAGCGGATCGGGATGTTGCATCTGAATCAACGTCTTGGCCTTGAGCGCGACCATGCCCTCGACACTTTCGGGCATGGGCGATGGCTCCACCCTGAAAACTGGCTATCCGGACAACGGATGGCCCGGACGCTGGTCCGTTGGTTGGGTATTGAGGTCGCCGGCCGCCATTTTGCCCGGCGTATGCGGCCGCATACGCATGATGTCTATCTCCCCGGTATCCCCGACTCCTGCGCAGGTCTACGCATATTGCACCTAACCGACCTGCATCTGGATATGGCCGCCGATACCGTGGACGCGCTGATTCGAGGTATCTCTGGTATTGAAGCGGACCTCTGTGTCCTGACCGGGGACTATCGGGTTAAGACCTACGGCTCGATCGATGGCGTCATACGAGCTTTTACGCGGCTGAAACCCCATTTGCCCATGCCCAGTTTTGCGGTATTGGGTAACCACGACTGTCTGGCGATTGCCGAAGCTATGGAGGAATTGGGGATCCGCGTCCTATTGAACGAATCCGTTTCGATAGCGAACGGCGATCTCTATCTCGCCGGTATTGATGACCCTCATTTTTATCGAGTCGATAATATCGCCAAGTCTCTGGAGGGGATTCCTTCGGATGCCACCGTGATCCTGCTCAGTCACTCGCCGGAGGTCTATCGTGAGGTCGCGTATGCGGGGGTCGGTCTCATGCTCTGTGGGCATACGCATGGCGGTCAGGTGTGCCTGCCGGGTGGCGTTGCCATGACCTACGACAGCAACTGTCCTCGTCGTTACTGCCGGGGCGAATGGCGTCACGGCGATCTTCAGGGGTATACCAGCCGGGGTTGCGGAACTTCGGTATTGGATATTCGTTTTTTCTGTCCGCCTGAGATCGTCGTACATCGTCTCAATCCAAGGGAGCGGCAAGCGGATCAATAAGGCTTGTTGCGCAAGTGAAGACGATAGAGCAAAGGCGAGATGGAGATCTCGATCAGCATAAATGTGACAGGGATCACAATGAGTTCCCACCCATTGATCGATAAGAAGGTAGTGGCGATGAGTGTCGGAATCAGCGCTTCAGGGAGCTGGTCCAGGCCGGTTGCACGGGCCTCAGGCGGCAACGCAAGGCGGCGTTTGACGAAGCTTGAGCAGAGGTCTCCCAGCATCGCGGAAGCCCCAATCAGGGTCCCGTGTTGTGGCGGCCAGCCTAGTAGCGGCGCCAGCATTGTCGGCAGTGCGACGCCGCTGATCAGGCCGCGCCAAGTCTTGGAAGCGCCAAGCAGGGGACGTCCATCCTGCCATCGTCTGCCGCCGTCTATGGCGCGATCGAACCGGCCCGAGAGCAGGTGCGTCGCCAGAATCGGCGCGCTGTTGGCCGAAAATATCAGGAAGAGCAAGGTGGCTTCGTTGGCGGTAGTCATCGCAGGACGGGGCTTGGCGCTAAAGTGGTCGCTTGCCTAGTGGATGTAAAGTTGATTAACTTGCTTGGGTAATTGAGTGATTGATAAGGGCAATTCAACGTAATAAATTGATTGAAGACCAACAAACTGAAAGGAATACCTATGAGTCGCAAGGGGTCTATCGAAGAACGGCAAAGACTGAACCGGTTCTTTTTCAAGGACAACGCTTGGTACGTTGAGATTCGGGACGGTATCAAGGGCCCCTTTCCACGGCGGCAGGATGCCACCCAATTTTTGGCCGGCTATGTCCATAACAAGCGGGTTCAAGAGGCGCTGTCAACCAGCGATGGCATTGAGTCGAGCCAGGTTGTCGCGTATTCGGACAGCTCGGTTGGGTTCGAGTAGACCTTTAAATGCACGAGGTCTGGGAATGCTACGGACAGCTGAAGGATATTGGAGAGATTGAGACCTCTCACCAGATGATCCGGGTGGTAGAATCCCAATATCGGTTTCCCCGCGCATAGGAAGCGCATACAGTTCACCCCAGACCCGAATCCAGCCTCGTCGAAGCAGTAGATTGCCACTCGAGCGGCAGCCTGAAAGCGCAGGTCGCGTTCAAGCATAAATCGCGTGGCAGCTTCGGCCTCGGTTTGCGTCTCCCGGACCGATTCGAAATAAGGTGGCCAGTCGGTATCGTAGTATTCGATCGGATCGCAAACCTTTCTCGCCAGATCATGTGTCGAAAGATCGGGGAAACGGTTCCGGTAATATCTGAATCGGGTGTCGTAACCCAAACCGGATGCTTCCAACGCCGTGATGACCGAAACCTTGAAGTTCCATGTGACGTCACTCGCATACATGCCTTTTCCGCTTACATAGCAGGGTATGGCCATCATAGTCCTCTAATCCGTCAACAACCGAGCCATATTCTAGCATCCGCTCGGGATAGCCTCTATCATGCTTATTTAGGTGACGCAGGTCTTGAGGTTATGGCTGTGTGTCGATGATGTTTCTTGTGCTCGCGGAGGTTTTCAGGTGAACGATCGGGTCAAGGTGGCGGTGGTTGGCGGGACAGGCTATACCGGCGTCGAGTTATTGCGGCTTCTTTCCGTGCACCCCGGTGTCGATATCGCGGTCGTGACCTCCAGGGAACAGGCGGGGCGGCCGGTATCCGGCTTGTACGAAAGCTTGCGTGGACACTGTGATCTCGAATTCTCCGAGCCCGACACCGATCTGCTTGCGCGTTGCGATATCGTGTTTTTTGCGACGCCTAACGGCATTGCAATGAGACAGGTGCCCGCACTAATCGAGGACGGCGCCCGGGTTATCGATCTTGCAGCCGATTTTCGGCTGCGAGACGCTGAAATCTGGTCTCATTGGTACGGGGAACCGCATCTTGCGGCGGAATACCTCACGGAAGCGGTTTACGGCTTGCCGGAATTTAATCGTGCGGCCGTCACCGGCGCGCGACTGGTTGCAAACCCCGGTTGCTATCCGACGGCGGTACAATTGGGGTTGATGCCCCTGCTGGAGGCAGGCGTCATCGATGAGCGCTCCATCATAGCCGATTGCAAATCCGGTGTTAGCGGGGCTGGCCGCAAGGCAGCCGTCCCGTTTCTGTTTGCTGAAATGGGCGCCAGTTTCAAGGCCTATGGCGTGTCAGGGCATCGCCATCTCCCCGAGATCCAACAGGGGCTTTCTGACATAGCGGGACGGTCTGTGGATCTGACGTTCATCCCGCATCTGGTTCCGATGATCCGCGGCATCCATGCGACAATCTATGTCGACCTGACCGATCCCGAAGCGGATCTGCAGTCAATCTTCGAGACGCGCTATCGTGATGAAGCCTTTGTCGACGTGCTGCCGCCCGGATCCCATCCTGAAACCCGCTCGGTTGCCGGCAGCAACCTTTGTCGCTTGGCGGTGCACCGCCTTCCTGCCGGGAACAAGGCCGTTGTGCTTTCGGTCATCGACAACCTCGTCAAGGGCGCGGCGGGACAGGCCGTTCAGAATATGAACCTCTTGCTGGGTTTTCCCGAAGATTTGGGATTGGAGCAAGTGGCGCTGTCGCCTTGACGCAGGATATTGCGGCCAATGGATAAGCGGGCTTGGGCGAAGGCGGGCATCGTCATCCTGCCGGGTATCGTGGGTTTTTTCGGTGGACGATATTTTGGCGGGGATGACCTGCTTGATGCTGCCGGAGGATTTTTTGCCCGCGCGAATCCATGTCCGGGCCCGGTTGGAAGACAAAAAGCGTTCCACCGTAGCGCATATGTTTCCATGGGGAGCGGTTTTTCGGCGCTGAATGCACGTTTCTCATGATGATTTCAGTTGAGGTACAATCCTTTAGCTATCATTAACAAACCTGTAATAAGTGTGCGCCTGTCCTATAAATGAGGACTCTTTTCCGGTATAATTGCCAAGTCGCCGGGGGATTGAGTGATCGAAGGTTTTGAGTGATCGAACCAGATGCGGTCCGGCGAGTCCCCTGTCCGGTCTGAATATCTTAAGGGGTATCGCCATGAGAGTCAGTTGTTATTATATCTGATTCTTGGTGCAGGCCGGGATTTCAAGGCGGTGGTCATCGATATGAAGTTGAATCAACTTGCTCACATTGTCAAGCACTGCCTGAGAGCGCCTTTCAGACCCGCTCAGGGCATTGTTTTGCCTGTACTGATTGTGTTCGGGTTCAGTCAGCCCGTCGTCGCGGCAACGGATTTTCAGCTCAACTTCAATGCTGTTCTGCCAGCCACGACCCTTGGCCCGTGCGGCGGACCCAGCAACTCGACCATCGGTGACTGTACGATTTTTGGTGGGGATCAGACAGTTGGCTCTTTGATTGACGGTAACGACGGTACGCGCTTTATCCAGGAAGAACTGACCATCGACAATACCCTGTATTTTCACATGGTTGTCGGTGATCCGGCCTTGGGCTTTTCCAACGAAAGTTATACTCGTGCGAGCCTGACGAGCGTAGGCCCAAATAGGGGGCAGTCTACGGCTCCGAACTATATGATAAATCCATTTTCTCCGGATTCCGGTGGTAATGAAATCAGCGTGGGCGCGACTGCTGCGCAATCACAGAATGCCGTGCAGCGAAAAGGCCTGGGGGATAAGACCACCTTGTTCGGAAATGGCCGTGATCCCTTCGGTGTCGGATCGCTAACGGCGCCCGTGTCGGCGGCGGACAGCGCCAGGATCACGGGTTCAGGCACGGGGGATCCGACGCGGACGGTCATGCGTATGACGTTGAGCGACAGCCAAATGGTCCAGGAGGTTAACAAGCCGCTGCTGGACAGAAAGCCCCTGATCTCGCAGGTGACGACCGATAATGCGACCATGACCAGTGAATTTCAGGCCGATCTGCGTGGCCTGACCTACACACAGAAGGATCGAAACACCCCTGTTGTTAATAGACTGACGCTCAACCTGACGGGTGTCGACGCCTTACCTACGGACGGCGCAGCCGACTTCGACATGACCAAGGTCCAGCGCAGCACGGTGACGGCCGGTAAGTTCGCCTATACCGCTGGTTCAGGGTGGAACTCCGCGGACGGCTGGTCGCATCAGGTTGTTGACCCTAACACCGGTAACTTGGTGCAGGACGCGGTGTTTTCGGCAGGCACCTACACTGGAGAGGGGAATGGCTTCGATCCGCTGGGTGTCAATTGGGCCCAATTCTTCAATCCGTCCCAGAATCCCGGTTGCACCAATGGGGGCAAACGTCAGATTAAGGGAATATGCCCGCAATGAGCCGGAGTCGGTATTCAGGTTTGTTGGGGTTCGGATGGCTGGGCGGCTGCCTTGGCGTCTTTCTTTGTACCGTTGCTTGGACAACGTCGGTTGGCGCGGCGCCCTGGGTATTGACCCCGGACACGACGCCGGCGGTCAGCAACGCGGATACGGTTAAACTTTGGACCCTTGTCAACCAAACAGATGCCGCGACTTCGTTCTATGTGGAGTCTGCCAAGGCGACTGACGTCAAAGTGGCTGCCGGCGGAGGCATTTATACCGCAGGTTATCGCGATATTGGCACCAGCACCGGGGACGAGATTCTTGCGACCCTGCACCAGGCGGATGGTAGCCAGCTTTGGGAAACCGTCGTGCCGGGTGGCACGGATCGTAACGTCCCCGTGCGGATCGCCCTGGATGGTTCGGGCAATGTCTATCTGACGGCAGTCTACTATGGCACCGGCGCCACGGCTAAGGTCCTGGTCGCGAAGTTGGATGCTAGCGGGTCGGTGCTTTGTTCCGATAACGCGACCGTGGGCGTCCCGGAAGGGATTCTGGCCAGCACTACAGCGACTTATATTCTCGCAACCGTACCCAACGGTACGGCGCCTACGACCCGGGACATCGATGTCCTGAGCGTCGACACCGCGAACTGCACGCTGACCAGCATCTATTCACCGACCTCGGCGGGCGATGACCGCGCTGTAGCAATGGCCTTCGATGACCCGGCGAGCCCTACGGTGCTTTACGTACTGGGGACGACCGATATCACGACGACCGACAATACCGGGCGCGTTGATCGTGGCGATGTCCGGATCTTCAAATACAATCTGAGCACCGGAGCCGATGTCGCTTGGGGACAAGCGCTCGATACGGTCAACAGCAACCATCGCGATCAGGCCGTCGCGCTCGATGTCGCCGGTGGCGACCCCTATGTGATCTTCGATCGGCAGGGGCTGGATACCCAGTTTAATTGGACGTTCAATGCGCAGACGCACCGTATAGATCAAGCGACCGGCGCTTCGCTCTGGATGTCTACTGTGTCGGCCCCGCCCACACCGCTGGCTTCCTACAGCGGTGCTTACGCTCGCGCGATCCGGGTCAAGGCGGCCGATGGCGTCTATGTCGCTTTGCAGACCGCAGCGACCAGTAATAAGAACGTCGCGATGGTCAAGTACGACCTGAATGGTCAGGAGGTTTGGCGTTCAGCTGCAGACTATGATGTAGGCGACGATGACGATGCGGTAGCGATTGAGGTCGACACCCCGGACGAGGTCTATATCGCGGCCACTCAAGGCGATGCCGTGGGTTCTGCGGGACACGATATCGCGATTTTGCATTATGAGACCGGCGGCATCCTGTTCGATACCTTCGTTGTTAACAGCGCCAACGATGATCGGGCCGGCGCGATTGCCTTGGGGCTCGATGGCGGGACGCAAACGACGGTGCAAGTCGTCGGTGGCGGCGACAGCAAGATACCCGCTCAGAGCGCCCATGGCGGTGCCTTCACGATCGTCAAATTGGGGCATGCCCTGGCCGATTTGACGACGTCGGTCTCCAGCTTGCCGGCGTCTGCGGTATCCGACGGCATGATGACCATACAGAGTTTGGTGACCAATGTCCTGGATTCGACTGTGGGCAAATTGCTCAGCGTGACCTCGGCCTTCGATGTCAATTTTTATTTCGCCACTACGCCGACAGATCCCTCGCCCATACCGGTAAGCGCATCGCCTGCGAGGCAACTGACATCGCTGGCTTCAGGTGCGACGGATAATTCTTCGGTTACTCTGACGATTCCATCGGTCGCGACGCTGACGCCCGGTAATTATTATCTTATGGCAAAGGTAGACGTTGCTAACGCCATTGTGGAACGTGATGAATCCAACAACAGTTGGGTCAGCGCCTCGACCGTTCAGATCGTGGATCCGCCGGATCTGCAGCCCACGGCGTTAAATGGGGCGCCGGCGAATGCGGTCGCAGGGTCTACCTTGAGTCTGACCTATGACGTCAATAATACCCGGACCCAGCCCCCGGCAAGCGCTTTCACGCAGTCTTTCGTGCTGGTTCCTGCGGGTGGCGGCGTGGATATTCCGTTGACCGGCACGTCCGCGATCAGTCAGTCCGCCGATCTGAGCGCTTTGGCCAGCCACGGTACTTTGACCGGAGTGGCGGCTTCCGTGACGATTCCGGCGCAAACGGTTGCCGGCAATTACGAACTCGACGTCATTGTCGATTCCACCAGCGTCATTGCGGAGTCGAACGAGACCAACAACCGGTTGACGATCCGTCCCGCAATTACGGTCGACCCGATCCCCGATCTGACCGTCTCATTGGTGGGTTATGACCTCGGCGCCACGATCGGGACCCAGATGTCGGTGAGCGATCAGGTCCAGAGCGCCGATGCGGCCACGAGCGGGACTCCATTCAACGTCAGTTACTATTTGTCCAGCGATACGGTCATCGACCCAGGCACGGATACGTTGCTGCTGAACGGCGGTTCGTCACCACGCACCATCGGCACGGTCGTCAGCCCCGGTACACCCAATAGCGCCACGGTCCTGGTGGATATCCCGGGTTCGGTTTCTGCGGGGGTTTATTATCTTGGTGCGATCGTGGATAGCGGAAATACTATCGCGGAAAGCAACGAGACGAACAATACGATAGTTTCGAGCACTCAGATCTCGGTGGGTCTCGCGGCCGGACAGTCGGGGGCGGTGCCTGACCTCATGATGACGTCCGTCAGCTCGCCGACGTCGGTGGCGCGCGGTACGCCATTCAATGTCGATACGGTTTTGACGAATTTGTTGCAGCTCCAGGTGGCGACGCCATTCTCGGTGGGCATCTATCTGTCGACGGATACGACGATTACGACCTCGGACTATCTTGCGGCCCAGATCGATTACACGAGCCTGACTGCCAGTAGTGACGCACAGACCACGCCGGTCACGATTCCCGGATCCATCGCCACGACCGCGACGTGGAATACGGGAGACCCCAATTTTTGCGGCTCCGCCCCGACGGCGACGTCGATGGTGGCCGATCCAACCAACTGTGGTTTCTGGAAGCTCAGCGGTTCGGGCGCCTTATCCAACGAGTTTTTTGCGGGTGACGGCCAGGTCGAATTCACGGTCCCGGCCTCTGGTAACAATGTTGCGGTGGGGCTTTCCAACACCCATGTGGAAACGTGTTCAGGCTTCACGGTTTGTCACGGTCTCAGAGGCATGGATTACGCCTTGGCGTTGAGCGCCGCCTCGGGCGCTGCGTTGGTGCAAGTCAATGTCTACGAGAAGTGTACGAACCCGACTGCTCCTTGCAGCCCGTTTGCTACTTCTGCGGTTCAAGGTGACGTCATTCGGGTGGCGAGGCAGGGTACGACAATCAGGTATTACAAGAATGGCGGCCTGATCTATACGAGTTCGATCGCTTCAAGTGGCAATCTCTATGCCGACGTGTCGCTGGACACGGGTGGCTCGATGGATACGGTCACGCTTACCGATTTCCCCGTTTCCCCCGGAACCTACTATCTTGGTGCGATTGCCGACTTTACCGGTGCGGTTGCCGAGCTGAACGAAAACAATAACACTGCGGTCAACTCGGCTGCCGGGTCTTCTGCGCCGGCGCCGGTGGTGCTGGCGGTCCAAGGGGCTGATCGTGCGGCGACCAGCTCAGGCGGCGGCGCGCTGCTCTGGCTGCTGTGTCCGTTGTTCGCGATATTCGGCTGGCGGTTTGGGTCGGCCCGGTCTAACTAGTCGGCATCCTCTGCCAGGGGCTTTACGAATACTTTTGCGCCTCGTCCCGGATTGGTGTTGAGACGGCGCGCCTCAGGAATATCGCAGAGCTCGCCCACCGAGAATCCTCGTTCCAAAAACCAATGAGTGGCCTGGGTGGTCAATACGTAGATCTGTTTCGAACCGCGTCTCCTGGCTTGGTCTTCGCTGTATTGCAGCATCCGATCACCGTATCCGCGTTTCTGATAATCGGGGTGTACCGCTAGGCAGCCCACTTCGGTCATGTGTCCCTCATGGGGATAGAGCGCCGAGCATGCGACGATCATGCGGTCACGCTCGATGACGGAATAGTGTTGAATATCCAATTCCAAGGCCTCACGGCTGCGCCCCAGTAGGACGCCCTGCGTTTCAAGTGGTTGAATGAGTTCAAGCAAGCCGCCGATGTCTTCGAGACGGGCGGGACGAATATCTTCATAGGTGTCTTGATTGATCAGGACCCCGACGCCGTCACGTGAAAACAGTTCTTGCAGCAAGCCGCCGTCCAGGTGATGGTCGATTAGATGAGCCCGCCGGACCTTGCCCCTTCGACAGGACTCGATCGCCGGTCTGAGCGCGTCCTTGCAACTCTGGGCCATAGGCGTGTGTTCGTTGAGGAAGCGGTTCGCCTCCTGCCAACTAAACTGTCTGACGCCGAGATCGGCGGCTTCCGTGATATAGATCAGTTTGTCCGCACCGATGGCCTGCGCGGTTTCCGCAGCTACCTCTTGAGATTTTAGATTGAAGGTCTCTCCGGTCAGGGAGTAACCGATGGCCGACAGCAGGACGATGGATCCGGTCTCCAAAAGCGTTCGTATTCCGGTGGTATCGATCTTGCGAACGCGCCCCGTGTGCAAAAAATCCACGCCTTGCAGTACGCCGAGTGGACGGGCGGTGACGAAATTTCCCGAAGCGACCCGGATTGCTGCGCCCGACATCGGGGAATTCGGCAGCCCGATCGATAGCGCCGACTCGACTGCTACACGGATTCTACCGTTGGCCTCGATCACGCAAGAGAGGGCTGCTTCGTCCGTTACACGCTCGCCGTCGACAAGTTGAGATTGATGCTGTATGGCGTCAAGCGCGTCGTCTATCTGTGGTCGACCGCCATGGACGAGGACGAGATGTATCCCCAGACTGCGCAACAGCGCGATGTCCTGCGCAAGGAGCGGGAGGCGTCCTTCCATGATCAGTTCGCCGGAGACGTAAATGACGAAGGTTCTGCCTCGAAAGGCATGGATATAGGGCGCTGCCTCCCTGAACCAGGAGACGAAGAGGTCCGGTGCGATTCGATTTTCAGATGGTGGTTTCATATGCGAACGATAGCATTTTTTGCGAGGATGTCATGGGCTTGATCTCGAAAATAGTTAGCGCTAGAATTGGTGCGTAATATCCATACAAAAATAGTTTATATATTTAGTATGGTATTTACAGCGTGTCTTTAGTGAACAGACGAGGAGATTGATCATGGAAAACACACTTTCTATCGTACTCAGCCTGGCCTTTCTGGGAACCGCCCTTGTGCTGTTCATCGCACATCTGGGCTAAGGGTCGTTGCCGGAACTGAACTAGAGAGAACCCATCGGCCCAACCGGGCGGGCGATCTCATTAGAATAAAACAATAAGGCCACGGACGGCCATGGGAATAAGCTTTCAACGCACTGTATCCGTAATGGTGAGGTGCGTTTTTCCTCTGATCTGGAGTCTGTCGGATTTAGGCAATCGTAGTCGAATCAAGTGTCTCATCAAGTCCCAGATCCTTGATCTTTCGGGTCAGTGTATTTCTTCCCCACCCAAGTAACTTAGCTGCCTCCTGACGTTTGCCATGGGTGCGGGCCAAGGCGCTTTCGATCATGATCTTTTCGACCTCCGGTATGATTTCATCGGTCAGCGAGGTATCGGTATGATTCAGGCAGCTCTCG
>Ga0114931_10004747_pt1 | contig 16890 bp, 19 predicted proteins | sample 2SBtaG_FD_89579 | JGI IMG/M metagenome (GOLD analysis project Ga0114931, IMG submission 89579) | Deep subsurface microbial communities from Kolumbo volcano to uncover new lineages of life (NeLLi) - 2SBTROV14_V59a metaG | ecosystem: Environmental > Aquatic > Marine > Volcanic | place: Kolumbo...
ACGCGGCCAAGCGCGAGGTCCGGCGGATGCGCAACATGGCGCCGGAGTCGCCGCAGTACAGCGTCAGCCAGACGTATGTCGATCGCCTGCTCGAGATCCCGTGGGGCGAGGTCAGCGAGGACACGCTCGACGTGTCGGCGGCCCGCGCCATCCTCGAGGCCGAGCACGCCGGTCTGGCCAAGGTCAAGAAGCGCATCCTGGAGTTCATCGCCGTGCGCAAGCTGGCGCCGGACAAGCACGGTCCGATCCTGTGCCTCGTCGGCCCTCCCGGCGTCGGCAAGACCTCGCTGGGCCGGTCGATCGCCAGCGCGCTGGGCCGCAAGTACGTGCGCGCCTCGCTCGGCGGCGTCCGCGACGAGGCCGAGATCCGCGGACACCGGCGGACGTACATCGGCGCCCTGCCCGGCCGCATCGCCGCCAACCTGGTCAAGGCCGGCACCATGAATCCGGTCTTCGTGCTCGACGAGGTCGACAAGCTCGGGGCCGACAACCGCGGCGATCCCACCTCGGCCCTGCTCGAGGTGCTCGACCCCGAGCAGAACTTCGAGTTCGTCGATCACTACCTCGAGGTTCCGCTCGACCTGTCGCGGGTGATGTTCATCGCCACGGCCAACACCCTGGAGACGGTCCCCGCTCCACTGCGCGACCGCATGGAGATCATCCAGGTCCCCAGCTACACCCGCGTGGAGAAGCGGATCATCGGACGCCATCATTTGCTGCCCAAGCAGATGGCCGAGCATGGCCTGAGCAAGGAGGCGATCGTCTTGAACGACGATACGCTCGACGCGCTCATCGCCGGCTACACCCGCGAGGCAGGCGTGCGCAACCTCGAGCGCGAGCTGGCCGCCCTGTGCCGCTCGGCCGCGGTCGAGATCGCCAGCGGCAAGGCCGAGAGCGTCACCTTCGACGTCGCCGAGCTGGAGAAGCGCCTTGGGCCGAGCAAGTTCGACCAGGAGCTGGCCGCCCGCGAGCCGGAGATCGGCGTGTCGACCGGCCTGGCCTGGACCCCGGTCGGCGGCGACGTCCTGTTCATCGAGGCCCGCGAGATGCCGGGCAAGGGCGAGCTGAAGCTGACCGGCCAGGTCGGCGACGTCATGCGCGAGAGCGTGCTCACCGCGCTGTCGTGGGTTCGCTCGCAAGAAGACCGCCTGGGTATCGAGCAGGTCCGCTTCGAGAAGAACGACCTGCACGTCCACCTGCCGGCCGGCGGCATCAGAAAGGATGGTCCTTCGGCGGGCGTCGCCATGACCACCGCGCTGGTGTCGCTGCTCACCAGCAAGCCGGTCCGCCACGATGTCGCGATGACCGGCGAGATCACCCTCCGCGGCAAGGTCCTGCCGGTCGGCGGCATCAAGGAGAAGGTGCTGGCCGCCCACCGCGCCGGCATCAAGACCCTGGTCCTGCCCACCCGCAACGAAAAGGATCTGATCGACGTCCCCAACGACGTGCGCGACCAGCTCGACATCCACCTGGTGGACAAGATCGACGACGCTCTCGCCGTCGCCCTGTCACCTGCCCCGGCCAAACCGCGAGGCGCCCAGCCGCCCATCCCGCCGCCCACCGGCGGCGACCGCGGCACCCACGACACCGAGTCCCCCTCGGTCTAGTACCTCGGGCCGGAAGCCCGATTCGGGTTTTGGCCCGGCCCGGCCTCGGTGAGGCCGGTCAAAACCCGCGTCGGCCATCCGTCTGTCCTCGGCCCCCGCCCCCTTCGATCGTTGCTTTTCGTACTCGAAACCCGGAATGGAGTTCCGGCTCCGAGCACTAGTGACTAGTCAGCAGACATACAGCTTGGCGGGATCCGATCCCGCCGAGCCTCGTGGCCGAAAGCGCCGGGGCCCTCCCCGGCACTTTCACTGCGCGCGTTAACCCTTGCGCAGCTGTTCGCTGCAGGCAGTGCAGTACATGTCGCCGGCTTTGCGGCGGCGAGCGTGATCGAGATCGGTGCAGCGGCTGGCGCGGATCTGTTCGTTGACGACACCACCGCAGGTTGGGCAACTTCGCACTGGCGCGTTGGAGCGGCGGTGGTTGAGATTGGGACAAAACGGAGCGCTGGTGATCATGAGGTCTCCTGTGCGAGGTCGGCCTCGCCCTTCAACACGGCCTCGATCGCGTCCGCTGACTGGTCCAGCACGGCGGCGATCTCGGCAACGAAGTAGCTTCGCGCAGCCTGGAGGGTGCGCTGGTCCGTGGCCGAGAGCTTCTCCCTGCGCGCGCGATGGAGCAGCTGCTGCAAAATTTCGGTGTATTTGTCGGCGTCGCCGGACTTCAGCCCGTCGGCGTGAGTCGCCGCTCGCTCACGCCAGTAGGAAGGCGAAGGCGTCGCCGGCGCGGTGCTCACCTGCTCCAGCAGCTCGCGCGCCTTGCTCGGCGACACCAGATCTCGCACGCCCGCCGTGGGCACGTTGTCGAGCGGCAGCAACAGCTTGTCACCGCGGCTCAGGCCGAGGACGTAGAACGTCTGTGAGCTGTCGCCGAATGAATGCTCTTCGATCCCCAGCACAGAGGACACCCCGTGCGGGGGAAGGAAGACCCTCGATCCGATTTCCAGCTTGCGTACGTCGCTTTCGTCCAACCAGCACACCCGCCACCGCTGACGGTGACCTGATCAACTCACGAGTCGACCGCGCGGGCCGCTCGCACACGGTCGCAGGCAGAAATGCGGTGAGACCGGGACACCACTTTGACCTGTTCGCGCCACAAGTCAACCCGCAAGGCCGCGAAAGCACGCACAGGCGCCCGTCTGCGACGCTTCTGCCCCGCGGAGGTGACCTATACTGCGCCGTAGGTGCGCCGTTCGGGGTGTCGAGTGCTGGCGGTCGTGGCCGGCCTGTTCATCGGCTGTGAGAATCACGCCGCGGTGACCGACGATGCCGGCAGGAGCCGAATTTCGTCCGCCCTCACCCAAGAGGGGTGGCGAAATTTGGCTCCCAATCCAGGCGTTCGTGTTTACCTCACGCCTTCGCCGGGATCTTGCTCATCGCCCGCTCGGCCAGAGCTGTGATCGTCAGCGACGGATTGACGCCCGGGTTGGCCGACACCGCCGAGCCGTCGATGATGTACACGCCGTCGTAGCCGAAGGCGCGGTGCTCGGCGTCGATGACGCCCTCGTCGGCGTTGGCGCCCATGACGCAGCCGCCGAGGATGTGCGCCGTCGACGGCGTGCCAAAGGCCAGCTCGGTGACCAGGCTGCTCTTGACCCCGCCGACCTTGTCCGCAAACCGATCGGCCAGATCGGTCGCCTCCTCCATGAACGCGCTGGGCGCTCCGGCCGGATCGGTGATCTCGCTGACCAGGCCGCGGCGGAAGCCGGTCAGGACGCTGCGGCCCAGCTTGAACCGCATGCTCCCCTCGAGGGTGCGCATGTACAGCAGCACCTGCGTCTTGCGCGAGAAGTCGCGGGCCGTGTAGGCGCGAGCCCACAGGCCCGGATTCTTGGCGACGTCGGTGGCGGCGCGCGCCAGCCGCGCGACCAGGTTGCCGCCCGGTGCGTGCGGCAGCGTCATGGTGCGGAAGAAGCTGGAGCCGTGGCCGTAGCGAACCGGCTCGATGTGGCTGTGCTCGTCGGTGTGCAGGATCGACGTGATCGCGATCCCCTGGGTCAGGTCTTCCTTGACCTCCGGCGCGATGATGCCGATCAGCGACTCGCTGTTGGTCCGCACGTTGTAGCCGAGCGTCGGCGACAGCCGCGGCAATCCCCGTGGATCCTCTTGCATGCGCAGGAGCAGCGGCAGCGTCCCCAGCACGCCGCCGGAGAAGATCACCTTGTCGGCGGTGACGCTGTCGGCATGCTTGCGCCGCCCCAGCGCATTTTGCGTCTCGACGCGATAGCCGCCAGTTTCGAGCGCGCGCACCGCGGTGACCTCGGTCTCCGACTTCACCTGGCAGCCGAGCCCCTCGGCCAGGTACAGGTAGTTGCGATCGAGGGTGTTCTTGGCGCCCACCCGGCAGCCGGTCATGCACGCGCCGCAGTAGGTGCAGCCAACCCGCGACGGTCCCTTGCCGTCGAATTACGGATCGGGCACCTCGACGTCCGGCTTGCCGAAGAAGACCGCGACCTTGGTCTTGTGGAAGTGATCCTCGCGGCCGATGTCCTGGGCGATCTCGCGCATGATCCGGTCGCCCGGAGTGTTGCCGGGGAACGGCGTCGCGCCGAGCATCCGCTCGGCCATCTGATAGTGCGGCTCCAGCTCGCGCTGCCAATCGGCCAGGTGCGACCACGACGGGTTGACGAAGAAGTTCCGCGTCGGCGTGGGCAGGGTATTGGCATACGTCAGCGACCCGCCGCCGACGCCGACGCCGTGGAGGATCGTCACGTGGTCGAAGAGCGACATCTGGAAGATGCCCTGCAGCCCCGCCCCCGGCATCCACATCCACCGCTTGAGATCCCAGTTGTTCTTGGGGAAGTCGCTCAGCCCGAACCGCTTGCCCTTCTCGATGACCAGCACCCGGTAGCCCTTCTCGGACAGGCGCAGCGCCGACACGCTGCCACCAAAACCGGAGCCGATGACGATCCAGTCGTAGTGCGACGACATGGCGGAAGCGTACCCCGATCCAGCCGCGGTTGTCCGGGAGCCGGTGGTACTGTCGATTGGTGATGCAGGTTTGCACGGCAGGGCTCGCTGACGCCGGGGCCATCGTCGGCGCACGGGACGCCGCCAGCGAACAGGCACTGGTCGCCGCCGGCTTTTCCGAGTCGATCGTGTGGGTGCTGGACGGCAACGCCCGGGCCGAGCGCTTCTACGCCGCCGTCGGCTACGAGCTCGACGGCGAGCACAAGCGGCGGAGCCTCGCCGAAGGTGTCGACATCGGCGAGTTCGGATGCGCAAACCACTGCTATGATCCGGAACGACCGTGGCGGGTGAGGTAGAGATTCTCGCAACCGAGCTCATCGTCGAGCTCGATCGAGTGCTGACGGCGATCGACGGCGGCACCGTCTTCCGGGTGATGGACGGCGGCGACTGCGCGTTCGTCCTCGGTCCCGAGGCGGTCTGCGGCAAGGTCTTCGGCCTCTACGGCGAGGAGTACGGCTGGCCGACCCCGCTCTCACGCACGTCGATCCGCGCCACCGACGACTTGCGGCCGCAGCGCCGCTCGCACGCCTGCGTCATGGACGGCTCCCGCACGCTGGCCATCGTGGTCAGCCCGGACGAGTACGAGGCAATCCTGAGGTTGCGCACGTGACCACCAACGAGATCGGCTGGCTGGTGCCGGTGGCCTTCGTCATCGACACGGCGATCATGGCCACGTCGCTGGCTCGCGGCGGGCTCGACTTCGGCTCGCCGCGCACGCTGGTGGCGCTGGGGTTCTGGGCGGTGCTGCTGCTCGGCAGCGTCATCTGGCTGCTGGGTCTGCGCAGCGGCGGCGACTAGCGCCTCGGGCCGGAAGCCCGATCCGGGTTTTGGCCCGGCCCGGCCTCGGTGAGGCCGGTCAAGACCCGCGTCGGCCATCCGTCTGCCCTCGGCCCCCTTGCTTTTCGTACGCGAAACCCGGAACGGAGTTCCGGCTCCGAGTACTAGCGTTTCTTGCCGCCCAGCTTCTTCTCCAGCACGGTGATGTGCTGGCGGGCCTCGGCCAGCTCTTCGCGCAGGCGCAGGATGATGTCTACGCCGGCGATGTTGACCTCGAGGTCGCGCACCAGCGTGCGCGAGGCCAGCACCCGGTCGACCTCCTCGATGCGAAAGCCGCCGGGCCCCTCCTCGATCACCCGCTCGCGCACCAGCAACTGGACCAGCTCCTCGTCGCCGTCGACGACCTCGATCAGCTCATGCAGGGTCACGCGTTTCACAGTCGCAGCTCCTTTCGCACGGGCGCCGAGTAGCCGGCGGCCGCCTTGCGCAGCGCCTCGCCGACGGCGTCGTCGTCGGAGTCGGGAAGCCTGACGTCGAGCTCGACGTAGAAGTCGCCCCGCTTCTTGCCGCGGGCCACGCCCTTGTTCTTGAGCCGGAGCCGGGTGCCGGACTGCGACCGCGGCGGCACCGTCAGCTTGACCGGCCCGTCGAACGTCGGGATCTCGATCGACGCACCGTTGTACGCCTCGTCGACCGTGACCGGCACCTTCATCGACAGGTCGAGCCCCTTGCGCGAGACCCGCCGGTGCGGCCGCAGCCGGGTCTCGATCACCAGGTCGCCGGGCGGACCACCGCTGACCCCCGGCTGCCCCTTGCCGGCAATGCGCAGGGTCGAGCCGTCGTCGGCGCCCGGTGGGATGCGCACCGTGGTCGCGCCGTGCCCGGGAAGATCCAGGCGCGTCTCGCCGCCGGCGATCGACTGCACCAGGGTCATCTCGACGACGGCGTGGACGTCGGCGCCGCGCATCGGCCCGCGCTTGCGGCCGAAGCCGAACAGGTCGCCCAGATCGAAGCCGCCCATGTCCGGCCCTCCGCCGCCGCCGCGGAACGCCTGCTCGCCGCTGGAGCGCGCGCGTTGCCAATCCTGATACGCGCGCGCCTTGTCCGGATCGAAGCCGCCCTTGAGCGACTCCTCGCCGAACTCGTCGTAGGCCTTGCGCTTGTCGCTGTCCGACAGCACTTCGTAGGCCGCCGCCACTTTCTTGAAGCGATCTTCGGCGGCGCTGTCGCCGGGGTTGACGTCCGGATGATACTTGCGCGCCAGCTTGCGGTACGCCTTGCGGACGTCGTCGTCACTGGCGCTCCGCTGGACCCCGAGAATGTCGTACAGGGATTCGGCCATCGCCCCCGGAGCATAGCCGACGGTGCGTGTCAGCGCGACGGCGAATGGCCGACGATGACCGCGTAGACCGGGGTGCCGCGCAGGGCGCAGCTTGCGCGCCACCCGCGGTCCGTCGAAGGCGCCGACCGCAACGGCGACCAGGCCGAGAGCAACCGCCTCGAGCAACATGTTTTGTCCGGAGGCGCCGGCCTCGATGTGAACGAACTGCTACGGCGCGCGCCGTAGCGCTTGCACTCGACCACGCCGCTGATGATGAACACCGTCGATTTGCGAAGCCGCGGCCGCGATCAGCGGGTCGGCAGCTCGCCGGGCGCTACCGTAGCCGGCGCCGCTCAGATCAGATCGCCGCCATCGACCCTGCCCCGCCCGGGTCATGCGCGGCCGCGCCTCGCGGTAGAAGCGCTGGGCGTAGACGGCGCCGTATCCGCGCAGGTAGCCATCGGCCCCACAGCCCCGGCCGCCGTCGGCAGCGGCGTCCGCGCACAGGTAGAAGTCGGCCTCGTGGCCGGGGATGGCGGCAGGATCGGAGGGAATCGGGCAGGCGGCGATCGGGTCGCCGGATAGCGGGGTCGCCTCCGGGCCGACGTCGGGATCGATGCAGGCGCTGGCGAGCAGGCAGGCGAAGACGAGCGGGTCCAAACGCATCCGCGCGTCATCCGACTCGACCGCAGTTCAGTCAAGCGCCGTGATTTTCGAGCGCCGCTCAGCGGGCGCCGGCTACCGGGAGGTAGATGCCCGCGGTCCTGGACGGCATGGCGACGCGGATCGTCCCGCCGCTGACCGTGACCGTGGCCGGCGCGCCCAGACCGAGGACGTCGCGGAGAACGGTGCCGTCGGGCCAGGCGGCGCGGTCGGCGGCGGTGATGCCGGGGTTGGTGGCGAAGTGGAGATCGATGTTGCCGCTGTCGCCGGTGCCGTTGTCGATGACCACCAGCGCGCGGTCGCCGCCGGCGGCGCGGTAGTAGGCGTACAGGTTGACGCCCGAGTTGGGTCGCCAAAGCTCGCTGTAGTAACCGTCGTGAAGCGCCGGGTGCTGGCGGCGCAACGCAATCAGCGAGCGCGTGAGGGCAAAGGTCTCGGCCGGGTCGCCGAGGTAGCCTTCGTGGGCGCCGGCGCGGGTCACCGCGTCGAACGCCCAGGCCGGCATGTCGCGGCGGTTGTCCGGGTAGTTGCCCAGCATGCCCAGCTCGTCGCCGTAGTAGAGCTGGGGGATGCCGGGCAGCGTGAACAGCGCCACCAGCGCCAGGCGGTAGCGGCGCACGCGCTCGCCGTCGGGCAGCTCGCCGGCCTCCTGCATGAAGCGCGGCAGATCGTGGTTGTCGAGGAAGGTGGTGACCATCAGCGCGCGGGCCAGGCCGAGCGAATCGACGGTCTCCTGCACCACGCCGGCCAATTCGTTGAGCGAGCCACCCTTGCCGATCGAGTCGACCAGGGCGCGGCGCAGCGGGAAGTGGAAGAACGAGTCGAAGCCGGCCTCGAGGTAGGGCGCGAACCGGTCCATGGCCATGTCGCTGAACACCTCGGCGACGACGAACGGGTGTGCCGCCTTTGCCCGCGCCGCCGGCATCCACGAGTCGGCGAAGTAGTCGAGTGGCACGTGCTTGGCCGTGTCCATGCGCACGCCGTCGAAGGCGTAGCGGTCGAGCCACTCGGTGGTGGTCGCGGTGATGTACGCGGCGACGGCCGGGTTCTCCTGCGCCAGATCGGGGAGACCGTTGAGCGAGCAGAACTGATCGGCGGGACCGAGGTTGGCGCAACCGTTGGCATCGTGGAACCAGCCCGGCTCCTGCGCAGCCAGGCGCGCGTTGCGGGCCACGTGGTTGACCACCACGTCGAGCAGCACGCGCACGTCGGCGCCGTGCAGGTCGGCCAACAGGCGGTCGAGGTCGACCGCGCTGCCCAGCTTGGCCTCGACCGACTGCGCGATCGGATCGGCCGGGTCGGCCAGGTCGGCCCAGTAGCCGTGATAGCCGCACGAGTCGTAGCGACGCGGCGCCTGCCGCACCAGCGGTGTCATCCACAGCGCGCCGACGCCGAGCTCGTGCAGGTAGCCGACGTGCGCGCGCAGCCCGGCCAGGTCGCCGCCGTGAAACAGCGTCGGCGAGTTCGGGTCGAAGCAGTCGGCGGCGCCGGCGTCGTCGTTGTGCGGATCGCCGTTGGCGAAGCGGTCGGGGATGGTCAGGTAGATGACCCGCGGGCGCCACACCCGGGGGTCGGCGCCGGGACCGGTCCACGGCGCGCCGGCGTCGGCGCGGGCGTCAGCCGTCCCCGCGGCGGCGTCGCGCACGGCGCTGGCGTCGCTCGGCGGCCGCGGCCCGTCCCCGGTGCTCGCGCACGCACCAACGAGCGCGACCAGGGGAGCCCACCGCCACATCGAACAACGTTCGAGCACGCGCCGTGCCGGCCGCCGGCCGTCACGATTCCGGCTGGTTGGACTCGCTCGCGTTGCCAAACGCAACGCCGCCGCTGCGACGGCCTGACACGGGCCCCAGGCCTATCCGGAGGCCAAGGTTGCGTAGCGGTCGAATAGCGATGCTGGCATGGCGTGGGCCATTCGCCAGGCAATCGCGATGGGTCGGTCGCCGGTGTGGGATTCGTAGCGCATCGGCCCGAGGAAGGCGAACGGGGCCCCGGGAGCCATGCGGACGAACAGGTAGAAGCGCCACGGCGAATCGGCGGCGACGTAACGACGGCCGCTCGGACGGCTGACGCTGGCCGCGGACTGTGTCTCCCAGTGGAACCGGTCGCGGCTGATGGCGTAGTCGCGATAGCGTGTGCTGGGCGAGAAGCCGGATCCCGACTTGTCGAGCGTTACGAACAACAGCTCGCGATGGCTGTCCTTCAGCCGGAGGATGCCGCCCTGAGGGACCATCGCCTTGCTTCCCGGTCCCACGTAGCCGACCGCGGCGACGATCTCGCGCCGGGTGTAGTGACGGTGGAGCGCCAGCGGCCAGTCATCGACTGGATAGCGGTCCTCGGGCAACGGGATGCGCTCTTCGAGGACCTCCTGGAGCTCGCGATACTCGGCGACCACCGATGCGCGCGACGACAAGTCAGCTACGACCGCCTCGGCCGCGCGCAGCGTGCCGCGATTGTGCAGCTGGTGTTCGAGCATCTGCAGCCGCACGCGATCCGTACTGGTGAGCGCGGTCAACCGGCCGTCGAGCGCAGCCGCGTACGCACGCAGCCGCGACGGCTCGTCGATGTGCGACAGCCAGCCGATGCGACGGCTCAGCTCCTCGGTCTCCTCATCGGCGGTCCCATCGATGCCGGCCATACGGCGAATTCGCGTCCAGCCGTACCTCGGCGTATAGACGTCCTCCAGCTGGCGGCCCGCCTGGTCGAGAAACTCCGCCAGCCGGAGCGGCGCCGACGCCCGCGCCGACAGCTCGCGCAGCTCGTGGGCCAGGTTGCGTGCGCTGGCCAGCCCCGTGCGCAGGGACGATAGAATGCTGTCGCGCGCGACCGCGTCGAGCACCACGCTGCAGCCGCTGGGCAGGAACGGAAAGCCCTGGTCGACAGCATCGCGCAGACGCCCCCGCGGGATTCCGGTGAGCGCCGACAACACGCCGTCGAAGCGAAACTCTGCCCGGTGCTGGCCGATGAAGTCGAAAACCAGGCACGAGCTCTTGTCGTCGTGCAGGCGCAACCCGCGGCCGAGTTGTTGCAGGAACAGCGTGGCGCTCATCGTCGGGCGCAACAGCAACAAGGTGTCCACGAACGGCAAGTCGACGCCTTCGTTGTACAGATCGCAGGTGAAGAGGACGTTGATCTCGCGCTCGCGCAACGCGCGCGGGGCGTCCGAGCGCTGGTCGGCGGGACTGCCGCCGTGCACGGCCAGCGCCGGGATGCCGCGGCGCGAAAAGTGCGCAGCCATGAACTCGGCGTGCTCCACGCTCACGCAGAAGCCGAGCGCACGCACCTCTCGCAGCGCGGCAACCCGGCGCTCGAGCTGCGCGAGTACCAGGTCGGCGCGAACGGTGTGCCCGGTGTAGAGCAGTGCCAGCGCACCGAGATCGTAGCCGGTGCGCGACCAGCGAACGCGTCGCAGGTCGGTTCCGTCGGCCAGACCGTAGTAGTCGAACGGCGCCAACAGCTGTCGCTCGAGCGCATGCCACAGGCGCAGCTCGGCGGCCACGTGGCCGTCGAAGTCGGGCAGCAGCGATTTTCCGTCGTGCCGCTCGGGCGTCGCGGTCAGACCGACCAGCTGATCCGGTGACAGCGACGGGACGACTTCTTGATACGACTTTGCGGGCAGGTGGTGGCACTCGTCGACGACGACGTGGCGGAAGTGCTCCGCGCCAACGCGAGCGATGAGCGCCGACGCGCTCTGGATGCTGCAGAAGACGTGCTCGTACCTCGCAGGCTTGCGTGCACCGACGTGCAGCTCGCCGAAAGCCCCGTCCTGCAGCGCGTGGCGGAAGGTGTCGCGTGCGCGTTCGAGGATCTCCTTGCGGTGAGCGAGGAACAACAGACGCGGCCGCACGCCGGCCGCTGCAGCAATGCGTGCGTAGTCGATCGCCGCCACGACCGTCTTGCCGGTACCGGTAGCGGCCACGATCAGATTGCGCCGCCGTCCACTGACCGCCCGCGCCGCGGCCAGGCGGTCGAGGATCTCCTCCTGGAACGGATACGGCCGCAGCTGGATCAGCGTCGTCGTCGTCGATGCATCGCGTTCCGCACCGAGAGCAACGTCCAGCCGCTGCGCCTGGAGCTGGTCCGTCGGGTCGTAGGCCTCGAACTCGGGATCGAGCCAGAGCGTTTCGAACGTACCGGCAAACTTGTCGATCACGTCCGGCAGATCGGCGGCACAGACCTTGACCATCCACTCGTGTCCCTCGCCCAGCGCGGTCGCGGTGAGGTTGGCGGAGCCGACGTACGCGGTGCTGAGACCGTTGTCGCGGTGGAACAGCCAGGCCTTGGCGTGCAGGCGCGTGCGCCTGGTGTCATAGGAGACCTTCACGCCCGCGCCCGGCAGCGCAGCGAGTTGATCGAGCGCCGCGCGTTGGGTAATGCCGTTGAACGTGGTGGTCAGCAGGCGGATGCGCGCACCCTGCCCCCGCCGGGGAAATGCCTCCAGCGGCTCGCGAATGCGGCGAAAGCCGCCGACGGTGACGAACGCCACCACCGCGTCGATGCGGTCGGCTGTCGCGATCTCGCGCGCCAGCTCGTGGCCGATCGCCGGCTCGCTGGGGTTGCGCGTAAGCAAGGTGGACGCGGTCATCGGCGTTGCCGGGCGCTCCGGCCGCGCGGCCCGGTAGATCGCCATCAGTCGCCGGGCGGGTCCTTGCACCCGCTGATCCTTGATCGGCACGGTGTCGATCTGCTGTTCATCGGCCAGCGTCGCGAGTGTGTCGATTAGCTGCCCGACCAGCACCCGCGCGCTCTCGGCGCGCTTGTCCTTCGGCAGGGCGCCGAGCACGCGCTCGACCTCGCGCGCGAGGTGGCGCGCGAAGATCGCCGGTGCGTCGGCGTCGGCCAGGGTATCGAGGATCCGCTCGGCCTGACCCAGCTGGTCGAGCGCCCGCGCGAGCTCGTCCGTGACGAGATGCTCGTAGATTCCCTCCGGCAGCGATCGGCCCACGACTTCCAACGATCGCACAGGGATCGAGCATGCGAAAGTCACACTGGCCCCGTACCTTTCAACGGAGATGGACAGCCAGCGGCAAACGCGCCGGATCGTCTGCGCCTCCTGCGGAGGTTCGAGGGTGGAACAAGCAGTATGGATCGACCCCAACACCGGCGAGCTCGGAGATGCCTTCGGCTCGTGGGACCAGGTCGACACCACCTGGTGCCACGACTGCGATGACCACGTCGAGCTCGTAACCCGTGACTGACTTCCTCGACGTCGACGGCGTCCGGCTCGAGGTCGCGTGCCACCCCGGGCGGGCGGGCGCACCTACAATGGTGTGGCTGCACGAGGGGCTCGGCTCGGTGTCGCTGTGGCGCGACGTTCCGGCCGAGGTTTCGCGGATGACCGGTCTGGCCTCGCTCGTCTACAGTCGGCGCGGGTACGGTCAATCGGATCCGGTCGACGTGCCACGGCCGCTCACCTACATGCACGACGAGGGGCGCCAGGTGTTGCCCCGGCTGCTGCACGCGGCCGGCGTCGGCGAGGCGATCCTGGTCGGACACTCGGATGGTGGCTCGATCGCGCTGGTGGCCGCGGGAAGTGGGGCGCTGCCGCCGTCGCGGGCGCGGGGCCTGGTGCTGCTGGCGCCGCACGTCGTCTGCGAGGAGCTCAGCGTGCGCAGTATCGCGGAGGCGCGCGAGGCGTACCTGCACAACGACCTGCGCGCGCGCCTGGCGCGCCATCACGCCGACGTCGACGGCGCGTTCTGGGGCTGGAACCGGGCCTGGCTCGATCCCGACTTTCGCCACTGGGACCTGCGGGAGTTCTTGCCCGGGGTGCGGGCGCCGGTGCTGCTGATCCAGGGGGCCGACGATCCGTACGGGACGCTGGCGCAGCTCGATCTAATAGAGGAAGGCGTCGCCGGCCCGGTCCGGCGGCTGGTGGTGCCGGGCGGGCACGCGCCTCATCGCGACGCGCGGGGCGAGACGCTGGCGGCGATTGCGGCGTTCGCCAACGGCCTGGAATCACGGTGACCGGCGGCGGTCGGCCTGTCAGAGGGGCGTGCTCGAATGGGCCCTTGACGCGCCGGCGTCAGACCCCGGCGATAGGCTGCTCATATGTTCAGTCACGACACCGACGGCGCTCCCCGCTTCAGCCTCGCCTGCCGCGATGCGGTGGCGTGGCTGCACGACCTGCCCGACGCGTCGGTCGATCTGATCGTCACCGACCCGCCGTACGAGTCGCTGGAGAAGCACCGCGCGGTCGGCACGACCACCCGGCTCAAGAACAGCAAGGCGTCCAGCAACCGCTGGTTCGACATCTTTCCCAACGAGCGCTTCGAGGAACTGTTCGTCGAGCTGTACCGGGTGCTGCGCAAGGACCGGCACTTCTACCTCTACTGCGACGCCGAGACGATGTTCGTGGCCAAGCCGATCGCCGAGCGGTGCGGCTTCCGCTTCTGGAAGCCGCTGGTGTGGGACAAGCGCAAGATCGGCATGGGCTACCACTACCGCGCGCGCTACGAATTCATCCTCTTCTTCGAGAAGGGCAAGCGCAAGCTGCGCGACCTGGGCCTGGCCGACATCATCGAAGAGCCGCGCGTCTACCGCGGCTACCCGGCGGAGAAGCCGGTCCCGGTGTCGCGAGTGTTGATCACGCAGAGCACCCAGCCGGGCGAGCTGGTGATCGATCCGTTCATGGGCTCGGGCAGCGTCGGCGTGGCCGCGATCAACGAGAAGCGAAACTTTCTCGGCAACGACCTGTGCGACGAGGCGGTCGGCATCACCCGCGGCCGTCTGATCGAAGCCAGCGGCGTCGAGGCGCCGCTGGCGCCGGCGGCGCGGACCGACGGCAACCTGCAGCTGCGCATGCCGATGTAGCGCCCAGATGTAGCAACATGACCGGTCACGACTATTCCGATCTGATCGCCGCGTACATCGTCGCCAACTACGGGTCACGCGGCGTCGAGGTCTACCGCGAGGTCTCGATCGGCAAGTCGATCATCGGCAAGAACCGCAAGCTCGACATCCTGGTGCTGTGCGCAGGCGACGGCTTCGCCATCGAGTGCAAGTACCAGGAGACCCAGGGCACCGCCGACGAGAAGATTCCCTACACGCTGGACGACCTGGCCGCCCTGCAGATGAACGGCTGCGTCGCCTACGCCGGCGACGGCTTCTCCCCCGGGGTGATCCACATGCTCGAGGCCTCGGAGCTGGCCGCCTGCTGCCTGCCGGCCGCGGACAGCCTGGCTCCGGGCAAGAGCACGCGCGAGCTTGACCACCTGCTGGCGATGCACTTCGGCTGGTGGGACATCCTGGTCGCGGGCAAGAAGCCGTTCGCCCTCGCGGGCGTCGACCTCCACACGCGCCAGCCGGCGAAGTAGCGCGGCGCCGCCGGCTGCCTCAGCTCACGGTCCGGCCTCTCCGCGCATGGCATCGATGCGGGCTTTCAGCTTGTCGCGCAGCAGGCGATTGCGGGCGATCACCTTGGGGTTGCCGCCGTGCGCGGTGAGGTCGGCGATCCGCTGATCCAGCTGGCGCAGCTGTTCCTCGAGCACGTCCATCGACTCGCGCTCGGGAGGCGCGACCGAGCTGTGCGAAGCGTGCGGGTCCTGCTCGTACGGATCGTCGATGGCCGGGCGGAAGTAGTAGCCGATGCCGATCATCGCGATCGCGGCGGCACCGAAGATGATCATGATGGGGAACGAGCGTTTCATCCCGAGGCCTCCGCGTCGATGACCGAGTCGGGGTAGCGCTCCGGATCGAAGACGTCGGTCTCGACGAACAGGTAGCGGGCCCGCGGGATGGCCTTGCGAATGCGCGCCTCGAGGGCGTTGGTCCGATCGGAGATCTCCTTGGCGGTGAGGGTCGGCTCCCACTCGATCTTGATCGCGGCCAGGAACTCGTCCTCGCCCAGCTGCATGGTCCGCAGGTGCATCAGCCTGACGACGCCGCGGGTATCGCGCACGAGGTTGCGGATCAGCTCTTGCGATTCGTCGCTGGCGGCCTCGCCAATGAGCAGCGACTTGGTCTCGCGGGCGACGAAGAAGGCGATGAAGACCAGCAGCACGCCGATGCCGAAGGTGGCGTAGACGTCCCACAGCGGGTTGCCGGTGACCAGCGACAAGATCACCCCGCTCAGCGCCAGGGTCAGGCCGATCAGCGCGCCGGTGTCCTCCATCCAGATGACGATGATCTCGGTCGACTTGGAGCTCTCGATGAACGCGATCAAGCTCTCCTTGCCGCGGTGCCGGTTGATCTCGCGGGTCGCGGCCAACCACGACGAGCCCTCGAGGAAGACGCTGACGACCAGCACGGCGATGGCGACCGTGGCGTGGTCGATGGTCGTCGCGCGGCCGGCCGCGAGAGCCGCGCTCACCTCGTGGTGCTTGTGGTAGCCCTCGTACAGCGCGAACAGTCCGCCCAGGCTGAACAGCATGATGGCGACCACGAAGCTCCAGAAGTAGCTCTCCATCTTGTAGCCGAACGGGTGGCGGTCGTCCGGCGGCTTGGAGGCCAGGCGCAGGCCGAACAGGAGCAGCAGCTGGTTGCTGGTGTCGGCCACCGAGTGAATCGCCTCGGCCAAAAGCGACGACGACGCGGTCAGGAAGAACGCGACGAACTTGGCCGCCGCGATCCCGCTGTTGGCGGCGAGCGCGAGGAGGACGACCTTCTTCGAGCCGTGGGCGGACATACTGCGCGCGGCATTGTATAGGCGCCGCGGCCCCCGCGCCACGCGCTCCGGCGCTTGCCCGCCCTATGCCCCCGCCATGCGTGAGCGGCGCGGGGTGGCGCGCTCCAGCTCGTGCATGCAGCTCACGAGGCGGGCCAGGAGCGAGTTATAGAGGCTGTACGGGTCCAGATGCCCTTGCCGCCCCAGAAGCTCATACAGACGTATTTCCGCGTGAGTGGATGACGGCGAAATCGCCGGCACATCCACGCCGACCGCACGCAACCGGGGCGCGGCGATCTCGACGAGCAGCGCCTCGACGGATTCGCGACCGGTTCGCAGGTCGGCGACTCCCTTTTGGACGAGCTCCATGCCGGGAATTCCGTCGCTTTTCACTTCGCGTCCTCGCGTGATTCGAGGAACGCCGCGAGCTTGGCGCGAAAGGCATCCGCGTCGATGCGAGGATAGCGAACCAGGTCGGGATCGATCTGCTCGAAGAACTCCTGCAGGCGGCTGGTCTCGATCATGCCGCGGTCGATCATGGCCCGCGCGTCGTCGAGATCGCGCGCATGTCCGCGCTCGATCTTGGCCAGTGCCTGGGCATACGGATCATAGTGGTAGAAGTCGACATCCCCGTACCGGGCAATGTGGATGCTGCGGTCACGCCATCCCGGCAGCGCCGGAATGAATGCGTCCGGCGAAGCGAGCTCGATGTTCACATCGAGTTGATCCTTGATGTCGCGGATCGCCGCAAACGCTCCCTCCGGCTCCGGATCGAGCTTGAGGTCCAGGTCGACTGTCGAGCCACGCCAACCATGGAGCACCGCGGTCGCGCCGCCGGTGAGGTAGACGCGTCCGCCACCGCGACTCTGTCGCCCGAGGGCTTCGAGCACTCGGCGCACCTTGTTGGCGTCGACCAGCGCCCTCATGCGGCCAGTCTACTCGGTCCCGCCCGC
>Ga0114931_10004748_pt1 | contig 16889 bp, 12 predicted proteins | sample 2SBtaG_FD_89579 | JGI IMG/M metagenome (GOLD analysis project Ga0114931, IMG submission 89579) | Deep subsurface microbial communities from Kolumbo volcano to uncover new lineages of life (NeLLi) - 2SBTROV14_V59a metaG | ecosystem: Environmental > Aquatic > Marine > Volcanic | place: Kolumbo...
CGAGATCCAGTCGGGTCGCTTCGCCCGCGAGTGGGTGCTCGAGAACCACGCCGGCCAGGCGAGCTTCAAGGCCATGCGCCGGCGCGCCGCCGAGCACCCCATCGAGGGCGTCGGCGAGCGCCTGCGCGCGATGATGCCCTGGATCGGCGAGGGCCGCCTGGTCGACAAGTCGAAGAACTGAGGGCGGCGCCCCCTTGGCGGAAGCGCCCAACAGCCGGTAATCACCCCCTCCCCCCTTGTGGGGGAGGGTCGGGGAGGGGGGTATCAATTGTCGGGGAGGGTCGGGGAGGGGGGTATCGATTATTCGTGCCGTCTGCGGGCTTGGCTGACTCCCAAGGGGCGCGTTCCCCCTCCCTTCCCTCCCCCATCGACGGGGAGGGTTTCGACGGTGCCGCGCCCGCTGCGCGCTCAATCGAGGGGGAAGGGGGCGTCGGTGCCGCCAGCGCGGCCGGCGCTGGGGTCTCGGCGCCGTGATAAATCGCTGGTAATTCGCCTGGCCATTCAGTAATTGTTAACCGTACGCGCGTTGAGATCGACACTTGGATTGGACGTCGTCCGACCATCGGTTATGAGAGTCATGAGGCGCATCGCACATCCTGCCGTGAAGGCCGGGTCCGCTTATCGGCGGCCCGTGTGCGTGGGCGCATGGCTTCCCCTCGACGCGGCGATCACCGCCGGTGATGCGGTCCTTCGACTTATCGGCCCCTGAACGCGCGACCCGCTTGCGCGAGCGTTCAGGGGTGCCGTGACGCGCGATTCATCGCCACACGACCGTATCTAGAGGGACCGAACCCATGGCCACCAAGCGAGACGCCAACCGCGTCATCATCTTCGACACCACACTGAGAGACGGCGAGCAGTCCCCGGGCTGCTCGATGAACCTCGACGAGAAGCTCCGGGTCGCCGAGGTCCTCGACCGGATGGGCGTCGACGTCATCGAGGCCGGCTTCCCGATCGCCTCCAACGGCGACTTCGAGGCCGTCCGCGGGGTCGCCGGCGTGGTCGAGCGGGCGACCGTCTGCGGCCTCGCCCGGGCCTCGAAGAAGGACATCGACCGTGCCGCCGAGGCCCTTCAGGGGGCCGCGCGCAAGCGCATCCACACCTTCATCTCCACCAGCCCGCTGCATATGAAGTACAAGCTTCAGATGGCGCCCGAGGCGGTCTATCAGGCGGTGATCGACAGCGTCACCTACGCCCGGCGCTTCACCGACGACGTCGAGTGGAGCTGCGAGGACGGCTCGCGCACCGAGCACGACTTCCTCTGCCGCACCGTCGAGGCGGCGATCACCGCCGGCGCCGGCACCGTCAACATCCCCGACACCGTCGGTTACGCGATCCCGGACGAGTTCGCCGCCCTGATCGCGATGCTGTTCGAGCGCGTGCCCAACATCGACCGGGCGGTGATCTCGGTCCACTGCCACAACGATCTCGGGCTCGCGGTGGCCAACTCGCTGGCCGCGGTGGGGGCCGGGGCACGCCAGGTCGAGTGCACGGTCAACGGGATCGGCGAGCGCGCCGGCAACGCCGCCTTCGAGGAGGTGGTGATGGCGCTGCGCACCCGCCCCGACCGGATGCCCTTCACCACCGGGATCGACACCCGGCAGATCATCAAGGCCTCGCGGCTGGTCTCGGGGATCACCGGCTTCAACGTCCAGCCCAACAAGGCGATCGTCGGCGCCAACGCCTTCGCCCACGAGGCGGGCATCCACCAGGACGGCATGCTCAAGCACGCCGGCACTTACGAGATCATGACCCCGGAATCGGTGGGCCTGGTCAAATCGACCCTGGTGATGGGCAAGCACTCGGGCCGCCACGCCTTTCGCCGCAAGATCGAGGAGCTCGGCTACGAGCTCGGCGACAACCACTTCGAGGAGGCGTTCCAGCGCTTCAAGGACCTGGCGGACAAGAAGAAGGACGTCTTCGACGAGGACATCGTCGCCCTGGTCGACGACGAGGTCGGCCACGGCACCGACCGCATCCGCTTCGTCTCGCTGGGGGTGGTCTGCGGCTCGAAGGGGCCGCAGGAGGCGACGCTCGCGCTCGATATCGACGGCATCGAGAAGACCGTCACCGCCCAGGGTAACGGCCCGGTCGACGCGACCTTCAACGCCATCGCGGCGCTCTTCCCGCACCCCGCGAAGCTCGCCCTCTATCAGGTCCACGCGGTGACCGGCGGCACCGACGCCCAGGCCGAGGTCACGGTGCGGCTCGAGGAGAACGGCCGCACGGTCAACGGCCAAGGCGCCGACACCGACACCCTGGTCGCCTCGGCGCGGGCCTATATCAACGCCCTCAACAAGCTGCTGGTGAAGCGCGAGAAATCGGCGCCGGCAGCGCTTTCGGCCTGAGCCGGCGGGTGCACCGCCGGACCATGACGTCGTCGGGCCGCTCAGCGATCGCGCTCAGCGGCCCGCGATTTTCTGCGCTTCGCACAGTTCACGCGGTTTGGTAAAGGTTGGGTATGTTCTCGCGACTCCTCGGCATGATGTCCGCCGACATGGCGATCGACCTGGGTACGGCGAACACGCTGGTCTATGTGAAGGGCCGCGGCATCGTCCTCAACGAGCCCTCGGTGGTCGCCATCGTCACCGTGCGCGGCAAGAAGCAGGTTCTGGCGGTGGGCGACGAGGCCAAGCAGATGCTCGGCCGCACCCCGGGCAACATCGAGGCCATCCGCCCCTTGCGCGACGGCGTCATCGCCGACTTCGAGGTCGCCGAGGAGATGATCAAGCACTTCATCCGCAAGGTCCACAACCGGCGCAGCTTCGCCAGCCCCCAGATCATCGTCTGCGTGCCCTCGGGCTCGACCGCGGTCGAGCGCCGGGCGATTCAGGAATCGGCCGAGAGCGCCGGCGCCCGGCGCGTGTTCCTGATCGAGGAGCCGATGGCCGCCGCGATCGGTGCCGGCCTGCCGGTCACCGAGCCCACCGGCTCGATGGTGGTCGACGTCGGCGGCGGCACCACCGAGGTCGCCGTGCTCTCGCTCGGCGGCATCGTGTATTCGCGCTCGGTCCGGGTCGGCGGCGACAAGATGGATGAGGCCATCATCGCCTACATCCGGCGCAACCATAACCTTCTGGTGGGCGAGGGCAGCGCCGAGCGGATCAAGAAGCAGATCGGCTCGGCCTGCCCGCCCGAGGACGGCGACGGCGAGGTCATGGAGATCAAGGGCCGCGACCTGATGAACGGGGTGCCCAAGGAGCTGATCATCAGCCAGCGCCAGATCGCCGAGAGCCTAGCCGAGCCGGTAGGCGCCATCATCGAGGCGGTCAAGGTGGCGCTCGAGCAGACCCCGCCCGAGCTCGCCGCCGACATCGTCGACAAGGGGATCGTGCTCACCGGCGGCGGCGCCCTTCTCGGCAACCTCGACTTCGTGCTCCGTCACGCCACCGGGCTTCCGGTCTCGATCGCCGACGAGCCGCTCTCGTGTGTCGCACTCGGCACCGGGCGTTGCCTCGAGGAGATGAAAACCCTCAAGCACGTGCTCTATAATCAGTACGATAGCTAGTGCGACAGATTAGCTAGCCCAACCTCGGCCGCGGCGGCCGGGCGGAGAGGAGGCAAGCCAGCGCTTGGTCACGCGAGACGGCAGTTCGGTCCGGCGCCTGGCCCTGCCCCTCAAGGGTTGGTTTCAGCGCTTCGCCTTCGCCCTCTTGCTCGCCGCCGCGTTCGGCCTGATGGTGCTGGGCCGCGCCGACAACGGCTTCGTCGCGCGCCTGCGGATCACCATCGCCGATGCCGTCATGCCGGTGCTGGACGCCCTCTCACGCCCGATCGCGACCACCGACGCCCTGGTCGAGCGCGGGCGGGCGCTGGTCGCGCTCTATGCCGAGAACGAGCGCCTCAGGGACGAGAACGCACGGCTGCACCGGTGGCAGGCGGTGGCGCTCGAGCTCGAGCGCCAAAACGTCGGCCTGCGGGACCTTCTGAACGTCGTCGACGGACCCCGTCCGACCTTCGTCACCGCCCGGGTGATCGCGGATTCGGGCGGCGCCTTCGTGCGCACGGTGATGATCAACGCCGGCGCCCGGGACGGCGTCCGCGAGGGCCAGGCGGTGGTCAACGGCGACGGCCTGGTGGGCCGCGTTGTCGAGGTCGGAAAGCGCAGCGCCCGGGTCCTCTTGCTGATCGATCTCAACGCCCGGGTCCCGGTGCTGGTGCAGTCCACCCGGGTGCCGGCGATCCTCGCCGGCGACAACTCCGAGCGCCCGCGCCTCGCGCTTCTTCCCGCCGACAGCCAGGTCGCACCCGGCCAGCGCATCGTCACCTCGGGCCAGGGCGGGATGCTGCCGCCGGGGCTGCCGGTGGGGATCGTGGTCGCGGTCGACGAGAGCGGGGCGACGGTGCGCGCCTTCGTCGACTGGTACCGGCTGGAGTACGTCCGCATCCTCGATTACGCGCTTCCCGGGATTCTGCCGACGACCCGGATCGCCGGCCGGGTGGGGCCGCTCCGGTGACGCCGAGCCTCCTCCGCCGCCTCGACCGCAGCGCCCGCGGCGCCATCCCGCTGGTCGTGACCCTCCTGCTGGTCCTCCTGGCGGCGCTGCCCATCCCGCTCCCCGCCTTCGCCCCGGTGACCCCGGCGCTGACCGTGATCTGCGTCTATTACTGGAGCATCCATCGCCCCGATCTGTTGCCCTTGGTCGCCACCTTCCTCGTCGGCCTGGTTCAGGACGCCCTTCAGGGGACGCCGCTGGGGATGAGCTCGGTGGTGCTTCTCGGGGTCCAGGGGGTGGTGGTCTCGCAGCGCCGCTTCTTCCTCGGCAAGACCTTCTTGGTCGAGTGGTGGACCTTCATGCTGGTGGCGCCGGGGGCGGCGATCCTCACCTGGGTGCTGGCCTCGCTCTACTTCACCACGCCGCTCTCGCCGCGCCCGCTCGGGGTTCAGCTTCTCCTGACCATCGCGCTTTACCCGATCGCCAACTGGGCGTTCGCGCGCCTGCGCCAAAGCCTCCTTCACGGGGCCTGAGATGAGCCACCGCGACCTCGACCGGGTCAAGACCTTCGGCCGCCGGGCGCTTCTCCTCGGCGGCGCCAAGCTCGCCCTGGTCGGCACCCTGGTCGGCCGCCTCTATTACCTCCAGGTGGTCGAGGCCGACCGCTACCGCGTGCTGGCCGACGAGAACCGGATCAATCTGCGCCTCCTGCCGCCGCCGCGCGGGCGCATCTTCGACCGCAACGGCGAGCCCCTGGCCGAGAACCGCCTCAACTATCGGGTGGTCCTGATCTCGGAGCAGGCCGGCGACGTCGCCGCGACCCTGGTCGCGCTCGGCCGCCTGATCCCCTTGAGCGAGTACGAGATCCGCCGGGTCCTGCGCGAGGCCCGTCGCAAGCGCGCCTTCGTCCCGATCACCGTGCGCGAGAACCTGGGCTGGCCCGAGGTGGCGCGGGTCGAGGTCAACGTGCCCGAGCTTCCCGGGGTGATGATCGACGTCGGCCAGAGCCGGTTCTACCCCCACGGGGTGACGGCGGCGCACATCACCGGCTATGTCGCCGCGGTCTCGGCCGCCGAGCAGACCGGCGATCCGCTGCTCGAGCTTCCCGACTTCCGCATTGGCAAGAGCGGGGTCGAGCGGACCTACGACCTGGCGCTGAGGGGAAGCGCCGGCAACAGCCAGGTCGAGGTCAACGCCTATGGCCGGGCGATCCGCGAGCTCGCCCGCGACGACGGCCAGCCCGGCGACGACCTCAGGCTCTCGCTCGACATCGGCCTCCAGCGCTATGCCGCCGCCCGCCTCGCCAAGGAGAGCGCCGCCGCGGTCGTGCTCGACATCCACTCGGGCGAGGTCCTGGCGCTGGTCTCGATGCCGTCCTTCGACCCCAACGCCTTCAACACCGGGCTCAGCCACGCGGCCTGGCAAGCGCTCATCGAGAACCCGCGCAAGCCCCTGGTCGACAAGGCCATCCGGGGCCAGTACCCGCCCGGCTCGACCTTCAAGATGATGGTCGCCCTGACGGCGCTCGAGGCCGGTATCCTGACCCCCTTCCACAAGGTCACCTGCCGCGGCTTCATCCGCCTCGGCAACGCCACCTTTCACTGCTGGAAGCGCGGCGGCCATGGCGAGCTCAACATGGTCGAGGCAATCGAGCAGTCGTGCGACGTCTACTTCTACGACGTCGCCCGGCGGGTCGGCATCGACCGCATCGCCGAGATGGCCCGGCGCTTTGGCCTGGGTGCGCGCAGCGGGATCGACCTTCCGGGCGAGAGCACCGGCCTGGTTCCCGACCGCGACTGGAAGCGTGCCAACTTCGACGCCCCCTGGCAGAAGGGCGAGACCCTGGTGGTCGGCATCGGCCAGGGCTACCTGCTGGCGACCCCGATCCAGCTCGCCGTGATGGCGGCCCGGCTGGCCAACGGCGGGATCGCGGTGACGCCGCATCTGGCCGGCCGCGAGAACGCCGAGCCACCGCCGGCCCTGGGGCTGTCGCCGGCGTCGCTCGCGGTCGTCCTCGACGGCATGAACCGGGTCGTCAACGGCCGCCGGGGCACCGCCCGGCGCGCCCGGCTCGCCGAGAACGGCATGACCATGGCCGGCAAGACCGGAACCTCGCAGGTCCGCCGGATCGGCAAGGCCGAGCGCCTCGCCGGGGTGCGCAAGAACAACGAGAAGCCGTGGGAAGAGCGCGACCACGCCCTGTTCGTCGCCTTCGCCCCGGTCGCGGCACCGCGCTATGCGGTCGCCGTGGTGGTCGAGCACGGCGGCTCCGGCGCCCATACCGCGGCCCCGATCGCCCGCGACCTGATGCGCGAGACCCTGCGGCGAAACCCGACCGGCGGCGGCCCCGGCCGCCTCGCCGCCGCGACGGAGGCCTGAGCGCGCGATGGCGGTGGTCACCGGGCTCGGCCGGCGGCGCACCGGGATGACGCTCGGGGAGAAGCTGCGCAACGTCAACTGGAGCCTGATCGCCCTGGTGACGGTGATCGCCAGCATCGGCTTCGCCATGCAATACTCGGCCGCCAACGGCAATGTCGAGCCCTGGGCCTGGCGACAGGCGGTGCGCTTCGCCACCGGGGTCGTGCTGATGCTGGTGATCGCCCTCGTCGATCTCCGCTTCTGGCTGCGCCAAGCCTATCTGATCTATGCCGTCGGCCTCGGCCTCCTGGTTCTCGTCGAGATCATGGGAATCACCGGCATGGGCGCCCAGCGCTGGGTCGATCTTTGGGTCTTCCGGCTCCAGCCCTCCGAGGTGATGAAGATCGCCCTGGTGCTGGCGCTCGCCCGTTACTTCCACGGCCTCACCCACGACGAGGCCCGGCGCCTGCCGGCGCTGATCGTACCGATCGTGATGATCCTCGCCCCGGCGGCGCTGGTGCTGCGCCAGCCCGACCTCGGCACCGCCCTTCTCCTGGTGATGAGCGGCGGCGCCATCCTCTTCCTCGCCGGGGTCCGGTTGTGGGTGTTCGGGGTCGTGGTGGCCGCCGGGCTGGCGATGATCCCGATCGGCTGGCAGTTCCTCCGCGACTACCAGAAGGAGCGAATCTTCACCTTCATCAACCCCGAGCGCGATCCTCTCGGCGCCGGCTACCACATCCTCCAGTCCAAGATCGCGCTGGGCTCGGGCGGCCTCGCCGGCAAGGGGTTCCTGGCGGGAACCCAAAGCCACCTCAACTTCCTGCCCGAAAAGCAGACCGACTTCATCTTCACCATGCTGGCCGAGGAGTTCGGCCTGATCGGCGGGCTCACCCTGATCGCGCTCTATGTTCTCGTCATTGCCTTTGGCTATGCCATCGCGCTCCGCTCGGCGAGCCACTTCGGCCGCCTTCTCGGCCTCGGCATCACCACCACTTTCTTCGTCTACGTCTTCATCAACATCGCCATGGTCACCGGGCTCATCCCGGTGGTCGGGGTGCCGCTGCCGCTGGTCTCCTATGGTGGTACCGCGCTGATGACGCTGATGATCGGCTTCGGCTTCCTGATGGGGGTCTCGGTCCACCGCGATGTCGTCATCCCGCGGCGCGCCGGCGCCATCACCTGAGGGGGCGACGAATCCGTTTGTCTCGCCGCCGCGCGCGCGGCCATGATGGCGCGACCAAGCCCGAGGAGGTCCCCATGCCGATCGAAAGCGTCCGCGCCGTCGCGCGCGGCGGCGTCCCCCGCCAGCACGGCGCCATGGCGTACACCGAGCCGCCGGCCGATCTCGACGCGGTGCGCCGCTATCGCCTCGGCCGGCTGCGCGCCGAGCTCGCCCGGCGCGACCTCGCCGGCGGGCTCTTCTTAGACCAGATCACCGCCCGCTACGCGACCGACGCCACCAACATGCAGGTGTGGTGCGCCCATTACGAGACCCGCTGCGTCTTCGTCGCCACCGAGGGCCCGGTGGTTCTGTTCGACTACAACCAAAGCCCGCACCTCGCCGAGGGCCTGCCGACGGTCGACGAGTACCGGGTGATGCCCGCGTTCTACTACATGGCCGCCGGCAGCCGGGCCGAGGACCGGGCGCGGGCCTTCGGCGACCAGATCGCCGATCTGGTCACCCGCCACGGCGGCGGCACCCGGCGGATCGCGGTCGACCGGCTCTCGCATCTCGGGATCGACGCCATCCGCGCCCACGGGGTCACGGTGGTCGACGGCCTGGCGGTCAGCGAACGGGCGCGCGCGGTCAAGTCGGCCGGCGAGATCGCGCTGATGCGCCAGGCGATCGCCGTCTGTGAAGAGGGGATGGCCGCGATGCGCGCGGGGCTGGCGCCCGGGATCACCGAGAACGCGCTGTGGGCGCGGCTGCACGAGACCAACATCCGGCTCGGCGGGGAGTGGATCGAGACCCGGCTCCTGTCGTCGGGGCCGCGCACCAACCCGTGGTTCCGCGAGTGCTCGATGCGCCCCATCGAGCGCGGCGACCTGGTCAGCTTCGACACCGACCTGATCGGCCCCTATGGGTACTGTGCCGACATCTCGCGGGCCTGGGTCTGCGGTGACCGGCCGAGCGACGAGCAGCGCCGGCTCTATGCCGCGGCGCACGCCCAGGTCACGCGCAACGTCGCCATCCTCGCGGCCGGCAAGAGCTTTCGCGAGGTCTCGGAAGCGGCCTGGCCGATCCCTGATGAGTTCCTCTCGCACCGCTACGGCAGCCTCATCCACGGGGTCGGACTGGCCGACGAGTGGCCGTCGATCAAGCACTGGGTGGACTTTCCCGGGAAGGGCTACGACGGGGTTCTGGAAGCGGGGATGACGCTCTGCGTCGAGTCCTTCATCGGCGCCGAGGGCGGCCGCGAGGGGGTCAAGCTCGAGCAGCAGGTCCTGATCACCGAGGCCGGGCCCGAGCTGTTGTCGCATTATCCGCTCGAAGAGGACTGGCTGTGAGGCCGGCGGCGGCGGGGACCTTGGGGACGTAAAGGCGACGCCATGGACGCCCGCCATATCCGCAGCGCCGTCTTTCCCAGCGCCGAGCGCGATCGCCGGGTCGCCGAGAAGGTGCCCGGGACCCCGCAGACGCGCTCGCCGAGCTATCGTCTGGCCTTCGCCGACCCCGACTTCCTGCTGCGCGACGAGCTGCGCCCGGTCAGGCTTCAGCTCGAGCTCCTCAAGCCCGATCTGGGCTTGCGCGAGCACGGCATCGAATCGACCATCGTCGTCTTCGGCAGTGCCCGGGTGCCGGCGCCGGGAACGGCGGGTGCCGACCCCCGGCTCGCCGCCAAGGCGGGCTACTACGAGATGGCGCGGGTGTTCGCCCGCCAAGTCTCGGAGCGCGCCCGGCGTCCGCCCAAGCGCCACCTGGTGGTGGTCACCGGGGGCGGCCCCGGGATCATGGAGGCGGCCAACCGCGGGGCGCACGAGGCCGGGGCGGTCAGCGTCGGCCTCAACATCGTGCTGCCGACCGAGCAGGTGCCCAACCCCTATGTGACGCCCGCGCTCTCGTTCCAGTTCCACTACTTCGCCCTGCGCAAGATGCACTTCCTGATGCGGGCGCGGGCGCTGGTGGTCTTCCCCGGCGGCTTCGGCACGCTGGACGAGCTGTTCGACGCCCTGACCCTGATCCAGACCGGCAAGATCGCGCCGATCCCGGTGCTCTTGTTCGGCGAGGCCTACTGGCGCCGGGTGATCGACTTCGACGTCCTGGTCGCCGAGGGGATGATCGACCGCGAGGACAGGGAGATCGTGCGTTACGTCTCGACCCCCGACGAGGCCTGCGCCTGCATCACCGCCTTCTACGCCGTCGACTGACGCCGCCGCCTGAGCCAGCCGAGCCCCACCGGACCGATCGCGAGGCTCGCCGCGCTCATCGGTTCGGGAACCGCCGGCGCCGCGCGGCGACCGACGCGTGGTTGACAGCGCCGGGGATCTTACCTAGGGTCGCCCGGTAGCCCCTTGGGGGATAGTTTAACGGTAGAACTCTCGGCTCTGGACCGAGCAATCCTGGTTCGAATCCAGGTCCCCCAGCCAGCCGACGCGGCACGCCTTTCTTGGGCCATCCCGCGGCACCGCGTCGATTACGCTTGCTATCGCGGGCGATTCGTGTTCCCTTGCGATCATCGTGCTGCACGTAGATGGTGAACACCTCATTAGTGGCGCGAGGTTCTGGCAGGGTTCGTTGCGATCGTTGCCTAGAAGGTATGTGCCCCAGGGCACATTTTCCCCGGCGGCGGCTCTACGTACGCTTCCAAACCAGAAAGGCGTCATCGTTCGCGACCGAGCCGGCTCGCATGTGACGATGACAGGATGAAAGATCTTCCTTGACACAGTTCACCGACCTCGGCCTCGCCGAGCCTCTCCTTCGGGCGATATCCGCCGAAGGTTACCGCACCCCCACCCCGATCCAGGCCGAAGCGATTCCGGCGATGCTGGCGGGGCGAGACATCCTCGGGATCGCCCAGACCGGAACCGGCAAGACGGCGGCGTTCGTTCTGCCGCTTCTCGACCGGATCGCCCGCCGACGCGCCAGGCCCGGCGCCCGCTCCTGCGGCGCCCTGATTCTCGCCCCCACCCGTGAGCTCGCCGCCCAGATCGCCGACAACATCCGCACCTACGGCCGCTTCCTGCGCCCTTCGGTCGCGGTCGTGGTCGGCGGGGTCAAGCCGGGGCCGCAGATCCGCGCACTCGCGCCGGGCGTCGACATCGTGGTCGCGACCCCGGGCAGGCTCCTCGACCATTTGTCCTCGGGGGTGATCCGCCTCGACCGCACCACTGCCGTGGTTCTCGACGAGGGCGATCAGATGCTCGACCTCGGCTTCGCGCCGGCGATCCGGCGGATCATGAACCGCTTGCCCGCGAACCGGCAAACGGTCCTGATGTCGGCCACCATGCCAAGGCCGATCCGAGCCCTCGCCCGCGATTATCAGAGCGATCCGGTGACCATCGCGGTGACGCCCGCCGCGACGCCGATCGCGCGGATCGACCAGCGCGTGATGCATGTCGATCGTGCCGGCAAACGCCGGGTATTGACCGCGCTTCTCGCCGATCCAGCGGTCGAGCGCGCCATCGTCTTCACCCGCACCAAGCGCGGCGCCGACAAGGTCAACCGGTATCTCCAGATGGCCGGGCTCTCGGCGGCCGCGATCCACGGCAACAAGAGCCAGGGGCAGCGCGAGCGGGTGTTGGCGGCGTTCCGCTCGGGCCACACCACCATCCTGGTCGCCACCGACATCGCCGCCCGAGGCATCGACGTGGACGATATCTCTCACATCGTCAACTACGAGCTCCCCAACGTCGCCGAATCTTATGTCCATCGAATCGGGCGGACGGCGAGGGCGGGCCGGGCCGGCATCGCGGTCACGCTCTGCGATCCGGCCGAACGCGGGCTTCTCCGCGATATCGAGCGGCTGATCGGGAACACCCTCGATCGCCACGCGATTTCGCTCGAGGCCTCGCGCCCGGTCCCCGGGGAGCCCGAGCCCGCCGCCGCGCCGCCGAAGAAGACCGGAGGCAAGCGCCATGGCCGGGCTCGCTCGGCGCAACAGACTCAGGCAACGGTCCGATCGAACCGCAAGCAGGCGCATCACGCCGATGCGCCAGCGCCAGGCCCTGCGCGCAGGCCCGGCCGAATCGGGCCCGAGCGGACCGGCGGGGACGCCGCCGTGACGGTCGCGGCCGCCGCTGTGTGACACCGACCGTCCAAGTTCAGAGCTAGTACCACCCCAAACCAAGCAGAAGGAAAGATCACCATGAGCAGCGGTTCAGTGAAGTGGTTCAATGGAACCAAAGGCTATGGCTTCATCAGCCCGGACGACGGCGGCAAGGATGTGTTCGTGCACATCAGTGCGGTCGAGCGTGCCGGCATCAGCCATCTCAGTGAGGGCCAGAAGGTCAGCTACGACATCGAAGTCGACCGGATGCGCGGAAAGTCGTCCGCCGTCAACCTGCAGTTGAAGTAGCGATACTTCCCGGCTCTTTCTCGGCCAAAAGGCGCCCGCGGAGCCGATCCCGGTTCCGTCGGGCGCCTGAGACCAGAGGGTCGCCGGCGCTCCCGCGCCCTGACCCGAATGACGCCAATCCACGATGTGGGTTGGCGTTTTTCGTTGTGCCGACGCGGCGTTCGGGTGTCGCCCGCCGCTCAGATGTCGGCGTAGACGTGGCGTTCGGCGCGGGCGCCGGGGTGGGTCACGGCGCCCTTGACCGCCGGGCCCACGGTCTGGGCATAGCGCCACAGCGCGCCTGAGCCGAAGTCGGTCTCGCGCGGGCGCCAGGCCTCGCGCCGGCGCGCCAGCTCGTCGGCCGAGAGGTCGACGTCGATGGTCCCGGCGACGGCGTCGATGAGCACCGTGTCGCCGTCCGCGAGAAGTCCGATCGGTCCGCCCACCGCGGCCTCGGGGCCGATGTGGCCGACGCACAGGCCCCGGGTCCCGCCCGAGAAGCGGCCGTCGGTGATCAGCGCCACATGGGCGATCCCGAGCCCGGTGATCGCCGCCGTGGTCGACAGCATCTCGCGCATCCCCGGCCCGCCGCGGGGCCCCTCATAGCGGATGACGACGCAGTCGCCCTCCTTCACCTTGCCGCCCATGACCGCGGCGAAGGCGTCCTCCTCGCAATCGAAGCAGCGCGCCGGGCCGCGGAAGCGCTGGCGCTCGGGCGCCATGTGGGCGACCTTGACGATGGCGCCCTCGGGCGCGAGGCTGCCGGTGAGCCCGACCACCCCGCCGCTCGGCGAGATCGGCTCGGCGGCGCGGCGCACCACGTCCTGGCCCTCGGGAAAGGCCACCTCGGCGTGGTTCTCGGCGATCGTCTTGCCGGTCACCGTCAGCGCGTCGCCGTGGAGGAGGCCGGCGTCGAGAAGCTCCTTGATCACCACCCGGATGCCGCCGACCTCGTAAAGGTCCTTGGCGACATAGCGGCCGGCGGGCTTGAGATCGACGATCAGGGGTGTCCGGCGGAAGATGTCGGCGACGTCGTGAAGGTCGAAGTCGATCCCGGCCTCGTTGGCGATCGCCGGCAGGTGCAGCGCCCCGTTGGTCGAGCCCCCGGTCGCCGCCACCACGACCGCCGCGTTCTCGAGCGCGGCGCGGGTGACGATGTCACGCGGGCGAATGCCCGATTCGATCAGCCGCATCACCGCCGCGCCCGAGCGCCCGGCGAACTGATCGCGCGATTCATAGGGCGCCGGCGCCGCCGACGAGCCGGGCAGGGCGAGCCCGATGGCCTCGGAGACACAGGCCATGGTGTTGGCGGTGAACTGGCCGCCGCACGAGCCCGCCGAGGGGCAGGCGACGAGCTCGAGAAGGTGCAGATCGTCATCGCTCATGGTCCCCGCGGCGTGCCGGCCGACGCCCTCGAAGATGTCGACCACGGTGACGTCGCGCCCCTTGAACTTGCCGGGCAGGATCGAGCCCCCGTACATGAACACCGAGGGCACGTTCAGCCGCACCATGGCCATCATCAGCCCCGGCAGCGACTTGTCGCAGCCGGCGAGCCCGACCAGGGCGTCGTAGCAGTGCCCGCGCATGGTCAGCTCGACCGAATCCGCGATCACCTCGCGGCTCACCAGCGACGACTTCATGCCGGCGTGGCCCATGGCGATGCCGTCGGTGACGGTGATGGTGGTGAACTCGCGCGGGGTGCCGCCCGCCGCCTCCACCCCCCGTTTGACCGACTGGGCCTGGCGGGAGAGCGAGATGTTGCACGGCGCCGCCTCGTTCCAGGTGGTGGCGACCCCGACCAGGGGCTGGGCGACCTCCTCCTCGGTGACGCCCATGGCATAGAGATAGGATCGGTGCGGCGCCCGCTCGGGGCCGACCGTGGTGTGACGGCTGGGAAGCTTGGACTTGTCGAACCGCGCCGGCATCCGTTGGGTCCTCCGTACTCGTCGCTCTCGGGTCGCTGGGTTGGGGCGCACCATACCCCCGCGGCTCCCGCTGCCGCAAGCGGTCGGCACGGCGGCCCTCCGCGAGCCGATGCCGGCGGACGCCGATTAGCGCTTGACAACCGCAAGACTCGGTATAGAGTATGGTTAGTCTTGGCTGTGCAATGAGGGGGTTAGAAAGATGACCCCACCCGACGCCCCTTCTTGTTCCGACAACCACGAGACTTTGCATACTCATTAGCTCGACTTCCTAGTTGGGCGTGGCTGCTTCGCAGCAGCGAGATGACCCCGCGCGATCCCTGATCGGCGGGGTTTCTCGCTGGGCGGTGGCGCGGTGAGGAAACCGGGGTGGAACCCCGGCGTGGCGTGGACCCCCGCGTGGACCCCGAGATCTGGCGCTTGGATCATCGAGGGTCCGGCGTGCCCCCGCGCCGAGGAACTCTGGCTCTGGTCTCGATGGGGCGCCGACAGGGGCTCGCCAAGGGCCTCGCGGGCGCCCCGGCCGGAAGACCGGCGCCCGTCGCGGCCGACCCCGACGCGGGCTTGCAAATCGGCCGGTGATGGCCTAACTATCGCGGTCGCGGTGGCCGCCGGTGGCCGCCGTCTCACGCGGGCGTAGCTCAGAGGTAGAGCACAACCTTGCCAAGGTTGGGGTCGTGAGTTCGAATCTCATCGCCCGCTCCATCCTGCCGTCGTCCTGCCGCTCCCCCGAGCCGAGAGCGCGCTTGGGCCGCCGCTCGGCTGTCCTTCCCATTCACCCGCCCCGCGGCCGGTTTGCGGCCCCAGCGAACGGCTTCATCATGGTTTCGGCAGCCTGGCGTGCCGTCATGCGATGACCGGCGTCAGCCGGCACTCGCTGCTCATCGCCAAGAATTGCATCATAGGGGCGATGTGATGTAATTAAACGCCTCATGATGCCATTGGCGTCTGGCCTGGAGCGTGCAATCGGACGCCCCGTCATCCCGGCTCGGCGCGCGCTCATTTAGTGATCGCATGCACTCTTTCGTGCCGGAATTCCTCGAAGCGCAGCCGGTCTCGCAAGAGCTGGTCGGCATCGTCCGTGCGATCGGTGAGCACAAGGGCCGCCAGGAGCTGTTCCGCAATCAGGTCCCCCAGGTGCTGGAACGGATGCGCGCGCAGGCCTTGATCCGAAGCACCGAATCCTCGAACCGGATCGAGGGCATTTCCGCCCCCACCAGGGTGGTCGAGCGGATCGTGCGCGGGCGTCTCGAGCCGAAGAACCGGTCCGAGCGCGAGATCGCCGGTTACCGCGACGTGCTGGACCACATCCACACGGCGTGGGCGGACATGCCTTTCACGACCGGGCTGGTCCTGCAGCTCCACCGCGACCTTCTTCGCTACGTCCCGAGCGAGGGCGGGGTCTGGAAGAACGCCGACAACACCATCACCGAAACCTTGGTCGACGGCACCGAGCGGGTGCGCTTCGTTCCCGTTCCCGCCTTTCAAACACAAGAGGCGATGGCGGCGCTTCATGAGCGGTTCGCGCGGGTCTGGGATGCCGGGCGGATCGACAGGCTTCTACTGATCCCCGCCTATCTTCTGGATTTCCTCTGTATCCATCCTTTCCGCGACGGTAACGGGCGGATGGCGAGGCTCCTTTGTCTGCTGCTGCTGTACAAGGCGGGTTACGAGGTAGGCCGCTACATCAGCCTCGAGGAAATCGTCGAGCGCACCAAGGAAGGATACTATCGTTCCTTGCACGCCGCGTCGCAGGGCTGGCACGACGGTGCCCACGCTCTGGCGCCGGTTTGGGACTATTTCCTCGGCGTGATGTTGGAAACCGCTTATCGCCAGTTCGAAGAGCGCGTCGGCGACTTACAGGCTCGGCGCGGCGCCAAGCGTGAGATGATTCTCGCCGCGATCGACAATCTCCCCGAGACCTTCCGCTATCGCGACATCACGGATGCGTGCCCCGGCGTCAGCCGACCGACCATTTCTCGCGTCCTCGCCGAACTTCACCATCGCGGTGCGATTCGTTTGGCCGCTCGCGGACGCGCCGCGCTGTGGGAGAAGGTTTCCGATTGAGGCGGTTCCGCGGCGCGGGGGCCGCGCGCGGTCAGTCGTGGTGGCGGGAGAAGGCTGCGAGGACCCGCTGGGTGGCGCCGGGATGGGGGTCGGGCGCGGGGTTGTCGCTCGCCCGCACCGCGCCCCGTCCTTCGGCGGCGCGCGCTGCCGCTTCCAGGCCCGCCGGGGTCGCCGCGACGGTGAACCCGGCATAGGACAGCAGGGTCACCATCAGGCGAATCTCCATGCCGTCGAGCCGGTCGCCGGCCAGCCCGCCGAGGCGCAGGTCGGCGAAGCCGTGCAACTGGCCCCAGATCATCGCCGCGATCAGCGAGGCGTCGGTCCCGCCGATCCGCGGGCGGGCGAGCTCACGGGCCCGCGCCGCGCCTTGCATGATCTCGGCGGGGCGGCCGATCATGGCCCGCTCGGCGGCCTCGTTGGCCCCCGGCTCGAGGCCGCCGCGGGCGGGGCCGAAGAGAATCTGATAGACGGTCGGGTTGGTCTCGGCGAAGGCGAGGTAGGCGCGCATCCGCCGGGCCAGCCGGGCGGCGTGGCTGGTGGCGGAAAGGCTGGCGAGCCCCGGCGCGCCGGGGTCGTCCTCGGCCGCGGCGAGCGCGCGCTCGAGCTGGGCG
>Ga0114931_10004749_pt1 | contig 16889 bp, 19 predicted proteins | sample 2SBtaG_FD_89579 | JGI IMG/M metagenome (GOLD analysis project Ga0114931, IMG submission 89579) | Deep subsurface microbial communities from Kolumbo volcano to uncover new lineages of life (NeLLi) - 2SBTROV14_V59a metaG | ecosystem: Environmental > Aquatic > Marine > Volcanic | place: Kolumbo...
CACTATCGAACGGCTCGGCGCCGTTTTCCGCGGCACGCTCGCGACGCCTTCCGATGGCGAGCACCTGATCGCGCACGTCAAACACCGAGTAGCGCCTGCGCAACGTTTGACCTTTGCGAAACGCTTGCAACTGCGCAGGCGAATCGCTGGCATCTTTGCTCACATTGCACAAGAGACGGCGATCGTTCCACTCGACACTGTTGTCGTCCGTTGTGCCATAGAGCAGCCAATTTTGCAACGCTTGCGGTATGCGGTGCTCGTCGCAACGCAGCGAGCCAAAGTTTAATTGAAATCGCACAGAGGGCAGCGCAACAAACTTGCGACTTTTGCACTCGTTGGCGAGCGCGGTGCGTGCATCGCCGCTCGCTGCGACAAAGTCGTCGCGCAGCGCAGTCAATTGTCGTTGCAGTTTGGCAACTTGTCGCCCACTAATCACACTCTCTCTGCTCTCTACGGCGGCGTAGTGGCGCGAAACGAGCGGCCATATTTGCCGGTCGACAAACGTGTCGATTTCGCCGACTTTGTCATTGAGCGGCGTCACAATGCGCTGCGCTGTGCGCCTGGCATTTTTGCACAACTGTTCGACAAGAGACGCAATAATGCCCCGTTCTGCGTGCACGATCTGTGAATACTCAAATGCGTTTGCAATCAACGTATCCCAGTTGGATTCTTGCGCAGCGCTGCTAATCGCTGCCTCTGCGCTCTGTTGGCGTTGTTGTTTCGTTGATTGTGTCTGTCCTCTTTCTTGCTCCTGCTGCAAAGCGGCGAGCGTTTCTTGCACTTGACGCAATACGGCGAGTGTTTGCTGTGTCGTGCCGGCATGACTGGCCAACACTCGGCTCTGCCGATCTTGCTCCAAAATAAGTCGCGCCATTTGGTCGCTTTGACGCGTTGTCAGGCTCCTTGTGTTTTCCAGTGCCGAGCGCAACTGATTCAACTCGGCGCGCAAGACCGGCGTCGCCATCGCTTGCTCGCCCGACGCTGGCGGTTTGTTTGTCGTGCTTGCCAGCCGCTCGATCAGTGCGTCGATCAACGTGCGTTGTTGCGCCACTTTTGTCGACAGTTGGCTGCGCTGCTGATCCAATGCTTGCCGAGCGCTCTGTTCACGGGCGCGCAATGCTTCGCCGTGCGCGACAAACAATTTGTCGAGCGTTTGCTGGTGACTGGCAATCACTGGCTCGACAGACAACGACTGCCGACGCTGCAGTTGACGAAGCACTTGCTCTAAGAGCGCACGGTTCTGTTCTGCTTGGCGTTCTTCGGCACTTTGTTGCAGACGAAAGAGTCGTTCGACTGTCTGTTGGTGCTGTTGCTGCAAGCGTTCTATTGCATGCAGCGTCACAGTGCTGGACGCAGCAGCGGCCTTCTTTGCACCTTTTGTTGCGCTGCGCGCATACTCGCGTCGGCGACCTCTGCTCGAAGCATCGTGCGCAACCGTCTGTTTGTGTGTCGGCGGAATGTCATTGGCATCGTCGATCAGGCGCAGCGGTGAAACATTGTCCGGATCTGACTCGTTCAAAAATGCCTGGCGCGCATGTGCATAACAGAGCGGTACGTCGCTGTACGACGCACTAGAACGTGGCTCGATGTTGACACGACACTGTGACAAGTTGCGACACTGTTCGCCGGTGCGTGCACCTATGGCGACACAGCGCGGACACTGGTCGTCCTCGATCATGTCGTTTTAGACGGTACGTTTATTAGACGTTTGGCCGCGATAAAAGTCTGCCTACGGCTCACCACTGACGCGCTCGGCCATTGATGCGAGCCACTCATCGAAGCCGCGATTGACGTCACTCCAGTGCGGTTCAAAGCGCCAGGCAACCTGATCAACATAGGGCTGCACTTTGGCGTGCACCTCGAGAACGTCGGGAACAAACTGAAGCATTGTCAAACTAATCGCGATCGCCAGGTCGGCGACGGTGGGCTCGAGAGTGCCGCAAAACCACGGCGAGTGTCGGTTGGTGGAGCGGTGACGCGCTGCATCAATCTGCTCGAAAAGCGATACGATGGCGCTGTCGAGTGCGGAGCGCTGCGCGCTCAATTGCGGCGCCGGCACGCTTTGAAACAGTTGAGGGTAGATGTAGTTGGCAATGGCCGGGTACAGCGTTTGTGCGTCCCAAAATAGGCCGCGCAGCACGTGTGCCGCGGCATTGGGATTCATCGGCTGCGTGGCGCCAATCAATTGGTATGTGCGCGCGGGCGATGTCCATTCGCCAATTGTGGCCATGAGGTGCAGCATAATGGCTCGCGACTCCCACAGAGCGCCCGACTTGTCGGTAATGGTCGGTAGACAGTGCTGTGGATTGATTTGCAAAAACCAATCGCTCTTGTGCTCGCCACTGTGCAGGTCGACTTCAACGATTTCGTGTGGAATGTTGAGAATACGCGCTAATATGATGACTGCGCGGCACGGTGCGCTGCCGCGCATTGCATAGATAGTGATTGGTTCAACATTAGCATCGCTGCTGCCTGCTTCTGGCGATAAGGAAGACATAGCAATTGCCTCCGGCCACTATTATTCGCCGCTTGTTGCATACTTTTGCTGCAACATTCCAACGCAGCAGCGCACGACTGTGCCCGTTAATTGTTTTTTAGAAATGTTTGTGACAGAGCGCGTCTTTGCCGGCTCTTTTTTGCCAACTCCAATGAAATCGCGTGGTGTGCATCGATCTTTGCGTGTTTATTGCTGATCGGCGGTGTCGTTGCCCATGCTCCCGTTGTTCAGCGTCGCCGCTGGTGTGGCTTGAGCGGCGCCGTTCATTCGCGCGCTTTGTGCGGCGTTTGGCATCACCGGTGCGACGCGCTGCGCTGCCACCTGTTGAGCCGCCAGCGGACAATATGCCGCAGCGCCGTCGGCTCCGCAAGTCTGTTGCTGACTGCAAAGCATACCGCAGCGCGCGCGCTGATCGCCGGATCGATAGGCTGCCAATTGACGCGCCAGCAACGCGCTCTCTCGATCGTACGACGTGCGCAGACAGGTCGACGGCGGTGCGTGCGAAAAAATATCAGCGTTGTGCAGAAAAGACGCGTCGCAGCCGCGGCGGCATGGTGAGAATTGGTGTGTGCATGCTGTGGCGCACGGTGCAGTGTCGCATTTGCGGTTGAATTTGGCCAAATCGCGCTGATAGTGGAAGTTCTCCTGCGCGCGCTCCAAACAGTTGCGGCCCAAAAAGTATTGTGGCAGAACGCGCGGCTGCTGTGCGTCATACATGCGCTTCGTGCGTGGCATGTCATTGAACGGCACAACGACGCCACGCGGCACAGTGTTGCTGGCTGTCGGAGGCACCGCTGTCGATTTGGAACCGTTTGACGACGCGCTCATTGAAGCAGCATTTCCGTCGTTTTGCTTGCTCGTGTTAGCGGCGCCGTTGTTCGCAGTGCCGCCATTGTTGGCGGCGGTGTTTGCGTTGGCGACGGACGGCATTGCAGATGCACCGTTAGCGCCGTCGGTTGTGCTGAGTTTGCTCGAACTTGTGCCCATTGTCTGCTATCGATGACTGTGGCTTTGTTTTGTCAGCAATCGAGATTTGAGTTAAAAAACCTGGCGCCAATAAAAATGGTTTCGACGATCGCCTTGCAAGATTTGCAAGAAAAGAGCAACGGTAAGTTTTAGTCGCGCGTCCATTTGCTCCTTTCGACAGTTGAGCGCCCGCTTGCACTCGTAAAACCGCACGCAAAGCAGTTTGCGGGTGTGCGCGCTCATGCGGATATTCATGTAGCCTACTAAAGCAACTTGAATGCTACCGTGGGTTATCGCTGTTGCCGCACATACAGGTTCATTGATCACACGAGACTGTTTCGCTGCCGACCAAGAGTGAGCGCGCCCGCAGCGATCTCTGATAAAAATCGTTGACGGACTGCACCAGTGCAACAACAGCGCTCGGTTCCAGTACAAGGAGCGGCAGAAGAGGCCTAAACCCAAACGAGGAACAACCGCAGTTGTAGTTCATCATAGGAAGCCATTGTACAATTTCGAGCAGCACGTAGGCTGGCAATTGCAATGGCGCCAGTGCCAGCGCCATTTGCAGCACAGTTACATGCTGCATACTTGCCATCAAACTTCTTTTTGGCGAAGTGTTAGGCAACTGAAGCAGTAATTCGTCTCGATCGACATGACCTGACCATGACGTCAACATCAGAGATTGGATTTGTGTTGAGTCCAAAAATGATCTCCCAGAGTTGACGAGCGGAAAACGCACGTAATTGTGCATAATAGCGAACAATACTACGTAGCGCCGAAACTTCGTCGCGGCAGTAATGCAGAACAAGTGAGAACAGTGCTACAAATGGCAGCACTTACAGGGCTATGGAGGCGCTCGATACCATCAACATTTCTATCGACGCGCTCGATAGCATCAACAAGCAGATCAAATAAACGATACCAAATGCAAGGTTTGATGTAGCGAACAAGCAATACAAAAACCAGCAGCCAAGACGGCTGATCTACCTCTAAGAAAGAGTTTAGCCGCGGCTTAATTTGTAGATCGTAGTAAAACAATGCAAAAAGGCCTTCGGCGCTGAGCGGCTCGCGCAATGTGCAATCAAGCAGAAGCAGAAGCATTTTTGAATGGACTGCGCCTTTTGTCGCTTCGCATTCGCAGTGTGCAAGAAACGCCAGCCGAGCAAATGCCTCGAGCAGAGGCAAGCACTTCTGACCGACTAAAGAACCGTGCCAACGTAAAAAGGCAGAAGAGGCTTCAGCGCTCGGTTGACTGCAAAAACATGCCGAGGACGCATCGGCGCAACGGCGCGAGCAAAGTTCGTCGGAACACAAAACAGCAAGCGCAGGCACATTGTGCGTGCGCAACGCCAGTAATCGCAATTGATCAATTGCGTGGCATTCGAGCAGTCGATGTCGATCGTCGGCGATTAGCCAGCGGAGCGCCGCAGCGGCGACCTGATCCGATGGCGCGTGCTCGAGCACAAACCTAAACACAAGCAGCGCACCTTTGGAAGCACCGATGGCGCAAAGTGCACCTTTGGAATCATCGATTCCGAGAGAAAGAACGCGAAAACAAGACTTAAAAGCCTCTTCGTCGTAGCGATGCACACCGCAAGTGTGAGGACTCACGTTTTGGATTTGGACGCGATAAACTTCCAAGAAGCGTTCCGTCATTTTTAAACGCTTGCTGGCGCCAAATTTCTACATCGGCCTTCCACTCCGAACTGTGTTGAGTCGTCATCAATGTCGTAATCGAATATCGCACCGACTTGCGCCGACGGTCAGCGATCAACGACGCAAAATGGAGCGCTTGAAGTTTGATGGTTTGTGCTGCCAAAAGATTTTTCGCGCCGACATGCATCAATAGAACACACAGTTTACGACTTGGACGTGCACACGACATAGATTATGAGTGAAAACCAACAAGCCAAGCAGCAAGCGATGCCAAACGGCCCCGAGGACAAGTCGCCGCAGGAAAAGCAGTCGGAGCAAGTGGCTGAGCAGCAGCGTGAGCAACAGCCCGAACCGAGCGCACAGCCGGGTGGCGTCGGTGGCCAGAAAGGTGCTGCAACGGCAAAAGAAAAGTTATCGTCGTCGGCTGACAAAAAACAGTCAAAGAAGCGCAAACGCGAACCAACCAAGTCATTGAGCGAATTTTACCAGTGGGACAGCGCCGACGCGTTGTTGCATCACTTTGCACTGCCAGAGAGTGACGTTGTTGCGCAGGCGCGCGAACAGTTGCAAGAAGAGGCAGTTTTGCGCGAAGTGACGCTCGACGACGTGCTTGCATTGCCTGCCAACGTGGTCAATCAACGACAGGTTGACAAACTGATTGCAATCGAAAAGAAGTACTCTGACGCAGTGGACGCTGCACTCAAGGCCGCTCACCGGCTGATTGCGACTGCCCAAGTGCACAAAGCACAGCGCGAAGCACAGGCGCTGAAGGACCAACTGGATGCCGAGCGCAAAGCAGCCAAAAGACAAAAGAGTGAATAAAAATAAGCCCAGTGTGTTGATAACACTGTTTATGCCGTAATGAGGTGCTGTGCTGGATTTGTTGAGGCCGCGCGACAACAGTCGACGAAACGCATTTGCAGTTGCCGCATCAGATAGCGTGGACAAGTCGTTCCACGCAACTCGAGCAAACCCTGTGCGAATGAATCGTTTCCTTCGTATCCGTCGTCGACGGGAAAAAGGTCGATCAGCATGTCTGTGGGCGAGTACTGCAATGCACTGTTGAGCGTATTTTCTACGTGAATCAAAATGCTATGATCCACACGATCGTCGACCAGCATCACAAACGGATGTGCGCTAATGAAATTGTGCTGCTCACGCCACTCGTCGACTGTGTCGAGGAAACAACGCAGTTCATACAACAATTCGTCGTGCTCAACAGGCAAAAAGAGTCGAACCAGCACAACGGAACAGCAATGGTCAAAAAATTGGCACGTAATTTCAATGTGAGATGCTGTCATTGTTTGATAAAGTGGTTAGTTGTTCAGCAAAATTGTTGCACTCTGCACAAGCGGGGTCCAGCGGAACGTCATCCACTTGCACTGGATCGAGCGAGTCCAAGACTTGCTGGGCACGCGCTTCGCCGAGCCACCAATTTGCGATTGCGCATTGCACCTGAGCCTGCTCGACGCGCGACGCCGCACGGCAAGCGCCGGGCAATGTTGCCACAATATCTTTGACGTCGGCTTGCGTGCGGTAACAAATCTGGCCCTGCGGCGCCTCGAGTGTAACACTGTTACTGAAGCCACCGCCGGCACCACTCGGACTGCCGCCGCACTTTTCGACGCCGCGGCGCGGCACAGTGTAGCGGTAGCCGCGCGCCAATTGCGCCTGCACGTCGCCGGAGCCGGCAAAAAAGCGGTGTCGCCACGCATAGTAAAGCACGTCGGCAAACTCGCACGCGGTGGGCAACGATACCCAAGCAATTGGCAAAGGCGCTCTTTGCGCAGTGCGCACCGCACGCTGGCGACTCGCGCGCCGCATTCTCAGCGATGGCTCGCCGCACGAACAACCAGTCAAGCGCAGCGGCTCGGGCTGAGTGACGGGCCGATAGCGTCGATTTGGATTCAAATTGGCCATGCGTTCGCGGCGATGCGCCTCGCCCGGCGTCAGGCAGCGACAGTACTTGCTAGAGCGCGACCAGTTGCCGCGACGCGAGACAAACTTGCCGCAGCCAACGGACGCCATTACCTTGGACTCTACCATCTCTTTTGTTTCTATATAGCAGGCAAGAAGACTATTATTTAGTTGGTTAATTTTCTTCATTGGGCCGCACGCAGTAGGATAAGTTTCGAGGCTTGCTGGCGCATCGCTTAATGTGGCTGCATTGCCGCGTTTGCGGCGTCGCAAAGCATTGTTCTTTTTATGCATTCATCAAATGTCAGTTGTCGATGGCGTGCCCTTGGCATCTGACGCGCTGGTCGACTTGATTTGCCAGCGCTTGTTCCCTCCATATGTGTACACAGAGCGCAAATGGTCAGTGTGTTCCGCAGTTTGCGAACGCACAATTTCTTGTAACCGAACGCATGTGCTGCTTATTGCGCCTTCCGGTGACGAGCGAGATGGAGCGATTTTGCGCTGCCTCTTGTGCACTAAAGAGTACGCCTGCCTCGCCGCATTCAAATTCAAAAAATCAGAGGAAGTGCATCTTTGTCAAGTCATTGATGCTTCGTCTGATCGCTGCACATGCCATTCACGCGTGATCGACGTTCCGTCGGCAAAACTGTATTCCTACGGTTCCTTTCACAACCAGTACGCGCTGTGCGTCGCTCGACCTTTGTAAAGTCTTTGCGCTTTCGTGTTTCTCCTCGCGCGAGATATAAGGCCGCCGCTTTCGGTGCGATTGCTAAACACACAAAATTCGTGCCCGGTGGCTAAACAAAATTATTAAAAATAGAACCGCGCCATGCAGAGTGGGCAAGGCAGTTGATTTTCTTGTGCTGTATCATTGTGCTACAGTCGTAGTGCCAGCGCTCCGTGAACGAATGTGGTTTCGAAAGCAACGAAGCGATCGGCAGGAATTGACCAACATTGTCGACGTGAGTCGAGTGCGTCCGTTTACCTTTTGCAACGAGCAGCGCCTGGCACGGGTCATTCGAATCGTGGACGGAGACACGATTGAGGTGGCGCTCGTTGTTGATCGGCGGCCGCGTTCATTCAAAGTGCGTTTGATGGGCATCGACACACCGGAATTGCGACCGCCGCGTGCACATCCCCAACGCGATGCTATCAAAAGGGAGGCCCTGGCAGCAAAAGAACATGTCCAGCGCTTGCTGCCTTTGGGTTGCTACGTCACGTTGTACTGCGATCAATTTGACAAGTTTGGTCGCTTATTGGCGCGACGCGTGGCCCGTGGTGGCGCAGAGAACGATCAGGCGACCGATGTTATTGAGCAAATGGTAGTGGATGGCTTTGCGGTGCGGGTGACCGATGGACGACGTTGCTCCGATTGGGACGTGATGTGGAGCGAATTGCAAGCGCAACGACAGCGCACGCGCCAGGCTGCGACCGACAACCCAATTGTTCGTAGGGAAGCAAAGCATCATCGCCGTCGTTGGCTGCGCAACGTTGCACAGCGTTGCTTTTGTGCTTGTAAAACCGCCGATTGAAAAATGGGCCTTTGTGCGCACCCTGCGATTAATTCAACAGCAACAATGGTTGTGGTGCAAAACAATAACGGCGACGAGGTGACCGATGGTGCAAACGAGATCGCGCTGCCTGACAATGAACAAATGGAATTCGATGCCGATGGCGCGCCGCTCGACGTCGCCGCCGACGATGCGGCAGAAGTTGCGCTTTGTGAAGCGGCATCGCACATGTTGCAGTTGCTCAGCGTTTTGCTGTCGCTGCTGCAAAGCGGCGCCTGGACAATTCCTCAGGAAGCGCTCGAAGCGTTTCGATAAACAGCAACTGGCGTGGCAAATTTTTTTCTTGTCTCACTGTCTTGTATCTGTGGTGCGCAACGACCATGAAAGAATTTGTGCAAGCGTTTTGGCAAATTTTGAACAGCGGATTTCTGGCTGAGTCTGTGGCGCGGGTGCGCGTGGAGTACGACGACAATCGCGTCAATATCCGCGCAGCGACATTTGCCGGAGATCGTTTGCGTCGTCTCAAGTTGAAAAAGGAGCGCGTGCGCAACGTTTACTACTACGAACAGTCGAGTGAGAGCGTTCGCAAAGACAAGTTTGACTCGGACGGCCTTCTGGAGCGCAGCGACCAGCATCGGGGCGGTGAGCGGCGCGGCGCACAAGTCAAGCGCACGAAACATGCATGGCGCGTTCGCGACGGTGAAGATCGCGACAACGAGCACTTTGTGGAGACGCGCGACGAACTGGCCTCTTTTGACGTGATCGTCGGACCACCGCTGGGACAGACCGACGACACCACTTCGTTGCTGGCGCAGTTTGGCCGCGACTTGGCTTCGCTGTACCCAAAACTGGTCAAGCGCGAACGATGCGCCGAGTTTCGCTACGACGCCGAATTGCAAACGCTGCGCGTCGAGATTGATCGCAAGCACAGTGAGACGTTCAAGGTAGAGGAATTGTAAAGGTGAATCAATAGCACAAATAGCAATTTCTTTCGCGATGCCACATAGGTTCAGGGTATGAACGAGCACAGCATACTTAACACCACCCACATGTTCGACTCGGTGCAGCCGCATGTCCGACTCGCGCACCATGTAGCATGTTTTTTTTTACTTTTTTATTAACTGCTTGATTATTTTTACCTGATAAGCATGGCAAACGAGCGCAAATGTACGGTGCGAGCAAAACTAGTGGCAGAGTAAAAAGCACAGATGACTGTTTGTAACTTTGTATTGTTTATGGATCAATGTCGCAAACTTGCAGCAACATTGGCAGCCACGTGCGTTGCTCGCGCTCAATTTTGTCGTAAAATGCGACAACGCGATCGTTTGGCCGCTGACTCTCGCCAATCACCATGTACGGCTCAAAGTCTTCAAGCATCAGTCCTTGCAACGAGCGCGCTCGCGACAGCGCCACATAGGCTTGACCGCTGGCAAATACCTGCTGCAAATCGACGCTGAGCAGCGATATTGACATGCCTTGCGACTTGTGAATCGAAATGGCCCAGGCCAATTTCAGCGGCACTTGCGTCAAGCGCGCCGTCCAGTTTGGTTTGCGCGAGCGTCGCTCCCACACATAGGGCCGAATCAGCATTCGCTGGCCGTTGTCAAACAAAACGAGCGGAAAGCGAGGCTGTAGGTCTGGATCTTCGAGATCGCCGGGCAAGCGAGGCACGCCCGGGAACGCGCATTCAAATTCGACACGCTCGTCGGCAAACATATTGGTTTGCTCGTAGCCCAGCGACAGAGTGCCGGTCGGCGCGGCTGCCTGCAGATCTTGCGGCGACAATGGTCTCACAAAGTCGACCACCACACCGCGGCTGCCATTGAAAAGCGAGTCGCTGAGGTTGACAAGCAACATGACTTGTGCGCCGCGCTTCAATTCGAGCGTTTGCGGCGCCATGTTGCCGCTGAGCACGCTTTTCTGCACGATGTCTTCTTGCATGGAGCTTTTGAGTCCAGAGCCGCTCGCCGTGTAGCGTGCACAGTACTCAACCGAATCGCCGTCCAATTCAGCCAGTCGCTGCATGTTTTCATGGTCGACCAACTGATTGCGCGCAAACAATTTGGACGGCTCAATGTCGCCGCACAGCGGTAACAAGTCGACCGGTACCGTCTCGTTGCGCGCCTCGATGCGCTCGCGCAGCGCAATTGCGTCGACAAACTCGCTTTGCGCTTCTTGCTCGGTCAACTGCGCGAGTTCTTTGAGACGAGCGCAAAGCACGTCCGATGTACGCTCGCCGAGCACTTGACTCGATCGTTCCGTAAGTCGCGCATGACGGACGTCGTTGAGCACGGAAATAAGGACGTTATCGGTCATTTGGCGATAGCAGTGTTCGAGTAGCACGTGGTAGCGTACGACACGTCGCCAAGGCTTTGTCTGAAAGCAGTAAATCGACTGGCCAGCCAATTCGCGCTCGTGGTCGTCGGTCACGACTGGTGGCAGTTGATAAAAGTCGCCGACCAGCAACATGACAAGTCCACCGAATGGCTCGTCAAAGCCGCGAACTTTGCGTGCCACACGATCGAGCAGCACAAAGAGGACGGGCGAGAGCATCGAAACCTCGTCGATCACCAGCAGGTCGGTAGAGCGCCAGCGATAGGTCAAAAAACTGTTGGCAAGAACGCGTTCAACCAGCACCGTTTCGTCGTACTCGTTCGGCGTAAAGCCGGCAAAGCGGTGCAACGTGCTCGGCACAATGACGCCGTCAGGCACCAACTCGGCCAAATTAGCCGCTGCTTTGCCGGTCGTAGCCGTCAGCGCAACACGTTGAGCGCACTTGAGTGCGGCACGCACTATCATGCCAATCGTCAGCGATTTTCCGGTGCCAGCCGGTCCGGTCAAAAAAATGCTCTGCTGTTTGGCGATGACGATATGCATTGCCAGCCGCTGCACACGATCGAGATCAACGTCAGACTCGTCAATCGCTTCAGCGATGGCGGCTAATGGATCAAGTGCCGCCGGCGCTTTTTTCTTCGCGCGTTTGACGATTCGAACAACGCTTCTGCCACTAGTTGGCGTCGGTGCGTCACTGGCTGGACGCTTGCGCGATGTGCCAAACATTATTGTTCACAAAGCGGGTGCGAGCAATGGCTGAAAAACTTTGAAAGTCAATTTTTATAATGGATAGTAAGGCGTCGGAAGGTCGGGATCAAAGTCGCGGAGCAAGTTCTGCGTGAAGTAATGATCGTTTGGATCCCACTCGTCGCGCTGGTCCAGATCTTTTGTGGCGAGCATAAACACAATGCGTTTTGCCGCGCGCGACCAGAGATAATTGGGACGCTGTGCTTCGCATGCCCGACGCAAGCCAGTTGCAAGAGCGCCATAATTTATGCTAAAGCGATCAGCATGCCAGCCGCCGTCACTGTCGATAACAAACGTTGATTCAATTTCTGCGCAGTTTGCTGACTTTAATCGTACAAACACCTTGCACGGATGCAAAAGGTGGCAATCGCCATCTTGCGCCTCTTTAATCGCTGCGAGATTCCACTCGACGCGTGCGCCAAGCAAAAGCGGCAAGCAGACAAGCACCGTTTGTTGTTCGTCGGTTAGCAAATCGTCCAGAGTGATTGTTGGCAAATTGTTGAGACCTTGCTGCGCTTCATCGGTAACGTTGATCATAGTGGCGCGTTTGCTAAATTTTTGTCAGCCATTTTGTGCACCGCAGCCGCCACAGAATAAATACACTAGATCCCGCGTCAGCGTTGCGATTCGGCAAACAATGAACACTGACGCCGTTGCTGGCACAATGCAGCCTCGGGCGAGCGCCGGAGACGAAAACAACGTCGCTGACCAATCGGTGCAGTGTTTTGTGCCGCCGGCGTTTAATCACTTGGCTCCGGTGCTCGCCAATTGGCTGGCGCATGCGGCGCGTTCATCGGAACATGTCGAAATCGAAGGTCGCGTTGGCACGTACGGCGAGCGCAAGTTTGACGCCAGCGTCGACGAGCAGTGGTTCAACGACAAGTTGGCATACTTTATGGCGCCGGGCGCAAGATGGGATCGAACCGAGGAGGAAACGACGACTGCTTATCTGTTTGACAACGGTGTGCGCGGTGTGAAGCGAGCCGACGAAACTGCAGAATTTGTGCGCAAAGTGCGCAAGGCTCATTTTGATTTGGCGCTCGATGGTTGCGCCTACAGCGTGCGCTTGGCACATTCGTTTGAATTGCCAATGGCGGCGCCTTGTGCCTCTGCCATCTGGGTGCGTCTGCGACGCCGCAAGTCATTTTACTACAAACAGTTTCGCTACGACTTTACGTGGATTCTCGAAGGCCCGACGCTGCAGGCTGCCAAGCAAGCCGACATGAAACATGAAATGGAGATTGAATTTGTCGGCGATCGGATGTTGGCTGGCGACAACGGCGAGCACGCACACTATTTGGCAATGTCTTTGCTCTTCAAAATGCACGATTTGGTGACGCCCAATGGCACCGATGTCACACTGGACGGCGCGCGCAAGATCAACGTGCTGAAGATGAAGTTTTCGCAGGCGCCGAAAGCCAAGGTCGGGTTGCAATAAAAGGTGTTACCGCCAGCGCAACACAAACGCCAATAGAGCATTCATTTTCGCCAGCACGCCGCCGGATGAGCGCGTACAAACGCGTCCGTGTACAGAATCGCTTGACCGTTGTCCACAACGTCCTCCCACCACTTGAGCGAGGAATCAACGAGAAGCCGAAACAGGGCAAATGCAGCCACATCGTCACGGTGCAAGTAAAAAAACACATCGGAGCGATTGCCAGCGCCGCCGCAGCCAGGCAACGTACGTACAACAGCCTCAAATCGAATGCGAAAGCCACGATTGGCAAACATTTGTTGCAAGTCATCGATCTCGCGATCGGAAGGTTGCAGAGGCATGTCGGTCCCTTGCCAACAGACCAACTGTGTAAACGCGCCCGTTTCGTCAGTGTTTGAAACCGCCGCTCTGTTATCGTCTGGTTCAACACGGAAATCAGTGTCGGTGTTATTGACAACGTCTGCCTCTTTGCGCAAAGCAGTGCGAGTGCAGTGCTCAATGCAAGACATGGCGATCAAATTTAAAAATCTGTCCTGCTTCGATTTATTCCAATCCTTGCGCATCTGCCCTGCGTTTCTGTGCAATGCTGTGAAGGCAAGAAGTGCAGAGACATGCATGTCCGCACGCCGGCAAATACACGTCTACCAACTTTTCTTGACAACAGACACACTCTGTTTCGCAGTTGTAGAGAGGTTTGTGGTCCGTGTTCGTTGTTCGACACAGAGGACATTCAATGGTGGTCGAATTTTTCGCCGCAAAAACAGATGCGCGATCTCGCACAATTTCAGCCATTTCTTCAGCGCCAGACTCTCGTCCTGCAAGCGTCTCAACCGCTACAAGCATTACAGATGCTAATCCGTTCAACAGAATTCTCGAGCGCTCGTCGTTGACGCGCTTCACGCGTTCCTTCCGGATTTTATGAGCCCACCACCGTAAAACGTCAATGTCTGTCTCTAGAGAAAGAGACCGTTCGATCATAAAGCCTTCCGCTCTTGCTTGATGCAAAAATAGCAACAGTTGTCTCTTTTCTACCAGACCATGCTCAGTTTCGTCTTGCTGCTGCTGCTGCGACATGGTTGCTTGGATGCATGAAATTCTTATCCTTTTTATTGCTCAAAAATTACCCCTCGACTTTGACCACAAACTTTGTTGCAAGATGAGCAGCGAGAGCAACGACGAATTTCATCCTCAGATCATTTTATTTTTTGAAGGCGACACGCTGCGCGACGTCCGATCGGATATCATCAAGTGGCAACAAACAAACAAATTGCACTTTTCTTCGTTGCAGTTTTTGACTAGTCAACAGTCCACAATGGCAGGATTTTTCACGGTTCGCTTTCACGCAGTGGCTATTGTAAATCCTCTTCCTGTTACCGTAGCCAAGAATCGCTACGATAGCACATCGTGGTAAATCAACTCAACTGAAACTGAGCGATCAAAGGAATGCCATGCTGTCTTGCTGCTGGACACAAAGTCGCGTAGAGAACTTTTGATCGGCAGTTGCCATTGTGCAGACACTTGCAATCTTTTATCTTGGCGATACAGAGAAGTATCTCTACAACAGAGATGTGTTCGTATGGGAAAAGCGACTTGACCAATGTCTGTTGGACAGACGATGCAGACTTTCACAGCGCCAGCAGAGGTTTGTCGCGCAAAAAACGCCTCTGGACGGCGGGCCAAACGATCGCAATCGCATTTATGGGCGGAACCGAAGGCCAGAAGCGCTTTGTGCGTCGTGTCGCGTCGCTATGGCTGCCATTTGCCAATTTGAAGTTCAAATTTGGTGCGCCACTGGCCGACTCTGATGTGCGAGTTGCGTTTGTTGAGGGCAATGGATCGTGGTCGTTCCTGGGCACCGATGCACGCGGCATTCCAACCGATCGCGCCACAATGAACTTTGGCTGGCTACCGGACGATCCGTCGTATCATACACACCGAGGCGTTGTGCTGCACGAGTTTGGGCACATGCTCAATCTGTCGCACGAGCATCAATCGCCACGCAACGACCTGACGTGGGACGAAGCACAAATCATTGCAGACATGGCACGCAGTGGCTGGGACGAGCAAAAAACCCGCGGCAATATCATTAATCGAGTGCAGATGTCTGACGATCTGATCGTAAGCGATTTTTTTGACACCAAGAGCGTCATGTCGTACTCGTTTCCGGCCACATGGAACTTGGAAGGCGTTGCTGTGGAGCGTAGCAGCGATTTGAGCCGCGAAGACAAGCGCATCATCGAGCAAATGTATCCGTTTGGCCAACAAAGTTGTCGCAGTCGCCTCAGTCTTTGTTTGCGCCGCTTGACAGTTCGACTATTGAGCGTTGTGGGAAGAAGTACCTGTCTGTAAAACTAGCCAAAAACTGCTTTATTGGCACCGTGCTACACGTCGCTAAACACCTTTGCCTGCACACTCATCATCCTTTGGAAAAAGTGTTTTTGGCATCGTTGTTGTCGCTTCACGGCATTTTTGCAGCAGCCATGCGCTGCTGCACAACGCTAATACTTGGAAGTTCTTGCTGTCGTTGTTGCTGCGCAATGTCTCGTCGTCGCTCTGTCACTTTTTGTTTGACCTGTTTCGTGACCGCTTGCCGAATGGCGTCGGTAAACGACGAAGAGGACGTCGGCGCCGACTTTGCTGGCTGTGGCGCTGCGACCAGAGGCAACGCGGCTTGCGGCGAACGAAACGGTAGGCTTTTGTGAAGCACTCCAATGCCAATTTGCAGCGTTTGCGCCTGCGTTTCAATAGCGCTACGCAGCGCTTCATTTTCGGGCACCTGGCGCGTCGCTTCGACCCGCTGCAACAGTGCGTGACACAGTGGTCGCTCGCTCTCGGCGCCATCCTGCTGCATGGCCGAGCGCAACACGGCGATCGCTTCCGCCCAATTGCCAAAGCGCAGCAGTGTTGTTGCGTAGCGAGCGTAACGCTCGTCTACGTAAGCGGAGCGATCGATCAATGACATCGTCGAACGCGGGTACTGCAAGCGGACGGCCAACTGCGCGCACATCAGTGCCTGATAATGCTCGCCTCGCGCATAGTAAAGCCGATGCAGCAACAATAGCGGTTCAACGCGCGCTTGCAGCCGAAATGCCTGCCACGATGCCTGCTCGACTGCCCGTTGCTGCGCCGCCGTCAGTGCACTGGCCGACGACAGCAGTATGCACTGTGCGTAACCAAACACCGCATTAAATGTTTCAAGCGGCTGCCAGTCGCGCCCGGAGTGCGATTCTTGCACCATATTGTAGCGCATGCCAAAATACTGTGCTGCTTCGGCGTAGCGTTGCATGGCACGCAACGTTTTGCCCATGTAGTAAAGAGCGCGCGGGTGCTTTGGGTGCCGCTGCAAGTGGGTGCCCAGCAACTGCAAGTCGCGTGGCCAGCGCCGCTCAGAGCCAGTGTCGTCGGCGGTCTTGTCCTGTACGATCATAAACCGCTCGGCTGGCACGCGCACCATTTGGAGGCATCGCCAGCGCTCGTTCCACAGCACTTCGTGCACCGGTCCCGAATAGCGCCAGCCACTGTTGGCGCGCACCAGCCGAACCATTGGTTCTCGGCGCGTTGCACCACCGGCCAGACGATACTCGACGTCGATAAAGTAATGGCAAGGCCATTGCATCGCTGACGCTCGCACAAGCGCGGCGTCGAGACGCATGCCCTTGTCGTGGTGCAATGGATCGTTCCAAAGTTCCTCGGGCGGCGTGCTTTGTTTGTCGAAAGCGGCCAGCGATGGCGGCACGCTGCCGGCTTGCCCGCGGCCCTGCAGCAGATGCGATGCTGCGAGAGCGCGTACATAAAGGCCGTTTTGTACTTCGTCGTTGCAATCGAG
>Ga0114931_10004751_pt1 | contig 16885 bp, 22 predicted proteins | sample 2SBtaG_FD_89579 | JGI IMG/M metagenome (GOLD analysis project Ga0114931, IMG submission 89579) | Deep subsurface microbial communities from Kolumbo volcano to uncover new lineages of life (NeLLi) - 2SBTROV14_V59a metaG | ecosystem: Environmental > Aquatic > Marine > Volcanic | place: Kolumbo...
CGAAACCTTTTATTTGGAAGAAGACCGCCAGATCGATTCTGAAATCTGTATCAAGGGCTAAAAAAATAAGGAATTTAACTAAGCCTATTAACCGCACGGGACACTAGACAACGTTTATACCCCTCTCTGGATGGGTGATCCTTCACCAAGACCACAGGATGAAGTCAAAACAGAGTCCAACCGGTATACGAGAGAACAACTGGATCTCCGTGATGAAATGGTAAACAACGTTTATACCCCTCTCTGGATGGATACTCAAGATCCTTCTTTTTAGTTAAATCGTTAGAATGATTTTAAAAGAAGGTTTTGTAAATGAATCATAAAGGAACGCGGTTACCCAAAGGACATTCCTGAAGGAAACCGCGTTTCGATTCTAAGCCGATGTCCGATTTGAACCAGGCCGCTCATGACAAACCCTGCCCTGAAGCAAATAAAGAAAAAAGGTAAGCAAATGTATCGGCTGGAAAATGCTATTCCACGTCCCAGCCTTTGCTTTTCATGCAGTAATCGTAGATTTCCCTGTGCTTTCTTTCCCAGGTGATACCGCCTTTTCCAAAGCCCCGGGTGGAGGCGTCGGCCTTGTCCTTGCAGGCCGCTGAATCCAGCGCCCATCTGCTTTCCTCCTCAGCGGTCAATTCCTTCTTCATCGAAGAGGAGGAACAGCTTGTGAAAAACAAAATGGATGCCGTTAATAAAATAAAGGGTCGCATTATTAGTTCCTCGTTTTGGTTTCACGACTGACAAGAAGCACCCGCCACGCATCAAATTTAACACAAATGTAACTTTCGCAGGACTCGCCTGTAACCGAAGTTCCGTATACTGAACTCATTGACAACGAAAAAAGGCTTGACGTTTGATTCGTTTGCAGTTACAAGTATGCATCCCTGAAAACGTTGAAAAACCAATTGTTCACGCGTCCGTCATCCACGGAAGCGTCTAAAATGGGACTTCGTTATGACAAATCAACCGGCAATTAAAAAGTATTCTTTTGAAATCATTGTTTCTTCCCTGATCACCGCCATCATCGCGATTTATTCCGCGTTCCCCCCTCTTGGACAGGCGCAGGTCGAAACCGCCGATTCATTAAACAAAAAAGTGATGTCTCTTTACCATGCCGGGGAATATAAGGCTGCCTTTCCCATCGCCATGCGGGTGTTGAATCTCCGCGAAAAAAATCTGGGGCCGGATCATCACGACGTGGCGGTGGCTTTGCAAACCCTGGCCGGGCTGTATGAGGCGGTTGGCGATTACGAAAATGCCGCTCCCTTTGACAAGCGGGCTCTGAAAATTCTGGAACCCGATTCAGAGTTCGAAGACACGCCTGCAACTTAACATTTCCCAAGTCCTGCATTCAACTTGGAACGCTGGTCTTATTCAAATCAAAATAAGAACCATTTTTTAACATGATACAGACCACCCTGATAGGACACGCCTGCCTGCTCATACAATCCAGAGAAACCACTATTCTGACCGACCCCTGTTGGTTCGATCTGCTGTGGGAGGAAATCAACGTCCTCTGCCCCAGCATTGTTCTGCAAAAAGACAAAATCCCGCCCGTGGACGTCCTTTATCTTTCCCACCGGCATCAGGATCATTTCGATGTCCGCACGCTGGCTTATCTTGCCCAAAACGGCAATGGTCTGAAACCGGATGCCACGGTTCTGGTTCCCAACGACGGTATTCTGATCGATATCCTCAAGGAACTGGAATTTAAAAATATCCAGGTGGTCGCCGATTTTACGCCGATCCGAATCAAGGATGTGACGATCACGCCAACCCCCTCGCTCAATAAGGCAAGCACCGCCAAGGACGATTTTCCCGAACACGGGCTCCTGGTCCATGACGGAGACGTGACCTTGTGGAACCAGGTGGACACCATCGTGAACCCGGAAATCATCGATCAAATCCGCCAATGTTATGGCCAGGTGGATTTCATGCATGGCCGGTTTGAGCCTCTTTTGGAGGGAAGTTTTTCCTACAACAAGCCCATGGACCTGCCTTACGACGAATACTGCACCTATTTGAACGTTGTCAGAGCGCTGGAGCCAAAATTCATTGTGCCCGGTTCGGCTTCTTTTCGCTACCGGGACGAACTCACTTTCCTCAATCATTATTCGTTTCCGACCACGCAGGAGCAATTCCTGCGCGATCTTTCGGCTTTTTACCCGGAAGTGCAATGTTGCCCCTATGTGGCGGGAGATGTGGCGCATATTGCGCCCGATGGAATCCGCATCGAAAAACAGTCCTCGGAATTCGTGCGCGTCCGTGAGGATGACAGCCATCTGCTGGCGTTCAAACCGGTCCTGGAAGTTCCCCCCATACGAACGCGAACCACCGATGACAATCAGTATGAAGAGGAAACAGGCGTTATCCAGGAATTCATTGACAATCAGTTTATGAAGCGGATTCTAGCCAGCGAAATTCTGGACGGCTGGAAACACTGGCAGATTGTTTATCAGTTGGAAGTTTTCGGGCGGGAAGCATCTCAAATCTGGAGCATCGATTTCGCGCAACCCGATCTCAGGATGCAAAAAGGCGCTCTCGGAAAGATCAATCTCTATGAAGGAATTGCATCCTCGGAATTTTACGACCTGATTAAAGAGCAGACTTCCTGGGACTACGTGGCTCTGTGCGGCAATTACCGGACGTTCAACAATATCTATCGAGTGACGAATGGAAGCTTTGAACTGCCTCCGGAAGACAGCTCCAACTACGCGCTGGAACCGCTGATGGTCCTTTTTCCCGGGGACGATAAAATGAACCGGGAAAAATTCATGAAAGACGTCCGCCGCTGGAAAGGCAAAAAACAAGGCTAAAGAAAATGATTCATGCGCCGCTCATTCGCGGGAAAGACTAAAACGTTTGTCTCTGAATATCTATTTCTGAAAGCGGGGGTCCAGTTGCCCGGCTTTTATATAATGCGCCTCGGATTTTTCCCGCCGGCCGGTCATCCCGTATACCAGGCTGAGGGCATTGTGGGCTTCGGCAAAATCCGGTTGCAGGCGCACCGCCTCCTCAAGCGGGGCGATTCCTTCTTCCGCCCGGCCCAGAACCAGAAAAGCCAGCCCCAGGTTATAAGGAGCTTCCGCCCAATCGGGCTGAAGGTAGGCCGCTTCCTGAAACGCATCGATCATTTCATCGTAACGCTTGAGCATATCGAAAACCTTGGCCAGATAAAAATGCGCCTGTGAATGCTCCGGTCTCAAACGAATGGACGCTTGCAGGGCTTCCAACGCTTCCGTATTTCTGCCCGCCCGGTAATACGCCTTCCCAAGTTGGAAGCGCAATTCCGAATTCTCAGGATCTTCACGAACCCCCTCTTCCAATGTTTCAATCTCGCTCATGGATGACCATGTTTCCCCGAAGATTTTTATTCCCGCCGCCCCATTATACACCTGAAATTTTAAAATTCCCTGGCGTTACAATACTGATCCTTCCAGTTGCTTGTCCGCACACTGAAAACCTGCTTGCTTCCCGGATTTATAAGAGATACTTCTCCACCTCCAAAACGCGGGGAAACAAAACCTCATTTTCCTTTTGAATATGCGCGTTGAGATCGGCGTCCAGATGTTTCAACTCCTCCAGCATTAGGCGGTAGGTTTCACACCCGTCCTCAGGCGCGGTGAAATTATGGGTGATCTCGCGTATTTCCGCTTGCAGGCTTTCGGCCTGCCGGTGTTCTGCCCGCATCACGCCAATGGGGCCTTGCAGGGTTCCACAATGAAATTCCTCGGGTCCCGCCCCGGACTCTATTTTGCGGATCATGGGAAACAGAACCCGCTCTTCCTTCATCATGTGAGGCTCGAGATCGGCTCTGAGAAGAGCGAACGCTCTCTCCAAATCCGATAGCTCGGGATGCCGTTTGCCATGCGCACCCACCACCTTCTCGATCAGAGAAGACAAGCGGGGGAGGGCCTGCTTCAGGTACACATGATGGGTCTCTTCAATGTGAGCCACGAGGCTGGTCAAATCCGCTTCCGACCAATCCACTTCCGCCGTCGTTGCGGATTCCGCCGGTTCCTCACCCGAAATCAAGGTTTTCAAGACGGCCTCCGGATCGAGACCTTTCTCACTGCACGCCGTGGCCAGGGATTTGTTACCGCCGCAACAGGAGTCGATTCCCAATGCCGCGAACACTTTTGCCCGGCTCATATCCTCTTTGGTAAACTCGTTGATCAGGGAATGAATGCCAAGATTTGTCATGAGCATGACGCCCTCCATAAAAAAGTATTATTTCAATCGCCTTTTTGAAAGTATCAGGCCATCAATATTCTGGATAAATGGATATTATTATCCTCTTTACTTCCAATATAAGAATGCTATAATTGGATTTCAAGATAAAGATATCTAATTTATGGAAAAATAACGCCATGATCTCCCAAACAGCAGAATACGCACTCCGGTCGGTGGTTTGCCTTGCAAGTTTTCCGCAAACGGCCCTGACCACGGGACGCATCGCCACAATCACCAAGGTTCCGGGCAGTTACCTCTCCAAGGTGTTGCAGGCCCTTGGCAAAGCCGGAATCGTGCGTTCGCAACGCGGGTTGCACGGGGGGTTTTCCCTGGCTAAACCGGCGGAGGCCTTGTCTTTACTGGAAGTCATCAACGCGGTGGACCCTTTTCAACATATTGAACGCTGTCCGCTTGATCTCGATCAACATGGCCGAAATTTGTGCCCGCTTCACAAACGGCTCAACGATTCGATCCACATGATAGAAAAAGCGTACCGGGAAACCTCTATCGGCGACCTGTTGCAGGAATCGACAAAAAGCAAGCCTCTCTGCGAAATCCTCGAAAGTGCCTAGGGGGAAGCAATAGCAAAAGGTCCGGTATTTCGGGAATTCGAAGGCGTTTCTTTTTTCCTGCACCGAAACCCGGTCGATTCCATCCAAGAGTAGGAAATGTAGAACCCTTTCAGTAAGGAATTTTTATGAATGCAAATCTGGAAAACAATTATGAAGTCGTGGATACGGAGCTCACGCCCAACCCCAACGCCTTTAAATATATTTTAAACGCTCCCGTCATCGCTTCGGGATCGAAATCCATCGCGTCCGAAAAAGACGCGGAAGGAGATCATTTTGTCCGGTCGGTGTTTGCCCTGGGAAACGTGCAGAGCATTTATCTGTCGGAAAATTTTGTGACGGTTTCCTTTCTCCCGACAAACAATCTGAATCTACTGGTGGATGCGGTGGAGGATACGATTGAGGAATACTTGACGTTTTATGACGGCCAGAGCGCCGAGACCGGGGAAAAAGACGAACCTTCTATTTTAGAAAATCTGGATGAACTCGATTTTTCCAACCTTTCGGACCCGGAAAAAGGCGCGGTGATCGACGCGGTGCTGGATGAAACCGTCCGACCGGCGCTGGCCAATGACGGCGGCGGCCTCACGGTTCTTGGCTTTGAAGACAATACGCTCAGGATTCGTTATCAAGGAGCGTGCGGCAGTTGCCCAAGCTCCGCGACAGGGACGTTGCGGGCCATTGAAAATATCTTACGCACTTACCTCAAACAGGACATACAGGTGGCCATCGCCTCCGTTTGATACGCGCAAAAAATTCGCCCGCAATTCAAACAACGTCCCAGGTGAATTTTCCTATGCCTTCGCTGACAATCGTTATCGTATCCCCGGAACTAAGCGGCCCCACTCCTGACGGCGTGCCCGTATAAATCAGATCCCCCGCCTGCAATTCCCAGATCTCGCTCAGGTATCGAATGATTTGCGGGATGGAATAAATCATTCGCCCGGAGTTTCCCTCCTGTCGTAACGCCCCATTCACGGTGCAGGAAAAAGAAATATCATCCAGATGGATTAAATTATTAAGCGAAACGATTTCTCCCAGAGGCGCGCTTTGATCGAAGGCTTTGGCAATTTCCCAAGGCAGGCCTTTTTTCTTGAGAGCGGATTGCACATCGCGCAGGGTAAGATCGAGCCCCAGAGAAAGACCGGCAATGTGGGAACGGGCGCCGGATTCACTGATATTTTTTCCACCCCGCCCTATCAGCGCCACAAGTTCCACTTCATGGTGGAGACAAGTTCCATGAGTGGGAAGTTGGATTTTTTCCCCGGGAGATACCAGACAGGAACCCGGTTTCATAAAAATAACCGGTTGCTCCGGCGCTTCATCCTCAAGCTCCTGAATGTGTGCGCGGTAATTTTTCCCGACACAGAAAATCCGCGCCGCTTTTATCTTTCGGCCCTCAATTTCAAACACCCGGGACATCATTCAACCTTATTGAATTGAAAAAATCATCCGCCCGACCGTAGCATGCCCACCGGACAACCTGAAACGAATTATAACCCCGGCATTCGCCATTTTTATCCTTATTGCGAAAAATGACGGCTGTCGCTCTCCCGTCTAAGGTTTTTTCCTGCACAGGGTCAGAAAACAGTTTATCGGGCAGGGATATTCAGTTATATTGTGCCAACTCTAACCACATAAAGAACCCGTAGCTCATGGAGCTGGAAGAAGGACGCGCCCATCTCAATTATCTTTTGACCCTGAACATCCGCCGGGAGGAGGCCTTTGGGCCTTTGGCCGTGACCTTCATCAAGGGACAGGATTTTGATGCGATCGGTCTGTCGCCGGATGAGCAATTCAGCCTCTACATGGCGACCATCCAGGCGCTGGCTCCCGAACCCAAACGCTACAACCAAAAGCTCGAACTGTTGCAAAAGGCCAAGCAGATTTTTTCCCGGTCCGATTATTTCAATCCGCAACTGGACCGGCAGTTGGATCAGGACATACAAAGAACCCAGGCGGAGTTGGAAATCTACAACAAGGCCATGCGCCCTCCTCCGGCGGAAGGGTCGCCGGAAACTGGCAAACAACGTCTGATCGTTGAAACCGACGCTCCCGGATATTTTCTGGACATCGCCCAGAAACGGGCCACGACTTATTATCAGGAAAAATTCGGATTGTCCAAAGAGGCAAAAAATGCCCAGCACTTTTCCGGTTCACCGCGAAAGTTTGAGCCGGGCAATCCCGCCGTTCAGAAAGAATTTTCAGGCGCCTGCGCCCCCTTCATGAACTCGCGGACGAATGCCTTTCACCTGGCGTTGCCTTTCGATATAAAATTGAGCCGCAAACCGGACGACGCCCTGGACGCCATCGTGCGGATTTTTTATTCCAAAAAAGGTTATTCGTTCCCCCTGGCCTATGAAATGGGAAAATTGATCAGCCACGAAGACGGTCAGGTTCTGGATATCTCCATGGACGATCCCAATCTATTATTTGTATCGTTTTCCAAAGTCAAGGAACGGGACTTTAAAAACCCGCCAGCCGAAACTTCTATGGAGGTCCCGCCCGAGTTTGCTTATCCCGTGGCCGTGCTGGAACGGTCCGGAACGCTCGGCCCTTTTTTCCAGATCGTCACTCACTTCAAGGTGTGGTTCGACGCTTCCGTGGTCTCATTGCTGATTGAGGGAGCGCCGGATTTATATGAGTACGGTCTTCAGGGAGGGTCCGGCCTGATGACGAGAAGCCACGCATCCGACAAGGTGGAAAATTACGCCCAGGCGGCCAGGGACGCCTGGCGCGAGGGTCTGAGCTTCAATTACGTCAACATCCACCTGCAACTCAGTCCGGGAACGGACACCGCGTTTGTCCCCTACAACACGCCTTTGTTTACCCTCCACCCCGTTTTCAATCGCCAGAGTTGCAAAATTGAAGATGCACAAAAATTAAGCGATCGGCGGTAACCTTATCTCTCCCAACGTCCCTGCCGGAATTATCCAATTGGGTGCAAGGTCAATTTTGTTTGCGTAAAACTTGAGGATTAAATTTTGAGGGGAGGGGCGGAACGGATTTCTTCCTGGAGATATTAATTTGAAAGTAAAGATTTCATCAACGGGTCTTTGTCCTTGCCGGCTAATTTCTCAATGCGCATTCTGGCTTGTTTGGCATACTTGGAATACCCATATTTCAAATAAATGTCTTCGGCTTTTTTTATGTATTCAACGGCCTGCACAACCTCGTTTTTTTCCTCATACAAAAGACCGAGATTCCAATAGGCGTGAGCATTTTCAGGTTCCAACCGAAGCACTTCCTTAAAGTGCTGGATCGCTTCATCCGGTTTTTGGGATCGCCAAGAATCCAAACCCAGCCGAAAATGGCTGTCCGAGTCACCGGGAACAAATTTTACGACCTCATCGGCCGCTTCAATGTTGTTTTTAGTCTTATTTTTTCTCCGGGAAGATTGCGTCAAACTTCCGGATTCATCGCTTTTTATAAATGGGTCCATCGGGTTTGCCTGTCCCAATGTATCCAGTTCCTCTCCAGCCCCTTTTGGTTGTTCACTCAGACCCTCGTCGTTTTCTAAATCCTCCAATAACTTGAGCATTTCACTGACATTTTGCTCAACCTCTTCAAAATCAGTCATGAGCTCCTGTTGGTTGCCCCCGCTCGTTGTAACGCCCTTGCCGGCATCCCCCACTGAGAGCCAGCTCTGCGCCGTGGAAACGCCTGAACCCGCCACGAACAACACGGTAACTGCAAATGCCACGAGCAATGTTTTTTTCACCGGTCTTTCTCCCCATGTATTTGCCGATATCCATATATACAACCATTTGCTCGATATTGCAAAAATAAGTTATTTTTTCCTTACTTATCAGAATGTTACAGCAATCCGTTCATGTGAATAACCTGTGAGTTATCTGTTGACAAACAAGGTGCAAAAAAAACCTGCCACCCGTTTACGACAAGCCAAAGAAAGACCTTTACTTGAAACGGTGCTCAATTTTTTATTTCATGCGGTGACAGAGTTCAACAAAAGCCCTGTCTTATAAAAATTTTTTTAATAATCCCAATCAAAAATCCAGATCCTGACAAACGCAATTTGCGAATGACGGAGTCTGTTTTCCAAATCCGCCACGACTTTTTTCCGCTTTTGATAATAGGATTCTCCCATCGGGTTCTCATCAAACACTTTCAGGAATTCGTTTTTGTATTTGTCATTTAATTCCAGAATTTCCGCGACCGGCAAGACCGCTTCGTAAACCAGTTTGTCCGGCCCGAGATCCAGTTTTTTAAAACGAGGATCTTCAATCAACTCCACTTCATCCCACCAGGAAACATTGTCCAGAGCCCACAATTGTTTTCCGTGGGTTTTATTTGTCAATCCGGTCAGCGCGAGTCCCAGTGCCATACAAACCCTGTTCATCCGATCTTAAAGATTAATAAACGATGGAAAGAAAATTTTAATACTGGCCTAAAAATCTTCCGGCCGATAGCCATAACGGTCGAACCATTCCCGCAATGCTTTTCTGGCTTTCGCCACTCCCCTTTTATCATGAAGGGCCATGAATAACTGTTCGGATTTTCTCATATGAGTGATGGCATTTTCGGCATCTCCCTCGACAAAATGAGTGAGGCTGAGGTTAAAATGGGCGCCGGCGTTATTGGGTTGTATCTCCAGAGATTTTTTTAAATGCTCAATGGAGTTTTTATATAGACGGTGGGCTTTACTATTATCCAGCGCATTCTTGCTGGTGACAAAAATACGGTCGGCTTTTTTTTCATAAAACCGGCCCAGTTCGTAATATTTTGTCCCCAATTGAAAATGCCAATTCGGATCGTTTGGCTTGAGCTTCAACTGCTCGCCAAAGAACGTAATTTGTCTGTTTAAAATTTCAAGTTTCTCCTTCTCATTTTTTTCTTCTTTCGCACCGGATATTTCTACCCCTGTCGTTTGTATCGCTAAAAAAATCAATAACAGCAAAAATAGCCTTTTCATTTTTACCTCAATGTGTTTGTGTCATGCAAAGTCGATCGACTCTTATCATTTATCCAGCTCAAAGTCTTCCGGCTTGTAATCATACTTGTTAAAGTAACGGCGCAAGCTCCTCCTAGCTTCGGCCACCCCCTTCACATCTTTCCTTTCGAGAAAAATTTCCTCCGCTTTTTTGAGGTTAACGATGGCGCTGGCGCCCTCTCCTTTTTCATCGTACAGTCTTCCCAAAGAAAAATAGGTCTCCGGATTTTCAGGGTCGCGTTTCAATTCCTTTTCAAATTTTTCGATTTGATGGCTGAGGTTTTCCTGGGGCGTCTTCTTTTTATCTTTATTGTCTTTAAAGTTCTTCAGCTCTTTTTCCAAAAAGTCATTCACCGCCTCGACAAATTGTCTCTGCCAGTGATCGCTCAGTTCCTTGAACTTTTGTTCGATATTTTTTTCTTCCAGCATGTTTACCGACTCCACATCAGAAGCCGCGGACATGGGCGCGGTCGCCGCAATCCAAACAAAAAAGAAAACCATCAAAACAGAAAAGAATAATTTTTTCATGGCACTCCCAATATCTAATTTGACAATGTTTCAAGCAACCGTGCAAGAACGGGCACTTCATTATTTATAAGTCCAATTTCCTGCGTCTTAAAACCCGCAACTTGCGATTGCTTCTAAAGGTTACAATAAGCGTCGATAAATTTAAGTGAGACCGGTCACATTTTCAAAGTAATTGAGGGCGAAGAGGGCCGCAATCTTCCACCCGGGGGCCGGCCGATGCGTTTCTTCCTTCAACTCATCAATCCATAAAGTCATTGAAATTTTAACATTTTCGGTAGCTCGGTGTATTTTTTCCTTGCAAAAACTCATTCTCTGAAAGATTCTCTAGAGGATCGGTCAAAATAAACCCTCTTGGAAAATCGATTTTGTTGGAAAGGAGTTGAAAATGAAACGCCTTAAGAAAGTAGGTCTGGTAGCTTTCGCCTTGGTTATCTTCTCAGGGGTTCAGGTAGGGGCTGAAGATGAAACCTTGACGTATCCTGAATGCGACAAAATAACCGATGCCGACCGGAAAAACCTCTGTCGCGCCACGAGCAATCCCACCCACGGGAAAACAGGTGTGAACCGTTTCACCAATAAGGATCACAGCTGGTATTACTGCTCTCTGATCAAAACAAGGGACTTACAGAACCTTTGTCTGGCAGTGGTCGATTCCGATAAAGCTAAATGCGATTTGATCGGCAGTAAAAAGCTAGAGGACGAATGCCTGTCAAAATTCTAGAGTTTTTTATTGAAGAGAACGCTAAGGAAAGAACGAAAGGGCGGAGATCGGGAACGGGGTCTTTTTAGCCGGCATGCAAAGAATCGCTATTTCTTTTTAGCATACCATTCCAGCAATTCCACAACCCCTTTATGATGCATGGAAGACGCCATGTTGACCGGCGTCTTGTCGGCTTTGTTTTTCGCATTCAAGTTTGCGCCGCTTGTAACCAGAAGTTCGACCGTCGATTTTCTTCCCCATTCAGCGGCAAGATGAAGGGCTGTGGAGCCTTCGTTATCTTTTGATTCAATATTTGCGCCATTGTCGAGCAATATCCGCACCACAGCCTCACGCCCATTTTGAGCCGCTTCATGCAATGGAGTCAAACCCTTCAGATCTTTTGCCTCGAAATCGGCTCCGTTCAAAATCAGAAACTGCACAGCTTCCTCATACCCACCCTTAGCCGCCAAGTGCATCGCGGTGGTTCCGTCTTTCTCTCTGGCGTTGACTTTGGCGCCTTTGGCGATGAGAACTTCCATCACGTCCTTATGGCCTCTGGAGGCGGCGCTGATTAACGGCGTGTTGTCCACCAGATCCCTGGCGTTGACCTCGGCACCATTTTCCAGCAAAAGATTCACAACATCCAGATGGCCTCCCTCAGCGGCAAAATGAAGAGGCGTCGGGCCCTCCTTTTCCCTGGAATTCACTTTGGCGCCGTTTTCGACCAGCAGTTTGGCAATGGCAAAATATCCCATCCGTGACGCGGAAAACAAAGGCATGCTTCCTTCAGGGTTGACCCTGGCCCCATTCGCGATAAGAACCTTGGCAACTTCCAGACGATTGTTCAGGGCGGCGAGGTTCAGCGGGGTCAATCCGTATTTGTCCCGGGCATCGACTTTCGCGCCTTTTTGGAGCAAAGCGTCCACAATGTCGGCATGCCCTTCCCTGGATGCCCAATGCAGGGGTTGTTTATTGTTTTTATCACCCGCGTCAATTTTAGCGCCTTTGGCTAATAGAAAGTTGACCACCTTAAAATGGCCCGCGCCCGCGGAAAAATGCAGGGGAGTCACCCCGTTTCTGTTCAGCAGGTTGACATCCGCTCCTTTGGAAACCAGAAGCCTGACGACTGCCATGCGGCCCTTGCGACTGGCGACATGCAACGGCGTATCCCCCGCAAGGTTTCTTATATTGATGTCGGCTCCCTTGGACAATAGAAGTTCAACGACGTCGTTGTATCCATTCAGGGCCGCCAGGTATAAAGGGGTGATTCCTTTCCGATTTCTGGCATTGACCTTCGCGCCATGGTCGAGGAGCAGTTTCACGATCTCAAGATCCCCTTTGTCCGAAGCGGAATGAAGAGCGGAACTGCCATCCGCGGTTTCGGCATTGACGTCATTCCCCTGCTGGATCAAATGCTTCACCTTGGGGAGGTTGCCCGCCTTTGCGGCATCGTCTATCGGGGAAGTTTTGATGGTAGTGCAAGCCGCTAAAAAGAAAATGAAAAAAACGAAAACACTCAGTAGCCGATATCCACAAAAATTTCTTGTCATTCCAACTTCCTCACAATTGTAATCCTGTCATGATTTCAATTTATTTCAGCGAACCGAACCTGTCAAATTTTTCTATTTGACCGCCCGGCCCTCATCCCTTTCTTATCTCCTTTTACACCGCTCTTTTTAATTCTAGTACAATACCATCAAGAGCATGTGTATTTCTTCATGAGATCCGAATGTTCAGGAAAACCATGAAATGAAAAATCAATTGACCGTCCGAAAAACAACGCGGCTGATTTTGGTTCACTTTACGGGCGATAAAAAAACCAACTACCATCGACTCAAATCGGAAGCCTTGCAGGAGGGAATTTTAGAGATTGGATATCACTACCTGATTGAAGGGAATGGGAATTTATTGATGGGAAGACATCAAAGCAGGGTGGGTTGCCACGCAGGCGAATTCGACGAGGTCAGTATCGGCATCGCTGTCGCCGCAAAAAGGGACGGCATGACGGAAGGACAATCGATTGCCTTGACCCTGCTCCTTGATAAACTTGGCGACGACTACCCTTCCATTGAAAGTATCAAATACATCTACCGGACCCTCGAAAGGGAATGAGGCCCTTGGCGGTCCGCCTCGACCCGGGATGGCGCCGGACCTGATGGAAATTATTTCACCAGATCACTTTCCATTGCGTCTTCAAAAATTTTCCGCGCTCTAAGATAATAAGGCTCCGCCTTTTCTTCTTCACCCATCAACCGGTACAATTCCGCCAGATTGTTCAGAGGGATAGCCACATTCGGGTGCGATCTGCCCAGAGATTTTTCATGAATTGCCAGAGACCGGAGGTACATCATCTCCGCTTTCTCGTATTCTCCCATTTTTTTATACATGCCGCCGATGTTATTCATCGCCAGTGCGGCAAAAAAATGATCCGGTCCCAGACTTTTGCTGATCACCTCCAAGGACTTCAGATACAGCGGCTCCGCTTTGATAAAATCCCCCATCTGGATGTATAAATCCGCCAGGTTTATCAGGGCAAATGCCCCAACAGGGTGATCCATTCCCAAAGTTTGATTGATGATGTCCATAGACTGGATGTACAGGGACTCCGCCCGCTTAAAATCCCCATTTTCCTCATATTTTTCGGCGAGGTTTTTCAAACGAACCGCCTCGGAGGGAAGCTCGGTATCCGAAGCGTTAGGATTCTTTTCCAGACTCGCCGAGCGGACGGGAACCAACTCCTCCGGTTCAGCCGGCTTACAAGCCAGGCTTAATTGCAATGGACAACCCTGTGCATCGACAACATTTCCATACCCGGATACCGAAAGCGGAGTCAACAACGAACCTGCCAGCAAACACATCAAAAAAGTAAGTGATTTTCTGTTTATAGATTGCATGATCATTTCTATCCTTCCGGTGAAAATGATGTTGAAATTTATCCATTGACGTTAGAAGTATAGAAATCAGGTATTACGGGAGGGTGAACCTCAAGTTACAGTTGTGTCAAAGTCAGATAAACACACCGGAAATATTGAAAAGAAAAGGAAAAACCGGGAGTTATTTCCTGGAGGAAAAATACTGGGGACGGGGTTGCGCGGGCTTCAAGTGGGGTTCGGTATCAGAATGACAAAAGCGGAAAATCAGAAAAACAGCGGAAACAAAGGGGAGGATTTTTTAGTCGTTTCAGCGATTTCCAAATCGGGCTTTTAAATCCTGGAACGATAGAATTCCAATAATTTGTCGATCTTCGGTGACGGCAACATAGCGGATACGATGGACTCCCATAAAATCGTTGGCCTCCTGAACGGAGCTGTGGCAATCGAGGCAGGGGATGGGCCGTTCCATGATCTCACCGATCAATGTGGTTTCAGGAGCCATGCCTCCCCGGTTGATTCTGTGAATCAGGTCGGATTTGACCACCATGCCCACAAATCGATTGGATTCTTCGACAAACAAGGAAGGAACCCGTTGCGTATGAAAAAACAGGATCGCTTCTGAAAGGGTGCATTCAGAGCCGATGCTCACTATCGGGGAACGTATCAAATTGCCTATTTCGTTCAATTTCAATCTCCCATCGGTGAATGGATGATCGCAGGTGTTCCGCATTTCGTATACTAATATGGTTGCACTAATCCTGGATAAATTCAATAACAATTTGATTTTAAAGGATTAATTAATATTACGTGGGCTAATAAAGGAAGGCAAATTCATTGCAGAAAGGCCGCAAAAAAACCGGGCAATCCCACTCTCTGGGAAACGCCCGGCCTGATATTGCGGAAATTTACCGGTATTTTTATTGTAAAAGCGAATCTCTCTTGATCTGATCCAGGCGGATATCGTGCTCTTTTTGGTCGATTTTACCACTTTTTAGATCCTCCATCACTTTGTCTTTTTGGTTCTTCAAGTGATATTCATAGCCTCCAGCACCGGCAACAGCACCACCCGCAACCCCCAGACCGACATTTCCAGCCGTACTGGAACAACCCGAACCGGCCACTAATAACAACATCAACGAACTGAGTACAAGCGCTTTTTTCATGATTACCTTGCCTTTCAAAAGATTTCCCATTTTACAGGGATAGAAAAAAAGGAGACGTGAAACCAGCACAGAACAGTCCAGCCTTTTTGTTCTCAATGGCACCGGTTTCCGGCCTGTTTGCAAACGATGAAAAGACCCCTGCCAAGCATCATATACCAGGTTCTGATAAAATCAAAAACGAAAGTCACAAACTTTTGTTATTTAAATCCTGTCTTACCAGGTAATATTCAGCGAGAATATTTTCCACCTGAAATATTTATTCCCAATGCGCCGTACCCTATTCATTTCACTAATATTCATTGCAGGATGCCTTTCGCCAAGGTATATCAGCGAAAAGGACCTGTATCTCAGTCAATATGTTCTGGAAAGCGACTATCTCGAAGTTTTTCAAAGGTTAAACGCCGGATTCCAGGTTTGCCGGGAGAATCCTGTTGAATCGGAGGTCGATGAGGATAAAAAAATAGCCTCTTTCGATATTTATGAAAGAAATCCCGGGTTGGGCCTGAACAAACCGCCGAAAGGCATCGGATGGATTGAAGTGGAATCCAAATCAAAATTTTTGACCGAAGTGCGCATAGGCGCCAAAAGATACATCGAAAAAAAACTATACGGAAAAGAAAGGGCTTTGACCCGGCGTTGGTTGCGATGGGCATCGGGAGCTAAGGTCCGCTCCTGTGTGGACAGTCAGTTTCCTCAAAAGCCGCGCATTCAATAATCACCGGGCCGAGTGGCGGGATCAACTGTCAACACGTTTTAATCCGTACTTTTTTATTTTGCATTCCGATACAACTGCCTGATTTTTTCATCATCCGGCACCAGTTCCATCGCCTTGCGATAACTGACAAGGGCTTTCTCTTTCTCCCCCAGAACCTTGTAAGACTGGGCCAGCCGCAACCATCCTTGCAGATCATCGGGTTGTTGCTTCAAGCGGTCTGCCAAGCGTTGAACCATACCGCGGATAAAGCCATCGCGTTCCTCGGAAGTCATTCCATTCACGCCCTGGACGTCATTGACCGTCAGGGCTGAAGGGAGTTTCCGTTTTTGCGGCGTGGTTTCAGGCGCCGCAGGCAAGGGCGGAGGGGCAATGCCAAGCTGTTTGGCGGCAAGGTTTAATTTGACCCGCACCTCCTTCAACCAGTCCGCGGATGCGGGGGCTCCCCGGGCCAGTTTCAACCACGCATCGTAAGCTTTTTGCACCTCACCCGCCTGAAAATCCCAGAGAGCCAGATTGAATATCACACCAGGATGATCTGCCTGCATTTTTTGCGCAGCTAAAAAAACCGCTTTCGCTTCCGGCGTCACGTTTCCTTCGGACGCTGTGGTCAATGCTTCGCCGTAGGAGATTTGCAATTCAATATCATTTGGCGAAAGGGCCATGGCCTTCTTGTAGGCGGCTATCGCTTTATCAGGATGACCCGTGACGATATAAGAGCGGCCCAAAAGGGTCCATCCGGGAACATCGTCAGGATTATTCTCCAACTTCATTGCGAGTCTGGCGGTCAATTGATCCAGAGGAAGCGACATGGCGGGATTTTTTTCATCCAGTGCTCGAGGAGAGGCAAAGGGCCGGAAAGAAACGGTTTTCTCCAGATTTTCTTTTTTTCCAGAACGCTCTTCTAAACGGTTGTTGGAGGAATGACTTTGATCATAAAATAGATAGCCTGTAAGGGAAATCAAAATCACCAGAACGATTCCCAAAAGTTTCTTGGGATTATCCAGAAAAGATGGCTTGTCTACATGGTTGGGGTTTTCAGACATGGAAGTGATCTTTCATAAAATTTCATTCGGCGCCAATCATAAAGTTCCCTGGCAATTCAATATTGGGTTCTAAAACAGCAAGTCCTGTGCCAGGAACAATCACCCTGTTC
>Ga0114931_10004752_pt1 | contig 16885 bp, 10 predicted proteins | sample 2SBtaG_FD_89579 | JGI IMG/M metagenome (GOLD analysis project Ga0114931, IMG submission 89579) | Deep subsurface microbial communities from Kolumbo volcano to uncover new lineages of life (NeLLi) - 2SBTROV14_V59a metaG | ecosystem: Environmental > Aquatic > Marine > Volcanic | place: Kolumbo...
CCTAGCTGGTCTTTCAAAGGAAGCGGCACTACTTGCCATAAGAAGAGTCTTGCCTAAAATCAATCTCGATGACAAAATCCCAAGCGAAGTGCTCTCTAAAATTCGGGTGACTATGAAAGATTTTATAGGTGCCTTAAATGATATTGAGCCCAGTGCCTTGCGCGAGGTTTTGGTTGAAGTTCCTAAAGTGAAGTGGGATGATGTGGGAGGTCTTTTTGATGTCAAGCTTGAAATGTCTGAAAGCATTGAGCTTCCTCTTACAAAGCCTGAAAAATTCAGGAAGATGGGTATAAAGCCCCCGCGTGGTATACTCCTTTATGGACCCCCTGGATGTGGAAAGACCTTGCTGGTGAAGGCCGCAGCGAATGAAGCCAATGCAAATTTCATATCTGTTAAGGGCCCTGAAGTCCTCTCAAAATGGGTTGGTGAAAGTGAAAAGGCAGTGCGTGAAATCTTTAAGAAGGCAAGGCAGCTTGCACCATGTATAATATTCTTTGACGAACTTGATTCAATTGCCCCAGTCCGTGGGAGTGAATCCAATAAAGTAACTGAAAGGGTTGTGAATCAAATTCTTACAGAACTTGATGGCATAGAAAAGCGCGAGGAGTGATATTCGTTTCTGCTACCAACAGACCCGAATTGATTGACCCTGCGCTCCTTAGGCCGGGAAGGATTGACAGATTCGTATACGTCAAGGCCCCTGACCAAGCTTCAAGGAAAAAGGTTCTTGAAATTCACACGACATCTATTCCTGTTGGGGACGATGTGAATATTAAAAATTTAAGTGAACTTACTGAAAATTTCGGCGGAGCAGACCTTGAGGCCGTTTGCAGGGAAGCTGCTATGTTTGCCTTAAGGGAGAATCGTGAGAAAGTGAGTCAAGACGATTTCCTCTCGGCTATTGAAAAAGTCGGGCCAAGCCTTAACGATAAGATGCTAGAAATCTATGACAACCTGAAAAAGACTTTCAGGGTGAGGATGCCAAAGGAAGAATTAAACTATTTTAGATAGTTAGTTTTTTTCAGTTGGATGCTTTTTGCCGCCAAGGTAAGTGTAAAAATAGGTTCTTATTGCAAAGGTCAAAAACCAAAAAGTCACCACAAAGAGGCTGGTTGGTGGTATGCTAAAGGGATTTTTTAGCCACCAGCTCCAAATTTTAGTGTCTTGACTGAATACGTGCACCATGGCAAAGAGCAATCCATAGTAGCCCCAGCTTTGAAGCCTTCTCCAAGCCTTTGGCCCCAGCATTTTCATGACTGGTTTAATGGTTATGATAAAGAGCGTCGCAAAAATAATCAGGGCAAGGGCCCCAAAAAAGAAGCCCAAAAACCTCGTGGATATTAGAGTGCCAAGTGAAAATATTAAAATTGCCTGTATGTCATGAGCTATGGCAATAGTGAGTCCCAAAACCCCTAAGTGCTTCCTGTAAAAAAGCTTAGTCAAAAACCACTTGTACTTCATGGCAAGAGGTCCTATGATGTAGGCCATCCCTATCATGATAAAAGCTGTGTCTGCTGTGGCCCTATTGACGGCCGTGTTTATTGGCAGCCCCAAACTATAGCTCCACCCAAAAAATATGGTAAATAATGCTATGCCAAGGGCCCCTATTTTCAGATAGCCTTGAGTTAGTTTATCTACCACCAAAAAACTTCACAAACTGGATAATTATGCTTAATGCTAAAATATAGGCAGTTTAAAGTCTTTTATGGATAAGTTTTTCTCACCAAAGTCGGTGGCAGTCTTTGGAGCAAGCCGCTCCCTTGAAAAGCCTGGGAGAGTCGTGGTTCAGAATCTCTTACACAGTGGGTTTTCAGGCAAGATATATCCAGTAAACCCCCATGCCGATGAAATTGCCAACCTTGAAGTATTCACGTCAGAAACTGTTCCAAAAGCCGACCTTGGGGTCTTTGTAATACCTGCAAAGATTGTGCCAAAAAACCTTGAAATCGTGGCAGACCGCTTAAAGTCCGCATTGGTGATTAGCGGTGGCTTTGGTGAGTCTGGAAACTCAGAACTTGATACAAGGCTACTTGAAATCTCAAAAAAGTATGACTTAAGGATTTGGGGTCCAAACTGCCTTGGCCTGATGAATACTCATCAAAACTTTAACCTGACTTTTCTTCCCACAAGCAGGCTTCCCATGCCACCCAAGGGAGGAGTGAGTATATTAAGCCAGAGCGGAGCAACGGTCGCTTCAGTACTTGACTGGGCAGGAACTATTCAACTCGGAATATCAAAGGTGGCAAGCTATGGCAACCAGCTTGACGTCTCAGACTATGAAATACTCGATTACTACCAAAAGGACAAGGAAACTTCTGTCATTGGATTTTATGTCGAGGGCTTAAAAGAAGGCAAAAAACTGCTTGAAGTTGCCCGCGAAGGCAAGAAACCCGTAATTGTCCTTAAGGCCGGAAAGACAGGTTCAGGTGTCAGGGCGGCTAAGAGCCATACTGGTGCCCTTGCGGGGAATTTTGAAGTTTTTAAAGGTATAAGCTCTCAGCTAAAATGGGGCATGGCATGCGGTCCTGAGGAATTCCTACTATCTTTAAAAGCCAGAAATATCTGGCAGAGCCATATAAAAAATGTGGGCGTTGTCACATGCGGCGGTGGCTTTGGTGTCATGGTAAGTGATTCCTTAGAAGAGCTTGGAATGGGTCTTTCTAATTTTTCTGAAAAGACCACTGAAAGTCTCAAAAAAGCCTTCCCTCAAAGGGTCTCCATAAAAAATCCAGTCGATCTTACTGGGGATGCCACACCTGAGATGTTTGGCACGGCCATAGATGCCCTTATGTCAGATGGAAGCGTAGATGCTATAGTGGTAGTCCTTTTAATGCAGCTTCCTAAACTCAACTCTGAAATAATTGATATACTCCAAAATTATTCTGATAGTGAGAAGCCTGTGGTTGTGGTGTCTCCGCCCGGCGCATACGCCAGCGGCATAAATAAGCTCATAACCGACCTGCCTGTGGTGAGCTCCCCTGAAAAGGCCGCAGGGGTATTAAGAGTAATCAGGTAAAGAATAATTCACATCTTTTTTTAGGCTTCCTAAAATATCTTCTCTTTCTATTATAGACATGGCGGGATTCAGGTAGTTGTTGTAGAATGTATCTTTTACTCCCATGTGGTTATAGACCTTTTTGATTTTTTCAAGCTCTTTTTTCACATACCCTGACGCAGTCTTTACGGGGTCTGCGACTTTTCCGATAAAGTATGATGCAAATTTGTAGAGCTTGCCAAAGACCGTGGCCTTGCCTTCCTCATCGCTATTGTGCATGCCTTTTGTGTGCGAAATCTTATGGTACATTTCGTGACCCAAGACTTCTAAAATATCTTGTCTGCCATAAATTTCGTCAAAGCTTTTTTTCATGGCCAATTCACTTTTTAGTACATCTTCTAAACTCCCCTGCCTTGGATGATAATATTTTGAGTTTAAGGTGATTTTAGTCTCTGTTTTTGGGGTTTCCCCATAGTGAGTGGTATAACTAAAGCTTGCAAGCACATGGTCTGCAAGCTCCCCTGTAGTGACTGAAGTTGAATTCACTTCTCTTTTGGCAAAGTCTTCAAGCTGATATAAAAGGTCCAGTAGGTCACTTGATTCGGATTCTGAAAAATACGCAGGGTCTTTCACGTCCTTGTTCCCTTTCGGGCTTTAAATTGGTTGGCAAAGGCATAAATCTCAATAAATCAGCTTTTGTTGTGATTGGCGCAATTGCTCTGGCGATTTCAACGACCATAGGTGCAGGGGTGCTTGGCTTGCCAAAAGCGCTCTATTTAATGGGCCCTTTCGGCATTCTAATTGGTATTACTGTGGCACTCTTCCTAATTGCTTCCGCTTCGATGCTTTCAGACCTTCTAATGCGTGAAAAAGAGCCAGTCCAGATTCCAAAGCTAATTTCAGAGGTACTTGGCCCAAAGTGGAAATACGTGGTATATCTTACTTTGATATTTTCTATGTACGGGGCTCTGGCAGCTTATCTTCTGGGCTTTGGTACCCAAATTAATGCAGCAAGTGGCCTTGCTCCCTTTGCGGGAAGCATGATACTATTTCTTATTGGCGGATACCTCATATTTCGTGGAACCAAGGCCATCAAAGACATCGACCTGCCCTTAGCGGCCCTTCTTGTGGCCTTTTTGGTCTTCCTCTCCTTTATGAATGTCTTCAATTTCCAAGGCTTTGACTTTGTGATTCCCAATATCTCTGATACTTTGAAATTCACAGGAACTATGCTTTTTGCGCTATTTGGCTTAAATGTCTTGCCTGAAATAAATTTTCTTTCAAAAGGCAAAGGGACTAAAGTCTTTATTATAAGCACTTTTCTTAGTCTTTTCCTCTACTTTGGTTTTGCTTTCACCACTGTGGGGGTCTTAGGGAGTGAGACTACAGGACTGGGAACTGAGGGGCTTGCAATCCACTATGGTGGGGTATACAGCCTAATGATTTCTTTATTCACTATAACTGCCCTATTCACTTCATTTTTGGGCATAGGATTGTCTATGATGCATATCTACCAATTTGACTTCAAATTCCCCCGACTAATCTCAACCCTTTTAGTAATACTCCCCCCTTTATTGATTTTCTTATATTCTGGTTCTATGGGCTTTGGTTTTCTTGACATATTGGGACTTGCAGGAGAACTGACTCTGCCGATATTTGCCGTGACCGTTTCATATGCATATTTGAAAGTTCTGCCCGCACTAAAACCAAAAACACCCTATCCCAAAGCAACCGCCATCCTAGCAGCCTGTTTTTACTTATCGCTATTTGCCTTCTCGGTCTACAAGCTCATCTTGTAATTCGTTGTTTCAATTCTTCTACTAAGGTGTTGTTTTCAAACTCATTCCTGAAAGGCTGAAGTAACTTGGTTGTATAATCTGCGAGTCCGCTCTTCATGTCTGACGGGTGGAGTTCACCCGTGAGGAAGGCCTTTTTAACTTCGCTGTAAGTTAAAAACTCCACATCTCCGCCGTATTTTTCTGGTCTCTCTATTTTAAAAACTGAATCAAACTGCGGCGTGAAGACGAGATACTTTATCCAGTCAAGGACGGGATTGTAATCAGATTCCTTCGGACAAAAAGCGCCCTTGATTTTTTTTACTACGTCTTCTTTACTGTCATTTACAAAAACGGCACTACCTTTAACGGATTTACTCATCTTGAATTCCTGCCACTTATCTTCCTTGTTCTTGGGAACGGGCCACACTGGAGGCTTGTGGAGACCAAGTAGCATATGATTGTGAAGCGCCATGGGTTTGTAGCCGGAAATTTTCTCTCCAACTTCTCTTGCCACAACATGAATTCTCCTCTGGTCCATGCCCGCATGGGCTATGTTTATATTTTGAAAGAATATGTCGCCTGCCTGCATCAAAGGATATAACACCCAGGCTGTCGGTATGCTCTTCTTTTCTTGTCTTCCCATGATGCTTATGCTTCTCATGGCGCGCGATAATGTGGTTTCCTTTCCAATTTTTATGACCTTTGCCCAGTATGAATTGTCGTAGATGTCTGACGCGAGGACAAATCTGGTTTTTTTGGGGTTACCCCCACCCATTTTTATTCCGATTTCCATGGCGCGTCTAAAGTACTTATTTGCCACTTCCTTGATGAATTCGGCGTCACTGCCAAGCTTGTTATTGATTACCGTGTGAAAATCAGCCATCAAAATGCTGGTATTTACCCCGGCTTTCTGCAAATCAGCAATTTTTAGTGCCGTAAGAAGCTGGCCTAAGTGAACCAATCCTGAGACTTCATAGCTGATATAGTGGTTGAGTTTCTCTTTAGAATCAATCTTGCTTTTTAGTTCCTCTTTGGTTATGAATTCTTCAGTCGGCCTCCTTAAAACGAGGTCAACCCTACTATTAGGCTCTGTCATAAAGTGAACTTAAGGCAGCGGATTATATTTTTATCTGGCAGGCCCGAACTTATTTCCAAGCTCTTCTTTTATCTCTTCGACTTCAGTTAAGGTGCCTTCAAGCCTCTCTGTGAACTTGTCGTGGACATCCTGAAGCTCTGAGTGCATTCTCTCAATTTCTTCAAGCTTCTCAATAACAGTTTCAAGCCTCTTCAATTGGGATACAATCTTGTCGTAGTCTGTGACTCTAACAAACATCTCAATCCCTTTAGGAATTAATTTGTCTGTAGTCATATTCTCTCTTGTGGCCTTTTTTTCCTTCTTCTTCATATATTCTTCAGAATCGGAAAGTTCATCCTCGACAGTATCCTTAAGGTTTAGAAGGTCTCCTTTGGTTGGTGTTTCTTCCCCCAGTATTTTACGAACGATACCCATGCTTAAGGCTACGCACGTCTGATTATAAGTTTTTACCCTATAGTTATTATACCTAAGATGTACCCGATAATTACAACCGCAGCCCAAGCATTGACCGGAGCCGCAGGCACATTTCTTGTAGTTATTGGTGTGACATCAACCTGTAAATTAACAGAATCTGAAATGAAAGGGTTGGTGTCGCTTGAGACTGAAAGAACCGTGAATATGTCCGGGCTGCTTTCCTTTATCTTGGCTGCAGAAACTGAAACCAAGAATTTCCTGACTTCACCAATCCCCATCTCAAAGCTCTCGCTTTTTACCCCGTCGATACTTACATATGCAGAATCAGGTACATAGCTTTGGTCAACTTTTACTGTGTATTTGTCTTGCTTATTTTGGGGATCATTTACTATTAATGTAAGCTTTAATGTTGTTCCAAGGTCTGCCGTATACGTTACTTCTTGTGGGCTAAGCACTATAAAGGATTGTTTGCCACAAACTCCGCCAAGGCACTTAAGCCCACCTGTGCATGCAGAGTCAGTTGAGCAGACTTCTCCAACATTACCTGTACAAGTGTTTGACACACATTTTAATCCTTCTCCGCAGTCCAAATCAACATTACAACAGTCTGGATCTACCCCTACACATGAATTTGAGCTACAAACACTATCAGACCTATCCGAACACGCCGTACAACTTGTAGATGCATCACACCATTCGTTTGATGCACAATTACTGTCTTGTGTGCAACAATCAAGGTCGCTTCCTACACAACTTACACTAGGACAAAGACCATCATCACTTATATTCAAATTATTATACACAGTATCGCTTTTTGCACAAGCTATACAACTTCTTCTTGGAACATAACAATAGAAATTATTTGAACAATCTGAATCAATATTACATCCTTGTGGGTCAAAAGTATAATTACCACTAACACTTTCATAACTACAATAATCATTTGCAAGATATGGTGAACATTCATACCACTCACTTAAAGAAACCGGTTCGGGGTCGCTACATATTCCTCCTCCACAATATCCTGAAAGACATTCTCTATCTGTAAAACAAGTTTGTCCTAAGTCTTTTCTATCCTTACATATGAAATTTCCACTTGGAAAACCTGTTGTAATATTATCACACCATTCTCCTGTATTACACCCACTATCATCTATACAACATCTTTCACTTTCTATACAACAAGCTCCATTCTGGAAATGTTCACCACTTGGACAACACACTCCATTTGAGCAAGCAAAATCTCCTGGATTACTCGAATTAAGCCAACAGCTTGGATCACCACTACAACAAATTGTGCAATCGTTGTTAGAATTGCATTGAATTAACTTGTCATTTGATGTGAGATTTATTGTATAGGAAATTCCAGGTAAACTAATATTTGCATAATAATTGAGGGTCGTATACGATTTTTTTGAAATCCATGTTGGGGTAAAAAGATTACAGCTTGGAGTTGATGAAAAATTGAATTCGTAAAAATCACTTAAATACGTGTTTTTTGTATCTTGATAAAATGATTCGAAATCAACAGACGTGTTAAGCTTAACTCCGCCGAGATTTGAAACATTAACTATTGTATTACATGTATTTCCTGTAACACATTCATTACTTTTTATGTCTCCACTAATTCCTATTAAAGCTGGAAATGTTTGATTACACGTAACCCGTTTTATCGTACACGAACATGAAACTGTTATATTATTTTGTCCATACGAAAAATCCGGAATTACTGTGGTGTTCCCTGAAAGGATACTGACTTGAGTGTGATTTTGACCTGCCCATATATCACAGATGGCAGCTTCTCCACAAGGACACGTGGTATCTATTTGCACATCTATCGATGAAGCATTTTCTTTCCAATTCACATTTGTTAATACGTCTGAACAAGAGTCTTTAACTTTTACACATTGACCTAATTGATTTATCATTTCGTCATTTATTATTGAATCTGAATCGCAAGCTATTCCACAAGAAATCCCATCATAACTTAAGTTTACAGGAGGTTTTCTACAAATCCATTGACTACCTGCATCATATGCTATACCTTTTCCAACACAACTACAATCACTTGCGAGAGAATTTTCTGCTATATAATCTGGACATTCTTTCCACATCCCTGAATCACAATAATCAAGATCTCCATCTTGGTCTGAGTCCACCATAAAACTCGTGTTTTGGGCACAATGGTCAACATCAAGACCACCTGTATTGTGATATGCACAACTACATTTGATGCAGCAAATTGATCCTGTGTAAAGTCCTGTGATTTGTCCTAGACTTGAGTCCGTTATGGTTTCTTTATTGAATACTTGACAGTTATTTGAAGAACATTCACTATTTCCTGAACATGAAATTTCATCAGATTTCAAACATCCGCAATTGCTTCCTGAGCAATTCAAAGATGCGGTACAATCACCGTCTTGAGTACTTGTGCAAGTGTAGGTTCCAACTACACCATAACTATCGCACCATGAAGAACAATCTGAAATTGAACCCCCATAACAAATGGTATCAAGACCTGAAGTTTCATTACACCAATATTCTTGTGAGTTTATACAACAATTTTTTTCACTTCCCCCTCCAACCCAAGTTCCGCCTTGGTCACTACATGCGTTATTACACGAATCTACCATAAACCTGAAATCTTTGAAAATACCGTTTGAACAATAATGAGGTATGCCATTTTCATTTACTGTGGTTGTGCATTCACCTCCGCTTCCACAATGTGTTTTTGCCCCATTATTACACGCAAATTTATTCCACTTTTCAAGATTGTAAATATAATTTATTTCATCATAACTTAATTTATCATCATAAACTACAACTTCATCAATTGAGCCATTGAACGGATAATTATTATCCCACTGAGTTCCAATCCTTAAAGAGCCCCCACCACCTAATAATGTATTATCCACATATGTTGAAGCTACAATTTTTCCATCAACATAAAGTGTCATATTATTATTTGGTCTATCTACTACACACGCCACATGGTGCCAGTTTCCATCTATGTAATTTGTGTTTTGTGTAATTGCAGTATAGCTTTGATATCCCGTACAGGTAGTATTTCCAACTCTAAAAGTGCATCCAAGGTCTCCATCACTTTCTACATACATGCTCCAACCTATACACCCTCCTTCTTTCCAGAAATAATAGCCGTTTTGATTTGTTTTATTTGGCTTTATCCATAAACTCATAGTTTGAGAAGTTCCAATATCTATATTGAAGTTTGAAGGATTGCTTGAAAAACTTATATAATCTCCATTGGGTGAAGCATCCCCATCAAAATCAAGAGCAGTTCCTACTTTAGCATCGGTTGTCCATTCTGGATCTGAATAAAATGAACCATCGACCCCATATGAACTAGAATCCTTAACTGTAGTTCCACTCCCTTCATCAAACGTCCAATACCCAATTACATCTTTTTGTGCTTTTTTAGGAAAACTCCTATAAAGCATCAAAACCTCATCAGGACTAAGGGTCCTGTTCCAAAGCATGACTTCATCAATTACGCCTCCAAAATTGTAGACATATCCATCACCAATGGTCATGTTGTAAGTGCTAACTGAAGGCCACCTATTTGGATCTGTGGAATATTGAATCGTATTCTCAAAACGACCATTATAATAACTTGTAAGATTTCTATCTTCAATATTTCTCGTTATAACTATAAATTGCCATTTTCCATTCACTACTTTTCCAGAGCCTAACGCAGTAAAACTTGTATAATACCCGCTCGCTCTTTGAGTTCCATGGAAAAAACTTAAAGCTCCATTTGTTTCAATGGTCAAAGCAAATTCTCCACCATAACTTTTGTCAATTGGATTTATCCTATTAGACCCCACATTATTGGGTTTAATCCAAAGGGCTATTGTAAGATTTTTATCAAGTTCAACTTCAGGACTTGTCTGAACTTCGATGTAATCATCTATACCATCTAAACTTATGGCGTTGTCTTCGACCACATTGTCACTTGAAGTAACTAAGGTGGGATTTCCTTGCGTTTCTCCATAAAGACCTCTTTTATTATCAAAAACATGGCTATCTGAGCTTTCAAATTTAAAATAAGCCGTCATATTTTCTTCACTTACATCGTCTACTACAAAACTTTTTCCCAATTTACAACAGGCTTCGTTTCCATTTCCTCCAAACCATGTACCATTACATGCTTGTGGACACAAATTTGAATTATCATTTGAATCCCATTTATTTATATGACAATAAAATTCTGCAGTATTATTGGTTCTTTTTCCGCAATCTCCGTATAATGTGCCAATACCATTTGGTATTGCTTTACATCCATAAATTTTTCCATCTACACAGAGAAATTGACCTGTTGAATCTGTATGGCCGCTTGATACAACCACACTAGATATACAACAACTATTTCCTGGTCCGGGCGCTTCATAGGTTCCTGTACATGCTGCATAAATACTTGGTAATAAAAAAATGATTAAATAAATATATTTAATTTTCACAAAATAAATATGCCCTTTAATATTAATCTTTTACAATTCCAATTATAAAGCCTAAGACGAGTATATAAAACCAGGCATTAATAGGTGCTGCAGGCACATTTCCTGTGGTTGTTGGATTAACATCAACCTGTAGATTAACAGAATCAGAAATAAACGGATTAGTATCACTTGAAACCGAAAGAACTGTAAATATGTCGGGACTGCCTTCCTTTACTTTAGCTGCAGAAACAGATACTAAGAATTTCCTGACTTCTCCTGCTCCCATCTCAAAGCTTTCGCTTTTTACCCCGTCGATACTTACATATGCAGAATCAGGTACATAGCTTTGGTCAACTTTTACTGTGTATTTGTCTTGCTTGTTCTGAGGGTCATTCACTATTAAAGTGAGCTTTAGGGTGGTTCCAAGGTCTGCCGTGTATGTTACTTCCTGTGGACTAAGCACTATAAAAGACTGTTTGCCACAAACTCCTCCAAGACACTTAAGTCCACCTGTGCAGGTAGAGTCACTTGTGCAGGCTTCTCCTACATTGCCTGTGCAAGTATTTGTTACGCATTTTAGGCCTTCTCCGCAGTCTGAATCAAGGTTGCAGCAGTCTGGATCTGTTCCCACACATGAATTTGAGCTGCAGACGCTGTCTGACCTATCTGAGCAAGCCGTGCAGCTCGCAGATGCATCGCACCATTCATTTCCTGCACAATTACTGTCTTGTGTGCAACAGTCAAGGTCGCTTCCTACACAACTTACACTGGGGCAAAGACCGTCATTGCTTATGTTAAGATTATTATACACCGTGTCGCTTTTTGCACAGGCTATACAACTTCGTCTTGGCACATAGCAGTAGAAATTGCTTGAACAGTCTGAATCAATATTACAACCCTTGGGGTCAAAGATGTAAGTACCACTCACACTTTCATAACTGCAGTAGTCGTTTGCAAGGTATGGTGAGCACTCATACCATTCACTCAAAGCAACAGGTTCAGGGTCTGTACATATGCCGTCTCCATAGTATCCCGAAAGGCATTCTCTGTCTGTGAAGCAGGACTGACCAAGGTCTTTTCTATCTTTACATATGAAATTACCATTCGGGAAGCCTACTGTAATATTATCACACCACTCTCCTGTATTGCAACCAAGGTCATCTAAACAGCACCTCTCGCTTGCTATGCAGCAAGCCCCATTCTGGAAGTGTTCACCACTTGGACAGCAGACCCCGTTTGAGCAGGCGAAGTCTCCGGGGTTGCTTGAATTAAGCCAGCAGCTTGGGTCGCCACTACAGCAGGTTGTGCAATCGTTTGCAGAATTGCACTGAATTAGGTTACCTGTATTATTCAAGCTTTCCTTGGCAGAAACTTCCGGCAGGTCTGAAACTGCAGCGTAGGTTATTTTCATCTTACCGACTCCTGTCTTCCATGTTGGCTGGTACCAATTGCAGCTGTAAGTATTGGTGAAATTAAATATCTGATATAACTTCTTGAACAAATAAACTGAAGTCCAGTTGGCAAAAAGTTGTGAACTAAGATAGCCTTCAAACTTAAGTGAATTATTGGTACTTATCCACCGAGGTTTGATAGATTTACAGGAATGCCACATGTCTTTCCTGCGACACAGTCGACTTCAGGAATCGCGATGCCAGTTTTGAGATTTGCGGGCGTCTTTACAGAGCATGCTGCAGGCACCACACTACAAGTGCAGCTTATTGAGACATTGTTTTCCCCATATACGAAATTCGGGACGAGACCCTGATTGGTGGGGGTTGCATCCTGAACGGGGAAGTTTATTGACGCCCTCTCACCATTACTCTCAACTGAAAAGGTGCATGTGGCATCTTCGCTACATGGGCAGTGTGTTTCAACTGTCGCCGCAATTAATGAGGCGTTGCCTGTCCAGCTTGACTGGGTTAGAATATTTGAACAGCTAAGGTCTGGTTCAACACACTGGCCGTTGCCGTCCACTATTTCAACATTTGAAAGGTCTGAGTCCGAATCACAGGCCGTTCCACACGATAATCCATCATAAACTAGGTTTATCGGTGGTACTCTACATTCCCAAGTTCCACTCTTATTGATGGTAATACCTGCGCCAAGGCACCCACATTCATTGGCTTTGCCGCTCACTGAGGTGTAAGTTTTGCATTCTTTCCACTGTCCATCAAGGCAATAATCAAGGTCCCCGTCTTTGTCAGCATCAATTGAGGTGCTGGTATTAACCGCGCATGAATCAATGGTGTTTGGTGGATTAAGCCCTTCATAGCCGCACCAGCTTTGTGGACAGCATACGCTGCCTGCGGCTCCTGGCCACATATGACCAAGACTTGGTTCGCTTATACTTTCACTAACATATGGTAGACAGTTATTGGTTGAGCATTCACTATTTTGTGTGCATGTGGTTCCTTGACTCTTAAAACATTCACAGGTATTTTGAGTCGTGCAAGTCTGGCTTGAAGTGCAGTCTCCATCTGCTTCATTGGTGCAAGTGTATGGTGAGCTTCCTTGTACGTTGCCAAGTATATCACACCAAAAGTCACATTGATACGTTAGTCCCCCGTAGCAGAGAGTGTCGACTCCTACTGTTTCATTGCACCAGAGTTCTTGAGAACTTATGCAGCAGTTCTTGTAACTACCTCCCCCAAGCCATTCTCCACCCTGGTCAGTACAGGCTGTGGGGCAGGTGTCTACTGCTTGTCTGTAGTCTGTAAAGTATCCATTTAAGCAGTAATTGGCTATGCCTGAATCCAAAACGTTCTTGGTGCACTCATCGCCACTTTTGCAGTATGTTTTTGCCCCGTTATCGCAGGCAAATTTGTTCCACTTGCCAAGATTGTAAATATAATTTATTTCATCATAACTTAATTTATCATCATAAACTACAACTTCATCAATTGAGCCGTTATAGGGATTGGCGTTATTCCACTGGGTCCCTATGCGGAGTGAACCGGCGTTGCTTAATAGGGTGTTGTCAACATTTGAAGAGGCCGCCAGTTCGCCGTCAACATAAAGCGTCATATTATTATTTGGCCTGTCCACTACACATGCCACATGGTGCCAGTTGCCGTCTATATGATTGGTGTTCTGTGTAACTGCTGTATAAGTCTGATACCCCGTGCATGTATTGTTTCCTACATTTAGAGTGCATCCAAAGTCACCGTCGCTTTCTATGTACATGCTCCATCCTATGCATCCGCCTTCTTTCCAAAAATAATATCCAGTCTGGTTGGCCTCCCCGGGCTTCACCCACATACTCATAGTCTGGGTGGTTCCTATATTTATATTGAAGTTTGAAGGATTGCTTGGGAAACTTATGTAATCCCCGTTTGGTGAGGCATCTCCGTCAAAATCAAGGGCGGTTCCAGACTTGGCGTTTGTGGTCCATTGGGGGTCTGAATAGAAGGAGCCGTCAACCCCGTATGAACTGGTGTCTTTAACCACAGTTCCGCTCCCTTCATCAAAATTCCAATAGCCAATTACATCTTCTTGCACCTTTTGGGGAAAGCTCCTATAAAGCATCAAAACCTCATCAGGGCTAAGTGTTTTGTTCCATAGCATGACTTCATCAATTACTCCCCCAAAATTATAGACATAACCATCACCAATGGTCATATCATAAGTGCTAACTGAAGGCCATTTATTAGTGTCTGTAGTATACTGATATGTGGCTTCAAGATTTCCATTATAATAGCTTGTCAGGTTTCTGGTCGCAAAATTTCTTGTTATTACTACAAACTGCCACTTACCATTCACTATTTTTCCGGGTCCGTATGCACCAAATGAAGTATAATACCCACCATTTCTCTGGGTCCCGTGATAAAAGTTTAGGGCTCCATTCGTTTCAATGGTTAATGCAAACTCCCCCCCATAATCTTTGTCGATCGGGTTTATTCTATTTGACCCCACATTATTGGGTTTAATCCAGAAAGCTATTGTGAGGTTCTTATCAAGCTCAACTAGCGGGTCCGTTTTTACGTCTATGTAGTCGTCTGTGCCGTCAAAACTCAGCGCATTGCCTGAAACGGTTTCTGTTGATGACGTGACTATTGTTGCAAGGGGCGGGCTGCCTAAGAGGTCTCCTACTTTGCCGCTCTGGCTGTCTGTCACTGTGGTGGTTCCTGTGCTCTCGTCAAATTTGAAGTAGTCAATCAAACCCTCTTTAACTATGCCATCGTGGACGAATTGTTCGCCAGTCTGGCAGCATGCTTCCGTACCTGAGCCGCCAAACCAGGTATATCCTCCCGCATCACAATAGCTCATGTAAGCATCGTAATTAGGAGCTGAAGTGCTCCAACCAGAAACCGTGCAGAAATTATTTCCCAAATGTGCCCCTGTCGAGTAGTCTGTATCAAAAGTGAAATTGCCCGCATCGTTACATGACCTTATTCTACCATCAAAACAGAGTATTGAATTTGTGGAACCACCGTTGAATACTGCATTGTGTGATTTCACGCCCCCGTCAACACAGCACGAATTGCCTGTTCCTGTGTTCTCAAAGTCGTCTGCGGCTCCATCATCTCCACAGCAAAGATTTACTGGACTAACCCACGAATATGTCGTGCAGCCTGTGCCGTCTGTGCAGTAGGTCTGGTTTGTATCTCTATCAACATAGGTACAAGTCGAGTTGCAGATATATCCTTGTGACGGGCACGTATTGGTTGAATATTCATCACACTGACTTGACGCCCCGCACTTGGCTTCGCATTGACTGTTTCCTGTTGCTCCTTCAGTTTGAACTTTGGTAACAGTATTACATCTCACGCATGCGCCTCCGTCATGATCCTTTCCTGGATATTCACTTGTGGTCGCGCCAACTGGGCAGCAGTCTGAATCTGCGGTTGCCGCATATGCTGTGGGGACACAAAGAGTGGCCGACGTGGTGAAGTTTCCTTCATTGTCATTGGGGTCTTCTGTTGAGCAGGTCTGGGTTCCGCAGTTGGTGCCTGCAGACTCTTCTACCCCGACTTCTGTATAGTAGGTGCCTTCTGTAGTTATGGGAGTAGTCAAACTCCCCCAGTTTATTTAAACATCAAAATAATCTCCGTAAGTGCCTTCGTTGGCGTCGGTTCCGCTGTAAGTGGCATAATTTGGGTCCATATAAAGTGTTCCAGGATATCCTGAATCAGAGTAAAAAGTGGTGTCTGAGATAGTGTTGTAGTTACCTATTCTGTAAATATACCCCCCTGAATTATACGAATCCGCTTCGTCTGCGACATCGACTCTTAAGGTGAGTGTGGCTCCGTTTTGGGTCAGCGCCGCATATGCGATATATGGCCCCCCACCTGAATTGCACTTCCACCCTTGGTCTTGGTTTGTAGTTCCGCTTCCCCAGTCATTGTAGAGTGTATTGCTTTCACAAGACTCCCCATCAAGGCTGGTTGTGTGTACTTCACCATATGGGTCTTCACTTAATCCATCACAGTCGTCTGCTGCGGCACCGTGGGCGCCTTGGTCTTTCCATGTATTGGCCCCAGTACCGATTCCATCACAATACCACCCATATCTTCTAGTGCATGCGGGGTCATTGGTACCTACTCCTGCAGAGGCTCCGCACCCGTAGACCAGCCCGTTATAGCAGAGGAACTGTTGGGTTGAGTCTCTTGTATTATTGGCAATAACTTGTCCGTTTATGCAACACGAAGAAGTTCCTTGATAATCTTCACCTGTTCCATCGTCCCCACAACAGGCTGAATCAAGCCAGTGACCCGAACCTACTATCGCCGTGCACGCCGTTTGAGAATCATCCCCGCCATTCCACGTGGCTGAATTGCAGTAGTATTTATTCGGAACAGTTCCGGTTGTTCCTGTGTTGGCCGTGCATGCGTCATTATAATTACAATCAGTTGAAGCTGAGCAGCAAGCTGTTATACCGTTCTTGAAGTCTAATGGGGTGTCTGTGCTTCCACTTTCAGTTATTACATTCTCATTTGAATCATCTCCACAGCATGTAGCGCCTGAAGTTCCTCCTCCAAGATTCCACTTACTTGTGCCTACTATTGCATCACATGCAGTTTGTGAATCATCTCCCCCATCCCAAGTTCCCGCATTGCAGTAAGCCCTACTTGGGATGGTCCCGCTGGTTCCCGTTGTGGCGACACAGGTATCATCCTTGGTGCAGTCAGTATTAGAATTGCAGCAA
>Ga0114931_10004753_pt1 | contig 16880 bp, 10 predicted proteins | sample 2SBtaG_FD_89579 | JGI IMG/M metagenome (GOLD analysis project Ga0114931, IMG submission 89579) | Deep subsurface microbial communities from Kolumbo volcano to uncover new lineages of life (NeLLi) - 2SBTROV14_V59a metaG | ecosystem: Environmental > Aquatic > Marine > Volcanic | place: Kolumbo...
CCAGATTGTTGTTTCTGAGATTCCCTACCAGGTAAACAAGGCATCACTCGTGACAAAAATTGCTGCGTTGGTCAAAGAAAAGAAACTCGATGGCGTGAGCGATTTACGAGATGAATCCGATCGAAAAGAAGCAGTGCGGATTGTTATTGAACTCAAGCAGAATGCATACCCTAAGAAGGTTTTGAACCGGCTCTTTGAGTTGACGCCGATGCAAACTGCGTTCCATGTCAACATGATTGCGCTCGAGGACGGTATCCAACCGGTAGTATTTTCACTCAAGAACGCACTTGCCTCTTTTATAAAACACAGAGTGGAAGTCATTCGACGTCGGACTGCGTTCGATTTAGCGCGTGCAGAGCATCGTGCTCATATCCTTGAAGGACTCAAACTCGCGCTCGATGACATTGATACAGTAATTACCACGATTCGGGAGTCAGCAACTAGGGATGATGCACACGTCGCACTGAAGAAACAGTTTAAACTCACTGATATCCAGGCGGACGCAATACTGGAGATGCGCCTCGCCGCGTTAGCGGGCCTCGAACGTAAAAAAGTACTCGATGATTTGGTAGAGAAATACCAGCTCATCAAAGAACTCCAAGCCATCCTTGCATCGGAAGAAAAAATTCGGACAATCGTAAAAGAAGAGCTGGACGAAGTCGCAGAAGTACACGGAGACGACCGACGAACTGAAATTGTACCAACGCCGCTTGAGGGATTTAATATGGAAGACTTAATCCCAAACGAGCAGGTTGTTATAACTCTCACTGACGAGAACTATATAAAGCGTGTACCGATTAGCGCGTACAAGTCTCAGTTGCGTGGTGGCAAAGGGATTGTTGGTATGACAACGAAGAATGAAGACGTGGTACATACGCTCCGGGTCGCCTTTACGCACGATGATATTCTATTTTTCACGTCAAAAGGTCGTTTGTTCGTTTCAAAAGTGTATGAGCTTCCTGCATCCTCGCGGCAAGCTAAAGGTACACCGGTCGTGAACGTTATACAGCTGGGACCAGATGAAACAGTGACTTCTTTGATAACACTCAATAATACGTGGAGTGAAGGTAAAAAATACTTCTTTATGGGGACACGAAAAGGCGTCGTGAAGAAGACTGAGATTGATGCGTATCAGAATGTTCGAAAAAGCGGAATTATTGCTATTCGACTTCGAGACAATGACGAGCTTGGCTGGGTGCGTCTTTCATCTGGCAATGATAGTATTATGATGGTGACACAACAGGGACAGGCAATTCGTTTTCTGGAAGAGGATGTCCGTCCTATGGGCAGGAGTACGTCTGGAGTACGAGGGATTAAGCTTCGCGAAGGAGATGTTGTCATATCGATGGATGTGCTTGTTAAACAGAAGGATTTGCTAGTTGTTACTGAACATGGATTCGGGAAACGTGTAAATGTGAATCATTTCGGCAAACAGAATCGTGGCGGAATAGGATTGCGGGCCGCAAAGGTTACGAAGAAGACTGGTACGATTGTAGGTGCGATACTTGTTGGTGAAAGTCATGCGGACGTTGTCATGATTTCTGAGCACGGGCAAACCATTCGTATCGCTTTGCACTCTTTCAAGCGGCTTGGACGAGATACACAAGGTGTTACTGTTATGCGGTTTCGCGAAGCACATGACCAAATTGCGTCGCTTGCTGTGTTGAAACAAGACAACCTCGCGCAAGATACCAAAGAGAATACGCAAGGTTAGTTCAGGGAGTTTCTCCTTGTTTGTACCAAGAAATCCTGGTACGCTCTTACAATAGTTTGACGTAGGAAATGTATGGCACGAAGAAAAAAGCGAAAATTATCAAAGAAGGAACTCAAGGCACTTGCGAAGTCAGACGAAACGACGGAGCAAGTGCGAGAAGTCTCAACCCCGACGAGGGCTATTGTTGAGGTTATGTTACCGCGTACTGTGACTGTGAGTGAATTTGCAAAGCGATCCGGCCGGCCTCCGGCTGAAATTGTTGCTGCACTGCTAAAGAATGGTGTCATTGCGAGTATGAATGACTCGATTGACCGTGAGACTGCAGAAATCATTGCTGAAGAAGTAGATGTGCGAGTCGTTGAAGGTAAGAAAACCGAGGAAGTAATTTCTGTGGAGAGTAGCGGTGAACAACAGCCGCGTCCGCCAGTAATTACAGTACTTGGGCATGTAGACCACGGGAAAACAACACTCCTGGACGCTATTCGTCACACGAACGTGACTAAAACAGAGTCAGGTGGAATTACTCAACATATTGGTGCGTACCAAGTTCATCGGAAAAGTGAGAAAGATGCGGATCGCCTCCTCACGTTTATTGATACACCGGGACATGAGGCATTCTCTGCCATGCGCGCCCATGGAGCAACGATTACTGATATCGCTATTCTCGTTGTGGCAGCCGATGAAGGAGTGAAACCGCAGACCAAGGAAGCTCTTTCTCACGCACGTGCTGCGGAAGTGCCGGTTATTGTTGCACTTACTAAAATTGACAAACCTGGAGCGAACGCCGAACGAGTCAAGGGGGAGTTGGTTGAAATTGGGTTGCAGCCTGAAGACTGGGGAGGTAAGACCCCAGTAGTTCCGGTATCAGCCAAGACTGGCGAAGGTATCGACAATCTTCTAGATACCGTGTTGCTTGTTGCAGACCTGAATGAGTTTACTACACGAGATATTGGGGCGGCGCAAGGCGTTGTAATTGAAGCGCATAAGGCTGCAGGAATTGGTCCTGTTGCTACAGTATTGGTTCAGGCTGGCCGGTTAGCTGTAGGAGATGTCATAGTGGTAGGTGGATCGCATGGAAAAGTGCGATTCATGGAGGATGAACGCGGGATGCGACTTAAAGAGGCTAGCCCTTCGAAACCAGTCAGGATTGCTGGACTATCCAGCGTCCCGAGTTTTGGCAATTTACTACAAGTCGTAGTCAGTGAACGCCAGGCGAAACTTGTCGCTGCTGAGGCAAATAGCCAAATGCTCATGAACTCGTCGGCGGTAGTGCAGGGGGTTAGAGACACCTTGCCTATTGTGTTGAAAGCAGACGTAGACGGATCACTCGTTGCACTGGTACAGTCTCTTGAATCGATTGAGGTTGAGGGAATGCGCGTCCAGATACTTCTCGCTGGCGTCGGTGATGTTACAGAGTCGGATATTCATATTGCTACTCCTCACTCGGCGCTCGTACTCGCATTTCGTACAAAAGTGACGCCAACCGCTAAGCAACTCGCGCAAACTCATGGTGTTACAGTACAAACGTATGAAGTCATATATGAGCTTCTTGATGATGTGCAGGCTGCTGCGAAAGGCGCATTGAGGCGCGAACTTGTGCCGGAAGAGATCGGAAAATTAAAGGTTCTTGGAGTTTTTCGAACAACCAAAGCGACAAAAATTATTGGTGGACGCGTTGAAAATGGCCGCGCAGCAAAGGGTGCGAAAGTTTCAGTAGTGCGAGATGGCGAAGTGGTTGGAATAGGTAAAGTAGACGGCTTGCAACGCGGCCAATCGCCTGCGGACGAAGTACTGGCCGGGGAGCAATGCGGGTTATCAGTGGAGATTCGTGAACCAATCGAAGTGGGCGACGTTGTGATCTTCTCTGTGCTTCAGGAGCGTGTTGTTCGGGTTACTGACGAAGTCGAATCAGATACGGCAAATACAGAATCTTAGTGTTCCGCTATACTTATTGTATGACACTGAGGGGCAATAGGTGGCTGTGTTAGGAAATATATTCAGCATTCAGGATCAGCTGGCGCGTTTTCCGGTCGCGATCCAGCTCTCTAGCTGGACAGTTGTTCTAGATATTTTTCTCGTTGCCACCATTCTGTACAGCGCCTACTTACTTATTAAAGGAACGAGAGCACTTCGGATTTTATACGGAATTGGAATTCTTGTTCTCCTCTATGTTCTTGCGCAGTTTTTGCAGCTAGCGGCGTTGAATTTCTTACTTCGGTCGGTTTTTGCAGTAACGCTGGTGGCGATTCCGGTGGTTTTTCAGCCTGAGCTAAGAGCTGCTCTAGAACGTTTGGGCCGGGGTGAGCTTATTACGAGTATGCTCTCGCGAGACCATGACGAGTCAACGCTTGTTCATGAGCTTGCACTTGAGGTTATTCAGCTCGCAAAAAAAAAGATTGGGGCGTTGATCGTCATCGAACGGAGTACGGGGTTGAAAGATTTCGTTGAAACCGGTGTACCGCTGAATGCTGAATTCTCTTCACAGCTCATCGGTTCGATCTTTTTTCCAAATAATCCGCTTCATGACGGTGCGGCGATAATTCGAGGAAATAGGGTAATCGCAGCAAACGTCTTCTTACCACTTGCCGAAGACATTGAAGGAAACGAGTACGGGACGAGGCACCGCGCAGCGGTTGGTTTGTCGAAGGAAACAGATGCGATCGTTGTCGTCGTATCTGAGGAAACGGGACGTATATCCATTGCGCATAAAGGTTCGTTGAGTGCATTTTCACAAGACAAGATTGAAGACCGTTTGCGACGATTTCTCCTGAAGAAGAGGCAGGTGAAATGATTGGCCAGCGACTGCGACGCGTTATTCTAGCCAATTGGCCTGCAAAAGTGCTTTCACTTGTTGCGGCACTTGGCATTTGGTTTAGCGTGGTATCTGCACAGCAGCGCGTCGGGAATTTTCCGGGCGGTATTCCAGTAGACATCCAACATGTTCCGGATGGTTTGGTGGCAATTGCAGATACAGAAGAAATCTCTCTTAGTGTTATCGCCGATCAAGCGGCGTGGTCGCAGTTTACCGCCGACACGTTTCACGCCTCAGTCGATGTCAACAGTGCATCAGCAGGGGTAGTTGATGCACCAGTCACCGTGACCAGTTCAATTCCAGGTGTACAGATTACGAAAGTTTCTCCTAGTACCGTTCTCGTGAGGCTCGAGAAGTTGGCAACCAAAAAAGTTCCGGTTCAAATCAGATTAGATGGCCAGCCGGCGGACGGGTTTGCTCCGGGAGAAGTCACGACCAATCCTACAACCGTTACGGTGAGTGGTCCGGAGAGTCGACTAAAGCAGGTCGACCAAGTTATTGGTACTGTATCACTCAATGGCGAACGGAGTGATTTTGATCAGACTGCTCCGGTAAAAGCGATAGTAGCTGGTGAAGAACTGGCAAATATTTCAATAGATCCAACCACCGTTGTCACACACGTTCCGATTGAACGAGCAGGTAATGTCAAGGCTGTTGGTGTAGTTGTGAAGACTGACGGCAGCGTCCCAAGTGGCTATGTTATCGCCAATATTCAATCGCAGCCAAGCGTGGTTTCCGTCACGGGTACATCCGTTGCGCTTGCTGCACTCGATGCAGTAGAGACGCAGCCAATCTCACTCTCTGACGTGACAGCGAAAACTGCTGTACAAGTATCACTAGCGCTTCCGAGTGGAATACGACTCGTTGATACGGCGACCGATACCGTACAGGTAACTCTGCAAGTACAAGAAGTAACCATACGCAGAGATTTTGACCTTCCAGTGCTTGTAACAGATATTCCTGCAAACCAGTCTGTCATCAGTCGGTCACCGGACACTGCCCACGTTACACTTGAGGGACCGCTCAGCCAGCTCGGATCGCTGGTAGATAGCGCAGTTCGTCTTGAAATTCCTTTGCCGAAGGGTTTGCCTCCAGGAACTCACGATCTCGACGTATTTCCGGAGCACATCATACGACCCTCTGACATCTCCGTTACGAGTGTTGACCCCCAGAAGGTGACGATTGAACTTCAAGCATCCGGCCAGTAGTAGCTATTTGTGGAAAACTCGGTGAAGTTCCCGAGAATTTGACCTCTCCCAGGCCGCTGGTAGAGTAAGAAATCGTACAGCGACTCATGAGTTCGCTCAAGGAGGTACTGTGGCACATTGTGACGAAGAGCCAGTCTCGTCACCTGAACCGCTCATATACAAACGTCCGGCATACTCTGGCCGAGTCGTTGTTACTTTGATCGCATTGCTCGTCGTTGGCTGGAATTTGTGGCAGAAAGATCACACCAGCTATGCGATCGCTGCTTCAAAATCCGCTGATTACCTTTCGGTTGATCCAGAGGTTGCCAATACAATTTTGGCAAAGATTGACGAGTATACTCCGCTTATTCACGAGAGTGCGGTCGATATGACGCTCGCAGTTGCTTCAGAGGAACAGCAAGGATTTGTAGGTGCTGACAGTGTTACCGACCGCTTTACGACAAAGCCGACGGAGCTTGAGATTCAATATACTGTTCAGCCAGGCGATACAGTATCTGGCATTGCACAGAGATACGGTTTGCACGTTGCTACGCTCGTGAATCGAAATAATTTATCTACTGCTGAGATTGAGTCAATCAAACCAGGGAAAACGATTGTTATTCCCCCGCAGGATACCTCTGATTCGAAAGATTGGTTAGTTGCACTGAATAAACAGAAGGAAGAAGAACGCGTCAAGGCGCTTGTTGCTAGGCAGCGTGCTGCAACGCTCTCGAGGTCTTCTAGTCGGTCGTCTGCGAGAACTGGATACAGTGGCGTTGCTGGGCTTAATTTTATTGTTCCGATCCATCATAATGGCATATCGCGCGGTTTGATTCTCGATGTACATTATGGGATTGATTACAGGGCAAATATTGGAACCCCGGTTATGGCTGCTCAGACCGGTAAAGTCGTTCAAACAACCGGGGGTTGGGGTGGCGGTTTCGGTAACTCAATTCTTGTAGACCACGGTAACGGACTTACAACGCGTTATGCCCACCTCTCTCGCATTTCAGTTCGTGTTGGCCGGATCGTTTCGCGGGGCCAGGTCATTGGTTACTCCGGGAATACCGGGAACTCTACTGGACCACATTTGCACTTTGAAACTCGCCTTCACGGACGAGCGATTAATCCGTTCTGATACTCTAATATTCCTTCATTGATCCTCTGAGATTGGGAGACGTCCATTATTTTTGAGAAAACATGGCGTTCGGGTTTTGTCAGTGGTATTCTCATCGTGACGGTACTTTATTACTTGTCTTCTGACTACTTGCTGCTCCGTTTGTCAAACCGTTACTTATACGCACGGCCGTGCGTATAAGTAACGGGATCAGGTGTTGTTGAGTTTTCGCTGATTTTATTATCAAGCTAGAATAGCCGTTTGGCAAGTAATGGCATAGACATTCTGTTCCCTGTTTACTGTTTTCTGTTTACGGTTTACCCTTACGCCATGTTTGTTGACGAAGCGATCATTGATGTCCAGGCGGGAAAAGGCGGCGATGGGAGCGCCTCGTTTCGTCGTGAAAAGTATATTCCTAATGGAGGGCCGGACGGCGGTGACGGCGGTGACGGCGGGAGTGTGTACCTTGTCGTGAAAGAGAATATTCATGGTCTCGCGCGAGTATTGGCAACACGGCAGTACCGGGCGAAAAACGGTGAGCCTGGCCGGGGGAAGCAGCGGTACGGCGCAAAGGGCGCGGACACCGTGGTTGAGGTGCCACCTGGAACTGTTATTTATGAGGTCAACCGTGACGGAGAACGAGAGCTCATCGATTTTGGCGCTGCTGGTGCGAGTCGCTACTGCGTTGTCCGCGGAGGAAAAGGCGGGCTTGGTAACATCCACTTTAAATCATCAACGAATCAGGCGCCCCGTGAGACGACGCCCGGAACTCCAGGAGAGAAAAAACGGCTCCGGCTGGTCGTGAAACACTTGGCCGACGTTGGGCTTGTGGGTCTACCAAACGCTGGCAAGTCAACGCTTCTCTCAGTTATTAGCGGGGCAAAACCGCAGATCGCAAACTACCCGTTCACAACCCTGGAGCCTCACCTAGGTATTATACAATCCGGAGACACGCGGTTGGTTGTTGCTGATATTCCAGGACTCATCGAAGGAGCTGCGGTCGGAAAGGGGCTTGGACATAAGTTTCTGCAGCATCTAGCTCGGACGCGGATCCTTGTGCATCTCATCGATGTGAACGTGGAAGATCCGATGTCTGCGTACCAGACTATTCACAAAGAATTACTCGAGTATGACCCTTCACTTGGATCAAGGCCTGAGTTGATTGTTCTGACAAAAGCCGAGACTGTGGATGAGGGCGAGCTCATTCAGAAGCGAGAGGAGCTTGGGGGGCTTCATCGAGTGGTGCTGGCGATAAGTGCTGCAACAAAATTCGGCGTACCAAAGTTGCTCGCTGCAATAGTGAAAAACAGCGTAGAGAGCGCTTGACACATCGTTGGCTCGACGTATATACTCTTACTAAGTTGACATTAGCTCTTGGAAGAGCGGCGAGTGCATCAAAAAGCTACTAGAATTTGACTCTGGGAAATGTCCAGTATTTTGCTGGGCGATTTGTCGTATTTTCCGAGAAGACCAGCGGATTAAACCTGATCGAGTGAGCGCAGGCGGGGCGCTCGGTTACGTGGAAGGAGTAGGCCTATGGCGGGGAGAAAGTTTTTTGGACAGCCACCAGTATCGGTATCGCTGCCAAACTTGATGGAGATTCAGACAGAGTCGTATGACTGGTTTTTCACTGAAGGGTTGCGTGAGCTCCTGGATGAAGTTTCTCCGATTGAGGACATTACAGGGGAGAATTACCTCTTAGAGTTTGGGGAATACTCGCTTGGACAGCCGAAGATGAGTGCGCTGACTGCAAGATCGAGGAATTTGACGTATAAGGCGCCTCTTCACTGCAAGGTTACATTAGTCAACAAGGTTGCAAAGAAGACGAAGAAGGGCGAGGTCTACCTCGGTGATTTTCCAATCATGACCGAACGCGGCACTTTCATTGTCAATGGGGTTGAGCGCGTGGTGGTTTCTCAGATTGTCCGGTCGTACGGGGTTCTATTTACCGGCGATTTAGTTGCCGGTCGCAAGTTGTTCGGCGCGAAGATTATCCCTGCTCGTGGCGCATGGTTGGAATTTGAAACCTCAGGCCGTGATATTCTCTCAGTAAAAGTTGACCGGAAGCGTAAGATTCCCGTTACGACGTTTCTTCGTGCAATTGGCAACATGAGCAAGGCAGATATTGAACAGAAGTTTTCTGACGTTGATGCTGGCGAGACGCATAAGTTCATTGAAGCAACGCTTGCCCGAGATCCTGCGAGCTCATATGAAGACGCGCTTGTAGAAGTCTACAAACGAATTCGACCTGGTGACCTCGTAACCCCAGAAACCGCGAAAAGTTTTCTAGAAACAATTCTCTTTAATCCAAAGCGGTATGATCTTGGTCGGGTTGGTCGGTACAAAATGAATCAACGGCTTGATCTTGACGTCAATGAGAAACGGAGTCGGGTACTTCGGGTTGATGATGTCATAGCAGTCGTTCGAGAAATTATTCGGCTGAACAATGATCCACTCGCTGAGCCAGACGACATCGATCACTTGAAAAACCGACGTGTGCGTGCAGTCGGCGAATTACTCCAAGGAAGGTTGCGGGTTGGACTCTTACGGACCGAACGTATTGTTCGTGATCGGATGTCTGTCGCTGATCCAGCAGCAGTCACGCCGGCATCTCTGATAAATAACCGACCGATCGTCGCAGTTCTCCAGGAGTTTTTCGCAAGTTCCCAGCTCTCTCAGTTTATGAACCAAACGAATCCATTAGCCGAGCTCGAGCACAAGCGAACACTCAATGCAACCGGTCCAGGTGGACTTTCACGAGAACGAGCTGGGTTCGAAGTTCGAGATGTCCACCCTTCTCACTACGGACGAGTCTATCCGATTGAGAGTCCCGAGGGACCGAATATCGGACTGGTCGGATACCTTGCGAGTTACGGCCGGGTGAATCAGTACGGATTCATTGAGACGCCGTATCTTGTTGTAAAGCAACGTGGGACTACGTACTACGTATCGGATGAACTCAAGTACCTAGATGCTGCAGCAGAAGACACAGCAGTGGTTGCTCCGGCTTCTGCACTACTCGATGATGATGCAAATTTTGTGGAAAAACGGCTCGTGGTCAGGAAAGGCGGACGGCCTGTCATGGCACCAGTCGAAGACGTGCAGTACATGTCTGTTTCTCCGAAGCAGTTTGCTTCAATTGCAACGTCGTTGATTCCGTTTGTTGAACACGACCAAGCAAAGCGAGCTATGATGGGTTCAAACATGCAACGTCAAGCGGTGCCGCTGGTTCGACCTGAGGCGCCAATCGTTGGTACTGGTATGGAAGGGATTGCAGCGGTGAGTTCGTGCTCTACTGTGACGGCACGTCGGAATGGCACTGTGAGTTACGTGAGTGGCGACGAGATTGTCGTCACGGCGCCGAACAAAGGCACGGAAGTACAAGATCGGTATCACCTAGAGAAGTTTGTTCGTTCAAACCAGGCAACTTGCATAAACCAGCGACCGTTGGTTGAGGTCGGCCAGAAGGTATCTCGGGGCGATGTCCTCGCGGATGGTCCGTCAACGCAGGGAGGCGAGTTAGCGCTCGGTCAGAACGTGCTGGTTGCGTACATGTCCTATAAAGGGTTGAACTACGAAGACGCAATTATTATCTCTGAACGCCTCGTTCGAGATGATCGATTCACCTCAATTCACATCGAAAAGTACTCGATTGAGATTCGTGATACCAAGCTCGGTCCAGAAATCATTACTCGTGACATTCCAAACGTTGGCGATGAGGCGCTTGCCAACCTTGATGAACAGGGTGTGGTACGAGTCGGTGCTGAGGTTAGTGCTGGAGACATTCTCGTAGGCAAGATTTCTCCAAAAGGTGAGACAGAGCTCTCGGCAGAAGAGAAACTCCTGCGCGCAATCTTCGGAGAAAAAGCGAAGGATGTAAAAGACACATCGCTTCGACTTCCGCACGGCGAACGAGGCAAGATTGTCGATATTAAGATTTTTTCCAAAGATGCTGGGGACGAACTTCCGTCGGGCGTCTACCAAGTTGTTGAGGTCGCAGTGGCGCAGATACGCCGGATCTCCATTGGTGACAAGCTCGCCGGACGACATGGAAACAAGGGTGTCATTTCCGTCATCATGCCAGAAGCAGAAATGCCGTACTTGCCGGATGGGACGCCTGTTGATGTTATCCTGAACCCGCTCGGCGTTGTTTCACGTATGAATCTGGGACAAGTCCTGGAGACACACCTTGGTTGGGCGGCGGATAAGCTTGGCTATACTGTCGCATCTCCAGTCTTTGACGGTATTAAGGAGCCCGTGATTCGCGAGGAACTCAAGAAAGCGGGGTTGCCTGAGGACGGAAAGGTGCAGCTCTATGATGGGCGTACCGGTGAACCATTAGAGCAGACTACGACGGTTGGGTATAACTACATTCTCAAACTCATCCACCTGGTAGATGATAAGATACATGCTCGTTCAATCGGTCCATACTCAATGGTGACGCAGCAGCCGCTTGGTGGTAAAGCGCAGTTTGGTGGGCAGAGGTTTGGAGAGATGGAAGTGTGGGCACTTGAAGCCTACGGTGCCGCTCATACGCTGCAGGAGCTTCTCACAATTAAGTCGGACGATGTCATCGGACGGAGTAAAGCGTACGAAGCAATCATTCGGGGAGAAGAAATTCAGAAGCCGTCCATTCCGGCGTCATTCTACGTTCTGATTCGAGAGCTTCAAAGTCTTGGATTGGACGTTGAGTTGATGACATCTAGAGGAGCTGTCATTACACCGAATCAACCAGTGAAGAGGCCACTCCCGTCCGAAGATGAAGAGGATAGCGGTGCGAGTGAGACAGCAGGGGGAACAGAAAAAAAAGACACAGCGGCGGACTCTAATCCGAAGACAGGGAAGGCGGAGGCATAATGGCAACAGCACAGCGTGGCAAACGAACAAGTCCAACGAACATTCGTCTTTCTGACTTTAACGCCGTTCGAATTGGCGTCGCGAGTCCAGAAAAGATTCTACAGTGGTCTTATGGCGAGGTTTTGAAGCCAGAGACCATTAACTACCGCACTCAAAAGCCGGAACGGGACGGGTTATTTGATGAGCGCATCTTTGGGCCTACGAAGGATTGGGAGTGTTACTGTGGCAAGTACAAGAAGATTCGCTACAAGGGTGTAATTTGTGACAAGTGCGGCGTTGAGGTCACTCGATCCTCGGTGCGTCGAGAGCGGATGGGACACATAGAACTCGCTGCTCCGGTGGCGCATGTCTGGTACGTTCGTGGGGTTCCGAGCGTTCTCTCACAGGTTCTTGATCTCTCAATTGCTGACATTGAGAAAATTATCTACTTCGCCGGATTTATTGTGCTTGAAGTAGATGAGGAACTCAGAGATGACTTGCTCGCTCAACTTGAGCGAGAGTATGAAGAACTCTCAAAGACCATTGAGAATGAGACTGAGAAGGCTGATCTTGAAGTGACGTATAAGACAACGAAGAGCGAGCTGACTGCGCTTTCTTCCCATACCATTCTTTCAGAAGTACGCTACCAGCAACTTTCATTGAAGTATGGAAACGTCATTCGAGTTGGTATTGGCGCTGAATCGCTCGTGGAAATTTTGAAGGAAGTTGACTTAAAGGCAGCGATCAAGGATGTGAAAGAACGTCTGACCCAGGCTGGCGATGCAACCAGAAAGAAGCTACTCAAGCGTCTTCAGATACTCAATAACCTCGTTGCTGCTGGTATTGATCCAGAGTGGTTAATCCTTCAGCGTTTACCGGTTATTCCTCCTGATCTGCGGCCAATGGTCCAGCTAGACGGCGGGAGGTTTGCCGCTTCTGATCTCAATGATCTCTACCGTCGAGTACTGAACCGAAATAATCGGTTAAAGAAACTCTTATCGCAGGGTGCACCTGAAGTGATTTGCCGGAATGAGAAGCGGATGCTGCAGGAAGCGGTTGACTCCCTTATTGATAATTCAGCGCGTCGGAGTCGGGCCGTGAGCACTGGTGCTTCACAGCGACGACTCCGTTCGCTCTCGGATATGCTTCGGGGTAAGTAGGGGCGTTTCCGTCAGAACCTTCTTGGAAAACGGGTTGACTACTCTGGCCGTTCGGTGATCGTAGTTGGACCTGAACTCGCCCTTGACCAGTGCGGACTACCGAAGACAATGGCACTTGAACTCTTCAAGCCGTTCGTAATCGGCAAACTCGTACAGGAAGGGTACATCCAGAATGTAAAGAACGCGACACGGCTGATTGAGCGAGGTGAGCCGGAAGTGTGGGACGTGCTTGAACGAGTGACGAAGGAGAAATTTGTTCTTCTAAACCGCGCTCCTACGTTGCACCGGCTGGGTGTTCAAGCGTTTCGGCCTGTACTCATCGAAGGGAAAGCAATTCAACTTCATCCGCTCGTCTGCTATGCGTTTAATGCCGACTTTGATGGAGACCAGATGGCAGTCCATGTACCGCTCTCGTCTCAGTCAGTCTGGGAGGCGGGCGAGATTATGCGCTCGTCGCACAATCTCTTGAAGCCAGCGTCTGGTGAACCGGTCGTGACGCCGCGGCTCGATATGATTTTCGGTTGCTATTGGCTCACGAGTTATGAAGAAGGCGTGCGTGGCGAAGGGAAGATATACTCTGGAAAGAATGAGGCAATTCTTGCCCACCATATGGGTTCGCTCCATCCGCGGGCGAAGATTAAGGTACGAATGAAACGTACCGAAGACCAGACTCCGGAACTCGTTGAAACATCAGTCGGTCGGATTCTCTTCAACAATGAGCTGCCAAAGGAGCTTCGCTACCGAGACGAGATCATGGATTCAAAGGGGCTGAAGCGTGTTGTTCATGAAGCATTCGTCGAACTCGGCCGTGCTGAAACGGCTGCAATGGTTGATCGGATCAAGCGGCTTGGGTTTGAGCAGGCGTTACTCTCTGGAATGACGTTCTCGATGGCAGACTTGTGGATCCCTTCGACGAAAGATAAACGACTCCAAGAAGCGCAGGTACAAGTCGCCAAGATTCTTGAACAGTACCAGATGGGTCTGATTACCGAGAATGAGAGGCGGCGGCAAATTATTCGGATCTGGAACAATACCCGTGATGAACTCGGCGGTGACATTGACCAAGAATTTCCAACTACCAGTCCGGTTTCGATTGCTACTACCTCAGGAGCGAGGGGATCTACGAGCCAGCTCAACCAGATGGCAGGCATGATCGGTCTCGTGGTCAACCCGACTGGTGATATTATTGAGACGCCGATTACTTCAAACTACAAAGAAGGGCTCTCAGAGCTTGAGTACTTTATCTCGACGCACGGCGCCCGAAAAGGGAGTGCGGATACAGCACTGAGAACCTCTGACTCTGGGTACCTTACCCGCCGACTCGTCGACGTCGCGCAGGATGTTATTGTGACCAAAAGCGACTGTGGAACGCCTGAGGGACGTCTTGTTACAAAAGCTGAGAGTGAGGCGCTTGATATTTCATTCGCTGACCGGATCATTGGGCGCGTGGCGGCGCAGCCAGTAAAGAGTGGTCGTAAAACACTCTTGAAGGCTGGCGAGATCATAACGAAGGAAGCTGCGCAAAAGATTGCCGAGAATAATATAGACAACGTGATAGTTCGTTCTCCAATGACCTGTGAGAATGATTGGGGGATTTGCCAGCACTGCTATGGCCGCGATTTGGCAACCGGTAAGCTCGTTGAGCTTGGAGAAGTTGTTGGAATTGTTGCGGCTCAGGCAATTGGCGAACCAGGCACCCAGCTGACCCTGAAAACCTTCCACTCCGGTGGTCTATCCGGCGAAGATATTACGACTGGGCTCCCACGTGTTGAAGAGCTCTTTGAAGCTCGGTCCCCGAAGAGTCCTGCGGTTATGGCGGATATCGACGGCACGGTTCGGATCAAGGAACGGAAATCGAGTAGGGTCATCGAGTTGACTGCCGATTCGGTACAGCGAGAGACTTACGAACTCAAAGATGGGTATGAAGCATCGATTAAGAATGGTGAGATAGTAAAGCCGCGCCAGTCTATTGCGACTGCAGCCAATAAGCGGGCCATCCGCGCTAGTATTGGTGGTCGCGTGACGTTGAAGGAGCAGACACTGACGATCGAATCCACTGAACCGATGCGTGAAGAGTACACGCTTGCACCGAACCAGACAATTCGTGTTCAGAATGGCCAGAAGGTGACAAAGAGCGAGGCGTTGACAGAAGGACACCTGGATCTGCAGAAGATACTCAAATACCAGGGTTTGGAAGCAGCGCAGCGCTACATTATCTCGGAAATCCAGTCGATTTACCTCTCCCAAGGACAGGAAATCAACGACAAGCATATTGAGATTATTTTGCGTCAAATGTTTTCTAAGGTACACATCTTAAACGAAGGAGACACGAAGTTGCTGCCCGGCCAGGTGATGGAGCGACGGAAGGTTGAGAAAAAAGCGAAGAAACTCTCCGAGAAGAAGAAACAACCGCCAGTGTTCGAGCCGATGCTCTTTGGTGTGACTCGGGTGGCACTGACGACGGAGAGCTTCCTATCAGCAGCGTCCTTTCAAGAGACAACTAGCGTTCTTATCAACGCCGCTGTTCGCGGCGCGGTGGATCCGCTTCAGGGCTTGAAGGAAAACGTTATTATCGGCCGGCTCATCCCGGCTGGTACCGGCTTCAGGAAACGCCGGTAGGCGAGTGAATTGACGAACCAGTCAGTAACGAGTAAAATCCGACCATATTATGCCAACAGTTAATCAGTTAATTAGGAAAGGCCGAAAGGCCAGGAGTAAGAAGTCCAAGGCGCCGGCGCTGCACCGCGGGTTTAACGTTATTAAGAACCGCGCAATTACGTCGCATAAGGGCGCTCCGTTGAAACGAGGTGTGTGCGTGCAGGTAAAAACCATGACGCCAAAGAAGCCAAACTCGGCGCTTCGAAAGATTGCACGTGTCCGCTTGACCTCCGGTCAAGAAGTGACTGCGTATATTCCGGGTGAGGGACACAATCTGCAGGAACACTCTGTGGTTATAATTCGCGGCGGGCGCGTGAAAGACTTGCCAGGTGTTCGCTACCACGTTGTGCGTGGTGTACTCGATACCGCTGGCGTTGATGGTCGAAAGCAGTCACGCTCTAAGTACGGCACAAAGAAGGCGTAAGTATGCGTGGAAAAGCAGCAAAACAACGAGAGATTCAGCCAGACCAACGTTATCAGTCAGTGACGGTGGCGAAGTTTATCAACAACATTATGCTGCGCGGCCAGAAGGCGACTGCCAGAAATGCCGTGTATCGTGCGTTTGATCAGATTGAGGCTGACCTGAAAAAGCCTGGGCTTGAGGTATTTGAACAGGCACTCAAAAATGTTTCACCGCTTGTAGAGGTTCGGTCAAAGCGGGTTGGCGGTGCGACCTACCAAGTTCCGATGGAAGTTCGTTCCGACCGCAAGCTTGCTCTAGCGATGCGCTGGCTCATCGATGCCGCACGGAACGCAAAAGGTCCAATCCACATGAAGCTTGCAAGCGAACTGATCGCCGCGTATAAGAACGAAGGTACTGCTATCAAGAAACGGGACGACGTCCACAGAATGGCTGAAGCCAACAAGGCGTTCGCCCACTACGCTCGATTCTAAGTGGATCGTAGACTGAGCACCCAGAGCGGGGATAGTATTCGTAGTACCACAAAGAGAGATATATGCCACGGGAATACCCACTAGAGAAAACTCGTAATATCGGCATTGCCGCACACATTGATGCTGGAAAGACAACGGTCACCGAGAGGATCTTATTTTATACGGGAAAGAAACATAAGATTGGCGAGGTCCACGAAGGCGAAGCCGAGATGGATTGGATGGAGCAGGAGCGAGAGCGGGGTATTACCATCACCTCTGCAGCTACTACGGCATTCTGGGCACCGTCAACGGATCCAACGAATAAGCACCGGATCAATATCATCGATACGCCGGGGCACGTTGACTTTACCGTCGAGGTAGAGAGATCACTTCGGGTGCTCGACGGGGCGGTCGTAGTATTTGATGGTGTTGCTGGCGTCGAGCCACAGTCAGAAACTGTATGGCGCCAAGCTGATAAGTACGAAGTTCCTCGGATTTGTTTCATTAACAAGCTCGACCGGAC
>Ga0114931_10004754_pt1 | contig 16879 bp, 17 predicted proteins | sample 2SBtaG_FD_89579 | JGI IMG/M metagenome (GOLD analysis project Ga0114931, IMG submission 89579) | Deep subsurface microbial communities from Kolumbo volcano to uncover new lineages of life (NeLLi) - 2SBTROV14_V59a metaG | ecosystem: Environmental > Aquatic > Marine > Volcanic | place: Kolumbo...
AAAACCATTTTAATTTGTATCTAAAAGAAATGGAGTTTAGGTATAATTACAGAAAGGTGAATTTGTTAGATTTGTTGGTCAAAATACACTTTAGTCCTAAATTGTCCTAATCACCTAAAAATATATAACAGTCCTAAATTGGAGATACAAATTAGGGCATAAGTGAGAGATGAGGGAAGAGATATAAACCTCAAACACCTGGGTTTTTCTCTTACACTTTTGTAACTCACCGCCTTTAGGTTGTAGAATAAACGTATTCGACATATATTATTCCTGATATATTATTCTTGATACATTATTTTTGGGTCAAAAGAAATATAAGAAACAGTCAAGGAGGAACTCAATGCGTTTATTATTTAAACCCCGGGACCAAAAGTACCTGGGCAAAGGAACACTGCCGTTTGGAAATTTCGAAGATACCAAACAGTGGCAGCCGATTACGAAATGTCTTGAGATGGGAGCGGAGCGGTTCCCGGATAAAGATATGTTCAGAGTCGCAAACTCTGAAGGCGTAGTGACAGATAGTTATACATATAAGGAAACAAACGAGTGGGCAAACAAGGTAGCAAACGGTCTGAAAGACGAGTTCGGAGTAAATAAGGGCGATAAAGTGGGAATGTACATGCTGAACTGCTCTGAATACGTAGCCTCGATAATCGCAATACATAAAATCGGCGGCGTGCAAGTTCCGATCAATAAGGACGAAAAGGGCGAGAGACTCGCGTACGTAATTAATTATTCGGAAATGGTGGCCCTGATAATAGACCCGGGAAGCTTACCTTTCATGGAAGAGACAGCGAGCACACTGGAGAACCTTAAAATTATATTCGTTACAGGGGAGCCGGGGGCGGTTCCGGCCGATATAGGGGGTATAAAAACACTTCCTTTCTCGACATTCGACGGGTTTTCAGCCGAGAACACCGGGGTTTCCGTATCGACAGATGATATAGAAAGATGTATGTTCACCTCCGGCACGACCGGAATGCCAAAAGGTGTGGTAAGAGAGCACGGAGGAGTGGTGATGACCGTGCGCACTTATCTGCAGCAGCAGGGCGTGCGAAGTGAGGATACGCTGATGAGCGTATTGTCTCTGGGGCATGCAAACGCTCAGGTTATGTGCCTTTTCAGCGCTATGGGAGCCGGAGCGACTGCAGTTTTCTTTACCAGGTTCTCTGCTTCCAGGTTCTGGAAATGGGCGGCAGACTGCGATGCAACCTGCGTGAATATGCTCGGTGCTGTAGCAGAGTATTTATGGGCCGCAGAGCCAACTGAATGGGACAAAAAACACAAGATACGCATAATGCTCGGCTCGCCCGCACCGCGGAACTTGGAGGAGTTTCAGGAGCGCTTCGGCGTTAGAGTGATAGACGGATACGGCTCCACTGAGATGGGCATGGTGCTCTGGAAAGACCCCGAAGACCACCGCCCGGGCTCTTCGGGATTTCCGATGGAGGGGTACTATGTCGAGCTCAGAGACCCTCAGGACCCCGACATAGTACTCAGACCGTTCTGGGACCCTTATGAAGATCCGACACCGCCTGATGAGGCTAAAGGACTCGTGTTCATTAAGCCGCTCGTACCGAACACGACACTAAACGAGTACTTTAAAGACGAGAGAAGAACGAGAGAGGCGTTTGATGACGAGGGTTTCTTTAACTCTGACGACCTCTTTGCAAGAGGTATAGACGGAAGATACTACTTCGTCGGCAGATTCAGCAGGATTAGGGTGTCGGGAGAAAATGTAGACCCGATCGCTGTTCAGGACGAGGCTATGCAGTACGACGCCATACAGGAAGCAGTAGCTGTTGGAATAAGGCTCCCGAATGTATCGGACGATGAGATAAAGCTCAACATAACCCTTAAACCGGGAGCTGAGTTTGACCCTGTGGAATTCAGCAAATGGATGGCTGAGAGGGTTATAGTGGCTATGGTGCCGAGGTTCATCGAGGTTTATGAGGACGGTTTCCCGGTAACTGCCACACAGAAGATAAAAGTTGCGGAAATAAAAGAAATCACAGATAAGACCTGGGACAGAAGTACGACCGGCCTTAAGTTTAGCGCCAGAAAATAGGGTCTTAAGCAATTACGATTTAGAGCTGCAACAATAAATGAAAGACGATGAAAAATTCATGCGCCTGGCTATCGATCAAGCAGAGGTAGCCGGGCGTTTGGGTGAAGTTCCCGTTGGGGCTGTAATCACCGACAGCTCAGGTAAAGTTATTTCCTCCGGTTACAACCTTAGAGAAACCACTAAGGATCCGACAGCCCATGCTGAAGTGGTTGCCATAAAAAAAGCATCTCGGAATATGAATAGCTGGAGACTTGAAGGATGCACGCTTTACGTTACGGTAGAGCCCTGCGTAATGTGTATAGGAGCCATGGTGCTATCGAGAATAAACCGCCTTGTATTCGGCGCCAGAGACCCGAAGGCTGGTGCGGTATTGTCGCTGTACAAAATAGGTACCGACGGTACGCTGAATCACAAAGTTGACTACAGAGAAGGCGTTTACGCCCAAGAGTGCTCGCGTCTCTTAAGAGAGTTTTTCGCTACACTGAGAGTAAGGCACGATTGAGCTCTTAACCCTCTGATTTGAAAAAACCGAGTATATCTCCGATTATATTTTCATCATCTGAGCCTGCGAGCTTCTCAAGCTCACCTGTATCTAACCAAACTCCTTGACATGAAGCACAGCGGTCGATTGCAATACCCCGGAATATAATTTCCTCAAGCTGTCCTCCGCATTTCGGGCACCTCATATAGCATTTGGCCTGAATCTCCGCTCTTTCCCTAGCCTCTGCCTCTTCCTTTAATTTATCATGCAGGCGTTTTACCTTTTCGGCTTCTTCTTTGACTATATACTCGTCTTCTGTTTTGGAGGATCTCTTCTCTTCGCTCATTTAATTCTCCTCACCGGAAATTAGTTTAAACGATATCCCTACCATTCCTAGCTCTTGGACGAAGGTGTAATAATAATACGCTTCTCATTACGATCAATCTTGGTTTCATAACTAACGCCGCTCTCACGCTTTAGTGTGATGTAGGCAATCCTTCTTTCAGAGGCCGACATCGAATTAAGCGAAACCGGCTTCCTCGTTTTTCTTACCTTTTTGGCCGTGTCTCTTACAACTCTGGAAATAGTATCTTCACGCTTCCTCTTGTAGCCGTCTACATCGATAGAGACTCTCTTTTCCCTGCCGTCGTCACAGCGCCGAGCAGCCACCTTCCCGACTATGTATTCCATAGCCTTTATCATCTCGCCCTTTTTCCCTATGAGAAGCCCCTTGTCATTTGTGTTTCTTATATCCAGTTTTATCTTGTCCGGATTCTCACGGATACCGACTGCATAGGCAGGCACCAGATAGCTAAGAATTTCCTCAAGCACCTTCTTTGACTGTAGTCCTTTCTCGCTCAGACTCTCGTCCTTTACGGTAATCCTGACCCTGGCGTTTTTTACCCCGATACCCAACACACCTTTTGAGCCCTCCTTGAGTACCTCTACATCGAGCTCGCTTCTGGGAATACCCAAATCCTCACAGGCACTAATCGTTGCCTCGGATACCGTCTTCCCTTCCCTTTCAATGACTATCGGCATTGTTATCCTCCTTTTGAAGACAAGACCTTTCGGTTTACATATATTTGCTGCCCTATTGAAAGTATATTGCTTACTGTCCAATAAAGTACCAAGCCCGACGGCAACCCCCAAAATAACACAGTAAAGATTATAGGCATAAATTGCATCATTTTCATCTGAAGCTGCATTTGATCGTTTCCACCCATCGCCATAGGGGTCATTTTCTGAGACAAGAACCAGGACACGCCCATCACGAGCGGAAGTATCCTGAACGGAACGCCGATGAACGGTATATCAAAAAGGGTCTCGGGTTCGGACAGGTCGCTTATCCAGAGAAATGAGCTGTGTCTTAGATCAATTGAGTGCAGAAACACGTCGTAAAGCGCTATGAAAACCGGGAGCTGTATTAAAAGCGGAAGACAGCCGCCCAAGCTGCTGAGAGGATTAATGCCGTGGCTTGAGTAGAGCTTCATAAGCTCTGAATTCTGTTTAGCCTTGTCGTCCTTGTATTTCTCTTTAAGGGCGTCCATTTTAGGCTTGATTTTCTCCATCTTAATCTGCACGCGCTTCATGGACACCATAGTTTTAACGGTAAGAGGCAGGAACAAGACTCGTATTATGACCGTAATTACAATTATCGATATACCGTAGTTGTGAAAATAGCGGTTTAACCACTCGAGAAAGTCCAGCAGCGGCCTTGAGATAAACCCGAACCAGCCGTAATTGAGAGTTTCGCTGAGATTGTATCCTGCGGGCTTAATAAAGTCGTATTCGAGGGGACCGAGATACACTTCCCAATTTTTTATTGAAGATTGGCCAGCCGGGATTGTTTCGGGTGGATAGGTGAAAACCGTGCGCATTACCCCTTCCCTGTCGGTAGGGGAAAGCCTTAAGGTCGTTTCGGCTCCGGTCTCAGGAAGAAAAATAGACATAAAATATTTCTCAGAATATCCAAACCATGAAACCTCACCCTTATACTCATCCGTTGTATCCGGAATGCTCCTTATTCTCTCGACGTCCTGTGAAACCATCGCAACTAACGTTCTGCTATTCTCTCCCCTTCCCTTTGATTCTATTCTGCCGTACCAGAGGATATCCAATCTTTCCTGAATAGCGGACGGCCCTGTATTTTCGACTTCGAATTTTTGTTTAACCACGTAGCTTGAAGCATCTAACTCATATATCTTTTTAAGGCGTATGCCTTCGGGCGAGTCCCAGTAGAATACAATTTCTTTTGTGCCCTCCGTTACGATTACTTGTCGCTCTCCCCGGACATTGAAAGGAATTAGCTCGGGGATGTTATATCCTTTAAGTTTTAAGAGTGTGCTGAACCCCGGGGGACTGCCCATAAAGAGGTTTACTAATTCACCGTTACCGTTTACGCTGAGCTTATAGTCTTTTAGCTCCCAGCTTAACATTCTTGCCCCGTATGTATCTATAGTTCCTTTAAAGAGGGGTGTATCTACAGTGACAAGCTCGCCTTGCGGTGTATCCTGAATGTCGCTCTCTATATATGGAGCGTCTTCAAAATCCCGAGTCTCCACGGTGGGAGTTCCTGGAGAGGATTTGGGCACATTGCCTGTTTTGTCCTGAACCTTCTGTGCTTCCTTTACTATCTCTTTGGGAGGAGTGCTAAAAAAATAGGTGTAGCCCAAAATAATGGCGAGTGATAAAACCAGGAATAGAATATAGTTTACTTTATTATCAGACATCCCCTCTTCCTTTATCGTAACGGATCATAACCACCGGCGCAAAGCGGGTGACACCTTGCTATCCTTTTCAGAGTGAGCCACAGGCCTCTAAGAAACCCGTATTTCTGAAATGCTTCTAAAGCATACTCCGAACAACTAGGATAGAACCTGCAGGAAGACGGCAAAATAGGGGATATAAGATATTTGTAAGCTTTTATAAATACTATAGCCAGATAAACCGGGTAGCGTGTCATCATGACAATTTTGACCTTACGTTTTCTTCAATCTCTCGTCTAGCTTGAGAGTAATTTAGCGACTCACTACTTCTATTCGCTATAAATACAATATCTAGTGACCCGAAGAGGGATTTGTTGTTCCTGAAGACTTCACGAAGCACCCTCTTAAACCGATTCCGACCGACTGCACTAGGCACTTTCTTCTTGCCGGCTATAAGCCCAACTCTGGAATAACCAAGCGAGTTTGGAACGTAGAGAATATCGAAATGCACACTCCTTAGTTTCTTACTCTTCCCAAAAATATCCTCATATTGAGAGGTTTTTCTGATTTTTAATTCTTTCGGGAAGGATAAATCCAATCCAAAGCTCATTTCTTCCAGCGCTGAACAGTAAGGCTATGTCTGCCCTTTGCTATCCGCCTCTTAAGAGTACGCCTTCCGTTTTTCGTGCTCATTCTTTCGCGAAAACCGTGCGTCCTTAATCTTTTTGTTACGTGTGGTTGATATGTTCTTTTCATAATGCGAGGTAAAAAACTAACACGAAAAGAATTGTTGGTCAAGAAGAATAATATGGAGGTTTGCGCGCTCCCTCGGATCAGACAATGATGAGCCCTAAGGAACCTCGCCAATAAATATTAAAGGAAATGAGAATAACAGGACGGGTAAAGGGAGCTTCACTGAGTTAAAGGCTCCGGCAAACAAAACAATTTTTGTTAGCAACTGCGTTGAAATGATGGGGTGGAGTATTATAATATGCAAACAAAACGGAAATAGCGTTACTTAGCGTTTGCGAAGGTATGTATTGACAACGCTTGCTTCAGCTTTATAGTATTAACCAAAGAAAAAAACACAGTGGTATTATGGATCGCTATGGGTAATATTTCTCCAGCGGTACTCGGGGTAACTCACGGGACAATAAAAAGGTTATTGAACAAGTGTACATATTCAGACAGTATTAGTTGTATTGGAATACCAATTCCAGCTGGTGATGCATACAATACATTACACACGCTCAATATATAACATGCGCTAGGGAGAGAAATATAGATGTTTCAAAGAGTTTATGATTTTATAATGCTATCTACAATGGGATTGATTAAGGTTTCATTGTTCGTCTTATTATTTTTGGTTTCCATGTTTTTCATGATGAAATCCGGTGAGCTGAAAGGAGCGGATACCACAGCATTTTCGAGCTATCTCATAAATCCTGTGGTTACCGGGACAGAGATTTCACAATACGAGGGATTAACTCAGAAACACGCTGAAATACTCGGAGAAATAACGCCTGAAGAAGCTGAAGTATTTTTATTCATATTGAGATTTTCAGACTCTATGACGTCTGCTGAGGCAAGAAAGCTCGCCACTTTAATAATCGAGGAATGCGATAAGTACGATCTCGATCCGTTTTTGATACTTGCTGTAATACAGGTCGAGAGCGAATTTACCCCCAAAGCTGTGTCAGGGCAAGGCGCTATCGGTCTTATGCAAGTAATGCCCGCAACGGGGAAATTTGTTGCAAAAGAATTAGGCATATCTTACAGTGGCAAAAAGACACTCTATGACCCTTTTATAAACGTCAAGCTCGGGATCCACTATCTATCATTCCTGGCAGACAGATTTGACTCTACAGAGAATGCGCTAGCGGCTTACAACTACGGACCTACAAGATATGAAAGCACCCTGAGCTTAAAGAAATCTCCACCCAAATATGTTAGAAAGGTGCTCGATTTTAAAGATTACCTAGAAGAAGAGAGCATTCTTTTGGCTAAGAGAAGCTGACTCCGGGGCCGTGATTACGGAACTCGCAAACCACTTAGAGTTTACCCATCATAAAATGCGCTTCATACGGGATAAGGTATTATTCCAGCATATGAAGTATGGTATAGTACTGCCTAATTTCGGGAAATACGCTCAAAAAGACTGGATTCTGGAGCTAGCATCGTCAGCTGAAGAGCTCGGATATGACTCCATCTGGGTTAGCGACCACGTTGTAATACCCAAGACGCATAAGGGATTCGGAGACGCATTCCTGGACCCTTTCTCAACTCTTACATACCTTGCGGCCAAAACGGATAGAATAATGCTCGGAACAAGCGTGATAATACTCCCGTACCGAAACCCCTTGGTGCTTGCCAAGACTGTATCTACTCTGGATCAGCTCTCAGAGGGAAGGGTCATATTGGGCGTTGGGGCCGGTTGGCTCGAGGATGAATTCAAAGCGCTCGGCGTACCTTACGGTGAAAGGGGCGCAGTTACCGACGAGTGTATAGATATACTAACAACCCTCTGGAGCGAGGACAATCCGGAATTTAGAGGAAAATACAGAGAATTCTCTGACATAACATTTCTGCCAAAACCTGTACAAAAACCTCACCCGCCCATATGGGTGGGCGGTGGAAGCACGAGCGCCGTTGTGCGCGCAGTGAAACGGGGTGAGGGTTGGCACCCTGTGGGACTTACGCCCACGGAGTTAAAGATTAAGGTCGAGTATTTAAATGAGCAGTTGGAATTATCGGGTAGAGACCTAAGTGAATTTACTATATCTATAAGAAGAAACCTGGAGATAACGGACAGAAAGGATATCGACATAAAGGAAACTCTCAGAGGGTCTCCCGAGAAAATCGCGCGGGGGATTGAGGAATATAGGGACGCCGGCGTGTCACATTTCGTATTCCATCTGTTAGGAGGAGAAATTAAGGGGCTGCATAAGACGATGGAGGTTTTTTCTGAGGAGATAATCGGACAGGATATATAAATTCATGTATGTAAAAATTATTATGGCAGCACCGGTTTTAGTGTTAGTTGTAATCCAATTTATTCCGGTGCGGAGAACCAACCCGCCTGTGTACGGGGGAGATAGATGGGCCTGAGAGCGCCAAGATAACCGGGAAGAGGTTAAAGAGGGGCATATGCCGCTCTAGTATTACGTGTTACTGCACCCTGAGACGAAACTCTCAGCAGAGGATAAGGATATTATTAAGAAGTGGTCTGAGGGCAGTAAGGTAATATGAAAGTTTCATTCAACTGCAAGCCTTGCGAATGCTAAGAATGCTCGATTTTCAATAATCCCCCCTGACCCTCCTTTGGAAAAGGAGGGAATTCATCTGGGTCCCCAACAAAAACATTCGGGAATGACAATGTGAACTCCCCCCACCTTTAATTATTTTGGGCTCTGATATCGAATTGCCGGACTTTAGTGGCTTATATATGGCTTTAATGAATATGGATCTGCCCCTCACTCGAAACACCCCCGTCAAGGGGGAGGGACTAAAAGAGGACAGGTTAAAAACCACACGTTATTACTTATTGTGCTTTTCTTGGTATTTTTCGTGGTGTTTTTCTCTCCATCTCTGTACGAATTCGTTCACGCCGTTTATCTGCTCGGGTGAAAGAACCCGGCGCATATCGAGCTTAAGCTTCCGAGCGTCGTACTCGGCTTTCGACATTGCGTCAAAGGCGCTGATCACATCCCCGCGGGGAGCTTCTGGGTTAGACATGGTGTTGTAAAAGGCAGTCTGTTTCTCTTCATATGTACCGCCAAGCTCTTCGAGACGGGGCTTATAGGACTCGTAGATACTTTCTAACTCAGCTGACTGCTGCTCTGTTAGGTCGATCTCCTTTGTAATTTTGTCATTTTCCCACCACTTCCAGACACCTTTCCCGTGACCGTGCTTCGCGAATGCCGAAGCCGACATTACCAAAACCAATAAAAGGGGTAAAACTATGTATTTTCTCAATGTACTACCTCCGAATATGAAATTTATAGATATAAACACCTTAAAGTGAAAAAGGTTTCAAAGGGCGGAGAGGAACTATGCACAATATGAGGGTGCATGATGCAAGATAAAAAAAGATTGACAAATGCTGAGATTCTTCGCTTCGCTCAGAATGACAACAAAAAGAATCCTCCCTAACCCTCGTTAAGACAAACCCATACTTCGACAGGCTCAGCACGAACGACTTTTAGTCTCCGGATTTTTTGTTCCGCACGACCGCCTGGCTCCAAGTCCGTTATACCGTTGACATAGAGTTCGTGTCCGTGGGATAATGGGGGTATTACTTAGCATCTGAAATTATTAGTGTCGGGGGAATTAAATATGAATAACGGGGATAAAAAATATATAGCGGCCGCTGTGCAGGCGGCTCCGATTTTTTTAAATAAAGACGAGACAATAGGAAAAGTAATAAGCTTGATAGAAGAAGCCTCGGCAGAGGGAGCGGGCCTGATAGTGTTCCCCGAAGCCACTGTGCCAGGATACCCGTACTGGCCTAAAGACTTGGGTACTATAGAGGGAAGGAAGCTCATAATCGACGCATATACGGAGCTTCACGCAAACTCTGTAGAGATCCCGGGCGAAGACACCGAGAAGCTCTCCAAGGCCGCGAAGAAAGCGGGGGCTTATGTCGTTATCGGAGTCAATGAAAAAGAGGGCGGGACCTTATATAACACGATACTATACATAGACAGGAGCGGAGAGATTCTTGGAAAACACCGTAAGCTCATGTCTATAGACGGCGAGAAGTGCATTTGGGCAAACGGAGGGGCAGATGACCTTAGAGTGTTCGATACCGACATAGGAAACCTTGGGGGGTTCTTCTGTTATGAGCACCACCTTACTCTCGCAAAGTACGCTATGTATACAAAGGGTGAGCAAATACACGCGGGGCTCTGGGCGGGGCACGGATTCGTTAAGCCCACAATGGACTTTTCGAGCAAACAGTATGCGTTTGAGGGGCAGGTATTTGTTATTGTCTCTTCAGGCTATATAAATGAAAGCATGATCCCCGACAGTTTCCCGCTTAAAAAGAATACCCTCTGGGACTTCCCGGGAGGAAGCGGCATTATAAACCCGAGAGGGGAGTATATTGCAGGACCTGTATACGACCATGAGGACATCGTATACGCGGAGATAGACACGAATATGATCCTGAGAGCTAAGGCTGCGATCGACTCTACCGGGCATTTCTCGAGACCCGACATTCTTAAACTTTCAATTAGTGAGAACGAGGATCCTGATTTGCAACAGTATAAACTTGATTCGCCTCAAGAGAGCGTAAACGAGCTTAAAGCCCGGATAAAAAGTTTGGAAGATAAGCTTGAGAGCTGAAAAGCAGGAATCTTAAACAGCAGTTAAGTTTTATAAATCACTTCTTCCCTTTAACCGATCGAATTAAGTCTTGCTTTAAGTCCCAGAGTTTTTGAGACAGCGAAACGTGATATATATGGGGATTCATTATACGTTTTACACCTAAATCCAACCGCTCCATGTCAGCTGATCCAAGCTCTCTTATTTCATCTATTGAAGGGAAATCGTATACGAGCTTGCCCTCATCTAATATCTTCACCAATAGGGGCTCTACAGAACTTATCATATCCTCTGTGAGCACCCTGTGCTTCGTATGGTCGATGGGGTGCCGGAGAATGATCTCCTTAGATTCCCGGGGGCTAGGCTCATCCACTGTGAGGAGGTCAGAAGTCGCATGATCCCTTTTATCATAAATCCGAAAAACTTGTTTGTTCCCGGGATTTATAGTTTTCTGAGGAGTTTCCGATATCTTAATGGCCGGAGACCAGACTTTGCCCTCTTTAACTGAAACTAGCTTATACACTCCGTCTAAAGCGGGGCATCCTTCAGAGGTAATGAGCCTCGTACCGACTCCGTATATGAGGCGGCCTATCAGACTCTCAGGATCGAGTCCGTAGCGGGGGGCCTCTTCTTCAATCTGAGTTATAATCTGCCATATCACAAGCTCGTCAAGCTGGTTTGACAGCACAATTTTGGTATCGGGAAATCCCGAGTCGTTCAGCATCTTCGCAGCCTGAATGCTTAAGAAAGCAAGGTCGCCCGAATCAAGCCTTATGCCGACCGGCTCGTGCCCCTTTGCCCTGAGCTCGCGAAACACTGTGAGGGCATTGGGTATGCCGCTTTCAAGAGTATTGATGGTGTCTACTAAAAGAAGGCAATCATCCGGATAGAGCTCAGCGTATGCCCTGAATGCCGCAAGCTCACCGTCCCCTAAAGCCATAAAAACCTGCACCATACTATGGGCATGGGTGCCCTTGGGCGGGAAGCCGAGCGCGCGCGAGATGCTTACGCTCGAAGAGAAGTCAGCACCTCCGATAAGAGCCGCCCTGACACCGGCGTTAACCCCGGAACCCTGTCCGCGGCGCATGCCGAATTCAATAATAGTTTTACCCCGCGCGGCTTCTTTTATGCGCATAGCCTTTGTAGCTATAAGGGTTTGATAGTTTAACTTGTTAAGAAGGGCAGATTCGACGATCTGCACCATGGCGAGCGGCCCTCTGACTACAGTTAAAGGGACGTTCGGGTGAACAACTCTGCCCTCGGGGATCGAGTATAATTTTAAGCCCTCAAAATTACCGTTTTTCCTTAACCATGAGAGAAAGTCGTCCTTGAAAATTCCCTCACCCGTAGATCCTGTTTGGGAGCGGAGATACTCTATTTCATCGTCGCCGAACGAGCATCTATTCATCCACTCAACAAGAGTCTCCAGCCCTGCGTTTATACAATATCCTGCTTTATGTGAGCCGTAATCAGGGTAGCTGCGGAAAAAATGGTCAAATTGAGCCTCCTTCTCATGGAGTCCCATAGTAAAATATAGCTGAGCCATGGTCAGCTGGTACTGATCCGTGAATAAAATACCGTCTTGTGATTTATATCGTTTCGAGCTCATGGGAATTCGAGTTACAACTTAAAACAAGTATAGCTAAGATTGAATAATATCTAAACATAGCGCAAAATAGGCCTAAAACCCCTAAAGTATAACAATTTTGGAAATTGAGGAAAAAATAAATATTGGTTGACAATATGTGGAATATCCTATAAAATTTTGTTACATTGCTACCATAAGAGGGACTATGCGCTAATAATTGTCAGTTTGTAGTAGCGGTGTGGTAAGATGGAAACTATTGGAAAAGTTTTAAGCTTAACTCTGCTCACAATATTCGGCTCGGCAGCAGCTACCGTTTACCTGGTCGACTCCAACTTTTTCCCATCTTTCCTCGAAAAAACACCTATTGTATACACATCCGATACAAGAACATACGAGCAAGAGCCGACTGCTAAAACGCCTGATATTAGTAACCATTCTAAATACAGAAAGCGTCAGAGTGGGACTTATTTTGAGGTATCCTCTGTTGAAAACCATAAAAATAGCGAAGAAAACGACGCTATCTGGGGACAGAGCTACAACATAGCCAAATTGCCCGACAAGCATCAATCCGACCGAGCGATCTACCTGGCAAGCGTTAATTCACTGGCATCGCTTAAGGAAAATTTAAAACTTTGGAACAGCCAGTATAAACAGGCGCGCAATCTGGGGCAGTCCCGCACCGCAAACCTGGCATACTCAAACTACAAGGATTACCAAAAGGCAATCGAGATAAAAAGTAAAACCGGCAGATACTAGTATAAGTTAAGCGTAATTCAACCTAGTCTACCGTCCTATTTAGCCAAATATTCGGCCCCTTTCATAATACTTTCAGCAAGCAAAGCTATGGAATTTATAGAAGTAAGAAGAGCTTTGTAAGGAAAAAGTCCCCGACAATTATGAGAAGAAGGGCTACTACGACTGTGGAGGTAGTCGCTCTGCCCACACCCTGGGTGCCTCCTTCGGCTCTCATGCCTATATAACACCCGGTGATAGCGACTATGATACCGAAGAAGAAGGTCTTGGATATACCGCTTACGAAGTCTGTGATTGTGACCCATTCAAGGATTGTCGAAATGAAGAGAGCGGGCTTCACATCGAGATCTATATTGGACATAACCATAGCGCCGAGGATACCCGCGAAGTCCGCTATGATTGCTAGAAACGGGAATGCAATAACCGCTGCTATTAACCTCGGGGCTACAAGCTTTCTTATAGGGTCTGCTCCGAGTGTGCTTATCGCGTCAATTTGCTCGGTTACTTTCATAGAGCCTATCTCAGCGGTAATACCAGAACCCACCCTGCCGCCTACGAGTAAAGACGTAACCACGGGGCCCAATTCCCTGACAAACGACAAAGACACCACCGGGCCGACAACCCCTTTTGCGCCGAACCACGCAAAACCCCAAGCGAGCTGCACGACCATGACCATGCCTATCGCCATAGCTGAAGTGATAACGATGGGAATGGACTTAAAGCCGATTTCGTCTATCTGCTCTAAAACGAGTTTTAAGTTAAAGGGGCGGGTGATGCTCGCGAACACGGAACGATAAAAAAAGAGCCCGATTTCCCCCAGACGCTCGATTGAAGTTACAAAGTATGATCCTAGTCTTATCAGGTAGTTTTCAATCATCGTTACAGCACTCTGAACTGCGAGGTGAATGCCTTAAATTCCCCGTACCCGGCATCAAAGCTATCAGGAGATGACGCATATGTAAAATCGTATAGACAACTGCCCTTTTTAAATACCAGAGCGGCAATCTTTATAGGCACATTTTCAAATTTACCCGTATATATACTATACAGAGCTGAATTGCCGTCAATTACGGCCTCTTGTCTTGATTCAAGCTCTTTATCTTTTATACCGATCAATAGTGATTCGGAAAGAACTGGCAGGTTGTGGTTGACCTTTTTACCGTCGCAATCGGAATTAACCGTAATTGTCGCATTAAGTCCGGCGTTTTGGAAAACAAGGTCACCGCCCCGGACTTTTACTCTCTCCCAACCCCCGGGCAGTGCTCCTATACTGTAAGCGGTTTCATCCGAGCGGTATATATTGCCGCTCAGCTCTCCGCCGTTACCTGAGCCTGAGGATAAGTAATACCCTACAAACCTGGTAACCGAGCATGAGCTCAGAAATAAAACACATATAAATATACTTATAATCAGTCTGTTCATATTTTAGAATGATCTTTGAGCTAAACTTGCCGTATACATAAATAGAGGCTGTAAAACAACCTATTTAATTATAGCGACGGGTTTTCAATAATACTTGAATCTCCCTAAAAAACCAAGCATCTAAAACCCTGAAAAGTAACTTAACCACCCGGACATTAAACAGGATAATGAATATGATAAAGATTTATACAACCTCGTTTTGCATTTACTGCTTTTCCGCTAGGAGACTACTTAAGAAATTGGGTCTAGAGTTCGAGGAGCTGAACATAGTGCGGGACCCGGAGATGAGAAACACGCTTATTGAAAAATACAGGTGGAGAACACTTCCTATCATCACGTTAAACGGCCGCTTGATCGGCGGATATAGTGAGCTGGCCGAGCTACATAAAAGCGGTAGGCTGGACAGATTGTTAGAAGAACAGCTCTGATAACAAGAGGATGATTATGGAAATGAAAAAGAGTATATCAATATTATTTGTTGGATTTATTGTTTTTAGTTTTCTGTTTTTAGCATTACCAAATAAAGTTCAAGCGGATGAAGGAAAATACATATCGGGTTGTTGCCAGTTTTTTTAGGAATAGTAGGTTTACGGTTATCAGAAGAAGGGAGGTATCTGCAACTAATCCGTCATTAGCTCCTGACCTGTTCCTTTTATGTTTGTATGGATATTCATAATTCCAATTTAAATCTAGCTTGACAAAAGGGGTGGAGTACATTTTAAACTCTTTGCTGCTTTACGTAGTTGCTATACTGGTCAGGTTTTATATTAGAGAACAAACGTCCACGGAATTATTAATCGCCATTGTAAACCACGGTTTTGAATGTATTTACCCTATTTGACTCACCCCGGAGTCTAAATTAACATTACACCCCCATGACAGTAAGAACCCGATTTGCGCCCAGCCCAACGGGCTCGCTCCATATCGGAGGCGCAAGGACAGCCATTTTCAATTGGTTATACGCACGCCACGCCGGGGGGAGCTTAGTACTACGAATAGAAGACACCGACCAAACACGCTCCACACAGGATTCCATTGATGAGATACTCGACGCTATGAAGTGGCTCGGGCTTAACTGGGACGAGGGCCCGTACAGGCAATCGGAAAGACTGGACATCTATAGAGAGTACGCGGAGACGCTTCTTGAGTCGGGCAGGGCGTATAAATGCTACGTCACTCCAGAGGAGCTCCAAGAGAGAAGAAAAGAGGCTCAGGAGCGGGGCGGGGTTTTCAGATACGACCGCAAGTGGGCGGAGGTGAGCGCGGGCCCTGACAAGCCTTATGCCGTAAGGCTCCTTACGCCTGACGAGGGAACTATTGAGGTAGACGACGCCCTCAGGGGAAAGGTGAGGTTCGAGGCAACCGAGATTGAGGATTTTGTAATATTGAAGATGGACGGTTTCCCGACCTATAATTTCGCAGTCGTTATAGACGATGCGACCATGGAGATTACACACGTGATACGAGGAGACGACCATCTTATAAATACACCGAGGCAGGCTCTTATATACCAAGCGCTCTCTTTAGAAATGCCCCGTATGACCCATGTCTCAATGATACTGGGTTCAGACCAGAAGAGACTCTCTAAGCGGCACGGCGCAACCTCGGTTACCGAATATAGAGAGCGGGGATATCTGCCCGAAGCAGTCGTAAACTACCTGAGCAGGCTTGGATGGTCGCACGGGGACCAGGAAATATTCTCGATGGACGAGCTGGTCGAGAAATTTACACTAGCAAACGTAGGTAAATCCGCCGCCGTCTTTAATCCTGAAAAACTGGAGTGGCTTAACAGCTGGTACTTACGCAATAAGCCTGAGAAGGAAATAGCAGGGCTTCTTGTTCCACTTCTTAAGAAAAAGGGTATTCAAGCCGAAGCCGACCAAAAGCTTGTAAAGATAGTACGGGAGCTTAGGCACAGAGCTAAGACTCTTAACGATATTGCGGACTCTATCGATTACTTCTATACAGATAAAATTACATACGAGGAGAAAGCTGATAATAAATTTTTAAGACCCGAGATGCTCCCCGTGCTTCAGGATATAACCAGTAGACTCGCCTCGCTTGAGGACTTTACTATGGACAGCATGAAAGAAGCGTTCGAGAAAGTGATGGAGGAAAGGGAGCTTAAGCTTGGGAAAGTTGCTCAGCCTGTAAGGGTGGCCTTAACCGGAGGCGCTGTAAGCCCCGGAATATTTGAGGTTATGGATATACTCGGAAAGGACAAAGTATTGGAAAGACTTGAGAAAGCGGTTTCTCATATTGCAGCCAAATAATTACGATACGGACACACAAAATCTATATATTGTAATCACAATTACAGAACTTTATATCCCTTATTTTAACAAGATCGTGCTCCCCTTTAACGTAAGAAGTGCGGGCAATTGAGCAGAAGACGAAGCAGTCGGGGGTGTAAGCTTCCCCATTAAGTAGACAGTTTTAAAGTAGAACTTTTGGCTGTTACTTTTTCCCTGAAGAGGCTGGGAGGCAACCCTCCAAGCGACTCATGGGGACGCTGTTCATTATAACTCCTG
>Ga0114931_10004755_pt1 | contig 16878 bp, 12 predicted proteins | sample 2SBtaG_FD_89579 | JGI IMG/M metagenome (GOLD analysis project Ga0114931, IMG submission 89579) | Deep subsurface microbial communities from Kolumbo volcano to uncover new lineages of life (NeLLi) - 2SBTROV14_V59a metaG | ecosystem: Environmental > Aquatic > Marine > Volcanic | place: Kolumbo...
AGAACTGGTTGTCGCTGTAGTCGAGGTCGGGGTCGCCGGCGTACCCGCGGTCGCCCGCCTCGTCGGTGAAGGTGCCGCCGTCGTCGATCCACAGCTGGTTCCACTGCCGGCCGTAGACCGAGGCGAGCAGATCGTCGTCGCCGTCGTCGTCGACGTCGCAGGCGGTGGCCCCGAAGCTCGGGCGGTTCGCCGCGCCGTCGAGCAGGTCCTGGGTGCGGGCGCCCGGGAGCATCGCGAGCCCGGTCGCGGCGGTGACGTCGGTGAAGGTGCCGTCGCCGTTCCCTCGGAGCAGGCGATCCTGCTCGCCGGCCATCGCGCCGTACTGCCGGTACCAGCCGGTGAGCCACAGGTCGAGGTTCCCGTCGCGGTCGTAGTCGAGGAAGGAGGCACCGGAGAGCGCGGCGGCGAGCTGCACGTCCGAGGGCGAGGCGAGCTGGAAGGTGCCGTCCCCCTGGTTCAAGAGCACCTCGTTCACCTGGCCCGCGTAGGTGTCCATCTGGTTCCGGTCGAGCCAGATCCCGGTGAACAGGTCCAGATCGCCGTCGTTGTCGACATCGCCCCACACGGCGAGCTGAAAGGCCCGGGTGTCCCCCCCGTCCCGGTCGGCGTTGATCCCCGAGGCGGCGGTGACGTCCTCGAACCCATGCCCCGTGTTGTGCAGCAGCGTGTCCCACTGCGTGCCGCCGCCATTGACCGTGTGGGCGTCCTGCCGCGCCACGAGCAGGTCCGGCAGCCCGTCCCCGTCGTAGTCCGCCGCCGTCAGGTGTGTCCCGCGGACGTCGGTGAGCCCCCAGTCGTCGGTCACCTTCGTGAAGAACGCCGCGTCGGGCACGGCGGCCGCCGACCGACACACCTCCGGAGGCATCGGCGCACAGGCGAGCAACAGCAGCGAGAACATCGGAGCGAGCGAGCGAACCATCGGCGAGGGACCTCCGGGCGGGAACCCCCGCTTAGCCGCTCGGTCACCACTCTTCAATCAACCGTTTGAAAACGATCGCCTGGTCAGTGCTTGATCGTGGGCAGCTTGGCGTCGAGGTTCCACTTGGGGTCCCACTGCTTGGTGTGGCAGCGGGTGCACACGGCGTCGAGCACGCAGACGGGGCAGTCTTCGCCGAGGCCCTCGATGTTGTCCTTGCCGCCCTCGGCCTTCACGTGGGCCTCGCCGGGGCCGTGGCAGGCCTCGCAGCCGACGCCCTCGTCGGTGCGGTAGCCCGCGAGGTCGGTGGGGGGCGGTCCGCCCTGTTTGGCGGTGGCGTGGCACCGGACGCAGTCGGGATCGGTGGCGGCGGGCGGGTCCTTGGCCTTGGCGGCGTCGGTGGCGAGGGTGGCCATGGCCTTGGCGTGCGGGCCCTGGGCCCACTGGGAGTGCGGGTCCTCGTGGCACGTGGTGCACGCCTGAAAGCCGACGGTGTCCCCCTCGGGGAAGGCGAGCAGGTCCTTCGGGACGTCGCCGTCGATGAGCTGCGTGCGAGCGGCGTACCAGGCCTTGTCGTCGAGGGCCGTGGCCCGGAAGTGGTCGATCAGCGGCAGGCCCTTGTCGTAGGAGAAGGCGATGGAGTGCTCGGGGTCGTGACACCCGGCGCAGGCCGCCTTCGGGTCGTCGTCCTTGCCGTCGTGGGGGCCGCCGGGGCCGTGGCAGGCCTCGCAGCCGACATCGATCAGCGGCGAGCGCGGGTCGCCGGCCCACCCGGTCTTCTGCCCCGCGCCGGTGACGTGGCACCGGTTGCACTTCGGGTCGTCCTGCTTGCCGTCCACGACCAGGCGCACGTAGGCGATGCTGTGCATCGTGAGCTGCCAGGAGTCGCCCTCGTGGACGTGGCACGCGGCGCACACGGCGTTGCCCTGGTACACGCCCGGCCGGAAGGCCTTGTACGGGTCGTCCAGGAGCTTCATCTCGATGAGCGTCGTCTGGCCCGGCTTGTAGGGATACCACCCGTCGACGATCTCGATCTTGCCGTCGTCGCGCTTGCGGACGAGAAGCGCGGAGGGCGTGGCGTTGGCGCCGAGCGCGGCGGCGATCTGGTGGTCGCCGTCCCACACCAGATCATAGGGCACCTGGTAGTCGATTCGGTAGGCGGCGACCTCGCCCTCGCGCACCGACCCGGTCGCGATCCCGACGATCGTGAGCTTGCCCTTGGTGCGCTCCGCGAGTGCGTTGAGCTCGGGCTGCGCGTGCTGGCAGTGGGGGCACTCGGGCGAGAAGTAGACGATCAGCGTCGTCTTGCCGAGGTGGGAGACCAGCTTGTCCGGCAGGTCGATGGTGCGGTGGCCGGGCAGCCCGCCGAGGACCCGGTCGGCGTTCGCTGCGACGACCCCCGGGGTCCAGCTGGCGGGGGACGTGCCGGCAAGGGCGACGGCCGCGACGAGCAGCGCGGCCAGCAGGGCGGCGAAGCGGGCTCGGTACACCTGTCCTCCTCCGGGGACGCGCATAACCGGAGGCGTCCGGTCAGGGGGGCGGAACCAGGTGCAGCACCTGGTCACGGGCAGCCTCGGCACGGCGGCGCACCCAGGTCCGCCGCGGGTCGATGCGCAGGGCGTCCCGCCACGCGGCGTAGGCGGCCTCGTCGTCGTGGTCGGCCTCGGCGGCGTCGCCCGTGGCCACCAGCGTCTCCGCGACCCGCTCGGCGACCCCCTGCACGACCGGGTCGCGGTGATCCCAGCGGCGGGCGTGCAGCAGCGGATCCACCGCGTCCTCGCCGCCGACGGACGCGGCGAAGCCGCCGAAGCAGCGCGCCAGCGGGCGCGCGAGGCGGTCGTGGGCGCGCGCCTGCCACGGGTCGTGGGGCGCGAGGTGCCGGCGCGCCATCTCCCAGGCGTCTTCGGCCTCGCCGCACCGGCCGTCCCGGGCCGCCGACAGCGCGTCCTGCAGGGCGGCCTCGGCATCCGCGGCCGCCCGGTCCGGCGCCACCACGGTCACCGCGCCGGGCCAGCGGACCTCGCCCCGGGCCAGCGCCGCGTGCGCCAGGGTGCTCTCCGGCGACCTGTCCTGGCCTGGCAGCACGCGGCCGTGCGGGCCCTCCGACGCGACCACGATGCCGAGATCGTAGTCGCCCGGCGGCAGGTCCGCGGGGATGGGTAGCGCGTGGTGCTCGACGTAGATCTCGTCGTTGGGCCACTTCGACGGCTCGGTCCAGTCGTAGCCGGGCGGTAGCTCCCAGGTGTGCAGCACGCCCCCCGGCCCCGAGAGGAACAGCCACGCCCGGAAGGGCGGCATCGGGCCGGGCTTGCGCCACCCGAGGTGCACGTACAGCGCCCCTCCGGGTGACACCTCGGGCACCGGTGTGTCGAGCCCGGTCAGCTCCGGCCCGCCAGCGAAGGTGGTTCGGCGCGCCCCCGAGCCGTTCCAGGTGTGCTTCACGAACAGCCGCCGGTCGACCCGGTTGCCCGGGTGCAGGGTGCTCGGCGACACCGGCACCCCGGGGATCTCCAGGTAGCGCTTCCACTCGGGGAGCACGCGCGCCATGTTCGTCCGCCCCTGCCAGAAGCCGTGCACGTGCGCGAAGTTCGGCTGGCGCTCCTCGTAGACGTACTGCCGGACGAAGGGGATCTGCCAGCTGTGGTGCCCCATCGGCAGGTCCACCAGCCCCGCCATGTCGAGCAGGTCGAAGCCGGACCACCACATGTTGGCGCCCATGTCGACCTCCATCTGCGAGGCGTGCTCGAGGCCCAGGCGTTCGGCGACGTGCTGCATATAGACCACGCGCCGGCGCACGTCGTAGGGACCGATCTCGGGCAGGGCCACCCGAAAGCCCGAGCGCACCGTGTAGATCACCATCGGAACGCCCACGAGCACGACCGTGACCCATCGGGCGACGTGCGGCCGCTTCGCGTCCTGCAGCGCGAGCGCCACCTCGCGGACCCCGTCGGCGAACAGGATGCACAGGGGCACGATCACCGGGTTGATCCACCGGAAGCCGTCCATCCAGTCACCGCCGCTGTACAGGGCGAAGAACACCCCCACCGCGGTGAGCATCCACGCGAGGATCCGCCCCACCGCGCCGGGTCGGTCGACCCCGAGCCCGGGTGCGAGGAGCACCAGCGTCGCCATCGAGACCACCCGGGTCGCCACCAGCCACTGCGGCTCGTGCAGGGCCTTCCACCCCGCCCAGAGCTGTCCCGGCCACCACAGCCCCGGGATCCACAGCAGCCAAAGCACCGCGACCAGCGCCGCGCCGATCATCCACCGCCGCCGGCGCGCCCCGGTCTGGCCGAGCAGGTAGACGGGCAGCAGGAACCCCTGGCCGGTCTCGAGCGCCCACCGGCGCAGGTAGCTCCAGCCCTTGCCCCACTCGAGCGGCTCGAAGGTGTCCTGGGCGGCGAGCTTCGCGTAGTAGGTCTCGGGCCACGGTCACGCGAAGTAGGCGATGCGGATCGCGTGCCACAGGAGGAAGGGTAGCCCGAAGGCGAGCCCCCACCGCCAGGCCCAGGCCCACGCGGCACGCACCCCGCGCCGGCTCGCGGTGAACAGCAGCGCGACCAGCGCGGCGACCGCGGCGTACAGGGGCGCCTCGGGGCGGGTGATCGCGAGCACCAGCCACGGCACGGCCGAGCGCCAGGAGCCCCCCTCCTCGGCCTCCCGCACGATCCACAGGCCACCCAGCGCGATCAGGAAGGTGAACAGCGGATTCTCGAGCCCCGAGGCGCACCACAGCACGAACTGCGGGGACACCGCGAGGAGCAGCGGCACGAGCAGCGGCCACCGCCCCGCCGCGCGCCCGCCCATCAGCCGCCGCGCCCAGGCCCAGGCGAGCGGCAGGGTCGCGAGCCCGAGCACCGCGCCGAGCACCTTGGCCGAGATGAACGGGCTGATCCCGAGCAGGCGGAAGAAGGTGAGCAGCAGGGTCCACGAGGGGTTGCTGAACCCCTCGACCGGCTCGCCGCCCGGGTAGGCGACGAACCCCTCCCCGGTCGCGGCGTTCCGCGCGAAGGAGAAGGAGATCGCGGCGTCCTCGATGAACCACCAGGAGTGCAGGCCGTAGTGGAACAGGAACAGCGCGCCGCACAGCATCAGGCCGTGGGCGTGGACCTTGTCCTCGTCCGGCAGCGCCATCCACCGGTGCCGCAGCCAGCGGATCACGGCCGGTGCGCTCGCCTGGGGGCGCCCCATCCCGGCGGCCGGCGCACGGGCGGGCCGTGGGGCCTCTGCTCCGCCTTGGGCGGCTTCTGTTCGCGGGCCGCGCGGACCTTCGCCGCTTCGAGGGCCTTCTCCTTCTTCTTGCGCATGGACTCGGGGTCGAGCCCGAGGCGGTGGTCCCGGGCGTCCTCGGCCCAGCGCCGCGCCCAGGAGCGGGTGGCGTCGATGTTCAGCGCGTCGGTGAACCGTCGGTAGGCGAGCTCCCAGTTCTCCTTGGCCATCGCCGCCCGCCCTTCGGCGATCAGCGTGTCGGCCAGCGGATCGGCGGCCTTCTGGAGCCCCGGCGTCCACTCGTCCCACCACCGGGCGCGCGCGAGGTCCTCGACGCGCTCGTCGCGGTCGGTGGCCTGCTCGCCGCGACCGAGCCAGCACAGGCCCAGGCTGTGGGCGATCTGGGGGCGGGTGCGCCCCTGCCAGCCCCAGGCCCAGGAGCGCCGCCACCGCAGGACCGTCCAGTCGTGCTCGGCCTCGTCACACTTCAGCGCCTTCGCGTCCTGCTCGAGCTGCGCCCGGTCGGCGGTCAGGTGGGCCGCGTCGTCCTGCTTCGAGAGGATTCTCACCAGCCCCGGCCAGCGCACCTCGCCGTGCGCCATCGCCGGGTTCGGGTCGTCCGCGCCGCCCTCGGCGCCCTCGGGCACCGACACGGGCGGCACGACCTTGCCGTCCCGTCCGAACATGACGATCCCGAGGTCGTAGTCGCCCGGCGGCAGGTCGGCGGGGATGTTCACCGAGTAGCCCGAGTGCACGATCTGGTCGGGCTTCCACAGATCGACCGTGTACCAGTCGTAGCCGGGGGCGAGGTCCCAGGACTTCACGACGTCGCCCTTGCGCACGAAGCCGATCACCCGGAAGCCCGGGTCGCGGGGCAGCGCCTTGGCGCTCCACGCCAGCTCCACGTACAGGGTGCGGCCCACGCCCGCCTCGTGCAGCGGTGCGTCGATCCCCCGCAGCCGGATGTCCTGCTCGAAGTCGACCTGGTGGCTCGGGAGCGCATCCCAGTGGTCGGTGACGAAGTGATCCATCCGCACCCGGTTGCCGAGGTGCAGCGCGGTGCGCCCGGTCGGGTAGCCGGGGATCTCGAAGTAGGTCTTCGAGTACTCGGGGAGCGCCTTGACCCCCATCGTGTTCTCCCACCCCGCGTGCAGGTGGGCGAAGTCGGGCCGCCGCTCCCGGAAGATGTACTCGCGGATGAAGGGGTGCTGGTAGTTGTGGTGCCCCATGGGGACGTCCACGAGCCCCGCAATGTCGACGATCTCGTCGCCCGACCACCACATGGTGCCGCCCATGTCGACATCGAGGTTGACCACGTGATCGAGGTGCAGGCGGTGCTGCACGTAGTGCATGTAGTTGACGCGTCGCTGGATCGCGAAAGGCGTGGTCTCGGGCCGGTTCGCGAAGTGGTTCATGTCCATGACGAGCGGTGGGATCGCTACCCCGAACAGGAGCAGCGCGGGCACGCCCGCGGGCACGCTCCACCCCGCGCTCATCGCCGTGCCGAAGAGCCACCGCGCCTTGCGGGCCCCCTCCCGCGGCTTCCACAAGGCGGCCACCGCGTCCGCCGCCTGTGCGATCCCGATGGCGAACAGGATCGACTCCGGCACCGCGATCAGCGACAGCCAGCGGTAGCCCTTGGACCAGTCGCCGTTCGCGAGCAGGGTGAACGCGACGCCCGAGACGAGCATCGACCAGTTCAGGAGCAGCCCCGCGTCGCCGCGTCGCCCGAGGGCCACGAGCGGGGTGAGCACCGCGACCGCGGTGAGCAGCCAGGTGCGCTTCTCGGGCCAGCCCGACGGCACCGGCAGCGCGTGCCACCAGTGCAAGTGCCGCAGCACGTCGGGGCCGGGGAACAGGACCGCCCACACGACCATCAACACGAGCAGCATCCCGAGCCACCCGCGCGCCTTGCGCATCCCGGTCATCGCGTAGACGTAGATCGGCAGGAACCACCCCTGCCACAGCTGCTCGGCCCAGCGCCGCAGGTAGCCCCACCCGCGCCCATTGAAGTCGAAGGGTCGGGACGGGTCGCGCCCCATCTTCGAGTAGTAGGTGTTGGGGAAGGGCCAGGCGAAGTACTCGTAGCGGGCCACCTGGTAGACGGTGAACGGCACGAAGAAGGTCGCCAGCCACTTCAGGGTCGGGCGCACGCCGCGACCGGCGCGCAGGGTGAAGACCATCGCCCAGAACCCGCCGAAGGCCGCGTACAGCAGCCCCTCGGGCCGGGTGAGCGTGAGCCCGAGGAAGGCGAGCGCCGACCAGGGCCACCCGCCGTCGCGCAGCTCCCGCAGGGTCAGGAAGACTCCCAGGGCGAGCATGAAGCAGAACAGTGGGTTCTCGAGGCCCGAGGCGTTCCAGATCACGAACTGCGGGTTGACGGCGAGCAGGATCGCCGCGAGCAGCGGGACGATGTCGTCCTTCTGCCGGATCATCTTCGTGATCCCATAGGACAGCCACACGGTGCCCGCGCCGAGCGCCCCACCCATGATCTTGGAGGAGGTGAACCCGTCGACCCGGAACAGCTCCCAGATCGTGAGCAGGAAGACCCACAGCGGGTCGGAGTACCCCTGGACCCGCTCTCCGCCCGGGTAGGCGACGAGCCCCTCGCCGTGGGCGAGGTGCTTGGCGAAGCTGAAGCAGATCGCCGAGTCTTCCAGGTACCAGTGCAGGAAGATCAGCTGCAGGGCGACGTGCCCGACGATCACCACCGCGAGCGCGATCGTCTGGAAGCGGGTCCAGGACGAGGAACGAGCCCACCAGCCGGTGCGCTCGCTGGGCTCGCTCGTGCTTGGCGCGGCGGGGGTGGACAAGGGGGAAAGGGCTCCCGGAGGGCCAGACGGCAGCCCCTAACCTACACCGGCGATTCCGGTGGGTCGCCACTCTGGGGTGCCTGGCTGACCGCTGATGGCTGACGGCTGAAAGCCGGGCCGTCGCAGACGATCGTGCGTCCCCTGCTAGCGCTTCCGCCCGCGTCCGTGGTCCAGGCGCCCGCTGCGGTCGGTGCGCCCTTCGAGGTGCTTGCGCATCCGGCGCTTGATCTGTCGCATGCGGCGGCGGCGGAGCCGGCTCCATGCATCCTCGAGGGCGCTCCAGGCGCGGTCGCTTCTCTCCTCGGTGTCGAGGAGCAGGAACTTCGCGGCGCGACGGGCGGCCTCGACCGCCTCGTGCTCGTCGGTGTCGGTCCCGTCGGGGAGCAGGCTGACGAGCCGCGCCGCGAGCTGCGGGCGACGGTCGGCCATCGCCTCCTCGATCACCTCGAGCAGCGCCTCGGGGTCGGACCCGTCGGCCCACCTCGCGACGAAGGCGTCCTCGGCGGCCCGGCCCCGGTCGGGCAGCGCCACGTCAGATGGTCTTCTTGACCGACGCCGCGCCCTCGGCTGTGGCCTTGCGCGCGGCCATCTGCTTCTTCATCTCGTCGAGCTGCGCCCGGGCCGAGCTGTCGGCCGCCTTCTCGCGGATCTTCGCGAGCTTGGTGTCGAGGCTGTCGCCCTGGATCTCCGAGCCGATGTCGGCCTCGGCCTGCAGCTTGTTGATGTGCTCGCGCACGCCGTCGAGCGCCTTGATGTCGGCCTCGGTGGACAGGCCGTCCAGCGTCTCCTGGATCTGGATGCGCGCCTCGGCGTTGGCCTTCTTGGCGAGCATCTCGTCCTTCTCGCGCTTGAGCTTCTCGATCTCGGCCTGGAACTGGATCAGCCCCCGCTTGGCTTCCTCGGCCTGCTCGGAGACCTTGGACAGCTCGGTGGAGATCGCCTCGATGTTCCGAGTGAGCTCGTCCTTCTTCTGGATGAGGACCAGCGCGACCTCGTCCTCGCCGTCTTCGACGGCGACGGGGATCTGCTGCATGACGTCCTTGAGCTCGCGCTCCTTCTGCTCGAGCTCCGTGGAGAGCTTGTTGCGGAGGTACACGATGCCGCTGACCGCCTTCTTCAGCTCACGGTGTTTGCGGACCCGCTCGTCGATGGCCGACTCGTAGACGGCCTCCGGGTTGCGGTTCTCGATGTCCGAGATCCAGAGGCTGACGAAGCCTCGCCAGACGTTCGCCAGCCGATCGAAGAAGCCCATTTCCTGCTCCGTGTCTTGGCCAAAGCCTACCCCCTTCGAGGGGCTGCCGCATACGCCGTGCTGTACGCGACAGCGGGCGAACTATTTCGCGGATCGCGCGCACACCACCAGCAGCCTTCGGTTGGACCGCGTCCAATCCCCCGGGTGCCGGGCAACGGGAGACTCCAGCAAATCCTGACACGTCAGCCTCTTCGGGATGCTAGCTTGCGCACCCTTCAGGAGGTCCCGGTGCGCGTCGCGACCCTGGCTCCGGTGCTCTGCACGCTGCTCTCCGCCCCGGCGTGGGCGCGGGCGCACGGCGATCCCTACCCCGGGCCGCACGCGTGGCAGGCCGCGGTGAAGCCCGGCGCCCGCCCGCCGGCGCTGGCGCCCACGCACCCCCTCCCGCTCCCCGACATCACCCCCGGGCCCGACGCGATCGTCTACGGCTACCAGGCCTACTGGTCGAACGACCTGTCCACGGTCCCCTGGGACCAGCTCTCCCACATCGCGATCTTCAGCGCCGGTGTCGACTCCAGCGGGAACCTGTTGAACACCTCGCGGTGGTCGATCGCGAGCGACGCGGTCTCCATGGGCGCGCCCTACGGGGTGCACGTCCACCTGTGCGTCACCGACTTCGCCGCCTCCTCCCTCGGCACGCTGCTGTCGAGCGCGACCGCGCGCAGCCACCTGATCGACCAGCTCGTGCAGTGGGTGTCGGACACCGGCGCCCAGGGCGTGAACATCGACTTCGAGGGCCTCCCGTCGAGCCAGAGGGCGAACATGGTCACCTTCGTGACCGACCTCGACGCGGCGGTGGACGAGGTGGTGCTCGCGACCCCCGCGGTCGACTGGAACGACGCCTGGGACTACGCCGCGCTGTCCCAGCACGCCGATCTGTTCATCATGGGCTACGGCTACCACTGGTCGGGCAGCAGCTACGCGGGGCCGAACGACCCGCTGTACGGCGGCTCCCCGTGGTCGAGCATCTCCCTGTCCGCGACGGTCCAGGACTACCTCGACAAGGGCGCCGACCCGTCCCGGGTGATCCTCGGCCTGCCCCTGTACGGCATCCGGTGGACGACCCACGACAACAACGTGCCCACCGCCGCGACCGGCACCGGCACCTCGGTGATCTGGTCGACCGCGCTGTCCACGGCGCAGACCTACGGGCGCAACTACGATGCGACCTCCCACACCCCGTGGACCTACGACGGCTCCGGCCAGACCTGGTACGAGGACACCGACAGCCTGCAGGAGCGCGTCGCCTACGCCCTCGGCCAGGGCCTCGGGGGGATCGGCTTCTGGGCGCTGCACTACGACGGCGGCGATCCGGACCTGTGGGACATGATCGCCCAGGAGACCACCTCGGATACCGACACCGGCACGTCGGACACTGGCACGTCGGACACGGGCTTCGGCGACACCGGCGACACCGGCACCCCGGTGGTCACCGACTGGGTGGCCGACGCGGGCAACCCCTTCCTCGCCTACGTGGGCGACACGGTGGTGCTCAGCGCCCAGGGCTCCACGGGTCCCGACCCGATGTCCTATCAGTGGACCCAGGTCTCCGGGCCGCCGGTCACCCTGAGCGACCCCACCGCCGCAGAGCCCCAGTTCAAGGTGCGCCACCCGGGCGAGGACGTGTTCGAGCTGAAGGTCGGCGACGGCGCACAGTGGTCGGCGCCGGCGCGCTCCTACGTCGTGGTCCTCGACCCCCGGGTGGGCCGCCGGTACCTCACCTGCGGCTGCGAGACCGGGCCGGAGGGTGCCCTGTTCGCGTTCCCGCTGCTGCTGCTGTTCCTGCGCGTGCGTCGCCGCCGCGACTGATCAGCTCATCCGGCTGCGCCAGGCGCGCGCCCGACGGCTGCTCCCCGACAGGCGCCGGTACAGGTGGCCGCGGAACAGCAGGAACCAGTGGGTGAAGGCCAGGAGCACGAGCGCTCCGCCGAAGTGCAGCGGATCGAGCCCGGTCAGGGCATAGGACCCGACGGTGATGAATCCGAAGAAGGGCCCGAAGGCCTGTACCAGGGTGAGCGCCAGGGTCAGGCCGACGGCGCCGAACACCACCACGCCCCAGCCGGCGAGGAAGCCCGCCCCGATCACCATCGCACCGAGCCACTCGGGCCAGTTGTGCTGCATGAACCGCAGCGACTCGCCCAACAGCGCCAGCCCGCCGTCGGCGCGCTCCTGGTAGACCATCTCGGGGATCGGGTTGAACAGCAGTGTGGCGAGGATCGTCGCGATCAGGGCCAGCTGCGGCGAGGTGCTGCGCAGGAGCAGCGAGGCGATGAAGAACACGAACAGGACCGAGATCACCTCGATGAACAGGGACCCGATGTGCTCGCGCAGGTCCGAGAGCTGCACGCGCCGGCGGCCGATCACCCCGATGGCCACCAGCGACAGGTACCACCCGATCACCCCGGCCTGGACGAACCCGACGAGGAACCCGCCCACGATTCCCAGCCGGCCGCCGATCATCCCCGCCACGGCGAGCACGACGTAGGCCAGCAGCAGCGCCACCACGGCCCACACGCTCCGGCCGAGGCCCTTGAAGGCGTCGGCGGCGCTGTCCCGGTACAGGGTCCAGGTGGCCTCGATCAGCGACATACCCACCGGGTATGCCGCTCGGGGGTGCTTCGCCGCCTGCTCGAGCGGACCCGCTAGAAAGTGCGGGTCCCGGCCAGATTCCGGCGGGAAGATCGCACCCACTGGAGGATCCCGGGCCGGGCGGCTAAGCTGGCCCTCCCGGCGCAGCGCGGCACCGGGAGCGGGGAGGCATCGGTTGGCGCGGAGGCTCGTCGTGTTCGTGGGGCTCCTCCTGGCCGTCACCGCGCACGCGGCGCTGCCCGAGCCCCCCGATCTCGATCCGACGCCCGAGGAGCAGGCGAGCCTCGCCCGGGGCGACGTGATCGTCCGGGTCCAGGACGCCGACAAGGGGGCGCTGACCATCGCGGCCATCGACGTCGCCGCACCACCGAAGGCGGTCCTCGACGGGGTGCTCGACTTCGGGGCGCGCGCCGCCGAGGTCGGCTCGATCAAGGACGTCCAGGTCTACGCTCATCGCACCGACACCGATCCGGAGCAGTTCGGCGTGGCCTGGACGCTGTCGGTGATCGGCCGCTCGATCGAGTTCCACACCCTGTACCAGGTCGACCGGGCCCGCGACTTCTGCACCTACGCACTCGACCCGAGCCAGCCCAACGACCTGCACTACGTCGACGGGTCGTATCGGGCCTTCAGGATCGCCGGCGGCAGCCGATTGGTGTACCGCACCACCACCGATGCGGGGGTGGCGGTGCCGAACTGGCTCCGCCGATGGCTCACCCACGGGTCCCTGGAGGACCAGTTGAGGGGCATCAAGGCGCGTGCGGAGCAGTCCAGCAGCGGATCCGCGTTGTAGTATCGTCCTGCCGGGAGGGCACGCTTGAACCGCGCTGCCGGGCCATTCGAAATCATCGAGATCCTCGGCGAAGGCTCCTTCGGGACGGTCTGCGTGGCGCGGGTGACGGGTGACCCGCTCCGGCGGAAGGTCGCGCTGAAGATCCTCAAGGGGACCTACGCGCGCAACCAGAAGATCCTCAACCGCACGCGCGACGAAGCGCGGCTGCTGTCGCGGATCAGCCACCCGAACATCGTGCGCGTCGAGCGCCTGATGGACGTCAGCGGACGCCCCGTGGTCGTGATGGAGCACGTGCAGGGCGTTTCCCTCGATCAGCTGCTCATGCGGTTCAAGGAGGGCTTGCCCGGCGCGGTGGCCATCGAGCTGATCCGCCAGACCTGCCTCGCGCTGCACGTCGCGTACAACGAGACCGCGGGCGACGACGGGCGGCCGCTCCGCGTGATCCACCGCGACATCAAGCCCAGCAACATCCTGCTGTCGATCCACGGCGAGGTGAAGGTCGTCGACTTCGGCATCGCCAAGGGCGAGTTCGACGGCCGCGAGGCGCACACCGAGTCCGTCGTCATGGGCAGTCGGCCCTACATGGCGCCCGAGCGGCTGGACGGCGTGTCGGACAGCCCCGCGGTCGACGTGTACTCGGCGGGGATGTCCCTGTACGAGCTGCTCACCGGTCGCACGATGAGCCTGTCCATCAACCCGGTCACCCACGAGCAGGCGATGAACCGCCAGCTCAAGTACATCCGGGTCGAAGGGATGAGTGACGCCTCCCTGGAGGATCTGCGCGACCTGCTGCGGCGCATGTGCGCCTACGACCGGGACTACCGCCCCACCGCGCTGGAGGGCGCCCGGCAGCTCGAGCAGTGCCTGTACGCCATCGACAGTCGCCACCGGAGCGGCCTCGAGGAGTTCGCGCGCACGACAGTGCTCCCGATCTACGAGTCGCGCCCGCGGATCACCCCGGAAGACGCGGTGCAGCGCAGCGCCGAGGACGACTTCCTCCGCGAGGTCACCGGGCAGCTCACCCAGACGGGCGCCACCAGCTCCACCGTGGCGCTGGCGTGGACGCCCTACCTGTTCGTCGGCGTGCTCGCCCTCGTGGTGGCGATCCTCGGCGCGCTCGCGACCTACAAGGTGATCAACCAGGACGCCGCGTCCGCCTCGGTCGCCGCCGACGCGGTCGCCGCGGCCCCGGACGGCAAGGTGCGGATCAAGGTGTGGTTCCCGACCGACGCCCAGGCCCGGATCGGCGGTCGGGTGATGACCACCCCGGACTGGGTCGACGTGCTCCCCGGCACCACGCAGATGGAGCTGGACTTCGACAGCGGCGAGGTCCTGAACTGCACCTTCGACGCCGCCGCGGGGATCGCGGTGCGCTACGTCGTCGAAGAAGGCGCCGGCGCGATCTCGGTGGACGACGGTCAGGCGCTCCCCTGCGTGCAGGCGGCTCCCTCGGGAGCGGGCGACGCGAGCAAGGGCCACGCCGTGCCCGCGAGCGACGCGGCGGGGTAGCCTGACCGCTGACCACCCCGCCCGACGCGCTTCGCCCTTGTCGTCTGCTGGCGGGTGATTACCGGTCCCCCGCCATGCCAACGATCCAGGTCGAGAACCTCACCAAGCGCTACGGCGCCACCACCGCCATCCAAGACCTCGCCTTCTCCGTAGACAAGGGCGAGATCGTCGGCTTCCTGGGCCCCAACGGGGCCGGGAAGAGCACGACCATGCGGATCCTCGCCGGATCGCTCGGCGCCACCGAAGGGCGCGCGCTGGTCGGCGGGATCGACGTGTTCGACGATCCGCGGAAGGTCAAGCAGATGGTGGGCTACCTGCCCGAGACCCCACCGCTGTACACCGACATGACCGTGCGGTCCTACCTGCGGTTCTGCGCCCGGGTGAAGCACGCGTCCGAGCCCAGGAAGGCCGTCGAGCGGGTCATCGAGCAGGTCGGGCTCTCCGAGGTCGCCCACCGGCTGATCGATCACCTCTCCAAGGGCTTCCGGCAGCGCGTGGGCATCGCCCAGGCGCTCGTGCACGAGCCGAAGGTGCTGATCCTCGACGAGCCCGCCTCGGGGCTCGACCCGGCCCAGCGCGTCGAGATCCGCGAGCTGGTCAAGGAGCTCTCCGCGGGCGAGGTCACCGTGGTGCTCTCGACCCACGTGCTCCCCGAGGTCGAGGCGATCTGCAAGCGGGTGATCATCATCCACCAGGGCCGGATCGTCGCTCAGGACCTCGTCGAGAACCTCGAGGGCGGCGGGCACTCGATCCGGGTGCACGTCGCGCGACCCGTCGACGACGCCGAGGCCAAGCTCGGAGCCATCGGCGGCGTCACCGCGGTCGCCCGCAGCGACGGCGGCGTGTTCGCGGTCGAGGCGTCCGCCGACGTCCGCGAGCAGGTGGCGCGCGTGGCGGTCGACTGGGGGCTGCTCGAGCTCGGCTCCACCCGGGGCCTCGAAGACGTCTTCCTCAAGCTCACCGCCGACGAGGAGCCCGCATGAACATCTGGCCGATCGCCGGACGGGAGTTCCGCTCCATCTTCAACACCACCATCGGCTGGCTGGTGCTGGCGGGGTTCCTCCTGATCACCGGCGTCTTCTGGGCGTCGATGGTCAGCTACTACGCGGTTCAGAGCACCGACGTGGTCTCGAACCCCTACGCCGCTTCGCAGATGAACCTCACCGACTACCTGTTCTCGCCCTTCTTCGGGAACACGGCGATCGTGCTGATGATGGTCTGTCCGGCCATCTCGATGCGCCTGTTCTCGGAGGAGACCAAGCAGCACACCATGGAGCTGCTCCTCACCTCGCCGGTGAGCACGCTCGAGATCGTGCTCGGCAAGTTCCTCGGCGGGCTCGGGTTCGTCGTGGTCCTCCTGCTGGCCACGATGGCCGGTCCGCTCTTCCTCGCGCCCTTCGTGCACCTCGACTACGGCGCCGTCGGCGCGGGGTACCTAGGGCTGCTGCTCGTCGGCGCCTCGATCCTCGCGATGGGGATGCTGTTCAGCTCCCTCACCAGCAACCAGATCGTCGCGCTCGTGTGGGCCTTCGTCGGCGCCCTGGCCCTGTGGGTGCTCTCCTGGGTCAGCCAGAACCCGGACTCGGTCTTCTCCGAGATCGGCATGGTCACCCACGTGCAGGACATGTTCACCGGCCTGGTCCACGTGTCGAACCTGGTCTACTTCGTCGCCTTCATGGCCTTCTTCCTGTTCGCCACCTGGCAGCGGGTCGAGAGCTTCCGGTGGAGCTGAGGACGCCATGAAACAGCTGACTCGCTTCGCCTGGGCCTTCGGACTCGCGGGCTTCCTCGCGCTGCTCACCTTCCTGTCGCTGTGGTTCGTCAACCAGAGCCTGTCGGGTCCGTGGACGACGGGCTTCGGGATCGGCGCGGGCGTGCTGCTCGTGCTCTACGGCGTGCTCGACCGGCAGACGCTGGAGCGCGGCATGCGCAGCCGCGCCTTCCGCTACGGCAGCGGTGCCTTGTCGATGGTGTTGCTCGCGGCCGTGATCTCGGTGGTCGCCTACGTCGTCGCCAAGGAGCACGACACCCGGTGGGACTGGACCCACGAGCACCGGTTCAGCCTGTCCGACAAGTCGAAGAAGATCGCGAAGGCACTCGACAAGGACGTGCAGATCGCCGCGTTCTTCCGGTCGGAGTCCCCCGAGCGCAAGAAGTTCGAGCAGCTCATCGAGGGCTACACCCAGCTCAACCCGCACATCAAGGTGCAGTGGTTCGACCCGCTGCTCAACCCGCGCATGGCGCAGCGGTTCAACATCACCTCCGAGAACGGCACGGTGGTGATGCAGTCCGGCAAGGACAAGCAGCGCCTCGAGTCGAAGTTCGACGAGAACGCGGTCACCGAGGCGCTCACGAAGCTCGAGTCGGGCATCGACCACACGATCTGCTGGTCCACGGGCCATGGGGAGCTCGATCCCGACGACGACCAGAGTCCCGACGGGCTCGGCGGGATCGTGCTCAAGCTCGAGGACATGAACTACACGGTCCAGAAGACCAACGTGTTCACGAGCGGCATCGACAAGCGCTGCGAGGCGCTGGTCATCGCGCGGCCCACCAAGGACTGGCTGCCCGTCGAGCGCGAGCGGCTCGCGGTCTACCTCGCCCAGGACGGGCACGCGATGGTGATGCTCGAGCCGCAGATCGTGCCCGAGCTCGCCCAGGAGATGCACCGCTACGGCGTGATCGTCGGTGACGACATCGTGATCGACCCCGACCCGCAGTACCGAATCGCCAACGTCCAGGACCCGACGGTCTTCGTGATCTCCGGGGACGCGCTGGCGAGGCACCCAATCACCGA
>Ga0114931_10004756_pt1 | contig 16877 bp, 18 predicted proteins | sample 2SBtaG_FD_89579 | JGI IMG/M metagenome (GOLD analysis project Ga0114931, IMG submission 89579) | Deep subsurface microbial communities from Kolumbo volcano to uncover new lineages of life (NeLLi) - 2SBTROV14_V59a metaG | ecosystem: Environmental > Aquatic > Marine > Volcanic | place: Kolumbo...
AACCAGTCAACAACAACCGCTATGAGCTTATCGGTATGATCCGTAAACCCATGGTTGGCACCTTCTATTACCACCTGCTTATAACGTGCGGATACCATGTCAGCTCTTTTTCTTGCATGGCGTTCATCGATCCCGCCGGTGCCAAAGACATCAATAACCGGGATCGATACATTTCGAAGATTTTTATTGCTGTCCAGTAGTTCGCCGCCGCCGTTTCGTATGCCCACGCCAATAAAACCGGCTATGCCTGTGTCTTTATGAGTTGCCAGAAAAGCGGTTGCCATCCGCGAACCCATGCTGTGACCCATGAGATAAACAGTGGTAACACTTTTTTCGTCACGGAGATAGGAAATGGCTGCCTCAATTCCATCATAGGCATCTGGAAAATCATCGACATAATCTTTCCAGTTCTTGTTTTTATTTGGCATGGCGATGGATATTGTGTGGTAGCCAAGATGTTGGTTTATTCCTTTTCGTAAGGGTGCAATGACATTTTCACGAGAAAATCCACGTCCATGACACAGAACAACACCGATCTTTGAATCAGTGCCTTCAAGATATTTATAGTCGTGAACAAAGGAAGCACAACCTGAGAGTGAAAGAACAACTATAAAGAACAATAAGGGGCGAATAATATATTTTTTCATTTATATTCCTTTTCAGTATTACTTATACAGCATAGACAATGTTGGTAACTATAAGTCCCAACATGCTCACCCAGGTAAGAGCAATCCCATAGAACCGACCGAAGGAGTGGCCTCTACGGTGGCTCATGCCCCAGGCATGTAGCAGTCTGGCGATGACCAACAAGGATCCAATAATGTACAGGAGTTCCGCGTTGCCACCGTTGAGTTCAGCAACCAGCATTAGTATAAGTGCGAGCGGGATGTTATCTACGGCATTTTCGTGCGCGGCGATAGCTTTTTGCAGGCGTCTGTTTCCCTCATCACCAAGTGGTATTTTAAATTTTCGACGCATCAGGGCAATGCGTATGGCAAGCGCAATTGTCAGGCCACCAAGGATGACAGTGTAGATAGTTGTAATGGGCAGGCTCATGAAAATAATCGAATTTGGATCCTGATTTTGTTCATTATTTAGACTGATTCTCATCTGGACTTATTCATAAAGATTACCACAGGTCAAGATTCGCTGGTATATGTCGCTATATGCATAATAGCCTTATTAATATTTTGATGAGAAATCGTCATGGGTTGAATGGTCTGTTATAGTTTAGAAGACAGGATCGGAGAGTTATTCAAGGAGATAACACAGGTAGTCTGGTCATGATTGGTTTTCCCATTAATTAGTAAAGGAGACACTGTGGGTGGTCTGGTTGTACTTGGTTCGTCCATTGTTGTGCAGTTTATGGCGGCATACATGGCACTCAAACTTGTGCCAGTGACGGGCAAACGTGTTGCATGGATGCTGGTAGCGGCTGCTTTGGTGTTCATGGGTATACGCCGCTCAATTACTTTTTATAAAGCCATCGACAGTGGCATGGTGCATTCACCGGATTTCTCTGCAGAGCTGGTGGCACTGGGTATTTCATTACTCATGTTCGTTGGAATTTACCTGATTGCTCCGCTTTTCCGTGAAGTTCAGGAAGCCCATGACGTGTTACTTTATGCTAATGACGAACTTGAGGAGCGGGTTGATGAGCGTACGGAGAAACTGGAATCTGCCAATAAAAAATTATTAAGAGAGATTCAGGAACGCAAGAAGGCAGAACAAGCCCTGTTCTTTGCAATAGAAAGAGCTGAAGACGCCAATCGCGCCAAATCTGCTTTTCTGTCCCGTATGAGCCATGAACTACGTACGCCCCTGAATGCCATTATCGGGTTTTCGCAACTGATGGAAAGCGATCAAACGGAGAAATTGACCGCTGTACAATATGAGCGTGTACATGAAGTCATCAAGGCAGGAAATCATTTACTCGCGCTGATAAACGAAATACTGGATTTATCACGGGTTGAATCCGGAAAGCTGGAGATGAACCTGGAAAACATCCATTTTAAATCGATTGTAGAAGATTGCAAGGCACTGATTGTGCCATTGGCGGAAAAACGAAATATAACGATAGAGCATGTAGATTCCGGGAATGATGAAGTTATGGTCTATGCTGACAGGACCCGCCTGATTCAGGTCATTACCAACATTTTGTCCAATGCAGTGAAATATAACCGCGAGGGTGGATCTATTACGTGCGCTTGTGAAAAGCCGTCCAACAATCGTCTTCGTTTTATTATTTCAGATACAGGAATTGGTATCCCTGAAGCAGAACAACCTGCACTGTTTGAAGCATTCAACCGCCTGGGCGTGGAAGGCACTGATATTGAGGGTACCGGCATTGGGTTAACCATCACCAAACGGTTGATTGAGTTGATGGGAGGAGACATCGGGTTCGATAGCATCCCTGGAAAGGGCAGTACCTTCTGGATCGAACTCGGACTGGCGTGATCAAACCAGCAAGTCAATCATACAAGAAAGATCCTTGGCCGGAATCGAAGTTTTCAGGTAAGAAACAAGATTATCTTATCATTAAACAACAGCAGGCTTTAAAGTTCCAAGCCAGAACGACAAATCCTTCTCAAGAAACTCGTTGACCGGCATATAGTGCGAACCATCACACGAGAAGGTCAATCCCAGCATCCCGTTCATGATATTGATTGAACTGGAGCGTAAGTAAATTGTTTCATCCGCGAATCGAAGTGCCTTGAATTCTGCAAATACTGTCTTTATTTGTTCCGGACTCGTTAGTGCATTTCCCGGATAGGGGTGTGCGGGATAGGCCATACAAGTATCGGGATCAATAATTTCATCAACCCCCAGAATACGGTAGCTATAAGGATCATCATAGAGCCAGATTGAACAACGACTACTGGAGAAATGAATCTTGCTATGAAACACACCATGTTCGGCCATTAGCGTATAAATAAGCTCAAGAACCTCGTCGATGTGTTCATCCAGCAGGCTTTGTGCGCGCTCCTGCATGAACACTGTGCCACGCACTGCCGGATCCCCACGAAATTGTTGCCACCGTATGTCGGGGGTAACAAGTTGTGAATCCATTAATAATTCATTAATGGAAAAATCAGCCGCGATAAAGCCAAGCAATGTATCATCTCGACTGACAGCTTGTAGCGCGGTGATACACTGTTTTTTTGTATAGATACTGTTGTAGACTGAAGACAACATGATGCCTTTGAAGGGCAAATGGTTTTTCAGGTACGGGCGCTCTGATAGATCCCTTCCACGCCATTTTATATCAACAATGTTGTGACCGATCATGGATGAGATCGCTATACCATTAACATCCCAAACATAGAGTAAATCACAATCCGGGATATCATCAATGGCACCGATCAGGATAGAATCGATCGCATCAGCATCCGGCCATACTTCAGCACACTGCAGTCCGAGCGTTGCCATTTTATCATCAACAGCATTGGCCAGGGCATCCTTTTTGGCCAGAATTGTTTGCTTAATCGTACTCATTTACCTGTAGTCCTTGAGCGTTATAATAGTTCCCGAATGTGATAACCTCATTACATCCTGAATAGAATGATAAATCAGACATTTTTCTCAATCATTTTCACTACATATCAAGCATATCATGCCGAGGGAATTGAGTGCAGAAGAATATAAATCCTGTACCGGAACAAGCACCGCTGAAGTGCAAAAACACTGCATGATGCTTTGTTATTGTGCGTAATCTGGAGTAAAAAATGTTTAATGTTTTAAATTTAAACCACTACACGCATGAGGTCTGCAGATGAGTTGGTGGGAAGCGTATCAAAACCACCAGAATCGGAGGTTCTGTAAATGAGTTGGTGGGAAGCGTATCAAAACCACCAGAATCGGAGGTTCTGTAAATGAGTTGGTGGGCAACCATAATCGGAGGCACTTTCGGTTATATGCTTGGCGGGCCTTTGGGCGCATTGTTTGGTGCTGCCATTGGTCGAAATTTCGATCGTGGGTTTTCACTGACTCAAGAAGGAATGGCCGGTTTCAAACCCGGTGATCGTGAACGCGTACAGTCTGCCTTTTTCATCGCGACGTTTTCCGTGATGGGTCATATCGCCAAAGCTGACGGGCGCGTCAGTGCAAGCGAAATTGAACTTGCCCGTGCAGTTATGAATCAAATGTCCCTGACTGCGGATCAGAAAAAGGTTGCTATTGATTTGTTTAATCAGGGTAAACAAGCTGATTTTGATCTCGATAAAGTATTAGAGCAGTTCAGAACTGAGTGTCAACGTCGGCACAATCTTATCCAGATGTTCATCGAGATCCAGATCCATGCAGCTTATGCCGATGATGTCATGCACCCCGATGAAAAGCGCCTGTTACTCAAGATGTGCGGGCTACTCGGGTTTACTCCGCATGACTTTGCTCACATGGAAGCCATGGTACGTTCGCAACGTGATTTCCAAGGTGATGCCACTACCGGTAAGTCACATAAGGTTATCCTGAAAGAAGCTTATGCGATCCTTGACGTGTCTGAACATGCCAGTGACGTGGACGTCAAGCGTGCCTATCGTCGATTAATGAACCAGCACCATCCGGACAAACTGGCTTCAAAAGGGTTGCCAGAGGAAATGATGAAACTGGCGACGGAAAAGACCCAGGAGATCAAGGCGGCTTATGAGACGGTTAAGAAATCACGTGGTATGCGCTGATTAAGTCCTGAATCAGCGCTTGCTGCGTTAAAACAATGCTCAAAATGCTTATTTACTGTCGTGTAAACTCCGCTTTTTCGCATTGTCTTGCCTTGCAATCATCTGATTGATGACTTAATCATGATTTAATCAGAACTTTCTTCGTTTTAAATGTATCTACCAACGGCGACTACCGTAACGACAATCAAGCCCAGTGACAGGTTAACGGCGATAAGCACACGTATTTGGGCCAGTTTTTTTCCACCGGTTGCCCAGTCCTGAGCGGTCACTGCTTGCTTGAGTCGACGATAAGGGGCAAAAAATACATGCATGTAGATTAATATCATAACAATACCGATGCCGTTCATAACATGTATATAAAGCGGAGCACCGTTCATTCCACCGAAGACTGAAAACAGCATCCAGTAACCTGTACCCAGCAATAAAACGATAGACAACCATACCCAGGGGAAAAACTTGCCGAAGGTTTGTGACCAGAGGGTCAGGCGCATAGGGGGTTCAAGTATGCTGGCAGCTGCCGGGCGTAATGCCATGTAGGCGAAAAACATCCCGCCAACCCAGATAACGGCTGATAAAAGATGGAGTGGTAGTGCAATGGTCATGAATCTCTCCTGAAAAATTTACTTTGTTGGTTGCTTGGCATCTGTTTTTTCTTTTTTAATTTTCAGTGGCGGCGCATAACGTGCGAGCCAACTGTAAATCAGTCGTACCAGATCATCATTGAGTCCGGTAAAAAAATGGTTGGCACCCATTACTTTCACTTGTCGATAGAGTTTGTTCTTTGCACGCTTGGCCGCGGCTTTGCGCAGGTCTTGAGTTTCGAGCACAATCTCGAGATCCTGGCTACCATACAGGTCAAGCACCGGTATTTTTATTTTTTCGAGAAAGGACAATGTATCCATTTCAGGATCAGCCTCTTTTTGTGCCACCGTGCCGATGGCAATCAATGCCCGGATTTTTTTTGCATTCACAGTATCTTTGGCCAGGTAGTAAGCTCCCATGGTTGCGCCGGTACTATGTCCTAACAAAGCGATGTTGGAGATACCTTGGGAGTTAAGATATTTAACAGCAGCATTGATGCGTTCCGGGACTTCCTTCATCAAGGGTACATATTCTTTCAGTCCTGCATCGTTGCCCAGAATGGGCATCTGAATGGAAAGTGTTGACCAGCCATGTTCAGGCAAATCCTGACGTAATGGTGAAATTACATCATTCCAGTCAGGGTGTACGCCAAGACCGTGCATGAGAATGACACCACCCTTGGGTTTGTCCATGGTTTGTTCCGTATATATACCCAGGATCTTCTTGTCACCAATTTCCAGCCAGGCAACATCACCTACCACAAGGTTATCGACGATCTGGTCGGCCCAGCGCTTTTCCTTGTCCATATCAGAAGCATGGGAAATACCGCCGCCGAGCATAAAAGCGGCAAAAAGAACGATTAATACTGGTCTGAGCCGGTTCATAACAATCACCGTGAACGGTTGATACATAAGGGATTTCAACAGTGTACGTTACATTCTGCAAGAATGAAAATGCTGAAATCTCTTTCGAAATCAGGTAAATTGCGCCGTTCACAATTTTGAGGTGTCGGCGACCACTGGCACGAAGCTAACCTGATTAATATAAGGAACCTTTGAGCATGCAAACTAACGCCATTGCCCCATCTATTTTATCAGCCGACTTTGCACGGTTGGGTGAAGAAGTCGACAACGTCCTGAAAGCGGGTGCCGATATTGTTCATTTCGATGTTATGGACAATCATTATGTGCCTAACCTGACCATTGGACCGTTAGTGTGTGAAGCCCTGCGCAAGCACGGTGTCACTGCTCCGATTGATGTGCACTTGATGGTAAAGCCAGTTGACAGGATCGTGCCGGATTTTGCCAAGGCCGGCGCGACCTATATTACTTTTCATCCGGAAGCATCGGAACATGTGGACCGTACCCTGCAATTGATCCAGGGCGAAGGTTGCAAGTGCGGGCTTGTTTTTAATCCGGCAACCCCGCTGGATTATTTGAAATACACCATTGATAAAGTCGACATGGTGCTGCTGATGTCGGTGAATCCCGGCTTTGGTGGCCAGAGTTTTATTCCCTATATTCTGGATAAGCTGAAAGAAGCGCGCAAGATCATCGACGACTCGGGCCGTGACATTCGTCTGGAAATCGATGGCGGAGTAAAAGTAGATAACATCCGCGAAATCGCTGAAGCAGGCGCCGATACTTTTGTTGCCGGATCAGCCATCTTCGGCGCAGCCAATGATAAAGATGCCAATGTCTATGACAGCGTCATCGGCTCTATGCGTGAAGAACTGACTAAAGCGAAATAACTACCATTTCATGATTAACCACGGGGAACTACGTGCGAAAGAATATCTTTTCATTTCTTCATAAACTACCACGGGGAACACGGGGCACACAGGGAAGAACAATTTTAAAATATTTATGGGGTCTTGGTTAGATTATAGAGTAATGAATATATTTTATTCCCCGTGTTCCCTGTGCTCCCCGTGGTTTGGTTATTTATAATGACTGATTTACGTAAACCATCAATGATTCTGATCGATGTTGACGGTACGCTGGTTGACAGTGTGCCCGATCTCGCCTTTTGTGTGGATGCCATGATGGAACAGCTGGAGTTGGTGCCACATGGTGAGGCGAAGGTACGGCATTGGGTCGGTAATGGTGTTGAACGTCTGGTCAAGCGTGCATTGCTTGATAGTCTTGAAGGCGAACCGGACGAGCAGCTTTTTCACAAAGCACTACCGATTTTTCTGGCGTTGTACGACAAGAATACGTGTGAACGAAGTTATTTGTATCCGGGGGTGCGCGATGGCCTGGATTATTTGAAATCATCAGGCTACATGTTGGGTTGTGTGACCAACAAGGCGGCGCAGTTTACCGAGCCTTTGTTGAAAACATTAGGTATCTTTGATGATTTCAAAATTGTCATCAGTGGCGATACTCTACCCGTTCGCAAACCGGATCCCGGGCCTTTGTTACATGCCGCTGAATTTTTCGATGTTTCACCACAGGCATCCCTGATGGTGGGTGATTCAGTCAGTGATGTGAAAGCGGCCCGTGCAGCGGGTTTTCAGATAGTATGTCTGACCTATGGATACAATCATGGTGAAAATATTGCTGATGCAAGCCCGGACGCCTTGATCGATTCGCTGGTTGAGCTACAATTCGTGCTCGAAGGTAACGCTTCACAAACAGCGGCTACCTGACAATATAACGGGCATTCCATAGAGTATGAAGGCAGATATTAACAATAAGGGGACACGATGGTGGATCTGGCTAAGCAAATGCAGATTCAACGAACCCCTTTTGTCTATAAAGCTCTATGGAGATGACGATGTCACCCGAACAATTCAACACACTTGCGAAGCAAGGCTATAATCGCATACCACTGATGCGTGAGGTCCTTGCTGACCTCGACACACCGTTAAGTACCTACCTCAAGCTGGCCGATGGTCCGTATTCCTATTTGTTTGAATCCGTTCAGGGTGGAGAAAAATGGGGGCGGTACTCGATTATTGGCCTTCCCTGTCGCACAGTACTGCGCGTCTGTGGACAGGACATAACAATTGAGAAAGACGGCGAAGTCATTGAGTCGGCCACTGATCCGGATCCATTGAGCTGGATAGAAAATTTCCGTGAGCGTTACAAGATGCCTGAAGTCGAAGAGCTGCCACGATTCACCGGTGGGCTCGTTGGCTATTTCAGTTATGACACCGTGCGCTATATCGAACCACGACTGGCTTCGACATCCAACCCGGATACGTTAGGCACACCCGACGTTGTTCTCATGGTGTCGGATGAAGTGGTGGTGTTTGATAATTTAAGCGGCAAGTTGTATGTCGTCATCCATGTGAATCCGGAAATTAACGATGCTTTCAATAAGGCACAGCAACGATTGGATGAGTTGGTAAGCAAACTGGCCCAGGCAACGCCGGTGCAGACACATAAACAATCGTCGCAGCACGTACAGGAAACCGATTTTGTTTCCGGGTTTGAACGCAAGGACTTCATGCAGGCTGTCGACCGCATCAAGGACTATATCGTTGAAGGCGACGTGATGCAGGTGGTGTTGTCCCAGCGGTTGACCATCCCTTTTGCTTCTGAACCGCTGGATCTTTATCGTGCCTTGCGCAGTCTGAATCCATCGCCTTATATGTATTTTCTTGACCTCAAGGATTTTCATATCGTTGGTTCATCTCCTGAAATACTGACGCGTCTTGAAGACGGTGAAGTGACTGTCAGGCCGATTGCAGGCACGCGCCCACGCGGCACCAATGAAGAAGAGGACATGGCACTTGAACAGGAACTACTCTCTGATCCTAAGGAACGTGCTGAACACCTGATGTTGATAGACCTGGGTCGTAACGATGTTGGTCGGGTGGCAGAGGTTGGCAGCGTACAGCTAACTGAAAAAATGCTGATAGAGCGTTATTCACATGTCATGCATATCGTGTCCAACGTGACCGGGAAAATCAGGGAGGGAATGACAGCCATTGATGCCCTGAGTGCCACTTTTCCGGCGGGAACAGTCAGCGGCGCACCGAAAGTGCGGGCGATGGAAATTATTGATGAACTGGAACCGGTAAAGCGGGGCGTTTATTCCGGGGCAGTGGGCTATATCGGCTGGAACGGCAACATGGATACGGCTATCGCCATCCGCACCGCAGTGATCAAGGATAATGAATTACACATTCAGGTGGGCGCAGGCATCGTGGCGGATTCAGTGCCGGAAAATGAATGGGATGAAACCATGAACAAGGGCCGCGCTATTTTCAGGGCCGTTGCCATGGCCGAGTCGGGGTTGGAGTGAATCATGTTATTAATGATTGATAATTACGATTCGTTCACCTACAACCTGGTGCAATATTTTGGTGAGCTTGGTGCTGACGTGCGTGTTTATCGCAATGATCAGATCACGGTACAGGAGATGGAACAGCTCGGGCCTGACAGGATTGTTATTTCCCCTGGGCCGTGTACACCCAATGAGGCCGGTGTGTCGGTGGAGGCAATCAAACATTTTGCCGGTAAGTTGCCTGTGTTGGGGGTATGTCTCGGCCATCAAAGTATCGGTCAGGCCTTTGGTGGACATATTGTGCACGCCAGCGCCATCATGCACGGCAAGACATCCATGATCCATCATAATGGATCAGGTGTGTTCAATAGCTTGCCATCACCGTTTGAGGCCACGCGCTATCATTCACTGGTCATTGAGAAAAAAACATTACCCGCGTGTCTGGAAGTAACTGCATGGACAGAGAATGAAAACGGTGAACAGGATGAAATCATGGGCGTGAGACACAAGGATTTTGAAGTGGAGGGTGTGCAGTTTCATCCTGAATACATTCTCACCCAACATGGCCATGACATGTTAATGAACTTTCTTAGGAGCAGGAATTAACGCAGAGGACGCAGAGGCCTGGAGTACGCAAAGACAAGAATAAATTTCTCTGATATTCTGGTAAATATTAGCAACACCAAATGTATAAAATATGCGAATAGTAAATGTTTTCTCCGTGCTCTCCACGTCTCTGCGGACTTTGCGTTACAACTGAGATCTTTATATGAACGTGCAAGACGCTATACGTGCTGTTACCGAGCGACGTGATTTATCCACGAAAGAAATGGAATCCGTCATGCGTTTAATTATGACCGGCGGTGCAACACCGGCCCAGATCGGCGGCTTTCTCATTGGTTTGCGCATGAAAGGTGAAACAGTCGATGAAATCACAGCAGCGGCCATGGTCATGCGCGAACTGGTCACACCGGTAAAGGTTGAACGCGACTATGTGGTGGATATTGTCGGTACCGGTGGTGATGCCGCTAATACCTTCAATATATCGACAGCGAGTGTGTTTGTGATTGCGGCGGCAGGTGGCATCGTGGCCAAACACGGGAATCGTTCAGTTTCCAGCACGTCAGGCAGCGCTGACTTACTGGAAGCGGCAGGCGTTAATCTTGACATCACCCCTGAGCAGGTCAGCCAGTGCATTAATGAGCTGGGTGTCGGTTTTATGTTTGCACCCAAACACCATAGCGCTATGAAATATGCCATCGGGCCGCGCAAGGAAATGGGTGTTCGCACTATTTTTAATCTTTTAGGTCCGTTAACCAATCCTGCAAGTGCACCGAACCAGGTCATTGGTGTATTCAGCGATGATTGGGTGTTGCCCGTGGCCGAGGTCATGGGACGTCTGGGTAGTCAACACGTGCTTGTGGTGCATTCAGAAGATGGTATGGATGAAATCAGCATCGGTGCGCCGACCAATGTGGCCGAACTTAACGAAAGCACTGTCACCCAATACACCATCACACCGGAGCAATTCGGCTTTGAACGCGGTGATGTAGCCACACTTGCGGTGGATGGCGCCGAACAATCACTCGCCGTTATTAAAAATGTGCTTGATAACTCGCCCGGCCCGGCACTTGATATTGTTGCGCTCAATGCCGGTGCAGCGATATACGCAGCCGGTCTTGCCGACTCTCTTGATCAAGGCATGGATCAAGCCAAAGCGACTATCGCCAGTGGTGCTGCCCGTGAAAAACTGGATGCTTTAGTGTCTCTTTCAAGCTCATTTAGTTGAGTTTTTTAAATTGCCTCGCCATGAATGACACGCCCGATATTCTGAAAAAAATTCTCAAGCGCAAGGCTGAGGAAATAAACGAACGCTGTGAACGAATTGGCCTTGAAACAATAAGCCAGCAAGTTGAATCAGCGCCACCACCGCGGGATTTTATTGGCGCGTTGGAAGCGAAAACAAAAAAACAACAGCCCGCCGTTATTGCAGAAATCAAGAAAGCATCTCCCAGTAAGGGTATCCTGCGTGAAGATTTCAAGCCAGACCTTATTGCAGCGTCGTATGAACAAGGCGGTGCCGCCTGTTTATCGGTGCTGACTGATGTCGGTTTTTTCCAGGGTAGTGATGATTATCTCAAGCAGGCACGCGCCGCTTGCCAGCTGCCAGTGCTTCGCAAAGACTTTATCATTGACGCCTATCAGGTGTATGAAGCCCGTGTCATGGGCGCGGATTGTATTTTGCTCATCGTGGCGGCACTTGATGATGAAAAACTGGGAGAATTATCAGCACTTGCCCATCATCTTGATATGGCAGTGCTGGTTGAGGTGCATAATGCCGAAGAACTTGAACGCGCACTACATCTGGATGTGCGATTGATTGGTATCAACAATCGTAACTTGCATACATTTGACACGAATCTTCAAACGACACTGGATTTGCTGGAACAGATTCCCGATAACAGGATTGTTATAACAGAAAGCGGTATTCATACACCCGGCGACGTGGCCCTGATGCGCAGCAATGACGTAAACACGTTTTTGGTTGGCGAAGCGTTTATGAAAGCAACTGATCCGGGAGAGAAGTTAAAAGAACTGTTTTTCTAAAAAGCGGGGCTAACGGGTGCCGAACACCACAATTGTTTTTCCCTTGACATAGATCAACCCTTGTTCTTCCAGGTTCTTGAGTACGCGGCCAACCATTTCACGAGAGCAACCGACAATACGTCCGATTTCCTGACGAGTGATCCGGATCTGCATACCGTCAGGATGCGTCATGGCATCAGGTTGCTTGCATAAATCGAGAAGTGTACCGGCAACGCGTCCGGTAACATCCATGAAAGCCAGATGTCCTACTTTTGCACTGGTGTTGCGTAAGCGAAAAGCCATTTGTGAGGCCAGCTCAAACAGGATCTCGGAATTCTCTGTCGACATTTGCCTGAATTTGGCATAGCTGATCTCACCTAATTCACACTCGGTTCGTGCACGCACCCAGGCGCTCCGGGTTTCTTCCGTGCCAAACAAACCCATTTCGCCAAAGAAATCGCCCGGGTTCAGATAAGCCAGTACAATTTCGCGGCCATCATCGTCTTCAATCAGCACCGAGACGGAACCATCAATGATGTAGTAAAGGACATCGGGAACATCACCCGCATAGATGATGACGCTTTTAGCCGGGTATTTTCTGTGGTGGCAATGCTCAAGGAAACGCTTGATGGTGGGGTTATCTCTGGCAGGTATCATATACTATCTCATTGATTTTAGTAATTATTATATCCTTATGGACACTCTTTGCAGAAAATTCAATCCAAATACCGACGTCTTGATCTTATAGTCGATCCTGCGAACTTTTTCTTTGAACCTCGCCCATATTCTGCCAACAGTCTATATAAGTCAATCCACAGTCTGTATAAGTCAAAGGGAATAACCGGTGTATCATACTCCTATCGAATGACTTATGGAGCAGTGGATGGAAGCACAAGTAAAATGGTCGGGAAATGCCATGTTTGAAGGCACAGCAGGTAGTGGTCACACCATTATAATGGATGGTCCACCTGATTTTGGTGGGCAGAACAAGGGTGTGCGACCGATGGAAATGCTGTTATTGGGCATGGGGGGTTGCACTGCATTTGATGTGGTCAGTATTCTGAAAAAGTCACGACAATCAGTGACCGATTGTGTTGTTAAATTAAAAGCAGAGCGTGCGCCATCAGAACCAAAAGTATTTACACGTATCCATACTCATTTCATTATCTCCGGCAAGGATTTAAAAGAAGCGAGTGTTAAACGTGCTGTGGAACTTTCGGCCGAAAAATATTGTTCAGCATCAATCATGCTTGGCAAGACGGCGAAAATCACACACGACTATGAGATCATCCAGGAAGGTAATTGATATAATCTCATATTAATTAATGCAAGCGACTGATGACCGATATTCAAAAAGAATTTGACGCACTCGTGACTGAGTATTACGGTGCGTGGTTCCGTTATCATCCGGAAGCGGCTGTTGATTGTGGTGTCGAAGGTTACAGTGACAAATTAACACCCTTCGATGATGATGACATGGGCGCACTGGCTTCGCTAAACGCAAAGATCCTCGCAAGCCTGGATGAATTTGATTTTGATGCACTGGAACCCGGCCAGCAAACCGACTACAAACTTCTCTATGGCAGTGCACTGATTGAACGCAATGAGTTGATGTCACATGACTGGCGACATCGCGATCCTGTTCGTTATTTACCGGTTAACGCGATTTATCAATTAACGGTCAGGCCCGTTGAAAATTTTACACAATCCCTGTGCGCGCGTGTGGAACAGATACCGTCTTATCTCAGAAGTGCGCGTACCCATGTGGGCATGACACCGGAACGCATACCGAAGCTGTGGCTGGAATCGGCAATCATCGAAGCACGCCAGGGTGTTATCTATTTTCGTGAGCTGATTAATCATCCAAAAGTCAGTCGTGCGGCCACCAGCAAATCAAGACTAGGCAACATGCTGGACAAGGCTGCCGCTGCACTGGATGAATTTGCCCGTTTCCTTGAGGGTGACATTGCACCACAAGCAAAAGGTGATTTTGCCTGTGGCCGCGAACACTTTGAACAGTTGTTGCATTACCGCCATTCACTTGATCTTGATAGCGAGCAGTTGATGGCTTTCGGTGAACGCTTGTTTGCAGAAACCGAGCGTGATTTACAGGATGTGGCCAGAGAGTCAGGTGGCGATGTCGCAAGCCTCACTGCCCGCATCCAGGCAGATCATCCTGGGATGAAAGAACTTCTCGGTGAGTATCGACAACAAATGCAGGCGGCACGCGATTTTGTTATCTAGCATGAACTGGTTACCATCCCTGAAAAGGAAGAACTGAAAGTAGTTGATACGCCGGTGTTTCTGCGCCACGCGATTCCGTTTGCCGCATATCTCGATCCGGCACCCAATGATCCTGAACAAAGTGGTTATTACTATGTGACTCCCGCCGTCGATGATGAGCAACTGGCAGAGCACAACAGGGCAGGGTTAATGCACACATGCGTCCATGAGGCCTGGCCGGGACATCATTTGCAATTTGTCACCGCCAACCGAAAAGATGTATCGCGTTCACTGCCACGTTTGCTCAATGCATCAGCAACCATGTATGAAGGCTGGGCGTTGTATTGTGAACAGATGATGCAGGAAGAAGGGTTTCTAAATAAACCTGAACAGAAATTCATCTTGCTCAGGGATCGTCTCTGGCGGGCCTTGCGCATCATTATTGATGTAAAGATACAGACTCAAGGCATGAGTATTGATGAGGCCGCTGACCTCATGGTCAAGGCGCTCGGTTTCCCCCGGTCACAAGCGATGGCTGATTTAAACTGGTACAGTCGTTCACCGGCAGTGCCCATGGGTTATGCCACCGGTTGGGCCTTGATTAATGCCAGCCGTGACCGGCTCAAACTCACTGAGGAAGAATTCACCCTGCGCTCATTTCATGACCGTTTGCTGGCCGAAGGCTCCATTGCTCTGCCATTGGTCATTCGCAATCAATTTGGTGACGGTATGTGGGATACTGTCCATAAGATGGTATTTAATAATGACTAACGACCGACCAAAACCCACTTCCGGCATGCGCCATGTTGCATTGTTTGCACAGGACTTTGAAGCTTGTGAACGGTTTTATACCGAACTGTTGGGTATGGCAGTCGAGTGGCGACCTGATCCGGACAATGTGTACTTAACCAGTGGAAACGATAATCTGGCCTTGCACCGGGCACCTGCGGATTTTGACCCTGGCAAGTCTCAACTCCTTGATCACATCGGCTTCATCATTGACGAACCGGAACAGGTCGACGCCTGGTTTGAGTTTCTGAAATCTCACAATGTGACCATGAAAGCTGAACCGAGAAGCCACCGCGATGGCGCCCGCAGCTTCTACTGCCAGGATCCGGATGAGAACACCGTCCAGCTCATTTATCACCCTCCAATTGCGTTAAAACCCGGCTAACGAGACTGTGTGAAAACTACTGCGCTTGCATTAACTGTGTTCACCCCGCAAGGGGGTACTCGGAAAAATTGGCTCAAAGTGCTCATTTATTCCATATAAACTCCGCTTTTTCGCAAATTTTTGCCTTGTTCTTGCTTCGCTCGCTACGTTTTTACACAGTCTCCTGACACGCCCATTTCCTATGAAGTAATAATAAATTCGCTGGCGATTTCGGCAGAGGATGATTACGATCCGCCCATGGACGAGCAAACACACTCAAAGCTGAAGCTGCACGGGTTTAACAACCTGACCAAGACGCTCAGCTTCAATATCTATGACATCTGTTATGCACAGTCGTCAGATCAGCTTCACAAATACCTTGAGTACATTGATGAGGAATACAATGCCGATCGTCTGACCCGGATATTGATGGAAGTGTCCAACATCATCGGTGCCCAGATCCTGAACATTGCCCACCAGGACTATGATCCGCAGGGCGCCAGTGTGACCATGCTCATTTCTGAAGGTCATGACACCGAGTTGGCACAGACCAGTACCGAAGCACCGGGGCCCGCTGGAAAAGACGTAGTGCGAGCAACCGATGAAGACTTGCTGGCAGTGTCACAGCCTGTCGATGTCGTTGCGCACATGGACAAGAGCCACATTACTGTACACACCTATCCGGAGTCACACCCACATGGGGGCATCAGTACCTTTCGTGCCGACATTGATGTCGCAACCTGCGGCCAGATTTCCCCATTGAAGGCATTGAATCATCTTATTCACAGCTTTGAGTCGGACATCGTCATCATGGATTACCGTGTGCGCGGTTTCACTCGTGACGTTGATGGCGAGAAGCACTACATCGACCATGAAATAAATTCAATCCAGAATTTTATCGGCGATGACATTCGAAAGCGTTATGAAATGATCGACGTCAATATTTATCAGGAAAACATCTTCCACACTAAGATGATCCTGAATGAGTTTGACATTGACAGTTACCTGTTTGAAATAGACAAGGAAGATTTATCAATTGAAGAACAGGAAGAAATACATGACCGGTTGCAGAAAGAAATGGGAGAGATATTCCAGGGGCGGAACCATTAGGGAATTGGATTAAACGCAGAGGCCGCAGAGATGCAAAGAACGCAGAGAAAAAAATTATTAGACAGGATTAACAAGATTAAAAAATAAATCTGTATCCTTTGTTCCTGCCAGCGTCCCCGACGTCAGCTCGACGCCATGGTTATGCTGCGTCCTTCTTCTTAACAACCAGGTCAACATCACAATTAAGCACATGAAGAAGAGCAACCAACTGACTCATGGACTTACGCGTATTCACAGGGTCCAGAAGACGATATAATTGAGGAACAGACGTCTTCAGGCGTTTCGCTATCTGGCGCATACTGAGTCCACTA
>Ga0114931_10004757_pt1 | contig 16875 bp, 16 predicted proteins | sample 2SBtaG_FD_89579 | JGI IMG/M metagenome (GOLD analysis project Ga0114931, IMG submission 89579) | Deep subsurface microbial communities from Kolumbo volcano to uncover new lineages of life (NeLLi) - 2SBTROV14_V59a metaG | ecosystem: Environmental > Aquatic > Marine > Volcanic | place: Kolumbo...
GCCAGATTACGGATTACTTTTTCCGCTGATCATGAAGAACAACACATCGACATTCTGTTGGCTGCACTGGAAAAAATATTTTATGAAAGCGCTGTATTGTGAATCGTTCGGAACGGGGCCGGTTCTGGTATTGTTGCATGGGTGGGCAATGCACTCTGCAGTATGGGGCGATTTTGCAGAGCATTTGGCAAATTCCTTTCGGGTTATCTGCATCGATTTGCCCGGGCATGGTCATAGCGCGGGTGCAAAAGATTTTTCCCTTGAAACAATCAGCAGAAAGGTCTTTAACAGCGTACCAGAACAGCCCTGTTTTTGGTTAGGCTGGTCACTGGGTGCAACAGTAATGCTGGATATTGCGCAACGTTTTCCGGATAAAGTTAAGGCGCTGATCGTACTGGCGGGAAATCCACATTTTACCCAAGCGCCGGATTGGCCCGGTATGGATAAAGCCATGCTAATTCAATTTAGCGCTAATCTTCAGCTGAATCCTGCAGCCGTGCTGCAAAATTTCCTGGCATTGCAGGTCACTGGCATGCCTCGCGCCCGTCCTGCGTTAAAACAATTGCGGCAATTATACGCCGCTGCTCCTGAAGCCGATGTTGAAACTTTGCGACAGGGTTTGCGATTGCTTAGGGAGGCGGACCTTAGAGGTGTGTTGCGTAATTTACAGGTTCCGCTGCAAATTATTCTCGGGGCTGAAGATACGTTGGTGCCACTTGCCGCAGGTGCGGCAATGCAAAAACTGCAACCGGCCAGTCAATTGCAAAGTATACCTTTGGCTGGACATATGCCTTTTCTGAGCCATGCACAGCAGGTTGTTGACATGATAACGGAATTTACCGGAATTAAGTATTAATGCAGGCATTGAATCAGTTTGATAAACGGCTGCTTAGACTGGCCTTTTCGGCAGCCGCCAACAACTATGACAACATGGCTGCATTACAGCGCCGGGTTGGCAAAACCTTACTTAAGTTAAGTCCGGCAGATGCTTTAGATAGGGTGGTTGTGGATATAGGCTGCGGTACGGGGTTTTTGACAGCAGAGTTGTTAAAAAAGGGCTATTGCAGACAGGTCGTGGGCCTGGATATCGCTTTGAATATGCTGTTGGTAACCCAGCGTAAACGCCATGATGCAAATATCTCGCTGTTATGTGCTGATGCCGAAAATTTGCCCCTTCAATCGAACTGCGTTGATTTGTTTTGTTCAAATCTGGCATTACAGTGGTGTCTGGATTTGCCGCGTATGTTTATCAATAGCCAGAAAATATTACGGAAAAAGGGCCGGCTTGTTTTTTCAATCTTTGGGCCGGAAACTTTAAAAGAACTGAAACATAGCTGGAAGGAAGTTGATGATAAAATTCATGTTAATGAATTTTTTTCGGCTGAGCAATTAACTGCATTTTTGTATAAAGCGGGGTTTGACAACGTCAAACAGCACAACCATGTTTATTTGTCTCAATATATGAACGTTATGGAATTAATGTGGGAACTAAAAGGTATTGGTGCGCACAATGTTAGTCATAACAGAAATAAAGGTCTGACCGGAAAAACACAATTCCACAAAATGCTTAAGGCTTATGAGCGCCATAGGCAAAAAAAAATGCTGCCAGCGACTTTTGAAGTGCTTTATTTCATGGCCCGTGCGGCTAAATAGCCATGCATAAGGGATTTTTTATCACCGGTACGGATACCGGTATCGGAAAAACCCGGGTGACCTTGGCATTGATGCATTATTTTCAACAGCAGGATAAAACCGTGCTCGGTATGAAACCGATAGCTTCCGGCTGCCAGACTCTGGAAGGGCGGCTTAAAAATGAAGATGCGTTGTTGTTGCAGCAGTATGGGTCATTTCCGGTTGCCTATGGGCTGATAAATCCTTATGCCTTTGCGTTACCTGCCGCGCCACATATTGCGGCCGGTTTTACCGGGCAATCGATCGATCTTACAACGATTTACTCAGCTTTCAGAAAGTTGCAGGACCTGGCGCAGTGGGTGATGGTTGAAGGCGTCGGTGGCTGGCAGGTGCCTTTAAACTCAACACAGAGCGTAAAGGACTTAGCGGCAGGTTTGGCTTTACCGGTGATCATTGTGGTCGGTATTAGACTGGGCTGTATTAATCATGCATTGTTGACATTTCGAGCGGTACTCGATGCCAAGGTGCCTTGTGCCGGCTGGATTGCCAGTTGTATTGAGGAAAATATGTTATTTACTGAAGAAAATATCGCCACTATTCAACAGTTGGCCAAGTTGCCTTTACTGGGTGTACTACCTTTTAAGCAGCAAATGGGTGTTGCCAATTTTACAGAACAGTTGGAACTTACAAACTTGAAAATCGTATAAAATTTGATTTAGATCAATAACGCTGTTTTTTTTCGGTTCATAATCCTCCGCTCTGAATTAACGACAATAAACACCGGAGGAAATATGACATTAATTACCTGGACAGCTGATCAGTTTGGCACCAAAGTTGGATTTGCAGATGAGGAACATCAGATTTTGTTTGACAAGTTGAATAAGTTGTATGATCTTGCGACGGGTGGAGCAGAACGCGCTGCAATTGGCAATGCCTTGGATGATTTAATCTCCTATGTGGTCGGGCATTTTGCCCACGAAGAAAAAGAAATGCAGGCGAAGGGATTTGACGGTTACGCAAAACATAAAGAAGAACATGATGCACTGGTGGGTACCTGTGCTGATTTGCAGACCAAATTTCATTCCGGGGAGGCGGATGTGACTGATGAAGTCGGCCAGATGGTTAAAAACTGGCTGGATCATCATATCCCAACCTATGATTTCCTTTATACTGAGGCCTTGAATAGCTGATAAAGCAAATTTACATTAATAAAAAAAGGCCTGTAGCTATACAGGCCTTTTTTTTGGCGATAAGTGCACGATGTGCAATTGCTTTAGCAATAATTAATTGTTGCCGCCCATGGCTGTAAACACTCCATGCGGTGTTAGTAGCGGGCAAAATGGAAAGTAAAATAATTATTTAATGATGCTCCTGGCTCCGGTTTTTGATCAATATGCGCTAGTGAAACAAAAAACTATAAAACCTTACCTGGCATAGTGGCTCAGCATAGGGTAAACTTAACAAGTTTTGTGATAATAAATAAGTAAATCGAATAAAGGCTGACTGGGTTTCCCAGCCTGGTTATACTTCACGCGGACGCACTGTTATAATGCTTTGATTTTGGTCGAGAGCAAGGCGCTGACACAGGCACATGGCAAGTTATGCAACTGTTTCAGCAAAACTATCATCGGCACAAAATCAGCGGTTAGCAAACCGCATCCGTGAGCGCGCAAAGTATAAATAACACAACAATGCATATAAGAGTTTATAACTACGAATAGGAGGGTCCTCCGTGAAGAAAACTAAGCAATTATCCGCCTGCCTGGCTCTGATGGCATTCAGTCTGGGGACTGCGCAAGCGGACTATGCGCTGAATCTGGTTAAAGGTGCAACAAAAATCAGCCATGATGTATACAGTTTACATATGTTGATTTTGTGGATCTGTGTTTTTAGGCATTACCGTATTTGGTACGATGTTCTATTCAATTTACCATCATCGTAAATCCAAGGGGCATAAAGCTGAGCAATTCCATGAAAACACCACCGTAGAAATCATCTGGACGATAATACCCACCGTTATTCTTGTCAGTATGGCGATTCCAGCGACCAAAACATTACTGGAACTCGATGATGTTCAGAATGCGGATATGTCGATTAAAGTGACCGGTTGGCAGTGGAAGTGGGAATATGAATATTTGGATTATGACATCCATTTTTTCAGTAGCCTTGATGAAGCCAGCAACCGGGCAAGGCAAGTGGGTTCTGGAATAGACCCACGAAGTGTTCCCCATTATTTATTGAATGTTGACAAACCTCTGGTAGTGCCGACGAAAAAGAAAATACGTTTTCTTTTTACCTCGGCGGATGTTATTCATGCCTGGTGGGTTCCTGCTCTAGGTTGGAAAAAAGATGCCGTTCCGGGGTTTATCAATGAAGCCTGGACCTCTATAGAGAAGCCGGGAACCTATCGTGGACAATGTGCTGAGCTTTGTGGCAAAGATCATGCGTTTATGCCAATCGTACTCATTGCCATGGATGAACCTGACTTTAATGCCTGGGTTGAAAATCACCATGCCGCAGTATTAGCAGAGGCTAATGCGGCGGATAAAGACTGGTCAAGCGCAGCGTTAATAGCCAAGGGAGAAATTGTTTACACAAATAATTGCGCATCCTGTCACATGGCGGATGGCGCCGGTATGCCGGGGACCTTTCCCGCGCTCACATCCAGTCCGATTGTAAATGGTGATATAGACACCCAGGTAAAACTCATGTTGCAGGGTAAAGGTATGATGCCGGCATTCGGGCAAATGTTAAGTGCTGTAGATTTTGCCGCAGTCGCCACTTATATTCGAAATAACCTGGGTAATAAGGTCGGCGATTCCATTCAACCTTCAGCTATTCAGTCTATGCAGGCTGAGTTGGCTGGAAAATAAAGGGGCGGGACAAGCAAAAGATGTTGACGCTTTTCTTCAAAACTAATCTTTTTTTCAGTGCGAGGTATTTATTATGTCTGCGGTAACTGCTGGACAAGTCGATCATCATGATCACGGCCCTGCAAGGGGCTGGTTAAGGTGGATAATTACCACCAACCATAAAGATATTGGGACACTCTATTTAGTGTTTTCATTAGCCATGTTTTTTGTTGGCGGCGCCATGGCTTTGATTATTCGGGCCGAACTGTTCCAGCCTGGCATGCAATTGGTTGAACCTCAGTTCTTTAATTCAATGGTTACAATGCATGCATTAGTCATGGTATTTGGTGCAGTCATGCCGGCTTTTGTTGGCCTCGCCAACTGGATGATTCCGATGATGATCGGTGCACCGGACATGGCGCTGCCCAGAATGAATAATATGAGTTTCTGGCTGCTGGTTGCGGGTGTCTTACTATTAGCGAGCACACTGTTTATGGAAGGCGGTGCTCCAGCTGCTGGCTGGACTTTGTATCCGCCCTTGGTGTTGCAAACCGGTAAGGCGCTGCCTTTTGCTATATTCTCTGTGCATTTACTGGGTATTTCGTCCATTATGGGGTCAATAAATATTGTTGCGACCATATTCAATATGCGCGCTCCGGGCATGACTTTGATGAAGATGCCTTTGTTCGTTTGGACCTGGTTGATAACCGGTTTTTTATTGATAGCTATCATGCCGGTATTCGCCGGGGCCGTTACTATGTTGTTGACGGATCGCTTCTTTGACACCAGTTTTTTTGATGCCGCTGGCGGCGGGGATCCGGTACTTTACGAGCATATTTTCTGGTTCTTCGGCCATCCCGAAGTCTATGTCATGATTCTGCCGACTTTTGGGGTGGCATCAACCATTATTCCGGTAATCGCCAGGAAACCCTTGTTTGGTTATAGTTCAATGGTCTATGCGACCGCATCAATTGCATTCCTATCCTTTATCGTCTGGGCCCACCATATGTTCACTGTTGGGATGCCGACTGCGGGTGAAATCTATTTTATGTATGCCACAATGTTGATTGCGATTCCTACGGGTGTGAAGGTGTTTAACTGGACTGCAACGATGTGGAAAGGTTCTATGACGTTTGAGACCCCGATGTTGTTTGCAATTGCTTTTGTGGTGTTGTTTACCATCGGTGGTTTTACCGGATTGATGATGTCCCTGGCGCCATTGGATTTTCAATATCATGATACTTATTTTATTGTTGCGCATTTTCATTACACGCTGGTGCCGGCATCAATCTTTATGCTAGAAGCTGCAGCTTATTTCTGGTTGCCGAAATGGACTGGAAATATGTACGATGAAAGACTCGGCAAGCTGCATTTTTGGCTGTCAGCAATTTCGGTTAACATACTGTTTTTTCCACAGCATTTTCTTGGCTTAGCCGGTATGCCACGCAGAATTCCGGATTATGCGGTGCAATTTGCGGACTGGAACATGATATCGAGTATTGGTGGTTTTATATTTGGCTTCAGCCAGCTGATTTTCCTGTACATTGTCATTAAAACTATCCGCGGGGGAACCGGCGAAAAAGTTTCCAATGAGGTTTGGGAAGGTGCAGCGAAGCATAGTCTGGAATGGACCTTACCTTCTCCGCCGCCTTATCATACGTTCACAATGCCTCCAAAAATTATACCGTCTGAACATTTGGAAGGGTAAGCCTTAATTTTGAAAAAATAGGTTGCCTGTAAAGGCAAGCTATCAATTGTGCAATGGATACGAAAAGAAAGAATCTCTGGACTGCATTAGTACTGGTTGCTATCGCCTTTGCTATTTACGTCCTGGCTGTATTACAGGCAATTTCGCAGTGAATAACAGACAACTTAAAGAAAAAAACGCCCGGCTGGCACGCAAACTTGTGTTGATAGCCATCGCCATGTTTGGCTTTGGTTACGCGTTAGTGCCGCTTTATGATGTATTTTGTGATATTACCGGTATTAACGGTAAGACAGGCACACAAGCGGTTGCTGATATCCACTATAAAGTGGATAAATCCAGAGAGCTTACGGTTGAATTTGTTACTGCGTTAAATGAATCGACACCGATGCAGTTTAAAGCAATAGACCATAAGATAAAGATTCATCCAGGTGGCTATTATACGGTTAATTTTTATGCAAAAAATAACACTGACCGGACCTTGTTGGCACAAGCAATTCCCAGTATTTCACCCGGTGCAGCTGCCGAGTACTTTCATAAAACAGAGTGTTTCTGCTTTTCACAACAAACCTTTGCTGGCGGTGAAGCCAAGACTATGCCGGTTAGGTTCGTGGTTGATCCCGCGTTACCGGAACGTTATAAAACAATCACACTCGCATATACTTTTTTTGATATAACTGAGCAATCAGTAAATAATTAGCAACGATAGGGGAAGATTATGTCTTCAAAAGACACATATTATGTTCCACATAAAGCGACTTGGCCGATCCTTGGTACAGGCGGTTTAATGCTTTTACTGGCTGGTTTTGCCAATGTTTTGAATGATTCTTCGATCGGTTCAACCATGATGCTATTAGGTTTAGTGGTATTTATCGTGATGTTGGCCGGCTGGTTTACCTTACAGGCCGCTGAAAGTGAATCCGGCATGTATAACACCCAGGTTGGTATTTCCTATCGTTTGGGCATGATGTGGTTCATCTTCTCTGAAATTATGTTTTTTGCGGTGTTTTTCGGCGCCCTCTGGTATACCAGGAATCTGGTGGTACCCTGGCTTGGCGGGGTTGGGGCGGGACCAGGCGGCATGACGCAGGAATTGCTTTGGCCTGGTTATGATGCAACCTGGCCGACCAATGGACCCGGCAATGTTGGTGGTGAGTATGAACCTATGGGAACTTGGGGACTGCCTTTTTTAAATACCTTGATACTACTGAGCAGTGGCGTGACGGTAACCTGGGCGCACCATGGGTTATTAGCAAATAAACGTGATCAGTTAATTAAAGGCCTGATTGCGACGGTCACACTGGGATTTTCATTCGTTGCTTTTCAGGCATTTGAATATTATGAAGCCTATACTGAGATGGGCCTGACATTAGGTTCCGGAATTTATGGCTCAACCTTTTTTATGCTGACTGGCTTTCATGGCCTGCATGTTACCATCGGTGCGATTATTTTGAGTGTAATTTTATTCAGGAGTTGGAAAGGCCATTTTAAACCTGAAAATCACTTTGCTTTTGAAGCTGCTGCATGGTATTGGCACTTTGTTGATGTGGTGTGGCTGGGACTGTTTATCTTCGTATATATGCTTTGATTTAGCATGATGCGCTGAAAAAGCGTTGCCTGGAAAAGGGCAGCGTTTTTTTTGTCTCATTATTTTATGAATAGTCCAGGGTTAAATAATGTTAACCCGATGGCCTGTATAAAAGACAACCCTAACTTCAGATACCTGAAACCGGCTTAATATAATCAAAAACCTATTTGGATAATAAAATGAGACTGCAGGATGTAGCTTGCAACGTCCAACATAAATATTGTGCCGCCATTGTTGGGTTTCGTACCTCTGCGACAAGCTACACTCAATAATTGGCTAGCAAGTATTTTCCGTGAGATCATATTATCTGAACTTATATTCCGCTTAACCACATGACTAAGCGAAGTATTATCCGATTCTCCGAGATCCTCTAGGAGGCTTACAAAATTATCGAAACATCAAAGGAAAAAATAGCTACTGTACCCGTACTTCAACCGCTTCCAATTAATGAAGAATGTGCTGGTTTTGACTTTTTTAATTGAATATTGGGATGTGTTGTCAGGGTCACCATTAAGTTAAGCCTGAAGGATGAGCACTACCTACACCTGTGCAAAATGCGAACGCTATAGATGCTGAGGACAGAAGCGCATCCTATAAAACAGTGAATTTCACGATCAGTGCCGCGACGCATAGCATTAGGGGGCCAGGTGCAAGCATTTTCTGCTCTTCTATAGGGATCCAAAAGGAATATTCATCAAAGCAAAATTATCAGACGACATGCATCTTTACGTTTATATCATACCGAAATTCATAAAAAGGGCTGATTAAATTACTTTTTTTCGCTCAGAAATGGGTGAAAAATATTAGCCTGTTTTTATTGTTTTATTTTAGCTTTATGCATTTGCTGTTGCATCGTTACACTGATGCCGTGAGGTTTGATAAGACCACTGACAATAGCGATAAATAAGAAAATGAACAGGATCAGTGAAAGGCCGATTCTGAAAGTTAACGCACGGACTGTTTTTTCGGATTTTTCCTCATGTTTAACCAGATGAAACAAAGCAGAGCCCAAACTGGCAAGTATCAGGAGAAAAGCGATAACGATGATGACTTTGACTAGCATAAATTTGTAATGAGCGATTTAAAAGATCTATTTTCTGTGATTGGACATGAATTGCCAAGCGCAATGCAAGAAAAAAATGAACATAAAAGTTTGTAATAGAATTTTCAGATTGAAATTAATACCGGTATTAGCTTATTGCATGGTACTTATATTATTAATTTCGTTGGGCTTTTGGCAGCTTAATCGGGCTGAGCAAAAGAAAATTGAATTAGCTTTGATCGATCAACGATTTAAAGAAAAGACCGTGAAAATTGATGCCTTCTCATTAAATGATATAGCGCGTATGCGCTATAGGGAAATATCAGCGCAAGGCGTATACGACAGTCAACATCAGTTTTTATTGGACAATCAGATTGTTAATGGTAAACCGGGGTATTTTGTCATGACACCGTTGCGTTTGCACGACAGTGACAAAGCGATACTCGTGAATAGAGGCTGGATTGCGTTGAAAAAATATCGAAATGAACTGCCTGAAATACCTTTACACACAATAAAAGTGCAGATTTATGGACGAATAAATAATTTTCCTAAGCCCGGCCTGGTGCTCCCCGGCGCAGAAATACCAACCGATAACTGGCCGGCGATTGTTCAAGTTGTTAATACAGATCTTCTTCAGGCAAAGTTAGGTTATGCATTATACAATTATCAAATTGAGTTGGATCCACAAATGCCGGACGGATTTGTCCGGCAGTGGCGCCGCCCCGTTATTTTGTCACCGGAAAGACATATTGCTTATGCACTGCAATGGTTTGGACTGGCATTGACCTTGACCTTATTATTTTTCTGGAACAGCCTTAAAAAAGCAACGCATGAGTGATCAACTGAAACTTAATCGACGAATTATTTTAATAATATTTGCACTGTCGGTTATTCCATTTTTCTTTGCCTGGATATTAAAATTAAATCCAGGTTGGCTGGGTGCAACCACCAATAAAGGAGACCTGATTAATCCTCCCGTAACAACAGAGCGCCGTGAATTTATACCTTTTGATGAATTTAGCCGCGCTAATCTCGCGCAGCTATCGGGACACTGGATCATAATCAATGTGATCACTGAACAGGACTGTAATCAGCAATGTCAAAAAGCCCTGTTTCAGACCCGGCAGCTCAGACTGATGTTAAACAAGGATCTGGTGCGCACGCGTCGTTTAGTGATTGTGTTAGCCGATGTTGCTCCAGAAAAAGCGGCTTTATGGTGGCAGGATGATCGGCGGTTATTACGCGTAAAAGCAGCTTTATCATTGCGCGGGAAGCTCGAAAAAATAGCTCAGGGAAATGTTCCAGCCGGTATGCTGCTGTTAATGGATCCTTTGGGTAATTTGATGATGAAATACGCACCGGGATTTGATCCTTACCATGTAAAAAAAGATCTACAAAAACTATTAAAAATTTCGCAAATTGGTTAAAAGATGCCGCCAATGTTAAGAATAGTCACACAATTTTGTTTGTTATTGAGTTTAATTTTAATTGTCAGCGGGGCTTATGTTCGTTTATCGGATACAGGAATCGGTTGTTCTGACTGGCCGGAATGTTATAACCTGATAAAAGCTATACCTGATTTGTCAGTTTCCGGGCAGGTGGCACAGACAATTCCAGAGCCAATGAGGGCCATTGTTAAGCTCTGGAAGGAAACCGGGCACCATTATATTGCTGGCGCATTGGTTTTGGGCGTGTTATTACTGCTGGTGTTGGCCGCGCGTCGAAAAAATTGCCGCAAAGAGGCCGTCGGGCTTGCCTTATTACTGTTGAGTTTATTGGCTTTACAGGCCGGCGCAGGGTGGTGGCTTATTGCATCAAATTACCTGCCGCTGGCGGTAGTGAGTCATCAACTGCTAGGGTTGATAATTTTTTGGTTGCTGCTTTGGGGCTTTCTCAGAAGCAAGCCCGGTTTGCAAAGGACCAGCCATAATCAAGGGCCATCAATTCTGGCGCTGTGCGCATTACTGCTGGTTTTTTTGCAAATATTTCTGGGTGCTTGGGTCAGCATCAATTTTGCTGCATCCGCCTGCCTCGATTTTCCACAATGTCAGGGCAGCTGGTGGCCGCACGCTGATTATCGGGAAGCCTTGAATGTTTTGCAGGGATATTTCACCGGCAGCTCGGCTATTTTGTCCTTTCAGGGACAAATAGCCGTACATTGGCTGCATCGCTTAGGTGCATTGTTGACGTTTTTGGTACTGATGGTACTGATCTTAAAACGCTGTCGTCAAAAAAACCGATCCAAGTGCGCACCGGCGGGAAAATTCTGTGTATATTGCTGTGGCTGCAAACAGGCCTCGGTATTGCGATGATACATTTAGGCTTGCCGTTATGGATGACGGTATTACATAGTGCTATCGCCACCCTGCTGCCGCTGCCAATCCTGTATATTTATATCTATAGCCGTTATTGCTTAATCACAACAAGTGAAAATTTACGGCCGTCTGTGCTAGGAAAAGTCACATCGGAAACCCTGCTGGACAACATTGGAACGCCTGCAACCGCGCCCGCCGATGAAATCTATCTGGAACCAGAACCGGAGACTTTATATCAGCGTCTTAGAACACAATTACAACGTACGCGTTCAGGTTTAAGCGGAGTCTTCTCCCAGATAGCTATAGCGCAACAGGGAATTGATGAGGATTTGCTTGAAGAGCTTGAAACCCTGCTGATTATGGCGGATGTTGGTGTCGAAGCCACAGCGGAAATTTTACAGCCTATTAACGCACAAATACGGGGTAGTCACTCAACCGCTGATAATAACATTGCAGCGTTGCTTAAACAGGAATTGTTGCGTCTGTTAAAACCCTGCGATGTGCAGTTGCAGATACCTAAACAGGACACGCCTTTTGTAATATTGGTAGTGGGCGTGAATGGTGCGGGTAAAACCACCACCATTGGAAAATTGGCCAAGCGTATGCAGGCCCAGGGTCATAGCGTAATGCTCGCAGCCGGTGATACTTTTCGTGCAGCGGCAGTAGAGCAATTGCAGATTTGGGGTGAAAGAAATAATATCCACGTCGTTGCACAGCATACTGGCGCCGATTCGGCTTCTGTTATTTATGATGGCCTTCAATCAGCCCAGGCGAAAGGCGTTGATGTATTGATAGCGGATACTGCAGGCAGATTGCATACCAAATCCAATTTAATGGAAGAATTAAAAAAAATAAAGCGGATCATGGGTAAAATTGATCCACAGGCGCCCCAAGAAGTGTTGCTTGTACTGGATGCAGGAACCGGGCAGAACGCCTTATCACAGGCCAGGCAGTTTAATGATACCGTGGCGCTCACAGGCATTGCCTTGACCAAGTTAGACGGAACGGCTAAAGGCGGCGTGATCTTTGCGCTGGCAAAACAGTTTGGCCTGCCCATCCGTTATATAGGCGTAGGCGAAGGGATTGATGATCTTCAGGATTTTCATGCCGAACAATTTGTTGAGGCTTTATTTGCCAATGAGGATTAGCAGCATCTCAGGTTGGTAATTAATTAACAGCCTCACCTGTTAGAATGCGGATAGCCTATTAAATGATAATTTTTTCTAGATTGTTATACTGAAGCAGGTTGTTAATAACATGGCGGATTCAACTTCAGGATACTTCAGATGATAAGATTTACTGGCGTAACAAAAAGATATCCTGATGCGGGTGATGCTTTACGAGATGTCAGCTTTTATTTAAAACGTGGAGAAATGGCCTTTCTTACCGGACATTCCGGGGCGGGAAAGAGTACGTTATTAAAATTGATCGCAGTGATGGAACGTTGCAGCAGCGGCACCGTATTATTGGACGGTCAAAATCTCAATCACGTCTCCGATAAGAAAATCCCTTATATACGCCGGAAATTAGGGCTTATTTTTCAAGATTATAAACTGTTGCATGACCGAACCGTATTTGATAACGTCGCTTTACCATTGGTTGTTGCCGGATTTTCTCCCGCGGACATACCCCGCCGTGTACGTGCCGCGTTGGATAAAGTCGGCTTATTGGGGCGGGAACGAAAATATCCGTTAACCTTATCGGGCGGTGAACAGCAGCGAGTGGGTATTGCCAGGGCAGTCGTGCATAAGCCACCGGTCATTCTGGCTGATGAGCCAACGGGAAATCTAGACCCGCAGCTCTCTGATGAAATAATGGACTTATTTGAACAGTTCAAACAGGTTGGTACAACGGTACTGATTGCCAGTCACGATATCGCTTTAATTAAACAAATGAGACACCGTGTTCTGCAGTTGGATCATGGCAAGTTGACCGAAGATAAGCCGTGAAAAAAAATAAGCATAAACCAGTAACCCGGCATAATCGTGGCGTAAGCGTGAGCATACAGGATAAATTCTACGCGTTTCTCCATATTCATGCGCATGCACTATTTTCCAGTCTAGGTCGTCTGGTTCGCACACCCTTTACATCGGCAATGACCCTTTTAGTTTTAGCACTCGCCATAGCTTTGGCTGGCAGTTTTTATATTCTAGTGGTAAATGTCCAGCAGATTACCGGTGATTTACAATCCAGCAATCGAATTTCGCTGTTTTTAAAGCTTGAAGTGACGCCAAAGCAGGCGCAAAAGCTCGCACAAAACTTAAAGAAAAATACTGTCTTTCAGGAAATAAAATTGATTTCTAAAGACCAGGCCATGGAAGAATTTAAGGCGTATAGCGGCTTTGGTGAGGCGTTGAACGCGTTGCAAGACAATCCATTACCGATCGTTATACAGATTTTGCCAAAACCGGCACGGCTGGATCAGGTCGGCTTAACTCAGTTGATAGATCAATTGGAGAATCTGCCAGAAGCTGATTTTGCGCAATTGGACATGCAATGGGTAAAGCGCTTGCAAGCATTGATGGCAATAGCCAGAACAGGTGTCATCCTGGTAAGCCTATTACTGGCCTTTGCCGTCTTGTTTATTATAGGTAACACTATCCGCCTGGAATTACAGAACCGCAGTGATGAAGTGCAGATTTCAAAATTAGTGGGCGCAACGGACGTTTTTATACGCAGGCCGTTTTTGTACAGTGGATTCTGGGTTGGTTTTTTTGCTGCTTTAATTGCCTGGATTATCATAACCCTGATATTGTTAGTGATTAATCAACCCGTAGCAAAACTTTTTGCACTCTATGATGTAACTTATCAAATAATATATCTGCGTTTCAGTGAAATTATAATGATGTGCTTTCTATCTTCAGCATTGGGAATCTTAGGCGCATGGAGTGTACTACGCTATCAGCTACAGCAGATAAGGCCAGAATAAATAGATTTGCAGGGGGTTGCAGAACATTTACATTCCTGGAAAATGTAGTTTAGCGTGGCAAAGTTGTGTACCCAAACGCTGGTGACAGCATCTGTGATGCAATTGATTCTTCCCGGAGTAGGGACAGAGCGGGCCAGCTCAGTATAGGCCAATCGTATTGACAATAGTTTATTTTGAGAAAATGTGCTTAAATCCGATTTTTAAATTGTGCAAAATGCTGTAAAGTGGATATATTTAGCTTTAATAGGTTTTTTCTTTGATTAGCGAACAGCGTTCGTAAATCAAACGTCCGAATCACTTTGATTTGAATCTTTGGAAGTTATGCTTAAAGCGGCTGCACATATTCTGATAATAGGTTCCCGGCATGGTTCAGTTGCTGCAGCTGAACAGCAACTTCTATTGCATGGTTATCAAGTCTCCCAGACAGCGGATGTTGAGCAGGCGCTTCCTTTATTACAGATTAATCCGCCGGACCTAATTCTATTAGACTATTATTCATCACCCTGTCAGGGACTGGCCGAACTTTTACGCTTACAGGAATTAGACAAGCATTCCGCCATACCGGTTATTCTTATGGTGAATATACAAGATAAAGCCAGTCTTACAATAGGCTTGATAAATGGCGGTGCAGAAATTATCAGCATCCCCCTGCACTGCGGCGAATTGCTGGTTCGCATTAAAAATCAAATGCAACAGCTAAAGATGTTGCGTCAACTTGAAGATTACGAGAGCCAGCAATCGGCCATACTCTACCATGCGCATGTTGCGGTCGTGTATACAGATATTAATTTTTTCCTGACCAAGGTTAATGCACAGTTTTATCAAATTTTCGGTAACTATTGCCTGCATTCGGCAACTATTTTCGATCTTTATAAAACAACTAAGGTTAAGCAACAGGACTTTCAACAACAAATTATTAAGCAAATCCGTCACGGTGGAATCTTTGAAACCGAACAGCAGCTTTATAACGCGGATGGCAGGCAGATCTGGTGTCATATCCGTGGGAAACAACTGCGACCGCAGCATCCTGATGTCGGCATGGTTTGGTCTATCGACGATATTAGTGAGAAAAAACAATTACTTGATGAATTGCGTCTGGCAGCGACGGTCTATCAGGTAACCGGTGATGCGATCATGATTATGAATGAGCAGCACCATGTCATCAGTGTAAATCCGGCATTTTTCAATATTACCCATTATGTTCTGGATGATATTAAGGATTGTCCGGTAAACCGACTTTTTGCTGACAGCGTGCCACTTCGCACCTATAAAAATATTCTCGGCACGTTACAGACCACTGGGCAATGGAAAGGTGAATGTCTGATAAAAAGGAAAAATGCTGAAGCTTTTACCGCATGGTTGTTAATTGATACGGTCTACCGGCCCGATAACAGCATCAGTCACTATATTGCGGTATTTTCTGATTTTAGTGAACGCAAACAATTAGAAGAGGAGTTGCGCTATCAGGCAGAAAACGATCCTTTGACCAAATTGCCAAACCGGACTTTATTTTTCCATCGCCTGCATATGGCCCTGGCGGGCGCCAAACGTTATCAATATAGCATAGCCCTGTTATATATCGATCTGGATGGCTTTAAACAGATCAATGATTTTCTGGGTCATGGCCGGGGGGATGCCGTGTTAATTGAAGTTGCAAAACGCTTGCAGCAAGAGGTGCGGGAAATGGACACTGTTGCCCGAATCGGTGGCGATGAATTCATCGTAATTTTAAACAGGACCTCCAATTTTATGATTGAAGCCACCGTGCAACGGATACTTGATGCCCTTGATTTGCCGGTTGCAGAAAATCAACAGCGGTTTAATGTTACTGCAAGCATTGGTATCTCGATTTATCCTGAACATTGCCAGAATGCCAATAAATTGCTGCAATATGCTGATCAGGCCATGTACCGGGCAAAACATAGTGGTAAGCGTACCTTTTGCTGGCATGTTAATGAAATTAAAGGCATAACGCAATGAGTATAATGATGCTGAACAACATGAATGTTAAGCCTCTTAAACGAATCCGGGTATTATATGTAGAGGATGACTTAGAAACCCGGGAAGAGCTGGAAATTTTGCTCTCAGATCTGGTCGGGGAACTGCATGTGGCAACTAATGGCCGCAAAGGCATTACGCTGTATCGTGAATACAGGCCGGATATCGTTATAACCGATATTCAAATGCCAGAAATGAATGGTTTATCCATGGCGGCCGATATTCGGCATATTTGCCCGGATCAAGCAATAATCATTCTCAGTGCTTATAACGATACCGAATATCTGTTTCGCGCTTTGGAATTGGGAATTCAGCATTACATAACCAAACCGATAAGTACCGAACGGCTCATTAAACAACTGTTAATTATCGCCGGGCAATTAAATATGGCAAAAGAATTGCGCCGGCAGCGTGAATTATTGGAGCAATATAAATTGCTCATGGATGAAAAAGCCATCGTTTGCCGTTTTAATCGCCAAGGTGAAATTATTTATGTTAACCGACGATTTTGCCAGTTGTCCGGGTTTAGCTCGGAAGATGTGATAGGGAAGGATTTTCGCTGGCTTTGTGAAACCGGCAAGCAGCAGGATTTAATGACCCAAATTGAGCAGCAATTGCATGATTATGGCGTGTGGAGTGGTATTTTGATCAATCGCACAAAAGCGGGTGGCCGCTATATTGTCGATACGACGATGATGGCGGTTTTTAACGGCTCATCGCAAGTTGACGAAAATATTGCCTTAATGCTGGATATCACGGCAATTTATGAGCGTCATCAACGTTTGGCTTTAAACCTTGAGCAGGATCTGAAGCA
>Ga0114931_10004758_pt1 | contig 16875 bp, 10 predicted proteins | sample 2SBtaG_FD_89579 | JGI IMG/M metagenome (GOLD analysis project Ga0114931, IMG submission 89579) | Deep subsurface microbial communities from Kolumbo volcano to uncover new lineages of life (NeLLi) - 2SBTROV14_V59a metaG | ecosystem: Environmental > Aquatic > Marine > Volcanic | place: Kolumbo...
CCCCCGGGGCTCACCCCGTTCGCGAAATTCAACGCCAGGGGCTGCGCTCCACGCTCGACGAGTCTGCGCGAGGCGCCGAGCGTGGTTTCATTGGTGATCTGCGTGCGAGTCTCGGCATGGGCAACGGGATTGTCCCCCGGGAGCGGGTCACCGGGGCGAACGCTGCGCTTGGCGGTGCACGCTGCATGCACGCGATCGCGCCAGTCGACCGTCTCGCCGACCCCGTTGACGTAATGACCCGCGCTGGCCGCCACGACCGCGGACCTGCCGAGCGCAGCGGCAACATCTCGCGGGATGCTCAGCTCCTGGCGCCGGGCCGCGGCCAGCTCCGGCGAATCCAGGCAGGGAAGCAGATGGAGTCGATTGCGGGGACCAGTCATCCAGCCTCCTGGTCGAACTCGCCGGCGAGAACAAGGCCCGCTCGGGAAACACCAACCGGTTCCACGAGCATCGCGATCGGCACCGCGCATTGTTCCTCGATCAACCCGTCGATTTTGTAGAAACGCTCGGTGCGACCCACCTACGCCTCCAGAAAGCGGCGGTTCTCCGGGTTGTCTGCACGCACCACGAGATCGAGGCGAACGGTCGCTCGGGTCATGCCGCAATAGAGCAGCGCCTGTTCCCGCTCGGGCCGCTCGGCGCGCGGATCGACGTCGACCAGAATGACTGCGGGCGCCTCCTGTCCCTTGAAGCGATGGATGGTCTCGAAGGTGAGCTGCCCGTCGGTCCACTCCTGATGGCCCGAGGCGTCGACGGACCAGTTCGCGATTGCCTCGCTTAGAAGTACGGGTTATTGCACTGAAGAAAGGCAGGCCTCGGCGAAAGGCTTGAGGGCTCTCTCCACACTCCTCATCGTGATCTGCCGCCGACGGAATTTCGCACACCCCGCGGTAGTCGTGCAACATCCGGCCCAAGCGCTTTTAATCGTCGAATACGATCTGATCCGTTGCCAACCGATTGCGAACTGAGTGGCGTAGGATGTAGTGTCGCTAGCGGGGGAAACGACTTTGCTTGCCAAGCCGGAGCTCCCAACTATCGGTGAGCGTTCTCGCCTCGCCTGGAGTGGCGACCTACTAGCCAAGGGATCCCCGGAGATTCCCAGGGTGCGGTGCTCGTTCTCTGACCTGCTCGCCGCGGGGGGGGGTGACATGCATTACGAAATCGGAAGGATCCGGATTGGAAAACACCACGCAGCGAATTGTGAAAAATCCTGTGTCTACGCCCAATCCGGACGGCGCAATCCCACGGCCGGCAACATAACATAGGCTTGTCACGCTCATGGATCCATTCCGGCTCCGCGAATATCCCGTCGACAGCTACCAGGACTTCGCCAGTGAGTGCTGCAAGATTAAGACGCCGGATTTGCTCGCCCACGTCGATCACGCCTACCGCGCCCAGCGGTATACGCCACCTCCGTACGTACAGATAAACCCGATTTTTCGTCCGGGGCACACGGTAGAGGAGTTGGTTCGCTCGGAGGAACTGCACCCGGCCTGCGCGGATATCTTTCGGGTCGGCAAACACAACGGTGCGCGAGGTGTCAGCCCGCGATTGCACAAGCACCTGGAAGAAGCTTTGGCGAGGGATATCGCCCGCACGACCGACGAGCGCACCGTAATTGCGGCCGTCATTCCGTGGACGGCGGTCGGGCACGCGCTTCCGCTCGCTATCACTAGAGAGTCGCCTGAGCGGAAAGCTACGCTACTCGCCAACCTCAACTCGCTCGTGCTTGACTATATCGCGAGGCAGAAGATTGGCGGCACCCACCTCACCTACGGATTTCTCAAACAATTCCCTATTCTCCCGCGCGACGCCTACACCGAAGCCGATCTCGACTTCATTGTCCCGCGGGTGCTCGAACTCAGCTACACCGCCGAGGACCTGCGCCCATTCGCCGAGGATCTCGGCCACCACGGCCCGCCCTTCCCCTTCGATCCGGAGCGCCGCCTGCGCCTGCGCTGCGAACTCGATGCCCGGTACGCGCGCCTGTACGGCCTCGCCCGCGACGAGTTGCGCTACATCCTCGACCCTTCCGAGGTCCTCGGCCCGGACTACCCCTCCGAGACCTTCCGAGTGCTCAAGAAACGCGAAGTACGCGATTACGGCGAATACCGCACCGGCAGCTTGGTGCTGGAGGCCTGGGCTCGGCAGGTGCACCGGGCGCGGCAAGGGGCCGACGCGCCCCCGAGATCAATTTCACCGATTCGCAACTGCTGAGGACATCCGCATGGACGGCGAAATCGCACCACTTCTCAGATTGGTAACGCTCCACACCGGTAAATTCTTGAGCGAATGCCTGCCCGATATCGGCGGCGAGAACTGGTGGCGCAACTATGTGCTCAATGAGCTATCGGAAGGCATGGCGCGGCGGGTAGAGGCCGAGGAGATCATGAGTCTCGACGGACTGGATCTGGCTGCGCTGGTGCGGGTCTTCGACCGCAGTTGGTTCGAAATCGCGCGCGAGCGAAAGCTGCGGCGTGAAGATCGCCTGCTGGTGAAAGAACTTGCCAATATCCGCAACCGCCTCGCACACCAGGGCGCGTGCCCACAGCGAATCGCCGACCAAGCGCGCGATGTCGACACCATCACCCGCTACCTGGATCTGATCGCGGCGCCGACCGAGAGCCTGACCCTTGCCGAACAAACGCACCGCCGGCTGTTGTCGAAAATGCTCGGGCAGATGGAACCAGCGGAATCCGCGGCCGACGACGGAGACCAAACAGCGCAAGCCGATACCCGGCCGGAAACAATTTCCGGCCCGGCGGATGAGAACCGCGAGGACCTCGTGCCGCGCTTGCCATTGCCCGAAGGTGGCCACGAACAACCGCCGGCGAACGGCGATGCCCCCGCGTCCATTGGCGGGGCGGCCGTTACCATCCTTGACTTGGCGACCGCCGATTCCGCATGGCGCCGGCAGGTCGAAGAGTGCCTCGCCGCGACGACCTACATCGGCATCGACTTCGGCACGTCTACGACGGTGGTGAGCTACGTACGGCGCGACGCCGAGACCTCAACGCTGATCGCCGAACCGATGGCGATCGCGCAATTCGATGAACTGGGCCGACGCACCGACAGTCACCTCGTGCCGACCTGCGTCGCGTGGACGAACGGCAAGCTGCTGGTCGGGACCGGCGCCGCACAAACCCGAGTCGAGAATACCGAGGGACGCGACGTATGGACCGGCTTCAAAATGAAACTCGGAGTCGACCTCGGTCCGGAATACCCACACACGCTGCTCCCGGAAGGCGGGCCGGGCCCGGTGATCGAGCGCCCACAAGACGCGGCGCGCGAGTTCTTCCGTTTCTTGCGCGACGGGATCGCGGCGTACCTCACGGTCAAAGGTCTCCCGCCCGATATCCGCTACGCGGTCAGCGTACCGGCCTCCTTCGAGGCGAACCAGCGTCAAGATCTCGCCAACGCCCTGGAGAGCGCCGGGATCGACGTGGCGCAGACCGCGTTTATCGACGAACCGAACGCCGCGTTCGTGAGTTATGTGCACGAGAGCGTCCGCTCGGGCGGCGGTGCGCTCGCGGCCCTAAGCGGCGCCGCGCGCAAGGTGCTGGTGTTCGACTTCGGCGCGGGCACCTGCGATATCTCTTTACTAAAGGTGTCACTCGAGGCCGGTCGACTGCGTTCGCGCAACCTCGCGGTGTCGAGATTTCTCGCGCTCGGTGGCGGCGATATCGATCGGGAGATCGCGCGACAGGTGTTGATCAATCAGCTCGAACGCAGCGGTGGCGAGGTCGAATTCACGACGCATGATCTCGATACGGTCGTAATCCCAAGGCTTGCGCCCTCAGCCGAGGCACTCAAGGTCCAGTGCTGCAAACTCGCCGAGAGTCGGGGCTTGGCCACGATCGATGAACTGAGCGAAGACGACCGCGCGATCCAGGGTCGCGCGATCCGACCGTTCACGCTTCGCAAGGCCGCGTTCACGCTCACCGAACCGATCATGACGCCGTCGGATTTTGCCGAGGTGATGGAACCGTTTCTGGAAGAACCCGAGGAATCTGAAGGCAACCAACGCACCAAACTCTCGATATTCAACCCGATCTTCAATGCGATCGAGAAGGCGCGGATTACCGAAAGCGAACTCGACATGGTGCTGTTCATCGGTGGAAGCTGCGAGAACCCGGTGGTGCGCGAAGCAGTTCGGAAACGATTCGGAAGGTTTGTCGAATGCGTCGTCCCACGCGATCTGCGCAGCCATGTCTCACAGGGCGCGGCGCTTCACTCTTTGATGGTGAACGGATTCGACCAGGACATCGTGCAACCGATCACCAGTGAGCCGATCTTCGTTGTAACCCGAGGCGGTGGGCTCCGCGAACTCATTCCGGCTTCGACTCCGGTACCGACCTCCGACTTTCTGCTCAGCGAGCTCTCTATTCAGCGCGACGGTCAGGAGCGCATCGAGTTGCCGATCTGCGTCAGCAGTCCCGACAAGCTGCTCGGGGTAGTCGCCGTGAATCCCGGTCCCGGGCAGCGTTTCGAGGCGGGTATGGCCGTCCGTATCGGGTGCGGCATCAACCGGGAAAAGATGCTTCGGATCCATGGGACCGTCGGCCGCCAGAAGTTCACCGCGCGGTTGCTCAACCCTCGGGCCAATCAGGCGCTCAATCGCACCGAGATCGAGCTCCTACAAGCGCGCCAGGCGTTGAATGAATCGATCCTGGCGGGTGGCGGCCGCCCCTCGGTCGCAGCGGTGCTCATGTGCGCTTACGCGGCGGCCAAAGGTCATAGTCACCGCCTGGCGGCCGAGATGTTCGAAGCTGCGGAACGTCTCGATCCGGTGCGCGACTTCGCGACCAACATCTGCTACCACTACGATTTGGCGGGTGAGGAGCGACGCTCCGCCCGCTGGGCGGAACGCTCCTATGAGCGGAAAAAGACCGCCGTCGCGGCATTCAATCTGGCCTTGACCCGCAAACAACAAGGCAACGAGCGGCGCTTTGTAGAGCTGATGGAGGAGGCCCTAAGCCTCGATCCCGAGGAAGAAGCCGCACTGGAGTGCTACGGGCACCACCTCGTCAGACACGGCGACCCTCGGGGAATGGCGTTAGTGACGCGCGGGTTCGAGTTGCTCTGGCAACGCTTCGACGCCGGGGTGCTGCCGAGAGAGGATTATCCGCGACTGACACGCGCGGCTGATACGCTCGGGAGAACCGATGTATTGGATGCCGTGGCCGAGCGCAGGAAGGCCGAGGCAGACGAAACGGTGCCCTTCGACGACGATGTCCTGGTCGATAGCGACCCAACAAGATTCCAGCGCAGGGAGGCCTAACATGCAATGGATGGTCCCGTTCCGGCGGCTGGGGGAAGAACAGTTAACGGTGCTCAATGCCTGCGCCAAGAAGCAGACTTCGAAACTCTGGATCCAGGGATTCGCCGGCTCGGGGAAAACCGTAATCCTCGTGCACGCACTCCGCCAGGCCCTTGCCGACGATCCCGGATGCAAGGTTTGCGTCGTCGTTTACACCCACGCGCTCAAGGAGTTGGTCGCCGACGGCTTGCGTGGCGACCACGAGGACATTCCGGTCATGACCTACTTCCAGTTCCTTAGCGAACGCCAACACTACGACCTCGTTGTACTCGACGAAGTCCAGGATCTACCGCAAAATGACCTTTCGGCGGTCTCCAGATTCGCGAAACGCTTGATCGTCGCCGGCGACACGGATCAATCGATATACGAGGATCGCGTCAGCGGTGACGACATCGACGCGCTGCTCGCACCCGAAAAGCACCGCCTCACGGTGCTCTACCGGCTGACCGACAAGATACGCAAGATCGTCCGTGCGGTTCTACCCCGCTCCACCATCGAAAGCGCACGCATCAGCCGCATGGCGGACGTGGACGTGACCCTGGCCAACGCCGAGAGTGAACGGCAGGAGATCGCCTGGGTCTGGTACCAGGCACAGCGCTACGCCGACACCGGCAATCCGGCCGCAATCCTGATTCCCAGCCATAGAAAGATCCGCCGCTTCGTGAATGCCATCTGCGACGGTGAGGACAGAACACAACCTTCATGGGAACGGCTTCCGCGCGGCAACAAACCGGACTACGGTTTGGTGAACACACACTTGGACGATATCGATTTACCGCTGCGCTATCTCGGCAACAATTTCGGTTCCCTTGCCGAAAGCGATGAGCGTCCCCTTACTTACGTCATGACCTATCACAGTGCCAAAGGGCTCGATTTCGAGACCGTGTTCCTGCCGGGCCTCAAACAGCGCGCTTTTTTCGCCCGCGATGAGGCGCTTGCGAGCCGGCTGTTCTTCGTTGCCGCGACCCGTAGTCGAAGGAATCTTTTCTTCAGCTACTCGGGTGTCATGCCGCACGAATACGTGCAACGCATGCCGCAACAATTGCTGAACAAGGTCGATTGCGAGATTGACACGGAGGAACCTGAAGATGACTTCCACTTCTGAGAGAGCGGTAAAGCCAATGCCACCGTGCGAACTGATCGCCGTTACCTTCGGCGAGTTCCAGACTTGGATCAGTGACGGCGAACTGCGCCTGCACCATGATCGCATACAGTGGTTCGAAGCCGGCGCCGATGGCGACCCGTTACTCCGGGGGCCGCAAGCGCGGCTGCTGCTCGAAAGAAGCCCACACGTTGGTCTCGAGGACGAACAGGTGTTGGTCGTAGTGTAACTTCGCCAGCCCGAGGTACGCGAGCAGCGCGTTGGTGAGGATTTGCTTGACTACGCGACGAGCTACGAACCCGTTACCCGTGTGCGACGCGTCTACCCCTTGACCGCGCGTGCGTCACGTCTACTCGCACCGCGATTCGCGGACCTGAGCATCGAACTCTCGCACCCCAAATTCGAGAAAGAATGGCGGAAGCTGTGGCTCGAAATGGCTGCGCGTCAGGCTTTGAAAGGGGGCACGGCGCTGTTGAAAATGATGTTCCAGGGCGACTATCTTGCGCCGGACGAGGCGCGGTTGGCGACTATGCGGCAAGCGATTCGGCACAGGGGCCGCGACAAGGAGGACCCGACCGAATTCGCTCAGACGGCCACACCCGGCTCCATCGCGAGGGTATTTGAGTACGACTCACACAAAGCGATGCGAGTCCGCAGCAACGGTGACATCGACTATCTGAAGGAGTTCGGCAGGTTTGTTCGTGAAGGTCTCGGAGATGAAGCCGACCAGTGCACCGCATTTACAGCGCTGCTGAACGCGGTGAAATCGGTTGGTCATGAAGGGGTTCGAGAGTTGCCCGAGATCCTTGCCCGTGCGGACATCAGGCGCGCACTCGATGCCTTGAGCCACCTACCGTTTACGACGAATCTTGCGGTGCTTGCCATATTCGTATTCTTGAAGTGGCGGTTCGCTTCTACGCAATCACAGTGTCCTGATCTCAAGGATTTGCGTCGGGAGGCCGCACGCCTGGCGAAAGCGGTTGGGTCACGAATTGTCGCCGAAGCGATCTGGCTGTTCGGCTGCTTCGTGGGCCACGACGGCCTCGTGCCGGAAATCTTCGCAATGGATGCAGAACGCTACACCTTCTGCCCTGCAGCCGCTTCGGCACGGCGAATCGAGTTTGCGCCGGATCCGTTTGCTAGCGCGGCTCGCGTCGAGATCGATCCTGCGACCGATGCGGCCGCAGCGCATCCACCTGCGGGTGTCCCTGAAGTTGGACGGGAGCAGCGCCCATCGCCGGAGCCGCGGAGTGAGAACCAAACCTCGCCACCGGTTCCCGACCGGAGTAACGGGGAGCGATTGGATGACTTGGAAACACCGCAAAAGCAGGCCGATTTCTTTCCAGATCAAGTCGCGAGTACCGGGCTGGAATCCCGTACGCACCCGGTTGCAATTCGCTCGAACGAAGAAACGCCAGAGGCTCACGAGCCGCCGATGGAATCACCTGTCGATCGGAAGGGCGAAATGGCGGATACGACGCCACCCAGTCATGACGATGCCGAAATAGCCGCGGTAGATACGCAGAGTGAGCTGCCGAACAGCCCGCCGCAGGATGAACCGGTCCCGGGTGAGAAGTTGGCGAGCACGGAGGCTTCCGATCAAATCCCGGAGTCCGAAGTACCGAAAAAACCCAAGCGACGCAGGGCACGGAAAACATCGAAAACTCCGGGAAGACCCGCACCATCGGCCGATCGGGACACGTAACCACATGTATTGGCGGCAAGAGTTTGGGTACTGGCACGACCCCCGACAAATACGGTCTGTGTGCGCCTTCGCCAAACGAGGCCCGCGATCCTCGGTTTCGGTCGCAACACAGTGGTCCCATGAGCGGATCGGCGAAAAAATTCTGATCCTCGCCGAGAAGGCGGCGGTCGACTGCGGTTTCGACCTGGAACCGCGCCGGTACGGCCGCGTGATCTGCTTCACCTCCACCCGGCATCCGGCCGCGGTCTATCTGCGCCTCGCAGATGACGCGACGAACGACGCCCAGGAGGCTGTGCGTTTCGTGGTCGCGACGACCACGCAATTCTTTGACACGGGCTTCATCAACCATCGGTTGCATTTCGGGCCACCAGTATCAACACCCTCTACGATTTCTTCACCCTGCTCGCGAAGGTCGCGCTGGCCCGGCAATCTCAATCGTCGCCCTTGGGTTCGGGGTTCAGCGACGGGGCGCCGACGCCATCGGCGAATGTGCTAGTCGGCGGGATGCGCGACGCGGTGCTCGCCTTATCCGATTCGACCGAGGTCACGCGCGAGGTCGTAAAGCGCATCGGCCAGGAGAAGTTTTGCGCGGCCTTAGTCGCCTCCTGGGGTGGGCGGTGTGTGGTAACCGGATGGCGCCCTCGTTCCCCTGCTGCGCGTCTCGCACATCAAACCCTGGGCGCACTGCGCTACCGATCTGGAGCGCCTCGATCCCTACAATGGCCTGCTACTGTCACCGAACGTCGATGCCGCCTTCGACGGCGGCTATGTGACATTCGATGACGAGGGCATGATGGCACATTCGGCTTCACTCGATTCAGATGCTAGGGCGTTGCTGGGACTCGGCCGAAAAAAGCCGATTGCGGTGCATCGATGACCGCCATCAGGCCTATTTGGCGGCACACCGCACGATGGTGTATCGAGGAAATTGACCTTTCGCCCCGAAGTGGAGACGGACCGCTTGCGGAAAGCGGCATTGCAGTCGAAACGTGGGATCGAGCTGCCTGCTAACGGAGATAGCCAATGGACGGCGAGTTAATAGTTTGGATGGATCTGGTGGCTCGATTTATTACCTCGTTCAACGGGGTCCTGTTTCTGTGCGGCGCAATAGTGGCGTGGGCAATCGTGGCCTCGGTGTTTTACACCGCGCGAATGCAGACGGCCTGCGGTGAAATAGCGACGCTCGGAAGAGCGCTCGATGCCGTACAAGGAGAAGAAGGATTTGCTAGTGAGCTGGAAGCGATCGATCAGCGCGTCCGTGCCTCCACGCTGCTGCGCCACGCGTGGTTAGAGTTCCGCGAGACGCTCATCTATCCTGAACCGGACGAAATGCCTCAGGTCCTATACAACACGCGCGGCGCAGGTGACTTCTTTTCGCGAACTGATCTCCTCGGGGAGCGACTGAACCTACGTTTCTACAACGCGCTGCCAAATCTGTTCACCGGAGCCGGTATTCTGGGCACCTTCATCGGCCTGGTAGCCGGCATTTATCTGGCCAGCAAGAGCCTGGTCGATCCCGATCGTGCACCGGAGGCATTGAGTCAGCTCCTCGGTGGGGCGTCACTCGCTTTCCTGACTTCGATCGCAGGCCTCATGTCGTCGATCCTGTTCTCCGTCGGCGAAAAACACTTGCTGCACCGCTTCGAACAAGCCCGCCAGCACTGGGTGAACGGTCTCGATGCGCGGCTGAGAAAGGTCACTCTGGAGCACGTGGCCCGCGATTCGCTTGGTCAGAATAGATTGCAAACCGAGGTGCTTACGCAATTCACCGAACAGCTTGCCTTCCAGATCACCGAAGCGATCGAGAAGAAGATGCCGGAGGCGATCGGCGCGCAGGTGACGGCCCCGCTCGCCGAGGCGCTACAAGGGATCCGAAGCGCCCTCGACGAGTTCGCGAGCAACCAGGCCCAGACCAACCAAGACGCATTACGCAAACTCCTCGAAGACTTCTCGAATTCCATCCGCGGAGCTGCAGGCGAGGAAATGCGCGAATTCGCCAAGGCAGTCCAGGCGATGGGTCAGCAGATAAAGGAGCAGATGGCGGCCGTCGAACTACAACAGAAAGCGGTGGCGAATCAGACCGAACGCACCGTGAAAAATCTTCAGAGTAGTTTTACCGACGGCGCGGAGAAGCTGCAGGCGCAGGTATCGGAATCGGTCGATGAGATTCTCGCCGGCTTGAGCACCACGATTACGGAAATGGCGCAACTACTCGACGGCTCGGTAGGGCGGATGTCCGGTCAACTCGACAAGACCGCCGACGCGTTCAAAGACTCGGTGGGCGATTTGACCCGGTCGGTAGAGGATATCCGCGGCATCCTGACCGGCACCAAGGAGCTGATGGAGTACCTCGATCAGTTGATTGCGGCCGCACGGCAGTCGCACAGTACATTGGACCGCGCGGCGAAATCCGTCGCCGCGTCGGCGGCAAACATCGAGGCGGCGGCAGAGAGCACCGGCGGGTTCGCCACGAAGGTCGACGAGGCCGCGGAAACAGTCGGCGAAGCCGTCTCGCGACTTGAGAGCACCCAGCAACAGACTGTGCGGGTTTGGGCGGACTACCAGCAACGATTCGAAGGAGTAGACGAATCGCTCACCGGCGTGGTCCGTGAAATCCAGGAAGGCCTTGAGCGCTATGCCGCGACGATACGCGAGTTCATTCAGGAACTGGACGGCCACACCGGGAAAATCACCGCGACCCTGGCGGGCGCCGTAGAGGAGTTACAGGGAAGTATCGAGGATCTTGGCGAGACCTTGGAGAAAGGTACCGAATGAGCGGTCGCGATGGACAGGATCTGCTGGAAGACGAGGGGGCGGGTTACCTGATCTCGGTCAGCGACCTGATGTCCGGGTTGCTGTTCATCTTCATCATTACCCTGATGGCTTTCGTGCTGAATTTTCACCGCGAGACGCGAAAGGCGGCGGTGGAAAAAGCCAGGGCGGAAAGCACGCGAGTTCAGTTGGGGAATGAGAAAGCCAAGGCGCAAAGCCGCCAGCGAATATTGAATGCCGAAATTGATCGGACGCAGATTGAAAACGGACGTCTGGCGCGAGAACGTGATCGGCTCAAGGAGCAGATCCGCAAGAAAGCGCGCGTTTTGGACAACCTGACCAACGCCAAGCGCTTGCGTTCGGAGATGCTTGAGCAGATTCGCGACGCCCTGATGCGAGTCGGAATCCACGTCGAGATCGACACCGAGCACGGCATCCTGCACCTTACCGGACAAGCCGTGCACTTCCCGATGAGCAAAGCGATACTGCCGCCGGAAGAGGAAACAAAGCTTAACAAAATCGGGCAGGTGCTGGCCGAGGTCGTCCCCTGCTACGTGGCCTCGCCACCGCCGCCAGCGTCCTGCAGCAAAGCCCACCCCGGCAAACTAGACTCGGTGCTGGTCGAGAGACACACCGATAACATGCCCTACAAGAACGGGCCCTATCACGACAATTTGAACCTGTCGGCGCAACGCGCGCTGTATACCTATGATCGGATGGTGCTCCAGCGATATCCGTTGCTCGCCGAATTGCGCAACAGCGATGCTTTTCCGGTTTTCAGCGTAAGCGGTTATGGCGCGAGCCGGCCGCGCCACCGTTACTTGGGGCCAACGCCGGATCCGGCCAATCGCCGGATCGATCTGCGTTTTATCATGACTCCGCCGCACGAAGATTTGGCACCGGTGAAAGAACTGCGTGGCGAGGGCCTATGACGGACCTACGCGATGCACTGAGCGGCTGGCGGGATCCGTTCGCACGGCTGCCTCCGCTTGCGCCGACTAGAACCGAACGGGCAGCAAAGCTGATCTTTCAGCGATTTTCGGATATCGGGCCGAAGGTACCGTCACAGGTGGATCTGGAGGAGACGTACTGGACGCTCGGGCTGGTGGCTAACGAGGAATTGGACTGGATGGATATCGGGCGCCGGGATATACGTCGCACACCGTGGGTTTTCTTTGAAAGCTGGAACGGCGAGGAACCGCTCCTCAACCATCCAGATTTCGTGGGATCCTATCTGCGTCATCTCGGTCAGGCGGCTGACGGCTCCGCGGTAATGAATCTTTGCCAGGCCTTCTTTCGCTACTACCCGCGAACTTCCCCCCTCTTCGGCGCTCTCCGGGAAAGCATTGGAAAGCTGCTCAAGCAGTGTCGGCGACCGCGTTGCGAACGGCTCGCAACCTGCGTCCAAAAGTATGGATTACTGAACCTAGATGCACCCGAACGTGTGTGGCGAATGATCGAGGATAGCGAACTACCAATTACCAAGTGTCTAGAAGAAGCCGCATTGGTCGGTCCGTTGGCACGCTTGGGCCTGGTAGAGGTCGTGTTCGAGAAGGCCTGCGCATCAGCCCGGACGGCACTCCGCAGACGAGGTGCGTGGAGCGCGCAGCATCTTAATCGTTTTTTCGACCTCGCCACCGAAGAAGGGGCGGTGAGCTCGCTACGCTTCCCCGGCTCGGCGCACCGGGTCGGGTTGATCGAAAACCTAGTGCTGCCGTTGGCGAGCCCAAACTCGGGGACCGATCTCCGCGACTCGGTAAAGGCCTTCATACTCCGTTGCTGTGGGGATCCACGCCTCGACCGATCTCAGTGGCAGGGGGTGTCCAGTGATGCGATTTCCATTTTCTATGGTTGGCTGGTGAAAGACACCCTGGAGGATTTTTTCAGACTTCTGGAGTACGCGGCGCGCAGCGACACGACCGCTAGCCGGCACTGGAAATATCGAAAGGCCTTCTGGACGGCCTATCTGCGTGCGGGCGTTATCCAGGATGCCTGGGTCGTGTTGTCACCTGTTCTGGACCGCGAAGCGAAGCGATTGCTGCGTGGAAACGAGAGCGCCTACGGGAGATTACATAGAGGGAGCGGCGTGCTTCCAAATCATGCGGTGTTGGTACTTCGGATCGGTGAACTGGTAATTACCGAGTGGAGTCACACCGGAAAGTATCGTACTTGGAGAGAGGGGAACCGTAGTGCCGATCAGATTCCCGCCTTTTACCAAAGTGAATACCGGCGCCAAGATTTGACCTTCCAACCGGATAGTGAGGGTGTTCATTTCGGAGCGGAACGGGGATCGTGGCAAGAGAAACTCTCCACCTATATTCGCAGGAGAACGGGCATTCGTATGCGGCGCTCGGAGTGGCAACCTTGAACAAGAGTGGCACGCTGAGGTGGGTTCGCACCCCAGGTCGGCTGCAATTCTGGGTGGAGATTTCCGGGCATCCGACCGCAATTGAGGGCCGGGGCGGCCTTGAGGTGTCGACGTCTTATGGCCGTGGCTCGGTGGCGCGGTTGCTGGGACTGCTCGACGATGGCCTAGTTGAAATCGAGGAACCGTTACGGATTTCGGTACCCGACGCCCAGGTCGCGGCGTTCGACGCGCTGGAACTGCGGCGCCTCGGTCTCCCACAAGCGGCACCCTTTCGGCTCGAGATTCGTGGCGTCGGGATCCTCTCCAGCCCGAGATTCAGATTTCAGCATCGTCTGGTAACCACCGAGGGCCGTCCGGTGTTGGGCGCCACTCGCGACGGCGTCTTGCTCGCCGCGGCACGAACGGATTACTTATTGCTCGACCCCTTGTACTCGCTGATCGAAGGCATGGAGGCGTTTAACGCCACCCCGCCCGAGAATTTGGATGAACGTTTTCTGCGCTGGGCGGAACTCAAAGCGTTGTTGCCCGAAGACGCATTGATTGATCAGCACCTTCGCAGCATGAATATCGTGCGCGCCGACGCGTTTACACTGGACGCATCGGACGACCAGTTGATACTGCCGGTTCCGCTTTCGCGCACCAGGGCAAGCGACGAACCTCCCTGGCAGGATGAGGACCTGTACGCCGAGAGTCTGCCGGCGGACCCGTTACGCAGCTTTTCGGATCGTTTCAGCCTCCTGCCAGGGGGGCAGGCACGCTACGCACTGGATGGAAGCTGGTATGTGGTGCTCGGGGAAACGCTCAAGCAGGCGCTTTCCATTGTCCATGAGTATCAGAAACGTCCCCTGGACGAGCAGCGTTCGTTCCTGGCCAATCCGCAGACTGCTCTGAAAGAGCGTCTTGGAAACAGGATCGATGAGAACGAACTTGACGCCCTGTTTCAGGAGACCCCGACCTATCTAAGCGCACGGGTCCTCCGACTTGGCGAATGGCATCCGAAGACCTGTGCCTTTGTGATACCGGCGCGGCAGTCCTGGTTGCCCCCTGAAGAGATGTTGCTCGGCGTGCCGGTGGGTAACGCGATCTATGAGGTAGCGGTCGGTGACGCGCCTGCCGTGGCTTCCTCGATTCGTAAAGCCATGGCATCCGGGAATGCCGAGATCGTGTTCAATAGTCAACATATCCCGGCCACGGCGGAAAGTCTGGCCGCCTTCGAGCGGCTCACGGGGCCGACTAGACAGCGGGCTGACGAACCACCTCTCAGCGAGCAACCGATCCCGAACCTGGTCCCGATCATTATCGACAATCTTGAGGAGGTCGGTTACTCGATCCAACCAAGGGACACGCGCGGCGAGATCGGTGGCATCCCTGCGGTGCTACGCAAAACGAATTTGCTCAAGCACCAAGTCCAGGGGTTGCGTTGGCTACAAAGCCATTGGGCTAGCGGGAGTCCCGGTGCGTTGCTTGCCGACGACATGGGGCTCGGCAAAACCCTGCAGACCCTTGGTTTTCTTGCCTGGCTACAGGAACAGATACAAGCCGGGTTTCAGTCTCGCAAACCGTTGTTAATCGTAGCCCCCACCGGCTTGCTAAAGAACTGGGAGGACGAAGTTCAAAAGCATTTGGCGGCACCTCGACTCGGTACGCTGGCGCGCGCCTACGGAGTTGACCTCAGAACTCTCGTATCCAAGACGCACAGAGAGCAAATCCAGGACCTAATCGCGGCCGATTGGGTGGTGACGACATATGAAACCCTCCGCGACCGAATTCGGATATTTGTCGGAGTGGACTGGGCAGCCGTGGCATTCGACGAAGTGCAAAAGCTAAAAAACCCAGCAGCGCGTATGACCGAGATGGCAAAATCCATTCAGGCGGATTTCACGGTCGCATTGACCGGAACTCCGGTCGAGAACCGTCTCGCCGATCTCTGGTCGATCGTCGATGCGACAAACCCCGGGTTTCTCGGGTCGCTGAAAGAATTCCACGAGACCTTCGAGAGGCCCGCAATCGAGCACGTCGAAGCGGCAGCACCACTGGCTGCGCGGCTCACCGCGAACGGCGAAACTCCGGTGATGCTACGGCGCCTGAAGGAAGATCACCTAAAGGGATTACCGGAGAAACGGGAGGTGTTCATCGAAGAATCGATGTCGCCGCCGCAAGCGGCAGCGTACAACGCAATTGTTGCGGAGGCGACCCATGCGACCGACAGCCGCGGAAAGATGTTGCGGGTTCTGCACGCCTTGCGGCGAACCTCATTACTGGCCGAGGCACTCGACGTCGAGGGTTTGTCGGAAGCAACCGTTCAAGCGTCGGCGCGTCTGCGCGCAATGCTGCGAGTGCTGGACGAAATAAAGGCACGTGGGGAGAAGGTACTCATTTTCGCCGAGTACCTCGATATTCAGGAAGCGCTCATACCCTACCTTCAGCGCCACTACTCGCTTGAGCGTCCACCGCTACGGATCAGCGGCAAGGTCGGTGGCGCTCGACGCAAACAACGGGTCGACGAGTTCCAGGCCAGACCCGCCGGAGAATTCGATGTGATGCTCCTCTCGCCCAAGGCCGGAGGCGTAGGCTTGACCCTGACCGCAGCGAATCATGTGATCCACCTGACCCGTTGGTGGAATCCGGCGGTCGAGGATCAATGCACGGATCGGGTATACCGAATCGGTCAAACAAAGACCGTACATGTTCACTACCCGATGGCGATTCATCCGAGGTTCGGAGAACACAGTTTCGACAAGAACCTCAATGAGTTGTTGAGCACCAAACGACGCTTGAGCCGCGAAGTGCTGGCACCTCCGACTGCAGGCACCGCTGAAATCAGCGGTCTGTTCGAATCGTCCGTCGGGCCAGCGGATGCGCTATAAAGATCATCGGTGTTCCAACTCAGATTTGCGGCACCCCGCTCGATGTGTTCAAGCAACTGAGTGGCCCGCGGGTCCGCCTTCCGGCCCGCCTACTGAATCGCCCCGATCGAGTTTCTCAACGACCGAGGCCATCCCGAAGTCTCTAGTTATCAATGGACCTAATACGGGGGGTTGACAGCTGGACTAGCCCGATTTCGCCAACTCGCTCCCCGAATTCGCTGAATTTGCCCGGTGTGCCGACGCAAGTGTAGTGCTGGATGAACCCACATGTCCGGGATGTCGTTGGCGAATTTATAGCCGCGTACATGACGACTATTCCGAGCGCGGAACAGCGTCTCAGCATCTGAGGGTGAACCCGGATCCCGAGAAACACAAGCGCCTAATTCCGGTGGGCGGGGCGACACACAAGCACCGGCGACAAACATTTTGTCGCTCACTTTGGACCCTGATGTGAGCGCTCAGGGGCGTTGCCGCCAACAGGTGAGCGGCAACACCTGGAGGAGCCGCCAACGACATGCGGTGCGGCCTGGACAAACACCGCCGGGCGGAACACATGTCAACTCAACCCCTCGGGCGCGCCCGGCATCCAAATCTCGGCGCTCCGCGATCTGGACGCGTGCCGTGACCCGCCGTGGTTTCGATCGACCTCAATTCAGGCTCGCACGCAGGTCGCCCAGCGTCGTCATCAGCGTCAAAGGCTCGGAACTCGCCTCGCGGAAACCGAAATACTGGTAGAAGCGC
>Ga0114931_10004760_pt1 | contig 16871 bp, 12 predicted proteins | sample 2SBtaG_FD_89579 | JGI IMG/M metagenome (GOLD analysis project Ga0114931, IMG submission 89579) | Deep subsurface microbial communities from Kolumbo volcano to uncover new lineages of life (NeLLi) - 2SBTROV14_V59a metaG | ecosystem: Environmental > Aquatic > Marine > Volcanic | place: Kolumbo...
ACGGCTCCGGAGTTTGCGCGCAATGTCTCGTCGTCTGTTGGTGAAACGATGTTCAGTTGCTCATAGCCGCGAGCGGCCTCGGTCTTTGGTTTTTCCTTACTGGAGGCTTCTTCGGGCGCGCTTTCCAGGGCGGGTATGGTCTGAGGCGCTTCGATTTGAATGCTCTCCGTATCCGGCAGAGGTTGATCCGAGAAAATCACGCTGCCGTCGGCGGCCCGGCCGCGATAGATTTCCGCTTCCTTCGCGTGGATTTGTGCGTGGAATAGGACGCCGGCCAGGAGCAGGCCTGTGATCTTGGTGAGGGTATTCGCTTGTTTCATGCTCGATGCCACCCGTGTTCGAGATTTAATGTGGTCCACAGGCTTTATCGACCGACCGTGACAATCGCTCATAGGCTTTGTCCGGGATCGAGAAGCTGTTCATAGAGTGCTCGCATTTCCTGCATACGTGTCCTAAGCTGCTCCGGTGAGTCATAGGGGGTATGCCGCGACAAGGTTACCCAAGCCGGGTCGGATGGATTGCTAGAGAGCCGTTTGGGCGAAGCCCAGAGCTGAACTCTCAGCATATTCTCCACATTTCGGTAGTCCAGGTAAGTCTTGATCAGCATCGGCGCGGCATCGCGCCAGCCTTGCGGCGCCGACGGCGGTAGATTCTCGAAGGTCGCAACGGTTCCGGTTTGCGCTCCACCAAAGGCCAGGCGTGCGTATTGCGCCATGAATTCGATATCGACAAGCCCGCCGGCATCCTGTTTTAGATTGATGAGTTCATCGGAGCCGGATGCCAAATGCTCCGTCATCTTATCGCGCATGGCGCGAACCTCCAGGGCCAGTTCGCGACGATCCCGGGGTTGTGCAATGATTTCATCGATGACGTCGGCCACGGCTTTTTGTGCGGTTTCGGGGCCGGCTATCGGGCGGGCGCGGCATAGCGCCTGATGTTCCCAGGTCTGTGCTTCCCTGAGCTGATAGTCGTGAAAGCCGGACAGCGTGGTCACCAGGATGCCGCCGCCCCCCGATGGGCGAAGGCGGGCATCGAACTCGTATCCGGCGCCGAATGGAGGTTTGTCGGTGAGCTGTCGGATGACTCGTCGGCCAAGGCGCTGGGCATAGTCCTGTATGTCCCGCTTTAGGGCGCCGGACTGGGGCCGGTAATCCGGATCGGTCAGGATAAAGACCATATCGAGATCGGAGGCGAGCCCCATTTCACGGCTGCCGTGTTTGCCCATTGCCAAGGCCATGAAGGGGAAATCCTGATCGAGTCCTAGCTGACTGAGGCCCATACGCAGACAGCAGCGTACGGCGGCGTCGGCGACATCCGCAAGCCACGCGCCGATCTCGCGCGCATCTGCGCGGTGGGCGTCGATCAGCAGCGCGCACTGGATGCGAGCCATGTCGATGTATCGTCCGAGGGCGCGTAGTATTTCCGATTCGTCCTGATCCGCAGCAATCTCGCTGATCTGCTCGCAAATCCGTTGGATTTCCGCGTCGCCCCTGGCCTTGAGTAGCGGCCATTCGAGCATATGGGGATGATCGACAAGGAAGCGGGCGAGGTAGCGGCTTGCGGACAGCACCCCGACTAGCCAGTCCAGGGCGCCGCGATGGGTGGCCAGCAGGTCGATCCAGGTCGCCCTGCCTGAGATATTAATGACGAGGTCGGCTAGTGCATCGCAGGCGGTCGCGCCGTTGGCGTCGTCTATCCAGTGCGGCATCGCGACGTCGAGGATGCTCTCGATTTCAGGGCGACAGCGCTCGGGAAGCATCCCTCGGTCGAGTTGGGCGTCGATGCGGGCGAGTGCGGCCTCTATCGTCACTCGATCCTCATCGCCGACGACCGGGATGGTGGGCAGATGTGCGCCGGACAGCCAGCCGGAATGTCCTGATCCGCTCGCGGGCAATCGGGGTAATACCTGATCGGAAAAGACACGTGAGACGAAGTCGGCATGATGATGCATGTCGGCCAGGATATCCTGGGTGGAAAGGACGGCATTCAGATAGTCGACGAAGTCTTCCGGCAGACGGTGGGTCTGTTCGCCACGGCGCGCTTGCAAGGCATGCTCAATTTTTCGCCAGAAGCGGTAGCTCTCGAAGAGTTGCTCGACCATACCTTTTTCAATCAGCCCGGAGTCGTGTAGCGCCTCCAGCGCCAGTTGTCCTTCGTGTTGGCGCAATTGCAACTGTCTCCCGCCATGGAGCAATTGAAGTGACTGGATAAAAAACTCGATTTCGCGTATCCCGCCCCGTCCACGCTTGATATCGAAGCCGGGGCCAAGCGTCTGGGCGCTGGCCTGGGCATCGATGCGTCGTTTCATATCCGCTAGGGCGGCGACGGCGCTGTAATCGAGATAGCGGCGGTAGATGAAGGGCTGGATCTCGGCCAGGAAGGCCTCTCCGACTCTGCGATCTCCTGCGACGACATCGGCCTTGATCAACATGGCGCGCTCCCAGGTCTGACCATAGTTCAAATAGTGACCGAGCGTCGCATCAAGGTTAAGGCAGATCGGGGCGCCGTCACCTCCAGGGCGCAGTCGCATGTCGACCGGCCACACGATGCCGCCTTCGCTACGTTCGCTCAAGAGACGGATCAGGAGGCGCGCCAGCTCCATAAAATAACTGCCGGCGTCGGCCTCTTTTCGGCCTCCATGAGTCGCGCCTTGTCCCTGCCAGACGAATAGCAGATCGACGTCCGAGCCCAGGTTCAATTCACGTCCCCCTAGCTTGCCCAGTCCGATGACGGCAAAGCGGCCGTCCTTCAGCGTGCCAAGTTTGGGGGCAATCAAACTGATCGATGTCTTCAGTGCGCTTTCGATGAGTCCGCTCGCCCAGTCGGAGAGGGCGTGATAGGACGTTTCGATATTGCCGTGCACGCCCAGTTCCCACCATATGCAATGACGTAGCCCGCGTCGTTTGGCCTGTCTCAGCGATGCCAATGCGGATCTCTGATCCTCGGTCGACCCAGCGGGCAACCACTCTGCGCCGGCGCCAGGCAGAAGTGCGTCTTCAGTGTTGCGAAAAAGCTGTTCGCAATCCTCCGCTGTCGCCCCCCGCATGAGTTCCGCGAAGTAGGGTAAGACCCTTGTCAGACGAAGCGCATCCTCCACGAAAGGCTTTGGGACGAACCGAATCCAATCAGGCGTGTCTTTTGCGGTCAATCATCTCTCCCGGAAAGTTCTCTTGGTCTCAAACTCATATTGAGCCAATCCGGCGAAAAGGGGAAATAAAAAGGCCGTCCCAAAGTGCAGGACGGCCTTGCTGCATACCAAACTCCATCCAGGATCAGACGGAGTAATACATCTCCATCTCATAAGGGTGCGGGCGCATCTGAATCTGCTGCACGTCCTCACGCTTAAGATCGAGGTAGGCGTCGATCAAGTCATCATCCATGACGCCGCCGACCTTGAGGAAGTCGCGGTCCGCGTCCAGTGCATCCAGTGCCATTTCGAGGCTGGAGGCCACGGTCGGGATCTTCTTGCCTTCCTCTGCGGGCAGATCATAGAGGTTCTTGTCGGCGGGATCGCCTGGATCGATCTTGTTGGCGATACCGTCGAGACCGGCCATCAGCATGGCGGTGAAAGCCAGATAGGGGTTGGCGGTCGGATCCGGGAAGCGGATCTCAATGCGGCGACCCTTCGGGTTGTTAACGACTGGGATACGGATCGAAGCCGAACGGTTACGGTTGGAGTAGGCCAGCATGACAGGGGCCTCGAAGCCGGGGACCAAACGCTTGTAAGAGTTGGTCGACGCGTTCGCGAAGGCATTGATGGCGCGGGCGTGCTTGATGATACCGCCGATGTACCACAGGGCTTCCTGGGACAGACCGGCATACTTGTCGCCGGCGAACAGGTTCTCGCCGCCCTTCCAGATAGACTGGTGAGTATGCATGCCGGTACCGTTGTCGTTGAAGATCGGCTTGGGCATGAAGGTCGCAGTCTTGCCATGGGCGTCGGCAACGTTGTGAACCACATATTTGTACCACTGGGCGCGGTCGGCGATGTCGATGATCTCACCGAAACGCATGGACAGCTCACACTGTCCGGCCGTTGCGACCTCATGGTGATGGCACTCCATATCGACGCCCAGCTCGCTCAGGACCAGCGACATGTCATTGCGGATTTCATGCAGGGAGTCGACTGGCGGAACCGGGAAATAACCACCCTTGACCTTGGGACGATGACCGGTGTTACCGCCTTCGAAGTTGCGGTTGGAGTTCCAAGCGGCTTCTTCGGAATCGATTTCGTAACCGCAACCGCCCATATCGTTGTAGTAACGGACGCCGTCGAAGACGAAGAACTCAAGCTCGGGGCCGAAGTAGACGGTGTCACCGATGCCGGCGGAACGGATGTAACGGAGGGCTCGCTGTGCGACCTGACGCGGGCAGCGGTTGTAATCCTGTCCGGTGATCGGATCGATGATCTGTCCGACCAGAACCAGCGTGGCGGTCTCAATGAAAGGATCGATCTTGGCGCTCTCGGGGTCCGGAATGATGGCCATGTCGGAGTTGTTGATCTCGCACCAGCCGGAGATCGACGAACCGTCGAAGGCAAAGCCGTCTTCGAAGGAGTCTTCGCTGAGTTGGTGTATCGGAAAGGTGACGTGCTGCCACTTTCCGCGCGTATCGGTAAAACGGACATCGACGAACTGGCACTCGTTTTCTTTGATCAGGTCGAAGACTTTTTTGATTGCATCACTCACTAGACTTTTCCTCCTAAGGCAACTGTCGATCACACATACGAAATATAACGAACCCAAAGCAAATTGAAGGGTTTGTTATTAGCAGGGTACAGGCACGAATCATGCCACTTAATATGGTCTTTGAAAAGACGGGACTGGGGTCTGTCGGATTTAGGCAATCGTAGCGAGCATGGTGGGAAAGCGAGTACAAATCTTTGCAATTTCGAGGCGCATAGTGGTTCTATACAACGATAAATTGCGGAGATTTGGGCCGCTTTCCCATCAGCGCAGTAGATTGTTCCTAAATCCGACAGACGCCTAGCGGCAGTATATGGCTCGCAGCTAGGGTAATAAAGATCAAATATGGTGCAGGATTGCATTGTTTTGGTGCGCAAATTGCTTAGTCGCAAACCTCGATCAAGATTCTGATCTCGCCGCCATCCTCTGCCGTGTCACGCACCTTGTGACCGTGAATCCGGCACCAGGCAGGTATGTCATGCAATGTTCCGGGATCCGTACACAAGACCTCCAGGGTTTCACCGGATGACATTCCGGAGATCCTGCCCTGGCAGCGGATAACCGGGATCGGGCAGAGTTGACCGCGAACATCGAGGGTTTGGTCGCTCATATATACCATTCCTGCGGAATGTCCTGGTCGGACAGCGGGGCGACGTTCAGGGTTTGGGCAGCATTATCGGGGCCGTGAACCACCAGCGTGACGCTGTCTGCATCGCGCCCCTTGCCGAAGCGGGCGACCAGACGAGCCGCAAGCTCGATATCCTCAGGCCCGGTTATTCCATCGATCAGTGCCAGCGGTCCCGGATGGCTGGTCGAGAACAGATGAATAAACTGTTTGCGATAGCCCTCGAGGAAACGGTTTTCCCCTTCCTCGCGTGCGATGATGACCTTATAGGCTTTACCGGGTCTCAAATGTCGGCCGACTTTTAACAGCATGATATCGTCGAATTCATACGCCCGATTGCCCCGAGCCTGCCAAAGGTCGGTGAGTTTGGCTGAATATTGTGCATCGGTCAGGAAACAGCAACCACCGGCGGGTTGAGCGTAATCCTCGAAGCCGAATTCCTTGGCGAGCGCGATTTGGGGTCGGCGTCCCCGACCGTTGAAGTCCAAGAGGCCCTCCCGATCGAGCCATCCTTCGCGTTCAGGCAAAGTCGGCGGCAGGAGTTTCGCCGATAGGGGGCGGACCAGCCGGTCATGCGCGCCGGATTCCCGTGCAATCACCGGCATGGTGTCGCGGCGTTGGGACATAGGCCGTTGACCGATGACTTCTCCGGTGATGATGAAGTCGAAGCCGTGCTCCATGGCCCATTCGTGCGCCTTCTTGACCATGAAACCCTTGCAGTCTAGGCAGGGGTTCAGGTTCGACCCATAGCCATGCTTGGGGTTGAGGAGGACATCCTTGTATTCTTCTATGACATCGATGATATGGAGTTTAATTCCGAGTTGTTCGGCGACCCAGAGCGCGTTATTACGTTTTTGCTTTTTCTGGTCCTGGCGTCGAATGGCATGCGTATGGCCCTCGACACAGAATCCGGTGAAAAAGTTGATGCCCTCGACGTGGATACCCTGTTCCTGGATGACCCGGGTGGCGAGCATGGAATCCAGTCCGCCGGAGATCAGGGAGACGGCCTTTCGTGTTTGTGTGGTCAATGTCTCTAACCGAAGTGGAAACCCCGCATCCTATCAGATGAAGGGCGATCGATCATCCCTCACACCCGTCTTCGGAAGGGCCTAACGTGTTCAGCGTTTCCGAAGTCGAGGGTTCGCTAGGGTGTTTTCCGGACGAAAAACAGGTCTTCGGTCGAAGTGCCTTCGACGTGGCAGGTCAACAAGCCCATTTGTGCACTCGGACCCGCATCAATACCTGCGATGCAGCTCATGGGGCTGAAAGCGCCATCCGGTTCAGCAAAACGGCCGATGATGGTGCCGTTGGCGACGGTGTTGAAGGCGTCAAACTGTAAGCTAACGGATCCATCGCCCGTGCAGCGGCCCAGGTCATCACAATGTATCGTCGCCACCTCGATGGCGCCGCCGGAGCCGTGCATACCGACATAATCACCGGACAGATCTGCAAGCGAAACCGGCGCTGGGGTCGCGATCGACAGTGCCTGTTGTGCGCTCCCATTGGTCATAACGCCGATGCCGGTTGATGACAGGCTGATGAAATGGGTCTCAGCGGAGTTCAGTGTGCTTATGGTTCCTAGTGCTACTGCCTTGCCGCAGGCCCCATTCATAAAGCTGTGTCCGACTAGCGTCTCTCCCGTTCGCGCGTCCACAGCTATGGACTGGGTCGCTGTAGCGCTTGACGCCGTGTAATTCAGCGTGCCTGTCGGAAGCGACGGGGTCGTAGCGCTGTTGCCGAGCCAGATGCCGCTGATGTCGGAGGTCGGGCAGGTCGTCCCCACCGACACGGCGATTAAGCCATGGCCGGTCAGTTCGTCGCCATTGAGTACGATAAGGCGTTCAGTCCATTCGATCGCCGAGACAGTGGTCCCTTGTCTGACGTTCGGAAGCCCGTCTCCGAGCCGGTCCTGGATCTGAAACAGCTGAGAACCGTTGGGTTGAGTCGTGCGGACACCCATCAGTTGAAGATCGATTCCTCCATAAGGTTTAGCGCGATGTTGTAGTTTAAAAGTGTCATCGGCATAGACGACAAGCGTCCAGAATGGAGCGGAGGCTAGAGTGGAAGGTTGACTCGTCGACAGGGCAAAAATGCCACCCGGCGTGATGCTGCCTCTTGTCTGCTGGTTGGTGTTACTGCTGGTGCTCGATCCGCCACCGGGAGGGATCGGCGTCAGGGATGGGTCGGCAACGGTCACATTAGCGCCGGCATCGGTCGGGGTGACGGTGCCCTGGTTCCCTGTGGTGTCGTTGGGGTCGAATTGAGTCCGGGGGTCGCTGATGACGCCGATGTTGAGCCGGTTGCCGGTCGGACCGCAAGCCGTCAGTAGGGCGATGACGGACACGACAAGCAACAGGGCTCGCGCGTCAGGAGTCCAATGTCGAAATGACCATATATGTTTGGGGTATGTCTTTGTATTTTTCAAATGGTTATAGGTGACTATTTTAGGTTGTCTGTGAGCGACATTCAGCAATTCGAATCGCACTGGACGATGTCATGCTTTCGCGGTTTACATGGAGCCCCGTCGGTGACGGAGGACGATAACATATAAAGGTGACAGCGCAAGGATACCGCAAGTTCCTGATGGCCCGGTTAACGCCCCGTCGCCGTCCTTTGGATACAGCGGTGTGGATATCCGGTGATGTTAGTGGATCCGGCCCTTGGCAGACGGTCCGGAGTAGATTGCCGTCGAATGGTTTCCGGTCTGATTCAATACCTCGTAGGCCTGTTTGCTGCCGGTATCGTTCCAGAGATCGTAGGCCTCGATCGGTTGCAGGCCGGGCTGTCCCCCAATTGTGCGCATGCCTTGCAGGACGTCCATAAGGGCGACGAACTCATGAGACAGTTGAGAAAACATGCCTTTGAGCCCGCTACGCGCAGTTTGACAGCCATCTGCAATCTCGAGATAGGCCGCGCGCCCCAGGTCCACGAAGTAACTGAGGCTGACCCGGCGCCGGGCGGCTTGCTGGGGAAACAGTCCCGAGAACAGTAGGCAGTGGTCGCCAACGTCCTGGAGTTGTTGCTGCCTGCTGTGCAGCGGTAGATTAAGGCCTTCAAGGAAATCGCGGCCGACGACCTGGGCGGTGAGCTGATCCTGACCGGTGTGACGCATCAGTAGAAAGACCAGATAGCTTTCGGTATCTTCATCGAGACGACAACCGGTAACGGCTTCGGATTCGCTGACGAGCGCCAGCCACTGTGCCGTGGAGGTCGGGTTCAAGATCAGATCGGTCATGATATATCTCCCATGGTTGGCGCATTCGCTCACGATCATCTCGTGGTTTCGCGGTTGCGGCATGAGTCCGGCATCGTTGACCATATTTGTATGCCTTGCGGATATTTTAACCTATCCGGGCATATCCGAATTAAGACCGCCTTATTGGATACCTGAATCCGTACCTTCATGACGGCGCATAGCACAACCTCTTGATTCCACAGCGCTCCAAAAAATGCCCGCTTAACCTATGGGTGAAGCTAAGATTTTTTGATTCCACTGTGAAACCAATATCTTGCACTCTGCATCCGCCCTGAAGATACGGATTCAGGTAGATAGCTTACGATTCCTGGCGACTTAAGGGCACCCTTAATAGATTCATCGGCATCGAGCGCGGACAGGTTGAATCACCCCATGTCATGCAATCTCCACGCCGGGTGGCTTTATTCCAGGGAGCGAGGACGGGTATACTCGCTGACTTTGATCATCAGAGCGATTTCATAAAAGCGTGAACACCGATATCAAGACCTTCCAGGGGCTAATTCTGGCGCTTCAGCGATACTGGATAGCGCAGGGTTGCGTGATGCTGCAGCCTTACGATATGGAAGTCGGCGCCGGGACCTTTCATCCGGCGACCTTTCTACGCGCCATTGGGCCCGAGCCTTGGGCCGCGGTTTATGTGCAGCCGTCGAGACGGCCGACAGACGGACGTTATGGCGAAAACCCCAACCGCCTGCAGCATTATTATCAGCTTCAGGTGGTGATCAAACCGTCTCCTCTAGAGATCCAGGAGCTCTATCTGGGTTCGTTGCGCGCCTTGGGTATCGATCCTCTGGTCTACGATATCCGGTTCATCGAAGACGATTGGGAATCGCCCACGCTTGGCGCCTGGGGCCTGGGTTGGGAGGTCTGGCTCAATGGCATGGAAGTCACGCAGTTCACCTATTTTCAGCAAGTCGGCGGCCTAGACTGCCGACCCGTGACGGGCGAGATCACCTATGGACTCGAACGCATCGCCATGTATCTGCAGGGCGTCGAGAGCGTCTACGACTTGGTATGGTCGGACGGTCCTTTGGGCCGGGTGACCTACGGCGACGTCTTTCATCAGAACGAGGTCGAGATGTCCGCCTACAACTTTGAGCACGCGCCGGTCGATGATCTGTTCTCCGGGTTCGATCTCTGCGAAGCCGAAAATCGTCACCTGATCGAGGTCGGCCTGCCGCTGGCAGCCTATGAGCAGGTGCTCAAGGCCTCGCATCGTTTTAATTTGCTGGATGCCCGGCATGCGATCAGCGTGACCGAGCGCGCTCGCTACATCGGTCGTGTTCGAGCGATGGCTCAAGCCGTCGCAACGGCTTACTACGAACGTCGTGAGGCCCTCGGATTCCCGATGTGCGACAGCGTGGCGGGTAAGGAGGCGGGCAAATGAGCGATCGTCGCACGCTTTTGTTTGAACTCGGCAGCGAGGAATTGCCGCCCAAGGCCTTGTTCCGGTTGAGCGAGGCGCTCCGGGCCGAGGTTGTCGACGGGTTGGCGAAGGCAGATTTGACCCACGGTACGGTCGATGTCTACGCCACGCCACGCCGTCTGGCCGTCTTGATCAGGGACCTTGCCGGCGCACAGGCCGACCGCGAGGTCGAACGTCGGGGGCCGGCCCTGCAGGCGGCCTTTGACGAGGACGGTAAGCCCAGACCCGCGGTGCTCGGATTCGCGAAGTCCTGCGGTGTCGAGATCGATGATTTGGAACGCATGGAGACGCCCAAGGGGACTTGGCTTATACATCGTTTCCTCCAGCAGGGACAGACGGTTGCCGAACTCCTGCCGGCGCTCTTGACGACCGCGTTGGAGCGGTTGCCTATTCCGAAACGCATGCGCTGGGGCGCGCTCGACGAACAGTTCGTGCGTCCGGTGCACTGGCTCGTGTTGCTGTTCGGCGAAGAAGTCATTCCGTTCTCGATCTTCGGTGTGACGTCTGACCGGGTGACCTACGGTCATCGTTTTCACGCCCCTGAAGCCCTATCTCTGGCCGGCGCCGATGACTATCCCGCAGCGCTGGAAAACCAGGGACATGTTCAGCCTGGCTTTGTCTCACGCCGCGAGGGGATCAAGGCCCAGGTCGAGGCCTGCGCTGCGGGTCTTGGTGGTCGGGCGGTCATCGATCCGACTTTGTTGGACGAGGTTACCGGCATGATCGAGTGGCCGCTGGCCGTCGTCGGTCATTTCGATGAGCGTTTTCTGGCAGTGCCTCATGAGGCGCTGATATCGGCCATGAAGGGCCATCAGAAGTATTTTCACATCGTCTCGGATGCCGGTGATCTGATGCCCGCCTTCGTGACCATCAGCAACATCGAAAGTCGCGAACCGGATGTGGTTCGCAGTGGCAACGAGCGAGTCATTCGGGCCAGACTTGCCGACGCCGCCTTTTTCTGGGAACAGGATCGCGCCCACCCGCTGGCGGATCATGTCGAGGCGCTCAAGCGCGTCTTATTCCAAAAGGCCTTGGGCACGCTGCATGACAAATCGGAACGCCTTGTCGATTTGGCCGCGCATATCGCCGCCGCGCTCGGCGATGAAGTCGAGGCTGCCAGGCGTGCGGCGGTCTTGGCCAAGTGCGATTTGTTGACGGGCATGGTTGGGGAGTTTCCCGAACTCCAGGGCATCATGGGGCGTTACTATGCGCGTCATGACGGCGAGCCGGATTCGGTTGCGCAGGCGCTTGAGGAACAATACCTGCCTCGTTTCGCAGGCGATGCGCTGCCAGCGTCTACCACAGGGCGGGCCTTGGCCATCGCCGACAAACTAGACACCTTGGTTGGCATCTTCGCTATCGGTCAGGCGCCGACGGGCGATCGGGATCCTTTTGCCCTTCGACGTTCGGCCTTGGGTATTCTCCGCATGATGGTCGAGGACGAATTACCGCTCGATCTGATGGATCTCATCGGCGTCGCCTCGATGGCCTATGAAAACCAGGGTTTGAGTGTCACGGACGAGGTCCGGCAGTCGATCTTCGAGTTCATGATTGACCGACTACGCGCCTATTTCGCCGATCAAAGCGTCGATGCCGATGTCTTCGCGGCCGTACGTACCTGCCGGCCAACCCGGCCGGCCGATTTTGCTCGACGCGTGCAGGCGGTCGAGTCCTTCCGTCAGCGCCCCGAGGCGGGTGGCCTTGCAGAAGCCAATAAACGAATCCGGAATATCTTGCGCAAGTCGGGTGAAACCATCCCGGAAACGGTAGATCAAGAGCTATTCATCGAGCCGGCGGAGAAAAATCTGCATAGCGCGGTGAGTGCTGTTCAGGCAAAGTTGGCATTGCATGATCGATCTGAGGATTACAGCCAGATACTCGATTGGCTGGCCAGCCTTCACGGTCCCGTCGATGCCTATTTCGAGGCAGTCATGGTCATGGCCGATGACGCCGGCGTACGTGCCAACCGGCTTGCCCAACTGCAGGTCTTGTCGAACATGTTTCTCCAGGTAGCGGATATCTCCGCCCTGCAGCAGGCGGGTTGACCGCAGATCGAATTTGTCTAAGAGGAGGTACGGCCATGGATCAATCCATAAAACGGCTTGTCATCCTCGCCCGTGACGGCGTGGTCAACGAGGTGCGACCTGGGGGTGTCCAGTCGCCTGATGACTGGTCTTCCATCCCGGGCAGCCTCGAGGCCATGGGGCGATTGACCCGCGCCGGTTATCACATCGTCGTCGTAACCCAGCAACCGGGCATCGCCGACGGCACCCTGATCAGCGGGCATCTGAACCTGATTCACGAACGCATGCGCATGGAGGCGGCATCGGAGGGCGCCAGCATCGATGCGATCTTTTATTGCCCCCATGAACCGGGCGATAAGTGTGCGTGTCGCTTCCCCGCGCCGGGACTGTTCATAGAGATTAAGGACCGCTTGCGTATTGACCTGGGGACGGTGCCCGTCGTGACGGATAATCTTGATACGATTCTGGCCGCCACTGCGGCCGGCGCGCTCCCGGTCCTGGTTCGTACCGGACGAGGCGCAGCCGTAGAAAGTGGAGCCGGATTGCCCGCAGGACTCGAAGTTCATGACGACTTGGCGGCCTGGGTTGGGGACTTTTTACAGGAGGAGTCTTTATACTATTTTTTCGCTCCAGTCTCTACGCGCTGGGCAGTTGGCTCAGTACGCTTGTCGTCGGGCCCGTCGCGCTTTTGACCTTCCCGTTTCCGTTTAGCGTGCGCTATGGGTTCATTAGCCAGTGGGCCCGTTTCAATCTTTGGTGGCTGCGTATGACCTGTGGTCTGGCCTTCGAGGTCGATGGCAGGGAACATATCCCACAAGGAAACGCCATTATCATGTGCAAACACCAGTCCGCCTGGGAAACGCTGGCCCTGCAACTGGTTTTCCCACCCCAAATTTGGGTGCTGAAGCGCGAATTGCTGCGTGTGCCGTTCTTCGGTTGGGGGTTGGCCATGCTGGAACCGATCGCGATCGATCGTGCGGCCGGCAAGGCAGCCATGAAACAACTCATCGATCAGGGTAAGGTCAGGCTTGAACGGGGCCGCTGGGTCGTGATTTTTCCCGAGGGTACCCGGACTGCCCCAGGGCATAAGGGGCGCTACGCGATCGGTGGAGCGATGCTGGCATCCAAGTCGGGTTACCCGGTTGTCCCGGTGGCGCATAACGCCGGGGAGTTCTGGCCCCGCCGGGGTTTCCTGAAGCGGCCTGGCGTGATCCGCATGGTCATCGGTCCGGTCATCCGGACGGCGGGACGCTCGGCGGGTGAGATAAATGAAGAGGTCGAAACCTGGATCGAGGGTACGGTTGCCGCGATAAGCAGCCGGGATTCGTGAACTCCTGCTGAGCTCCGCGCGGTTTTCATGACTACCCGAGCAAGGAGTCACGGGGATGCTCAATCGTTGCGTTCCACATTTCCAAGGCCTCCGGCAGTCTGATGCGGAACGCGATCTCGCCTGAAGGGCACGTCTAAAAACTCGCTGAAGCCGTGCTGGCTGTGTTGTAAACGCGCTCAAAATGCTCTTTTACGCCGTGTAAACTGCGCTTTTTCGCCCGTTTACGCCTTGCCATCATCAGCTTGATCGAGTTTTTAGCGGCACCCTGAACTCTTTTTTGTGTCATTTTATTTCGCTGGCATCCGGTTGAATATTCTGTGCGGGCGCGCTTCCGGCAAGGAATTGCATGGATACGGTGCAAACAAGGGGGGCGGGAATGACCGCGGTGTTACGGTCCTATGACGAAATAGCGATGTCGGGGCAATTCAGCAGCCCGTATGTTTATGATAATCTCTCTCATTTACTTGGTTTTAGGATGAGCCAAGTACCGATAGCGAAATAAGGAGGAAGAGGTTATGGCTAGCTTGGAATGGACCCGTAAAGTACTCGTATCTGCCCTGTTCGGTGCATTGTTGCTGAGCGGTCGGGCTTGGGCGAAGCCGGATGTACAGGGCGAATATCTCTACGCGGCCAATCAGACTGCACAAAATGTCTCAGGATTTCGGATCGATCCGGAGCAAGGCGTCTTGAAGCCCTTGCCCGGGGTACCTTTCAAGTCGGGTTCGTTCCCTGTCGCGATCACGATGTCGCCCGACAATCATTATGTATATGTGACCAATCAGGGCTCGGCGTCGGTTTCCGCCTATCGGGTGGATGCCAAGAACGGTTCCTTGCATCCCATTAAGGGGTCGCCGTTCTCGGTTGGGCGTTATCCCGATTCCATCGTCATCACTCCGGATGATCGCTTTGCCTTGGTTACCAACGAGGATGACGCCCGGATCAGGGTCTTTCGAGTGGATCCCAAGACTGGCATTCTCAGCGATGCCCATGAGGGCGCCGCCACCGGCAATCATCCGCTTTCGGTAACGGTCTCGCCGGACGGACGTTTCGCCTTTGCCTCGAATTACAACGACAACTCGATTAGCGAGTATGCGCTTGATCCCAAGACCGGCGCGTTGACGCGTTTGCAGACGGTTGCCGTCGAGGAGCACCCGATCTATATCTCCATCTCACCGGACAATCGTTTTGTCTATGTCGCGAACTACGGTTCGACAACGGTTTCCGTTTTTGAGGTTCATCCGGTCGACGGGCATTTGACGGAGATCACGGGCTCTCCGTATCTGGCAGGAGCCCAGCCCTATTCGGTGACCGTGGATCCGAGCAGTCGTTTCGTCTACGTCGCCAATTGGGGAAGTCACGATCTGACGGCATTTCGCCGCGACAAGGTGACCGGGCAGTTGAGCGAAATCGAGGGATCGCCGTTTAAGACCGGCTGGTTCCCCTATGCCGTGGTCGTCGATCCGAGCGACCGTTTCATCTATGTGGCCGACAATGGGCAGGCGACGATCACGGCGTTTCATCTCGATCCGGTTTCGGGCGCTCTGACGGCATTGCCCGGTTCACCGTATCGTTCGGAAGAGGGGCCTTATGGATTGGCGGTGGTGCATTGAAAAAGCAGAGAAAAGAGTAAAGATGCAAGAGGAAAGCGTCGGCGTAGGGGCGAACCTTGTGTTCGCCCCTTGTATGTTGCCTATACGGGGTTCGATGCGGGCTATGCGTTGTCTCAACCCTGCTTGCCGGCGGGCTGTCGCGTGAAACGCGTACCGTGGCACTTGGGGCAGGGTGGGATCCGGGTCGTTTTGTGAAAATGCATGGTCTGGCCGCAGTTGCTGCAGTGTAAGGTGCCGATGCCCGTGATCTCGCCCGTGTTGTAGTCGGAGGCGTGACGGGCGCGTTCCTGCAGACGGATGAATTCAAGCTTGGTCTTGTCCGCGACCGATTGGAACAGCTCGAGTATCCGGCCCTCGACGCGTTCGATGTCGAAGCGCAGCCAATCCACGAACTCCTTGGTCTTTTCTCTGTGCATGAAGGAGGCCGCGTCTTCTAGGTCGCGACGCAGGAATTCACCGATGCGTTCGGCCTCCTGCTGGGTGACTTCTCCCAGCGCGACCGTCTTCTCCTTGGCGTTCTCGATGAGCTGTCCCAGCGTCGTGGAGCCGATGTCCTGCTCCCAGGCCTGTTTGATGCGCTCCATCATACGGTCGTAGATGTGCGTAAGTTTGTCGTCTTGATCGTGCGAATGCGTTTTTTGCGATGCCATGAGTGATCCCCTCTGAATCTCTATCCACACTATGCAATAATGAGCGCCTTTGAAGGCGACCACAAGGGTTTCTGGCTTCGAGTGTCGGCCGGAACGCATAAAAGTTTACAGATACGGGAGCGAGGCGAGTCGGGCGACGATGGCGACACAATCAGAGTATCAACCACAACAGATTGAAACCGAAGTACAGTCGGCATGGGCCGAGGCCGGTGTGTTCCGGGCTGTCGAGGATCCCGATCGGGAAAAGTACTATTGTCTGGCGATGTTCCCCTATCCGAGCGGTCGCTTGCACATGGGGCACGTCCGCAATTACACCCTGGGCGATGTGATCGCACGTTTTCAGCGCATGTCGGGCCGCAATGTCTTGCAGCCCATGGGCTGGGACGCCTTCGGTCTTCCCGCTGAGAATGCCGCCATCAAGCAGGGCGTGCCGCCGGCCGGTTGGACGCACGACAACATCGACTATATGCGGAATCAGCTCAAGCGCCTGGGGTTCGCCTACGATTGGGCGCGCGAACTCGCGACGTGCGAGCCCGAGTATTATCGCTGGGAGCAATGGTTCTTCCTGAGGCTTCTTGAGAAGGGGCTCGTCTATCGCAAGACATCGCCGGTCAACTGGTGCCCTAACGACGAGACCGTTCTCGCCAACGAACAGGTCGTCGACGGATGCTGCTGGCGTTGCGATACCCCGGTCGAACGTCGCGAGATCGCTCAGTGGTTCATGCGCATCACCGGCTGCGCAGACGAACTGCTGTCCGGTCTGGATTCGCTCGAAGGGTGGCCGGAGCAAGTCCGCACCATGCAAAAGCACTGGATCGGGCGCTCCGAGGGCGTGTCGATCGACTTCGCCGTTGAGGGCGCTGATGAACCGCTGACCGTTTATACGACACGCGCGGATACTCTGATGGGTGTCAGCTATGTCGCGATCGCGGCCGAACACCCGCTGGCGCGTCGGGCCGACGAAGGGAACGCTGAGCTGTCCGCGTTTATTTCCGCCTGTCAGCAGACCTCGACGGCCGAGTCGGCGCTCGAAACCATGGAGAAAAAGGGCGTCGACAGCGGACTGCGCGCGCGCCACCCGATCAGCGGGGAATCGGTTCCCGTCTGGATCGCCAATTTCGTCCTCATGGGTTACGGCACCGGTGCGGTTATGTCGGTACCGACTCACGACCAGCGCGACCTCGAGTTCGCGTACCGCTATGGTCTCCCGGTCCGGCGCGTGATCTTCCCGGTCGAGAGAGACGGGGAGGCCATCACCGATCAGG
>Ga0114931_10004761_pt1 | contig 16871 bp, 16 predicted proteins | sample 2SBtaG_FD_89579 | JGI IMG/M metagenome (GOLD analysis project Ga0114931, IMG submission 89579) | Deep subsurface microbial communities from Kolumbo volcano to uncover new lineages of life (NeLLi) - 2SBTROV14_V59a metaG | ecosystem: Environmental > Aquatic > Marine > Volcanic | place: Kolumbo...
CGCGCTCCTCGTCGGTTGCGTCGAACCACGTCGCGACGTGTCGACGCGTGACCAGCAGCGCGTGGCCGTCGCTGGCCGGGTGCGCATCCCACAGCCCCAGCGTGAGCGTTCCCTCGTGGAAAACGCGCTCGCTATCCGGATGGCAGAACGGACAGGGACCCGACACTGCCGCGGACGGTAGCAAAGCGGCGCGTGGGATACGAGCTCGAGCTGGTGCGACGCCTCGACCGGTGGCTGCCCGACAGCATCGAGATCACGCTGCTGGCAGACCGTGGATTCGGCTACGCTGAACTGTACGAGCAACTGGGTGACCAGGGCTGGGACTACGTGATCCGCTTTCGCGAGAACATCATCGTCGCCGGGCCCGATGACGACGCAGTTGCGGCATCCGAACTCGTGCCAGCGCACGGGCGCGCGCGGAAGATCGTCGAAGCCAAGGTCACCCGTACGCGCAATCCTGTTCCCGCAGTAGTGCTCGTCAATCGGAAGGGCATGAAAGAGTCGTGGTGCCTGGCAACGTCGCTGGCGACCGCCGACGCGAACGAGATCGTGAAGGCGTACTCGCGGCGCTTCACGATCGAGGAGACTTTCCGGGACACGACGGACATCGCTGAAGACCAACACGTCGCCCAGGCGGACCATATCGCTCTTCAACCAGGGCCTGTATTGGTACCAGTGCCTCGCCGACATGCGCGACGACTGGCTCGGCGCTCCCCGGCTCCTGAGCGTGGGTCCCCGCGGGGACTGACGACCTTTTGCTGGGGAGGTCGAACTTCTTGTTGGGGGGCTCGAGACTTGTGCTGGGGAGAGCGTCGCCCGTGCTGGGGAGGGCTGCCGCGTTGCCGGCTGGCGATGCTACTTGCGCGGGGGAAACGACGGCGCGCGACGGGGAGGCGTCCGCGCTTGGCCGGTGTCCATGTCGAGGGAGCACATTTTCCGATGCCGGGAGCCGCTTGCGGCATCGGCCGGGCACATTTTCCGATGCCGAGAGCCCCGCGCGGTGTCGCAGGAGCAGAATTCCGGACCGCACAAGCCCCACCGAGCTCCACCCGCGGAACCCGGCAGGCCCGATTTTGATACTCTCGGACGTTCGCCATGACCGCAACACTGACGGCGCTGACTCCCGTCTCCTACCATCGCGCGCTCTGCGATACGCTGCGTGAGCTGGAGCCGGGCTTGTGGAACTGGTTTGCTTCCGACGACTTCGAGTCACGGAACGCGGACCAGATACGACTCGAACTGCTGAAGAGCACGTACCGCATGCCGCCCGCGGTGCATCCGGAGTTGCACGGCTTGGCGCACGACGTGGCGCAGGCGCTCGGAATCGATGCGTCGCTGCCGCTGTACCAGGCGCAGGATGAAGGCGCGATGAACGCCGGGCTGTTCTTCGTGCCCGGCGAGATCCACATCGTGTTCGGAGGGCCGGTGCTCAAGACGCTGGCCGAGCTCGAACTGAAGGCGCTGCTCGGACACGAGCTGGCGCACTACCGGCTGTGGACCGAGCAGGATGGCGTGTTCCGCGTGGCGAACGAGCTGATCGAGTACATGGCCTCGCAGGGCGGCGCGCCGAGCAGCCACGTGCAGTCCGCGCTCCGCAACCGGCGCTGGGTCGAGCTGTACGCCGATCGCGGGTCGCTGGTGGCCACGCGCGATCTGCGCGCGGCCGTGGGCTGCCTGGTGAAGGTCGGCACCGGCCTGACCAGCGCCGACGCGGACTCGTACATCGCACAGGCCGAGGCCGGCGACAGCCTCTTCGTAGCGAATCGCTGCCTCCTCGAGCTCCACCTTGGCTTCGGGCTCGATGACGAGCCGACGTGTCATCGCGACGGGAGCTTGCGCTCGAGACGGTCGAACACCTCGTCCGCGGGCCGGCCGTGCGACTCGCCGCCGCGCGCGCGGGCAGCGCGTCGCGCGATCTCCGCCTCCCACTCGTCGGCGAGCTGGGCGGTGGAAGCCGCCGGCGCGATGGCGTCCACGACGACACGCCCCTCTTCCTCCGAAAGCCCGGAGGCGAGCCCGATGATCTTCTGGACAGCGGCACTGGCCATGACGTGATCGTATCGTTGCGAGTGGCGATGTCCAGTTCGGGAGTCGAGCTCCACGAAGCGGGGACGATCCGGACCCGGTCGGGGCGCTCCCCCGCGCTAGCCCCCGATGCACCCGCACCAGCGACTCCACCGCGACTCCACTCACCGAAAGCCGTATCCGCCGCGTCGGATTGTTCCCCTGCGCGGCCAGGATGTCGCGCCGCAGCTGGAGCGCCTAGCGCTTGAGCTTCAAGAGCCGCTCGAGCGCAGCGACATCGGCCAGGTCCTGGGCGCGTCCGGCGGCCCGCTTGTCTCAGCGGCCAGTAACGCGCGCAGTAGATCGAGAAAGTCGGGGTTCATACCGGCTCCCTGGTTTGGCCAGGGTGTAGAGCTCCAGGCTCGGTTGCCAGACGAAGGCGGCTCGCTGCTCGACCGGGATCCGGTCCCAAGCACATGCACCATGACGAGCGCGCCGCGTCGGTGAGGTCGGAGAGCCGCACCAGCGGCGCGCTCGATCGCGTCGAGAAACGCGAACCCAAGACCGGCCCGCTCCCGTTCGCAGTACCAGAGCGCGCCACGCCGCCTCGCCGGCGTTCACCCCGATTTTCGAGTCGTCGGGCCTACCGGAGCTGCCGGTGCGTAGGTTGGCCGTCACACCCGTCCCTTCCACACGTTGGGATCACGTCTTCCGTGGAAGCAGGCTACGACGATCAACAGATCCGGTCGCGCCAGGTACAGCACGGAGTACGGGAACGTCCGGAGCAACGCGCGCCTGACGCCGTGTTCGATCACCGGATACGCGAGCGGGCTGTCTTGAACCTCCTCGAGGCACTCCCGTACCGCTGTCAGGAACCGCTCGCCCAAGCCTGCGCGTTGCGCTTCGTACCAGTCGTAGGCGTCGGCGATGTCGAGCTCTGCTCCCGGCTCGACGACGAGGGGCGTCATCGGCCGCGGCGGCGGATTCGTGCCTCGACGTCCGCCCACGGACTGCCGATGGATCCGTCGGCGTTCACGCGCTCGACGCGGCGGCGGAGCTCCTCGCGCTGTTCGGGTGTCAGCAGAACGTCTTGCGGCGCCAGACTATCCCAGAGCTCGCCGATCAGATCGAGGCGCTCGTCCGGTGTGAGCTGACTGATGTCGAGGGCTGGGCGTCCCATGCCGACATTGTGCCTTCACGAACGCTCCCGCGCTAGTGGATGGCCAGCGAACCGCCGCTCGGCTGGATTGGCCAGGGTGATGCACGCTCGCGATGCCGGGCAGGCCGGCTTCGAGCTGGATTGCCGCTGCCGCGATCGTCGCGGTGCCGAGCGCCTGCGCCGCCAGCGAGGGCCCCGGTCCACGGCCCGCTACGCGCCGTCCTCGGCCTTCCCTGCTCGCGGGCCATAGTCCTCGGCTGCGCAAGCTGCGCGACGCGGGAACAATCCTGACGGAAGTGGCTTGCCTGCGGAGGCCCGCTGCGCTGCGAAGGCCTGCGGGCGGCGCTTCGCTGGCGTACTCGGCGCCTTCGGCTGGAACGTAACGATCGTACTCGCGAAGGAGTGGTACGAGAACCCGGACGGCGTGCTGGACCGCCTACTGGCCATGCTGTGAGCGCGCAGTGCCCGAACTCCGTTACAGATGAAGTCGCGCAGGAACTACTCGCCGGGGCGATCGGATACTACGATGATCCCGAGGAGCAGGAGCATCCGTCGGCACTCTACAACGTGTACCGGGGCGCCCCCTTCGAGGCCGTCCCCACCCGAGCCGGGGTTTCCTATCATGGATATCCGTGGCAGGGCCGGATGCCGGAACGCATCCTGGAGGAGCTCGGCGCACGCGCGACGCGCGACGGGTACGAGAAGGAATTCAAGGCGTGGGTGAAGAAGCACGCGAAACGCTAGGCGACCGGGAGCTGATCGAGCTCGAGGTCAGCTGGAACGCGGCGAGGCCGGACCCGCAGGCGTGGGGGCGTGGTGTGCTGTTCGTGGCGGGCGAGCCGGTGTGGGGCGTTGACACCGAGGACGAGCAGCCCGATCCGCTGGAGTGGAACTGGGCGGACTTGCTGGCCTTGCTGGCTCGCGCATGGCCCTGGCTGGCGCTGGAGGAGCAGTATCCGTTCGACCTCACGCTACGCGATCCGCGCGGGCTTCGCGACGCTGCCGAGCAGCGCTGGGCAGATAGCAGCAAGCAGGTGCGCTCGCGCGAGCAGGAGCAGCTCTACCGGTTCTTGCGCCGACACGATCTGTCGGAGGGCCTCGGCGGAGTCATCCTGCCCTCGGTCATGCTGATGCGCGAAGGCCAGCAGATGTGGCTGGCAACGGAAAACCGGAGCGAGCGCTTCGAGCTCGGTCGGGTGCTCGGCTGCCTGGAAGCGATCGGCAATGGCATCGCGCAGCGCCTGCGCGGCGCGGAAGACGCGCAGGCCGGGTCGATCGTCGCGGTGTGGGAAGGCCGCCAGGCGCGGATGCAGAAGCGGCGCGTGACCATCCAGTCGGGTCTGGATGCCCGCACACTCGAAGCCGTGCAGGGTGATCGTCCAGCCAACGAGTTCTGGGAGGTCGACGAGGGTTCCCTGGACGACACGGAGCTGCTGGCCGTGGCACGCTCGAGCGGCGGAGAGCTGTCGCTCGACCAGAAGCAGAGCGTGCTCGAGCGCGTGCGCGCGAGCACCAGGAGCGACGCGGGCGAGCTCGACGCGCTCTCGCGCGAGGCGAGAGGGCAACTGGCGAACTGGAGCACGCGCGAGGACTTCAAGCAGGGCCACGAGCTCGCCGTCTGGCTCAGGGAGAGGCTCGGCCTGGCCACGGACGAGCGCGCGGAACCGCACGATCTGCTCCAGAGCTGGGGGATTCCGGTCGAGGAGCTGGCGCTGTCGAAATCCATCGAAGCGCTCGGCGTGTGGGGACCTCGTCACGGCCCGGCTCTGTTCGTGAATCCAGAGGGATTGCGATCGGCTAGCATGCACGGCCGTCGCGCAACGCTGGCGCACGAGATCTGCCACCTGCTGGTGGATCGCGAGCGCGCGTTGCCGATGGCAGAAGTACTGGGCGGAGCGAGCCCGAGCCGACCCGAGCGCCGCGCCAATGCGTTCGCGGCCGAGCTCCTGCTTCCGCAGTCGGCGGCGGCGCGCGTCGTGCAGAGCGAGGATTCCATCCGCGCGGCGCTCGATCGGCTGTGCACCGACTTCGGTGTCGGCCAGCAGCTCGCCGCGTGGCAGATCCTCAACGGCCCGGCGGGCGAAAAGCTGACACCGGACGGGTACCGCTACGTCGACGCCTGCGCGCGGGCGCGATCGTTCGACTAGCGGGGACATGGACGATCCGCGAGCGCGGGCCCGCACCGCCGCCGCAGGCGCCCGAATCGAGGCTGCAGCCGACGACTCACGCTGCGCTGCGGCGCGCACAACGCGCTGGCTGCGAGGAAGATTTCGGGCGCGGGTTCATGCAGGAAAGGAAACCCGCGATCCTTCGGGCTCCCGCAGGATGAAGGATCGCAGATCGAAGCGCAGTGCTTCAACCGCTCCATCCACAACCCCGCCACGCGAGAAGGCGTGCGCCAGCTCCAGGAGCGGGAGCACCCCGACCGCGGGACCGATCAGCCGTCACGAACGCCGGGGCTGGTCCGGGATCGAGACGGACCGGAGCGTCGCTGGCAGACACGGCGGACGTGGCCGGCACGCCGGACACCTGCGCAACGCGCGCGCCCGGGCAGCCTACGTTCCCTCTATCATCTCTGCGAGGCGCTTTTCGCTGATGACCTCGGTGCCGAACTTCTTCGCGGTGTCGAGCTTGCTCTTGCCGACCTTCTCGCCGGCGACGAGGTACGTCGTGCCCTTCTTGACCTTGTCGTGCACCTCGCCACCGTGGGCGCGGATGTCGGCGTGCACGTCGTCGCGTTTGCGGCTGAGCACGCCGGTCACGCAAAACGACTTGCCGGACAGCGCGCCGCCCGGGGCGACCTGTTGCTTCGGCATCGGACGCGACACGCCGTGCTCGCGTAGCTTCTCGAGCAGCGTGCGCTCCGTCTCGTCGAACAGGAACGACTTCACGCTCTCGACCATGCGTGGGCCGAAGCCGGAGATGCTGTCGACGCGCTCTTCCGCTTGCTCCTCGCTCCAGCCGAGCAGCTCTTCGAGCGAGCCGGCAACCTCGGCGAGCTGGCGCGAGGCGACCTGGCCGACCTCCTCGATGCCGAGCCCGGTCAGCAGGCGATCGAAGGTCTGGTTCCGCGAATCCGCAATCGATGTGACCACGTTCTCGGCGCTCTTCTTGCCCATCCGCTCGAGGCCCTGGAGCTGTTCCGCCGTCAGGTCGTAGAGATCGGCGACGTCGCGCACCAGCTCCTTGTCGATCAGCTGCTCGATCAGCACTTCGCCCAGGCCGTCGATGTCCATGGCGAAGCGTCGCGCGTAGTGGAAGATGGCGCCCTTGACGACCGCCGGGCAGCGCGGGTTCGGGCAGCGGATGGCGACCTCTCCCTCGCGCTTTTCCACGGCGGTGCCGCACACCGGACATTCCGTCGGCATGTGGAATCGCTCCTCGCTGCCGCTGCGCGCCTCGGTGTCCACGCTGACGACCTGCGGGATGATCTCGCCGGCCTTCTCGATGCTCACCAGGTCGCCGATGCGCACGTCGAGGTTCTGCACTATCTCGGCGTTGTGTAGCGACGCTCGCGAGACGGTGGTGCCGGCGAGCTGCACCGGATCGAGGATCGCTACCGGCGTGAGCGCACCCGTGCGCCCGACCTGCACGACGATCTCGCGCAGGCGCGTCTGGGCCTGCTCCGCGCTGAACTTGTAGGCGATGGCCCAGCGCGGAAACTTCGCCGTCGCGCCCAGGATGTCCTGTTGCGAGAACGAGTTGACCTTGATGACGGCGCCGTCGATTTCATACGGGTAGTCGCCGCGCAGCCGGCCGATCTCCTCGATGGCCTGGTGCACCTCGTCCATCGTCTTGCATACGCGGTGCTTGCCGTGGGTCGGCAGATGGAGCTTGCGGGCGAGATCGAGCGCCTCGGCGTGCGTGGTGCAGATCTCCGGCCCCTCCACCACCTGCCACAACAGAGCGCGCAGCCGCCGCTTGGCCACGATGCGCGGGTCCAGCATGCGCAGGCTGCCGGCCGCGGCGTTGCGCGGATTGGCGAAGGGCTGCTCGCCGGCTTCCTCGCGCTCCTTGTTGATGGCTTCCAGGTCTCGGCGGTAGATGACGACCTCGGCGCGCACCGTCAGCGGTCCCTTGTGGTCGATGCGCATGGGCAGGCCGCGAATGGTGCGCAGGTTCTCGGTGATCTCCTCGCCGGTCCTGCCGTCGCCGCGCGTGGAGCCCTGGAAGTAGCGCCCGTCGCGATAGAGGATCTCGACGCTCGCGCCGTCGAGCTTCGGCTCCACGCAGAACTCGACTTCCGCGCCGTCGGGCAGCCCGCCCCGGACGCGCCGCGCGAACTCGGAGAGGTCGTCCTCGGAGTAGGTGTTGTCGAGCGACATCATCGGCAGCACGTGCTCGACGCTTTTCAGCTCCGAGCGCGGCTCGCCGCCCACGCGGCGGGTCGGCGAATCCGCGGTGGAAAGCTCCGGATACTTCTCCTCCAGATCGACCAGCTCGCGGTACAGCTCGTCGTACTCGCGATCGCTGAGCGTCGGATCGTCGAGCACGTAGTAGCGGTAGTCGTGCGCGTGGATCTACTCCACCAGCACGGCGTGCCGTTTCTGCTTGTCTTTCGCGGCGACCACGGCAGAGGTGTTGTCCGGTGGTCCGGCTGCGTCAATCGAGCGCGAGCGCCTTGGCCAGCTCTTCCAGGCCCATGGCCAGTGTTTCCAGATCGCTGGTCCAGCTCATGCGGAAGGCTGTCTCGTCGCCGAAGAACGCGCCCGGTGACACGATCACCCCGCGTTCGGCGATGCCCTGCTCGATGAGCGGAAGCAGGTCGCGCCGCCGGCGATCGCGGAGCCAGCCGTACAGGCTGTCCGCGTGCGGTGCGTGCCATTCGAGCGATTTGGCGTGTCGCTCCACCCAGCGCTCGACCAGCTTGCGCTTGCCGATCTGCCTGCGCTGTCGGCGGGCCACCAGATCCTCCACGCTCCCGAGTGCCACTTCGCCCCACGCCCACGACCCGGGCGGCGCGGTGCCGCAGATGTGCTGCTCGATGCGCCGCGCCTCGCGCGCTTCCGGCTCCGGCAGAAGCAGCCAGCCCGCGCGGGCCCAGGGTACGCCCCAGCACTTGGTCGTGCTGGAGCAGGTCACGACGTTCGCCCCCAGACGCCGTGCCGTGTGCTCCGGTCGCACGAGCTCCAGGTACGCTTCGTCCACGAACAGCCCCACGCCGCGCGGCGCGAGCGCGCGGGCGAGCGCGCGTAGCGTGTCGTCGTCCGCGCGCGCTGCGGTGGGATTGTGCGGATTGGTGATCGCGACCAGCCGCGTGTCGGACGAGAGCGCGGCCAGGATGCGTCCGGGGTCGAGCGCGTAGCCGTCGTCCCAGCGCCGCTCGAAGCGATCCACGGCGATGCCCAGCGCTTCGGGCACGCGCCACATCGGCTCGTAGCCGGGCGCCTCCACCAGCACGCGCCCGCCGCGGCCGACCAGGGTCGCGAAGGCCGTGAACAGCGCCCCCGAGCCGCCCAGGCACGGCGCGACCTCGCCGGTCGCCACGCCGTAGCGCCGGGCCACGGCCGAGGCGAAGCGTCCCCGCGAGGCGTAGTCGTCGGCGGGCGCCGTGCCCAGCTCGGCCGCCGGGATGGCCCGGAGCCCGCTGGAGGCCAGGTCGTAGCGCACCTGGCCGAACCACCGCTGGGCGAAATCGAGGTAGCCTATCGCTGGGAACACCCCCGAACGATAGCCGACAGCACCGGTTCGTTGCAGGCTTTGAAGCTCTGCTATGTTCCCGCCGGGCTGCCGGACCGGCCCCCCCGACCTCCAGCTTCCAGGACGTGACCACCCCTTCGACCGAGCAGACCGCGTTCGCTGCCGCCACGGACGGCGACGACGCCGACGAGCCGGTGTCCGGCGGCAACGGCAGGGCACCGAACGGCTCTGCCGGGGACGCCGGATTGTCGGCCGACTCCGAGCCCGAGGTCGTCGAGGGATCGCCGCCGGAGCCGCGCAGCGAAGGCCCGCTGTCGTGGCGCCTGACCGGCGTGATCAAGACCATCCGCCCGCACCAGTGGGTGAAGAACGTCTTCGTCCTCGCGCCGGTGGTGTTCGCCAAGGAGATCTTCGACCCGCTGCTCCTGATGCGCGCGGTCGGCGCCTTCGGTGTCTTCTGCCTGCTCGCCGGCGCGGTCTACACCATCAACGACCTGGCCGATGTGGAGGCCGACCGCGAGCATCCGGTCAAGCGCTTCCGCCCTATCGCTGCCGGTCGCGTTCCGGTGCCGGCAGCGCGCTGGCTCGCCGTCGGGCTCGTCACGCTGGCACTGGCCGGCGCCGCGTACGGGCCGCCACAGTTCCTCGCGGTGGCGCTCGCGTACTTCTTGATGAACCTGGCCTACTCGTTCAAGCTCAAGCACGTCGCCTACGTCGACGTGAGCATCATCTCGGCCGGCTTCGTGCTGCGCGTGATGGGCGGCGGCTACGGGACGCGCATCCAGGTCTCGGTGTACCTGCTCGTTTGCACGGCGCTGCTCGCGCTGTTTCTGGGCTTCGGCAAGTGGCGCCACGAGCTCGCGCTGGCGAAGGCCGGCTTCGGCAAGACGCGCGCGGCGCTCGAGTCGTACACACAGCGCGGCATCGACACCGCGCTCATCGTCACGGCGATCGCGACCATCGTTACCTACTTCATCTACACGCTCGACCCGCGCACGCGGGCGTTCTTCCATTCGGACTGGCTGTTCGTGAGCACCGGCTTCGTGGTGCTCGGGGTGCTGCGCTTCCTGCACCTGGTGCGTGCCCGCCCCAAGGCCGAGAGCCCGACGCAGGAGATGCTCAAGGACGGCCCCTTCGTCGGTATCGTGCTCGGCTGGGTGATCCTCGTGATGTGGATGGTCTATAATCTCAGGCCCGGTTGATGCGGACGCGCATCCCCGGATCGTGAGCTTCTGCCATGGCCATCGTTGAAGCGGGTGCGCCCGACGCCAAGGCGATCGTCAAGGGCGGCAGCGGGCCCTGGGCGGATCTGGGCCTCACGCTGCCCATCTTCGTTGCCTACCACCTGGGCGTGGTGTTCCTGCCGGTGCGCAACGCCGCCGACGTCGTGACGCGCGAGCTGGTTACCCTCGCCGATCACAGCATCCTCGCCTACAGCGGCCTCACGCTCGCCATCGGCGCCGTCTACGTCGGCGTCCTGCTCGTGCTGGGGCGCGGCCACACGCTGCGCTGGAGCCGTTTCGGCATGGTCGCGGCCGAGGGCGTCGTGTACGCGATCGCCATGCGTATGGCGGCGGCCTACGTCGTCGGCCGTCTCCACCTCGGCGGCGCGGGCGTCGTGCACGACCGCTTCACCGGCCTGGTGATGGCTCTGGGAGCTGGTTTCTACGAGGAAGTCGCTTTCCGCGTCATCCTGTTCGGCCTCGGCGCGAAGCTCCTGAAGATCCTGTTTCCCATGCCGGTGCCGTTCAAGGAAAAGCTGCTCACGCTCGGCTGGGGCGTTGTCGCTGCAGGTCTGTTCAGTGCGTGGCACTACGTGGGTCCGCTGGGCGATCCGTTCCAGCTGCAGTCCTTCGTGTTCCGCTGGGTGTGCGGCATGGCCTTCGTCGTTATCTACGCCTTCCGCGGTTTCGCCCCGGCTGTGTGGACGCACGCGCTGTACGACATCTGGGTGATGGTCCTCTAGCGCTGCCCCGCGACACCCACCCGCAGCTATGCCGGCTTGGCCAGCACGAAACGCTCGACGTTTCCCTTCGGGCCCGCGACGCTGGAGTCGCACTCGGCCGTGATGCGGAGGCCTTCGGCGACGATGGCCGCGCGGGCGCGAGCGATGGCCGCCTCGCGAACTGCGGGATCCTTGATCACGCCGCGGTGGCGACGCGCCTCGTCGCGTCCCGCTTCGAACTGCGGCTTCACCATCGCCAGCAGCTGTCCTCCTGGGCGGAGCAGGCGCCCCAGCGCGGTCATCAACTTGTCGAGGCTGATGAACGAGGCGTCGATGACGATCAAGTCGATCGGCTCGGCGAACTGTGCCGGCTCGAGGTGGCGCGCGTTGGTGCGATCCATCACGATCACGCGCGCGTCGTCCCTCAGCTTCTGTGCGAGCTGTCCCTGGCCGACGTCGACGGCGACCACGCGCGCGGCGCCATGCTGGAGCAGGCAATCGGTGAAACCGCCGGTGGACGCGCCCACGTCGATCGCCACGAGCCCGGTCACATCGAGCGCCAGTTCCGCGAGCGCGCCCTCCAGCTTGTGTCCGCCCCGCGAGACGAAGCGTTATCCGCCTCGCACCTCGATCTCGATGTCCCCGCGCAATAGCGTGCCGCTCTTGTCGATGCGCTGCTCGCCGGAGAACACGCGTCCCGCGAGCAGCAGAGCCTGGGCCTTCGCGCGCGACTCCGCGAGCCCGCGCTCGACCAGCAGCAGGTCGGCGCGCTTCTTCCCGCTCACGGGATCTTCGCCTCCGGGTGCAGCGCGCGCGCCAACACAGCGAGCCCCTCGGCGATGCGCGGACCGGGCCGGAGCACGCGGTCGTCCGTGATGCGGATCAGGTGTCCCTGCTTCAAGGCGCGCAGGTCCTTCCAGCCCGGCGCATCGGCGCTGACCCCGCCGCCCGCCGCCTCGGCGCCGTCGGCGCGCGTCGCATCGACGACCACGTCGGGATCGAGCGCGAGCACGCGCTCCACGCCCAGTGTGGGATAGCGCGTGCCCTTCGTGACGACGTTCCGCGCCCCCGCGAGTCGCAGGATTTCCGCAGGGAAGCCACCCGGTCCCGCCACGACGATCGGCCGGACACCGAACACGAATAGCGTCTTCGGTCGCGCCTGTCCCTTGATCGCGTCGACCACCTGCTTGCGCCGTGCGCGGATGCGCGCGACCAGGCGCTGTCCCTTCGCAGGATCGCCCAGGCGCTGCGCGAGGCCGAGCAGCATCGCGTCGATCTCCGGCATCGACCCGGTGGGTGGAAAATAGGTGGCGATGCCGCGCTTCTTCAGCCGGTCCACGACCTCGTGCCCGCCCGGTCCCTGCGCGCCCATCACCAGATCGGGAGCCAGGCCCAGGATGGCCTCGTAGCTCGGGTCGATGAAGCCGCCGACCGACGGCACCTTCTTCGCGGCGGGCGGGTAGTCGTCGAAGCGCGAGCGTCCGACCAGCCGCTGGCCTGCCCCGAGCGCGAACAGCGCTTCGGTCGTGCTGGGCGACAGCGAGACGATGCGCTTCGGTGTCCCCGGATGGCTGCGCTCGGCGCGGCGATCGCAACCGGCCAGCGAGCACATGCTCGCCGTCAACACGAGAGCGAACAGGGCGGCACGGCGCATCACGCCCGACGCGTAGCACCCCCGGAAGGAAACAGCGGGCGCTGCGGGAAGATCTGGGCCGATGCCGCGTAGAAGCGTGAGGTGCTGGCATGGGAAAGCGTGGAGACCCACCGTTGCGCATCGCGTCACAAGTTGGTTGACCTTTCCCGAGAATATGCGCCAGCATGCGCACCCAGAGGGCGGCTGTTCCGTCCAAGTGGCTTGGGACCCGTTGACAGAGGTTGCTTGGTTTCCGGGGCTCCCGCGAGGCGTCGTTGATTGGAGGAGGCAATGGTGAAAGCGTTGAAGCTCAGCGTGGCGGCGTCGGCCGCAGTCGTGTGTGTAATGACGGCCGGTCTGGCGTCGGCGCAAGAAGCGGGCGGAACCGCCAGCGCGTCGGGTCAGGCGGGCATGGCGCTTCCTGGCGCAGCCCCACAGGCTGCTGCGACCGCGGGTGATTCCGACCACGACCAGGTCGTCGGTCGGCTCGCCGTCGGTTACATGGGTCGCGTCGGGGTTCCGGTTGCGACCGGTTTCAATGCGGGTCCGCCCGCGACGGTGGCGGCGGCCAACATCGACGCGCCGACCATCGGCGTCCGCTACTGGATCGATCAGATGATCGGTCTCGACGTGGGCCTCGGCCTGGGGATGTCGGGCGGCAGCGTGACCACCGATCCGGGTGGCAACAGCGTGGACGATCAGGGGGCTACGGCGTTCCTGATCCACGGCGGTCTACCCCTGTCGCTGGCGTCGGCCGGACACTTCAGCTTCGAGATCGTTCCCGAGCTGAACGTCGGCTTCGGCAGCTCGTCGTTCAAGGCCCCCGGCACTCCGCCGACCGGGCCGGACATCGACTACAGCGGCTTCCTGTTCGACATCGGCGCGCGCGCCGGCGCCGAAATCCACTTCGGTTTTATGGGTATCCCGCAGCTCTCGCTGCAGGGCAGCATCGGCCTGCTCTACCAGATGCAGAGCGTCAAGGTGACCCAGAAGGCCTTCCAGAATAACCCGGAAGCGTCGGTCAAGCACTCGACCTGGCGCTTCGCAACGACGGTGAACGATAACCCCTGGAACATCTTCACCAGCAACGTCGCCGCTCTGTACTACTTCTGATACAATCGAAGCTCGGGCTTTTCCGGGGTGCGGAAGTCCTCCGCGCCCCGGAAGGTCGATCCTTCGGCGATGGGAGTACGCCATGAGGTTACGTAGCTTTTCGATGATCGGGGCGGCGGCGTTGGCCATTGGCTGTGGCAGCGCGGGGTCGGGCTCGGTGGGGTCGTTCGGCGGCACCGGCTCGCCGGCGAACGGCAGCCAGCCGCCAACCAACAGCAACACGCTTCCGGCGAATCCAAATCAGCCGCGGAATGCCAGCACCACGCCGGGCGGCGCTGGGGTGTGTTCCACGGCGTGCGCGCTGGTCGCCAAGTACCCGTGCATCGTGCAGGGCCTGGCAGCGGGCGACTGCGTCGTGCAGTGCAATGTCGCACTGGCGAACGGGGACCTCGACCTTGACCGGGCCTGCACCGACGCCTCGCTGGCCCTGTTCAAGTGTGCCGATGCGCAAGGCGGCGTGAGCTGTCCCCCGGACGGAGGCGATCCCAACGTCTCCGACGCGGCTACCGCAGCCTGCTCGCAGTACGTGCAGGCGGCGGCCGACGCCTGTGGAAACAGTCAGCAGCAGGGGTCCTGCGACGCAGGCGTCGACTGCAGCGGCTGCCAGAGCACCTGCGAAGCCTGCAAGTGCCAGAGCGGCGACACCGGAGTCTGCGACAGCGTCTGCGGCACGACCAACAACACCTGCACGCTGAGCGGCGATCAGTGCGTGGGCTGCGCCGACGCCTGCAGCCAGTGCACCTGCCTCGCGGGCGGTGACCCGGCGAACTGCGCCGCGGCGTGCGCCGGCTGAAGCACTGACGGCCGCCACCGGCCGCCAGCCCGTCCGCCACCCCCCCGGCCTAGTAGAATCGCAGGGATAGCGCCCGGCCCGCGGCGTGCAGTGCCGCGGGCGTGCGGATCGATCCGGCGCTGGTCATAGCTGCCGCGCTGCTCGGCGGCGCGGCGTGTGTCGTGGCGCCGGTGCCGGCTGTCATGGCGGCGGCGGCGCTGGCGCTCCTGTTGCGTTCGCGGCTCGGTCCGGCGGCGCTGCTCGTCTCGGCCGCCGCGTTCGGGCTCGGCGCATGGAGGGCGGAGCGCGCGGACTCGCACTTCGAGGCGCGCCGCGTCGAGGTGCGCGACGAGCTCGGTCCGCCCGCGCGCTGCGCGGGCCGCGGCGTGGTGGCCACGTCCCCGGTCTGGGCGCACGACGCCATCGGCTACCTCGCCGACCTCGGCTCGCTGGACTGCGAAGGGCGGAAGATCCCGGGCCCTGTCCGCGCGCGCCTCTACGGCGGGCCGCAGGCCCTGGGCCGCGGCGATGTGGTGGAGATCGTCGCGCAGCTCGCGCCGGTGCGGCTCTTCCACGACCAGGGTCTGCCCGACCCCACGCCGCGCGCCGCCCGAAAGGGCGCGCTCGTGAGCGGCATGGTGCTTTCGCTCGAGGTGGTGCGGCGCGGCAGCGGCTGGCGGCGCTACGTCGACGCGGCGCGCGCGCACGCGCGCCGTCGCATCGACGCTACCTTCGCGCCTGCCGCCGCGCCCATGGCCCGCGCGCTCGTGCTCGGTGAAAACGACCTGGATCCCCGCGACGACGAGGCGTTCAGGAAGAGCGGGCTCGCTCACATGCTGGCCGTCAGCGGCACGCACCTGGTGTTTGCGGTGGTGGCGCTGGTGGCGGCGTTCGGCTTCGTCCTGGCGCGCTTCGAGCGGCTCGCCGCGCGCTTCGAGGTGGCGCGGCTGGCCGCCGCGGCCGGCGTGCTGCTGGCGCTCGTGTATGCGGACTTCGCCGGCGGTAGTGGCTCGGCCTGGCGGGCGGCGTGGATGCTCGCCGCGGCCTTCACGGCGCGCGCTCTGGGGCGGCGTGCGCGCGCGGGCCGCGTGCTGGCCGCGTCGCTGCTGATCGGCGCGCTTCGCGATCCGCTAGCCGCGTTCGACATCTCGTTCCTGCTCTCTGCTGCGGCGACCGTGGGGCTGATCGTGATCGGCCGGCCGCTAGCTGCGCGCTGCGCGCGGCTCGGCTTCAAGCCGCTCAGGTACCTGGCGCTGAGCGCGGCAGCGACGAGCTCGGCGATGTTGCCCTGCGCGCCGCTTCTCGCACTCATCTCGCCCACGCTCACCGTGGCCGGCATCGCGGCCAACGTGGTGGCAGCGCCCTTCGGCGAGGCCGCGGCGCTGCCGCTGTGTCTCGCTCATGCCGCGTTCTCGCCCTTTCCCGTGCTCGAGCGCGGCACGGCGCTGGTCGCTTCCGGCGCGCTGCTGGTCGTCAAACGCGTGGCGCACTCGAGCGCCGACGCGCGCTGGCTCGCGTTCCACGTGCCGCCGCCCAGCGCGTGGCAGCTCGCCGTGCTGGTCGTCGGCGGCGTGGCGGTCGCGTTCGGCGGGCCGCTGCGCCGGGTGTGGACGCTGTCGTCGGCGGCCGCGCTCATCGTCCTGGAGCTCGCGATCCGTCGCGCGGGCCGCCCGCTGGGCGAGCTGCGCGTCACGGTCGTCGACGTGGGGCAGGGCGACTGCACGCTGGTCGACCTGCCCGACGGCCAGCTGATGCTGATCGACGGCGGCGGCTTCGTCGGTAGCCCGGTGGATCCAGGGAAATCGGTGATCCTGCCGCTGCTCCGCGCGCGGCGCCGATCGCGCGTGGACATCGTCGTGCTCACGCACCCGCACCCCGATCACTTCACGGGCCTGGCCAGCGCGCTGCCCGAGCTGTCCGTCGGGCAGTACTGGGACGACGGTCAGGGGCAGGACGAGGGTGCCGGCGCGACCTACGCGGGGCTGATCGCCGGGCTCCGCCGCCGCCACGTGCCGATCCTGCGTCCGCCCCGGCTGTGCGGGCGCGTGCTGCACTTCGGCGGCGCCACGTTGCGGCCGCTCGCGCCCTGTCCCGACTACACGCCGCACATCGGAGCCAACAACAACTCCATCGTGCTGCGCATCGTCTACGGCCGCCGCGCCGTGATGCTGATGGGCGACGCCGAGGCGCCCGAGGAAGCAAGAATCCTTGCCCAGCACCCGGGCGCCCTTCACGCCGATCTGCTCAAGGTCGGCCACCACGGCAGTCGCACCTCCAGCACGCCCGCGCTGCTCCGCGCCGTGCACCCCGCGTTCGCGACTATCAGCTCGGGCGTGCGCAACCGCTTCGGCCATCCGCACGCCATCACCCTCGAGAAGCTCGCCGCCGCGCACATCCGCGCGCTCCGCCTCGATCGCGTCGGCTCCGTCACCTTCGAGACCGACGGCAGCACGCTCGGCGTCCGCAGCTTCAGCACGCCGCACTAGTACCGCGTTTCCATCGAAGCGATGGGTGCTTCGCACGCGCGGCTGCGCCGCGCAACGCGGGACTAGCACCGTTTGTTGGGGGCGCAGCAGCGCCCCCTCGGCTTCGCCGAGCCTCCCCC
>Ga0114931_10004762_pt1 | contig 16871 bp, 23 predicted proteins | sample 2SBtaG_FD_89579 | JGI IMG/M metagenome (GOLD analysis project Ga0114931, IMG submission 89579) | Deep subsurface microbial communities from Kolumbo volcano to uncover new lineages of life (NeLLi) - 2SBTROV14_V59a metaG | ecosystem: Environmental > Aquatic > Marine > Volcanic | place: Kolumbo...
CGTGCCAGGAGCGGAAGAGCCAGAAACAGGAGTGGAAGAGAACGTTTCTGGACCCGAAGCGACTGCGAACGACACCGAAGCGCCAATCCCTGCAGCCGGCGACAATGCCACTGAAGAGACGCCGGAGCCCGCACCGGCAACAGGCGATACGACCAACGATACGGAGAGCGGAACCGTCGTCCCCCCTTCCCGAGGCGGCGTCCTTCCCGTCATCATCATCGGGCTCATCGTCATCGTGCTCGTCGTGCTGGGCGCCTGGCTGGTCGGCCAGCGGAGCATGCCAAAGCAGCACGATAAAGATAAGGTCCGGAAAGAAGAGTTAATCGAGGAGAAAGTGAAAGAAATCCTCAAAGAAAGTCCGACCAAGCACCAGATGATCACGCGCACCCCGCGGAAGCGCCGATAGACGCGTGCGGACAGGCGCAGAGGAAATAGAGATTTAGCTTTTCTTGAACGCGGCTGCCGTGTCGATGAGGTCGACGTGGCCGAGGAACAATGCGCGGCAGCAGTAGCGCTTCAGCCCGAGTTGGTCCATGACCTTGCCCTTGTCTTCACCTTTCGCGATACGCTCCTGATATTCTTTCCAGAGGTGCGCGACTGGTTTGCCGCAGGAAAAGCAGCGTACGGGGATAATCATACGCGGCGTGAACGAGGAACCATTTATAAAGCTACCTTATTCAGATTAATTATTTTCTATATAGTTGTTTATTTTTCGTTCTTATATCTTTAACTATCGCACTGCGCTTCTCTCACCCATGCCCAGCGTACGCGAGCATCGCCTTCCCGCTCCTGGTCGCGGCCGCGTTCGGGAAAGTTAGTAATACCAACAAAAAAAGATGACCTCCTCCACGGGCTGAAGCCAAAGGTATCTTAGGCGAGTGCGTGGTGTGCTTCTTGGTTGGTGATATAGTTGCTTGTCGTTTCTAAGGTAGCGTAGTCGACGCTGACGGCGCAGCCGGCGTAGCAGCCCGTGCCTCGGATGAGGTTGTTCCCAGTGTCGAGCTTGGCCATGGCGCGTCAGCGCAACAGCTCTTCTTCTTAAAGCTGCCAGTCACCAACCGCTGCGCTGGAGGAGCGCGTAGTCCGGCGCGACTGGGAAGCATTCCTCGTTGTAGCTCATGACGGTGTAGGAAGGCTTCTCGCCGTCGAGCAGATCCTCAACATGTCGGCCCACCAGGGGATGCTTCTCGTCCCAGGCGCCGACGAGCGGCCGGACGATGCCTGCCTCACTCATGAGGGTGGCATAGTGCGGCTCTTCAGGGATTGGGAGGGTGTAGAGGTCAAACGGACGATAGCTGCGCAGGTGTTCCTGAATTGCAGGAAAGAGCTGCTCATGGAAAGCCTGGTCGTGCTCCGCCCGGTAGAGCGCGAGCCAGAGGACAGGGCGCGCATTGTTGATTGGGTGCGCCCACGTTTCCCTGTGCACGGCTAACCCGCTGGTGGGCAGGAGGCAGACCTGACAGCCCCTGAGCGAGTAGTTCAGGACGTTATACTCGCCATGCTGAAACCAGATGTGCTTGCGGCGCGTGACTGGAAGCTGAGAAGGACGTATGATGTGGTCGGGGACAATCTCAACGCTCGTCTGCTGCACCCGCAAGCATTCTTGGAAGGCAGAGTATAAAAGTGTTACGATGTACGATAGAGCAAGGTGCCGTGCGGTGTGCTGGCGAGACGGAAAGCATCGCCGTTGACCGGCAGGATTTCGTAGTCATCCGGGAGATTGCTGAGGAGACGAAAAAAAAGCTGCCGGTCAGTAACCTTGTGTCTGCTAACTATCGCCACGCGAGCGTGCAAACCATCGACAAAGGGGTCAACGTAGTGATGTTCTGGAATCAGGACGCGGACGAGCCGTCGTGTCACCTCGGGAACGTCCCAGGTATTGCAGACAACGCTACCAACGACGGGATAGACTCCCTGGACGGTGCAGTCTTGCGCAGCGGTGGCAGCGTAGAAGAGGTTCGGCTGTGCGTCGACCGTTGCCTCAAGGCTGTCGAGGGCGCGAATGACAAACTCAAGAACCGAGGAAGAATCGTTTCGAGCCGGTTGTGACATGCTCGAAGTCAATATTGTAGGGATTCTGATATTTAATGGTTGCGGAAAGGGCTTATTCCTTGCCGACGCCAGCATACCCTTCCTTCTCGAGCGTGTGCGCCAATTCCGGACCGCCTTCCTTCACAATCCTGCCCTCCTTGAGAATGAGGATGCGATCGGGCGTGATGTAATCGAGGATGCGCTGGTAGTGCGTGATGAGCAGGATGGACTTCTCACGGCCCTGCTCGCCAGCCCTGATCGCGTTGATGCCTTCCGCCACCGCCTTGAGCGCGTCGATGTCCAGGCCGGAATCGGTCTCGTCGAGGATAGCCACTTTCGGATCGAGCATCGCCAATTGGAGTATCTCGGTGCGTTTCTTCTCGCCACCGGAGAAGCCGTGATTCAGAGCCCTGTCCTTGAACGCCGCGTCAATCTTGAGCTGCCGCATCTTCTCCTCGAGGAGCTTGTTGTACTCGAAGAGCCGCAGGTTAGCTTCGCCGCGCGCCTTGCGCTGCGCGTTAATCGCCGTCCGGAGAAACGTGAACAGGGTGACGCCGGGGATCTCCGACGGGTATTGGAAGCTGAGGAAGAGCCCTTTGGTGGCCCGTTCGTCAGGAGCGAGCGGCTGGAGGTCCTCGCCGTCAAGCGTGATGCTCCCGCTCGTCACCTCATATTTCGGGTTGCCCATCAGGACGTTGGCCAGCGTGCTCTTGCCGCTCCCGTTGGGGCCCATGATCGCGATGACCTCTCCTTTCTTGAGCGAGAGAGTGACGCCTTTCAGGATCTCCTTGCCGTCCACCGCGACATGGACATCCCTAACGTCCAACGTCATCATCTTTTCTCCTCCAACGCTGCGGCCACGCAGCGCATGATTAGGACTGCGCATTTCATCCGCATCGGGTTCAGGTCGATGCCGAGCAGTTCCAGGATGACCTTCTCATCCATCTTCCCTATCGCTTCGACCGTCTTGCCCTTGATGTGCTCGGTGAACAGGGAAGCGGATGCTTGGCTGATTGCGCAGCCGACACCCTCGAACTTGATATCGTGCATAATTCCGTTTCGGACAAGGAGCGTGACGGCAAGTTCGTCCCCGCAGAGCGGATTCTTGCACGCGCTCTCGTGCGTCGCCTTGGCGAGCCTGCCCTTGTTCTTCGGGCGTTTGTACTCCTCGAGGATGAGCTCGCGGTAAATCTCGTCGTTCATCGTCACTCACCAATCCAGGATTCACCGGAAGACGTCCATCGCCTGGATGACGCCCTCGACGAGCTGTTCCACATCCTCTCCGTCGTTGTAGATTCCGAAACTGACCCTGTTCGTCCCTTCGTGCAGCCCGAGCCGATGATGCAAGGGGTGGGCGCAGTGTTTCCCGGCCCGGATGCACACTCCGCGTCGGGCGAGGAGCTCGGCAAGGTCGTGCGGCGGCACCCGGTCGATCGTGAAGGTAAGGATACCAGCGCGCATCACCTGACCGGGAGCAGGACCGAGGAGCCGGACGCGGGGAAACTGCTTGAGTGCGTCCCAGGTCTGACGGAGCAAGTTCTCCTCGTTCGCGTGGATGTTCCCCATCCTCACGCCGCGAAGGTAGTTGATGGCTGCGGCGAGCCCGGCGATGCCGGCAAGGTTCGGGGTACCGGCCTCGAAGCGTCGTGGTGCGCCCTCTGCGAAGCGCGCCTCCTGCTCCGTCACGTCGTCGATCATGTCCCCACCCGTCCTGGCAGGCGCGAGGGTGAGACTCTTGAGGTAGAGCACACCGATGCCCGTCGGGCCGTAGAGCTTGTGCCCACTGAAGGCGTAAGCATCACAGTCGAGCTTGCGCACGTTGACATCCAGGTGCTGCACGGCCTGCGCCCCGTCGACGAGGACGAAGGTGCCGTGCTCGCGTGCGTGCGGGATGATCCTGTCGAGCGGGTTCACGATGCCGAGGACGTTGCTGACATGGCTGATGGCGAGCACTTTGGTCTTCTTGCTCAGCTTCCGTTGCAGGTCATCCACGTCAAGGGTGAGATTCTCGTTTAGGTCGCACCACACCACTTTCGCGCCGGTCCGTTTCGCGAGCTCCTGCCACGGCACGATGTTCGCATGATGCTCGTGCGGCGTCAGAAGTATCTCGTCGCCCTTCTTGAGCGGGAGCGCCTGCGCCACGAGGTTGATGCTGTCCGTGGTGCCGCTGGTGAAGATGACGTTCTCGGTCGGTGCGCCGATGAATTCCGCGACGACGCCGCGCGCACGCTCGAAGCGTTCCGTCGCCTTCACGCTCAGAGGATACAGGCCGCGATGAACCGTCGCGTTCTCCGTCTCGTAGAACCGCTTGACGGCCTCGATCACGGCGCGTGGCTTCTGCGTCGTCGCCGCATTATCGAGGTAATGCAGCCCCTTCTTCAGGAGGGGGAAATCGTCCTTGATGTGCATGCCGCGACGCATATCCGCATTCATGATCAGCCCTCCTCAAGCTGGAACTCTGCGAAACGCTTGATGAGCGGCTCCGCGACGGCGATGATGCTTTGCCGTGCGTAATCAGGGACCGCTTCGATGACGGGCCAGACGAAAGCCTTGATGAGGAGGCGTTTCGCTGCCGCAGAGGACAGTCCCCGCGTCTGGAGGTAGAACAGACGTTCCTCGTCAGGCTTGCCGACCGTTGCGGCGTGGCTGCAGCTCACGTCGTTGTTGTCGATGAAGAGCATCGGACTCGCCTTCGCGTCCGCGCCCTCGCTGAGCAGGAGAGCGTGCTCTTCCTGGTAGGCATCGCTCTTCGTGGCACGTGCTCCCATCCGGAGCGTCCCTTCGTAGATCGCCTTTGCCTCTCCGGCGAGGACGCCTTTCGTCAGGAGCTTGCTCCGGCCGTGCATTGCCTCATGCACCGCTTCCGCACCCACATCCATCCTGGCATCCTTTCTGCCGAGGTAAATCGTGCTGATACTGGTGCCTGCGTTCTCCGCAGAGAGCGTGCTCGTGATCCGGCTGTAGGTCGTGCCCTGATTGGCCGTGAGCTCGAACCAGTCCATGCTTGCGTCCCTCGCGAGACGCGCGTACTTGCGCGTGATGAAATCCCCTTGTATCCCTTGCGTGTCCGCATAGAACAGGGTCGCGTTCTCGCCGACCTTGACTTCAGTGTAATGGCTAACGTTCTTCGCCTCGCCCTCGAAGCTTTCGATGACCTTCGCGCTCGCCCCGTCCTCGATGATGATGAGGGTGTGCCAGCACGTGCTCGTCGCGAGCGTGTGCGTGATGATGAGCGGGCGCATGACTGGCTTGGTGACCCTGATGAGCAGCCCTCCGGAGAGGTTCTTCTTGTGCGCTGCCGTGAGCTCGTCGTCGGGGAGGAGCGCAAGGGTTTCAGTTCTCTCAATGCCGTATCGCTCACCTCTGCAAACTGCAGCACTTCGATGCCATCGATGCCACGATATTGGATCCGATGAGGTTCCCCTTTCTCTAGGTTCACATTCTCGAAGAAGTGCCATGCTCCCATCGGCGTCCTGATGTGCTTTGGCGGCGCGAGTCTCGTCGTCATCTTCGTCCTCCCTTTCGGAGTCTCTGCATCTCTTTTCTCATCTCTCTCCATCTCATCCTAAGCTTCCCTCGATTTCGAGCGTGATGAGCTTGTTCAGCTCGACCGCGTACTCGACCGGGAGCTCTTTCGTGATGGGCTCGAGGAAGCCGTTCACAATCATCTCGACAGCCCCTGCTTCGCTCAGCCCACGACTCATCAGATAGAAGATGTTCTCCTCGCTAATCTTGCCGACGCGAGCCTCGTGCGCCAGCTCGACATCGTACTCCTGCACGTCGATGGAGGGCATCGTGTCCGTCGTGCTGCCGTCGTCGAACATGAGCGCGTCGCATTCCACGCTCGCCTTCGCGCCGACAGCCCCCTTCCTGATGAAGAGGTGGCCGCGATAGTTTGTCCTGCCGCCGCCTTGGCTGATGCTCTTCGCCTTGACCGTGCTCGTCGTCCTAGGCGCGAGATGGTATATCTTGGCGCCCGTGTCCTGGTCCTGACCTGCGGCCGCGAACGCGATGCTAATGTGCTCGGCATGCGCGCCGTCCCCCTGCAAGATGGAACAGGGATAGAGCATCGTGACTCCCGAGCCGAGATTGCCGCCGATCCACTCAATGCGGCCATCCTGTTCGACGATGGCGCGTTTCGTGTTGAGGTTGTAGGTGTTCTTGCTCCAGTTCTCGACGCTGCTGTACCTGCATTTGGCTCCTTTTGCGACGAAGATCTCGACGCCGCCGGCATGCAGGCTGCTCTTGTCGTATCTCGGGGCACTGCACCCTTCGATGTAGTGAAGCTCGGCTCCTTCATCAATGATGATGAGGGTGTGCTCGAACTGGCCCATGCTCTTCGCGTTCATGCGGAAGTAGGCCTGGAGCGGAATCTCAACCTTGACGCCCTTCGGGATGTAGATGAACGTGCCGCCGCTCCAGACTGCGTAGTGGAGGCTGATGAACTTGTGGTCGTGGATGCCGATGCACTTGGAGAAATGACGCTTGACGAGCTCTGGGTATTTCCTGACCGCCACATCTAGATCCTCGAAGATGACTCCTTGCTTCGAGAACTCCTCCTTGAGGTTGTGATAGACAACCTCTGAGTCAAACTGCGCCCCGACGCCGCCGAGCGCCTTGCGTTCCGCTTCCGGGATGCCGAGGCGTTCGAAGGTCTCCTTAATCGCTGTCGGCACCTCGTCCCAGGTGTTGCTCTGCCACGCATCCGGAGCGACGAAGTAGCTGATCCTGTCGAGGTTGAGCCCGGACAGGTCTGGCTGCTTCTCCCAGGCAGGCATCGCCTTCTTCGTGAAGGCATTGTAGGCGGCGAGCCGGATGTTGAGCATCCACCGCGGCTCATCCTTGCTCTTTGAGATGGTACGGACGACGGATTCGTCCAGGCCTGGCGCCACCTGCTGCCTGATGTGCGCGACGACGGCTTGCTCATGACGCTCACGGCTCGGCTCGATGCTCGCGAGCGTCATTTTCTCCCTTGCACCCGTTGCTGATATTTCGCGCAGCTCGGGCATTTCGTCCGGGCATGCTCCTCGATTGCGTCGAAGAGATTCCCTTTCCGCTGCTTGAAGAGTGGGGTACTCGCGTCGAGACTGTATCGTATCTCGCGGCCCCGCTTCTCGGCCTTGATGAGATGGCATTGCTTCAGGTTGGCGAGCGCATGGCTCACCCTGCTCCGTTCCGCCTTTGTCTCCATCGCCAGCCGCGTCACGTTCAGCGCTCCCTTGTCGTCCAGCAGGCGGAGGATGTCGAGACGCAGCGGATTGGAGAGGGTCTCCAGGCAGAACATGTGCTGCTCCACATCAATGTCTATCTGTCCCATAATATGTGAAGAGATTTTCACGGGTTTTTAAATATTGTGTCGAAAAAAAAGGGGAAATGATTGAGAGATGCTTCTTGCAGTTGCATAAGGTATAAAGAAAGGATGTACTTCCGAGTTTTCTCGAATCATCTGTAGCTTTTTTGTCTCTTCGCGCGAGCCTTGCCGTGGCTGTTCGGCTTCGAAGGCTCCTTACGGCGCACGTCAGCAACGAGAAGCTGTCGGTCGTAGTCGATGAAGACCTGCTTGAGCTTCGCGTCATGCTCGACGAGCGCTCGCCCGATGGCGAGCCGAACCGCGTCCGCCTATCCTGTCTGGCCACCGCCACGCACATTCACCTTGAGGTCAAGCTTCTCAGCGACTACTCCTGCGAGACGCACAGGCTCGAGGATGCGTGCGCGCAGCATCGGCGTGCCGAAATGCTCGAGCGCGAGCTTGTTGATTGTGATCCTGCCCGTGCCAGGCGTGACTGTGGCACGTGCGATAGCAGTCTTGCGCTTGCCGGAGCGGTGCACGACCCCTTTCTTCGCCTGCTTACTCTTCGCCTGCTTAGTCATGGTGCTTGCCTCCGAACTCGGCGCAGATGCGCGCGACGGTGAGATGCTTGAGATTGGGGAGCTTGCTCGCGTCCGCGCCCGCCACGCGGATCGTTTCGCCTTCGATCGTCGCGGGCTTGCCGATGTAGCACATGACCCGCTCATACGCTGCGCGCCCGCGAGGCTGCTTGTAGGGGAGCATGCCCCTGACGACCCTGCGAACGTAGCGGTCGGGGAGCTTGCTCACGTAGGGACCTTTCCGGGGAACGCCCATGGCACGCTTCCGTTTCGCCTCGCTGATCGTGGTGCGTTTCGTGCCGCTGATGACGGCTTTCTCCGCGTTGACGATCGCGACGGTCTTGCCGAGGAGTGCCTGCTTCGCTGCATATGCCGCTATCCTGCCGAGAATGGCCCCGTCCGCGTCGATGATGATGTCTACCATGGTGTGCCCGTGTCCACAATTATCCGATGATCCTGATGCCCTTGCCGTCCGGCTGCTTCTTGAGCAGCTCGTCGATGGTGAGGGCGTGCTTGTCCAGCTTCTTCTTCGCTTCCGTGCTGTAGGCGAAAGCTGCGACCGTGAACGTCTTGGTGAGCTCGCCGTCGCCGAGCACCTTGCCCGGGACGATGACTGTCTCGCCGTCCTTCGCTTCCCGATCCAGCTTCCAGAGGTTGACGGTGCGCCGCTGCCTGCTCGGCTTCTCGAGGTCGCTCGCTACCCGTTTCCAGAGCGGCCGCTGCTTCTCGATAGCTACCCGCTTGAGCGTCGTGATGAGCGCTCCCAACTGCCGGTTCTTGATTGCCATTGTCCTTCTGTGCGCCGAAGCGCGGTCAGCTTGATGAGGGGGACGGGGTTCGAACCCGCGCAAGCACTAAGCTACTAGGCCCTCAACCTAGCCCGGTTGACCACTGCGGCACCCCCTCAGAGCGCCTTGACGAGCTTCTCGAACTCGCCGAGGTAGCCTTGCATGCGGTCCATCGCCGCGCTGATGATGTCTTTCGGCGAGAGCTGGCCCCAGCTCTCGATGATGAATATGAAGGTGTCGTCGCTGAACTCGACCGTGATGCTATCGCTGAGGTCCTCATAGGCCGAGGGAGCGTCGCTGAGGGCGAGCTTCTTCTCGTCCACGACGAGCTTGCCGGCCTTCTCGCTGAAGGCGTCGAGCTTCGTCTCTTTCGCCGCCTTAAGGACGGCCTTGACGTCGACATCCTTCGCCAGCTTCAACCGGGGCTTCTGCCGGTACCAAATCAGGCCAGGGCTCCATTTCGCGTGGTTCTTGCCGAGGCCGAGCACGGCCGTGGCAATGAGCTCGATTTCTTGGCCTTCGAGGAGCTTGACAAGCGGAGTCTCGGGATGTATCGGCTTCACCTTCGGGTCCTTGCTCTTGAGGTCCTTGGCGTACACGACACACGGCCCCTTCGCATGGAGAGTGAGCTTCACGCTGCTCTTCGCGCTGTACTCGTTCTTGGCGATCTCCTCCTCCGTCGGGAGGCTGTAACTCTTCAGGTCGGTGGCGAGCGCAACCAAGCCGAGGCGGAGAGCGAGCATCTCATCGTAGAGGATGCCGCTGTTCTGCTTGAACTCGACCTGCTCGATAGCCATGACCGGAACTTCGTTCAGCATGAGGCGCCGGAAGGTGTTGGCCTGCGCCGGCGTTGCTCCTTGCAGCTCGAGGATGAGCTCGTCGCCCTTGCCCGCGAGTTTCGTGATCTTCATGTCTCACACCCTCCTTCCGCGCTTGCCACCCTTCTTCCGGCAGCCGCCGTGCGCCTGCGGCGTCACGTCCTCAATGAAACCTATGCGGATGCCGCGTCGCGAGAGCGCGCGCACGGCTGCCTGGGCCCCGGGACCCGGATGCGCCGGGCCATTGTGACCGCCCGGCGCACGAATCTTGACATGCAAGCCTGACAGCCCCTTGTCGCGACAGATCTCTGCCGTCTTGGCCGCGGCGCTCATCGCCGTCGTCGGGCTGCTCTCCAGGCGGTCAGACTTCACCATCTGGCCGCCGCTCACCAGCGCGATGGTCTCGCTGCTGGTGACGTCCGTGACATGGATAACCGTGTTGTTGTAGCTCGCAAGGATGTGCGCGACGCCCCAACGAATCGGCTTGCGCGCTTCAGGCTTGCGCGCCGCACTCTTCTGAGCACCGGTCGCCGCGTCGCTATCCCTGTCGCGCCCCTTGTTCCCGTCAGCACGCTTCTCCTTCGGATCTTTGGTCTGCTTGGGAGCGCGTGCTGTTGGAGACGCCTTGGGCTTCTTCGCTTCGGGCATCGCTTCCTTCGCCTCGGGATTCTCCGCCATCACGTATCCTCCTGCTGAGCGTCAGCCTTCTTCTTATTCTTGGATGGTGCGTGATGAGACTGTGTAGGGGCATCAGACGCCTCGCCGTCCGCGGCTTTCTCCGCAGGCTTCCCAACAGGCTTCTCTTCAGAAGGGTCTTCAGACTTCTCCGCGGCTTTGGTCTCTTCCTTGACCGCGTCCTTGACAGAGTCGACCTTCTTCTCGCCGGCGAGCACTTCGGCATTCTCGATGGCCTTCTCGTCGAAGGTCGCGGCCTCTTCAGTCTCGTTCGTGACGGCCTTCTTCGCCTTTGCCTCCAGCTTCGCTTTCTTCTTGAGAAGCTCCTCCTCGCTGAAGCGCTCGGGGTGCTGCTCACTCACAAAAGAGGAGCGCGGCGCGAAGCTGATGCTCGCTTCGTCGTCGAGTGTGACGAGGTGGCTCGGGCTGGTAACAACCTTGCCGCCGAGCTTGACGTGACGATGCGTAATCATCTGCCGAGCCTGCTTGGGCGTGCGGGCCATCTGCTTCTTGATGAGGACTGTCTGGAGGCGACGGTCCATAATCGCTTCGATGGGCAGGCCGAGCACGTCGTCGAAACCTGCGCCTTGCTTGACGAGACCGAGCCGTACCAGGCGCTGCAGGAGTTGCTGCTTCTCAACCTGGGCCTGCGAGCCGGTGTGAGCGAGTAGTGTCTTAGCACGGTCCTTGAAGCGTTTGAGGGTCGTGGCCATGCGCCACACCTCGGCCTTGTTGCGTAGACCGTAGGCATAGACGAGCTTCTTCTCTTCTGCGATACGGCTACCTACCCAGGGATGACCTGGGGTCTCATACTTCTTCCGCACCTTTCTCGGGTCGCCCATATCGTACACCTAGAGTGATTTGTCCTATTTCCTGATGACCGTGACGCGCCTCTTAATCGTCACCTTGCCCTTGTTTGGACGGTAATTGGAGCGAGTGCGCTGGCCGCGCACCGGGAGCCGCGCATGGTAGCGGGTGCCCTTGTAGCTCTTCGCCTTCATCTCGCGCTTCTTGTCGCTGTCCAGCGTGAAGTCGATGTCCGACAGGATGAGGTGCTTGTCCTCTCCCGTCTCGACGTCCTTGCGCCGGTTGAGCATCCAGACCGGGATGCCTGCCGCTTCAGGGTCCCTGACGGCTTGGTCGAGGCTCTTGGCCTCCGCATCGCTCAGCTCTCCCGTCTTCTTCTCCTTCAGGATACCCGCGACGTGACACAGTGCTGCCGCGAGGTTGTGGTTGACGCCCTTAATCTTCTGGAGGGCGATGAGTATCTGCTTGTCACCTTTCAGGTCGGTATTGGCGACCCTGACGATGTGCTTGAACTCTGCCATGATGATTCACGTGGTTTGCATGGATGCTGTGCGGACGCGGGACGTGCGTCTGCAGTGAGTGTGAGTGCTCGCCCGAATGCCCGTTCGAAACGCAGAAACGCTTAAACCCCTCTTGTCAGGGATTTCAGCCGCCCTCCACGCTCCTCACTCGGGCGAATGCCTGCGGAGAACTAGAGGGGGTTTATAAAAGTAACTGTTCCATCAAGCTCAGCGCAGTTCTCCCAACGCGACACTCCCGGACACGCATCCCCTCTCTGGAGAGAACGAGGCAGAAATAGGGGAAAATTTTAAGAATGAGAGGCGTAGTTTTCCCTTCACAGGAGGCGATACCTATGGTTGAAGCTTATTGCGTGAAGTGCAAAGCGAAGAAGCAGATGGTCAACCCAAGACAGGAGAAAACCAAGAAGGGCGGCGACATCATAAAGGGCAAGTGCCCGACGTGTGGAACCACCATGTGTCGCATGGGCAAGATGTAAAATCCTTTTCAATCCCTTTTTTCACTCTCTTTCTTTCGAACACTTTATATTTGACTCGGCGCCAGCATCACCTGGGGACGCGGCGAGCAGCCCGCCAGGAGCTGACCTGGCCGCCTCAAGGTTAAGGAATGGATAGAGAAAGAGAGCTTGTTGCCATAGCTATTTCTTCTTTTTCTTTGTTTCTGTTATCTCTTTTGCGATCTTCACAGCCTCCTTCTCAATCTCCTTCGTCTTCTTCTCGACCTCCTCTTCGACCTCTTCCTTCACATGCTCTTCCTCCTTGAGGCGACGTTGCACGCGGCGCTCGAGCAACTGATCGATGTGCTTCGCCTCCAGCTCGAACGTGTAGCGGGCGAGCAGGTTGGCTGTGTAGAAGACAATACCGATGCCGAGGAAGCCGAACAAGATTGTGGCAATCTTGCCGAAGGTGCTCACCGGGACGAGGTCGCCGAAGCCGATCGTGGTGAGCGTGATGCCAGTGTAGTAGAAGGCGTCGAGCCAGCCCCAACCCTCCGTCACGCTGAACAGGATGGTGCCCATGGCGATGACGATGACGAGGATGCCGAAGGCGAGGAAGAGTTGTTCCTTGAATCGACGATTCATACACTGCGCTTTGAGAAAACAGGCTTTTAAACGTTTGTGGTCGGAGGGGTGTGGAGAAAAAGTCCGTCGAAGCCACGTTTGCCAACGTTTGGCGTCAGCCAAACTTGACTTGGCGAAGTCGGCCACGTTCCCCGACGCAAGTAAGGGGTTGTGGACGACGAAGGAGGACTTTTTCTCCATAGCCGTTGGGAGCGGGACCGAAAAGTTTTTCTAGGAATACGAGAGAGTAGGTATCCATGCGTGGGGCGACCCCATATGGTGTGAACCTGCCGTCGCCTGATGCCCTGATGCGCTTCCTTCCAGAACGAGGCATCTCCATCCTCCGCCAGATACTAGCGACGAGGAACGGCTACGAGACGCTCGGCAACTTCCGCTTCGTGCGCGTGGCGAAGGAGGTACCGGGCGAGAAGGATGTCGCCGCATTGGAGATCATACCGGGCTTCTACTTCCCACCGACGCTGCTGATGCCGTTGCTCCGCCGCTACGTCCTGGAAGAGGGGAAAGATTATCGCGAAAGCATGGCGGCGAGCCCGGTCATCAAGGTGGACGACGATCTCCTCCCGCCCGAGTCGCTTGATGAGCACGTCGTCATCTACACGCAATCCTTCCAGCGCCGCTTCGCGCATCACGACGGGCCAATCGACCTGCTCGGCCACAGCTACGGCTATCAGGTGCTGCGCCACTGCCTCATCACGCTCCAGCATGACCCGCGCATCCGTCGCGTCGACATCGTCGCCCCCTACCTCGGCCGGCCGGAACATATCAGGGTGCCAGACGAGATGCTCGCCGCTGGCCGTGCCGGCCACCGGCAAGAGCTGTTCCGCGCGCTCACGTACGGGCGCCTCGAAGAGTTCGTTCTCGATGTCTTCGGCTTCAGCATCTACGAGCGGAACGGGCATCGCTACGAGGAGGCGTTCAAGGCCTGCCTGAAGGAGATGCTCACGATTGAGAAGGGCGCGGACGATCTGCCGCCAATCTCTGAGGTGCCAGTCAGCGTCTACGTTCCCGAGAAGGATTTCCTCAGGTTCGCACCGCCGGACGAGGGGCATATCCGCGAGGTTTTCACCCATCCGGAGAGCAAGGTCGTCAAGGTCTCGGGCGGCCACAACAAGCTCGTCCTCCGCATAGCGGAAGGGATGCGCGATCTCAAAGGGCCGGAGGCTCCTGCCGTGGCGTCGGATGCCCCGCCGAAGGTCGTCATCGACCTGAGGAAAAACGTGCAGATTCTCGAGGGGTATCTGCAGGAATATCTTCTGGCCGCGTGAGAAGATGCGCGCCTGCGGGTGGAGCTCACGGCACTAGGGGTACTGACTCGTGGTTCCTCCCCTGCGCGGCCCCGGAGACACGCGAAGCACCCTTAAGGCTGCTCCGTTCCCGGCCTGACCTGCTTCAGCATGATCCACGTCCACCGGGACGCAGGATCGACGGTCGCATGAGGGCACCTGATCCAGCGCAATGGACCCGCCCCGCAGGCTTCGACCCCGCCAACATCCGTTTGCGGTGACAGGCGAGGATGAGCCGCCCGGCCTAGCAGGGAAGGGGATGCTGGAAGGGTTTATAAAGCTAGTTTATCACCTTATAGATAATCATTAATAAGTAGTAAACTATATAAATTGGGGGTTGTTAATAAAACAGTAGTATGAGTGACGAGTATTTATATCAGAGATTACAAAATGCCAGAATATCCGTAAAAGAGCTTGCTTTCCGCATCGACCTGCCTGGCCTGCAAACAGTAAGAGCCATACTCTCTAAAACAAACACGAAGACTGCGAACTCTCAGCTTATCCACCACAAGTTCTTGCAGAACTGCACGAAGCCAGGCACAGACGTCGTCCTCGCACCAGAATACTCGCTCCAAGGAAAGGGGATTCTCACCGAGAAGGACGTTGACAGACTCGGTAGAAGCTACGCTCAAGCGACCCGTGACGTAGCGCTCGCGATCCCGGGAACGGTGGTATGGACGGACGGAAAACACCTGTATAACACCGCACTCCTCTTCCAGTATGGCAAACAAGCGTGGCACGACAAAACGCCAGACGATACGGACGAGAGAGTGGCTACCTCTCACGGACTCGTCGCGGCAGCCAGGGATTCCATGCGAAGATTCACCATAGGGGAAACGACAGTAGGATTGGAGATCTGCTCAGAGAACGGTATCGTCTCTGAAACGGGAAAAGAAGAAGTAGACCTTGGCATTCTCATCGCATCGGGAGGGAAGTATTTCACGCTCAGACATGTGAGGGAAGGCGGGTACTTCCTGCATTGCAACGGCGGTGATAGCACTGCAAAAGCGCTTCGTGTCACACCAAAACTCAGGAGGCAGCATTGGTAAGCCGAAACCTTTAAAATCCTGCTTCCTTCCGCTCCGCGGGGTGAGGGGGGAACAGGCATGAACAGCATCATCTTCTTGGGAACCGCGGGCGACGTCGAGGTCATGGCCCGGCAGCAACGCGCTACAGGCGGCATCATCCTCAACCTCGAGGGCAACCAGTTCCATCTCGACCCGGGACCGGGAGCGCTCGCTGGCGCCAAGGCGGCGAAGGTGAGCCCGCGCATCACTATCGCCGTCCTCGCGAGCAACAACAGCCTCCTCCGCTCGAACGACGTGAACGCGTGCGTCAGCGCCATGACCCTCGATGGCATGGACAAGCACGGCGTCCTCCTCGGGAGCAAGAGCGTCGTGGAAGGCGAGGAAGCGATCATCAGGCGCCAGACCAAGCTCGCCGTCGAAGGGCTAGTCAGCCTCACGCCCGGCCAGAAGATCGGCATCAACGAGGTCACGATCTGGCCGGTGAAGAGCCTCGGAAAGGATCCGAATGGCGTCGGCTTCCGCATCGGCGCTGGCGACCTGCTCATCGGCTACGCCAGCGACACGTCCTGGTATGAGACCATGCCGCAGGACTACGCCGGCTGCGCATTCCTCATCCTGAACGTGAAGCATCCAGCCGAGACGCGCGAGGACGGGTTCCTCAATATGGCAGAGGTCGAAGCGCTCATCACGGCGGTCAAGCCGAAGCACGCGCTCCTCACCGGCTTCGGGAGCAAGCTCGCCATGATGGACCTGCAGGACATCGCCCGGCAGCTCCAGCACACAACCAAAACAGAAGTCACCGCGGCGAAGGACGGACAGAAAGTCGAGCTCCCGGCGAAGTAGGTAGTTCCTCTTTTCCTGTGGCTCTTCCTATATGAGGAAGGTGACGAGCCACCCGAGCAGACAACCGATTGTGAGGAAAGGCATGGCTGGATAGTAATGGTTCTTCTTAGCGAGTATGAAGAGCACGGCAAGCGCTATCGTCGCACCGAGCGTGACCAGCAAGGCCTCTGAAAGGGCTGCGACGCGGGAAGCCCCGACGAGCATGAGGCCTTCCATCACAGTTCCGGTTAAAATGAGCGGAAAGGCGATGTCGCCGCCGCCGAGGATGGCGCTCGTCGCCTGCGTCGGCTGGGGGAGCGCCTTGACATCTTTCGCCGCCTTCTTCATCGGCCTCTTGACTGCGTGCTTCGTCGCCGGCTTGGGCACCATGAGGCCGGCGAAGACCTGGCTGCCCTTCTGGAACTCGGCGAGCGTCACCATGTGCTTCGAGCGCCACACCGCCCAAGCGTCGTAGATGCTGATGGCGAGGAGCAAGACCAGGCTCCAAGGCACGTCGAGGATGGGCACGAGGAGGACGGCGATGCCGGCATAGAGGAAGACCTCGGTGAGGTTGTGGATCCACGGGTTTGGCCGGAATACCTTCCAGAGCGCGAGCGCGAGCGCGAACGCAAGCGCGGTCACTTCCGGCAGGAAGACACCGAACGCCACTGCCTGCGCGAGGAAGACGGCGAGGAGGAACCAGGCCTTCCAGAGCTTGATCTTGCGGAAGCGGATGAGGAGGAGGAGCAGGGCGGTGCCCACTGCCACGCCGAAGACGAGGTAGAGGAAGCTCTGCCAACCCGTGAAGTCCGGCCGGTCACCGATAGCCGTCGTGTCGTGCACCAGCTCCGTCTGGCCGGTCTCGACGTTCACGCCAACGCTCACGATGGAGAGGTTCACGAGGACGAGACCAACAATCTGCGCAACGACGAAAAGAGCGACAAGGAGCATGGTCGTCGTGAGCGGGTGCTTCATGGCGCTGCCTGAGAACCGGAGGCTTTTAAGCTTTCCCCCACCGCAGGCTATGGAGAAAAAGTCCGTCGAAGCCAAGTTTGCCAACGTTTGGCGTCAGCTTGGCTTGGCTCGACGGAGTCGGCCACGTTCCCCGACGCAAGTAGGGGGTTGTGGACGACGAAGTAGGACTTTTTCTA
>Ga0114931_10004763_pt1 | contig 16869 bp, 16 predicted proteins | sample 2SBtaG_FD_89579 | JGI IMG/M metagenome (GOLD analysis project Ga0114931, IMG submission 89579) | Deep subsurface microbial communities from Kolumbo volcano to uncover new lineages of life (NeLLi) - 2SBTROV14_V59a metaG | ecosystem: Environmental > Aquatic > Marine > Volcanic | place: Kolumbo...
CCCCGACGCAGATCGTCGAGAGCACCGCCGCGGCCGAGCCGACCGCGGTCGATCTCGCGGCCGCCGACGACGAAGAGCTGGAGATCGCCATGGATTGGGAGATGCTCGAGGATCTCGACGTGATCGAGGAGCTGGATCTCCTCGAGGAGATGGTGGCGCAGGCCGATCGAGGACGCGGCTAGGTGCGGTGCGCGATCCACAGGCTCTCGCTCGTCGTGCTGGCGGTCGCGTGCGCGGCGCCGGTGGCCTCCCAGGCGGATTCGCCCGACGACGCCACGCCGATCGTGCGCCCGGGCGACCGCGGCGCGGCGCGCGACGCCCTGCGCCGCCGCTTGCAGCAGCTGCCCGAGGACCAACGCCGGGGCGTGATTCGCCGCCTGCGTGCCATGTCGCCCGAGCAGCAGCGACGCTTCTTCCGGGACCTCCGGCCGCAGACGCCCCAGGAGCGACGCGATCGGTACCGGCCCCGGTCGAGCCGCAAGCAGCGTGATCTCCGCGAGAATCTGGATGCGCTGACACCGCGTGAGAAGCGGGCCCTCCACCGGAACTTTCAACGCTTGCCCCCCGAGCAGCGCCGGGCCATCCGGGAGCGGATGGAGAACCTGAGCCCGCGCGAGCAGCGCGAACTGGCGCGCCGGATCGGCCGCTGGCGCGGCCTCGACGAAGCCGAGAAGCAGGCGGTTCGCGAACGTCTCGAGCGCTACCGGTCGCGGACCGCCGAGAAGCGCGACAGCTTGCGCGAGAACGCCGACCGCTGGCGACACAAGACGCCGGCTCAGCGCCGGGCGCTGCGCGAGCAGTGGCAGCGTCTGCAATCCCTGACGCCGGCCGAGCGCGAGGCGCTTCGGCGCAAGCTCGAGAACCGGCGCCGCTAGCCGGCTCGGCACCGCAACTTTTCCACGACCCCTGGGTTGGATCCCATCGAGACGGAGGACCCCAGATGAGCAGGATCCGCGTGATCGCGCTGTTGGTCGGAATCGGGCTCGGCCTGGCCGTGGCTCTAGGCGGTTGTGCCCGCCACGTGGTCCACCACCACCGGCCAGCTCCCACGAAGATCGTCGTGCTCGAGAAGGAGCACTCGGACCCGACCATCGTGATCGTTCAGAAACGCCCGCGGGCCGGGCGCTACTGCTGGCAGCACAAGGCCCACTGGCACTGCCGGGCCCGCTAGGCCGTCGGCCGATTCGGCCGCGGATCGCGCCCCAACGGTGGGTCGCTCCACCCGAGCCCCTGGGTCGTCTCCGGGGGTCGCCTCGGGCCATGGCCCTCCACGCCGGGTGTAGACTCGGGCCATGGCCCTTCACGAGAAGCTCACGCGCGAGATCCGTCGCGGCCCCGCGGGCCCCAAGGTCGCTGCCTTCTTCGACCTGGACCAGACGCTCCTGGCCGGGTTCTCGGCGACGGCCTTCTTCCGCGAGCGTCTGCTCTCCGGCCGGATGGGTCCGCGCGAGCTGGGCGAATCGCTGTTGGGCGCGCTCAGCTTCGCCCTGGGCCGAACCGGCTTTTCCGGGTTCGTGGCCGCGGCCACCGCCGCCTATCGCGGCCTGGCCGAGTCGGTGCTGGAGGAGATCGGCGAGGAGGTGTTCGAGAAGCACCTGGTCACCTCGATCTATCCCGAGTCCCGCGCTCTCGTGCGCGCCCACCAGGAGATGGGCCACACGGTTGCGATCGTCTCCTCCGCGACCCGCTACCAGGCCGATCCGCTCGCGCACGAACTCGGCATCGAGCACGTGCTCTGCACGGAGCTCGAGGTCGAGGATGGCGTCTTCACCGGCAAGGTCGTCCACCCGACCTGCTACGGCGAAGGCAAGGCCCAAGCGGCCATCGCTCTCGCGGGCCGCCACGACCTCGATCTTCAGCAGAGCTACTTCTACACCGACAGCCACGAGGACCTTCCGCTCCTGAACATCGTGGGCCGGCCGCGTCCGCTGAATCCCGACGGGCGTCTGGCGCAGACTGCCAAGGAGCGGCAGTGGCCCGTGCGCCGCTTCCACAGCCGCGGCACGCCGAGCCTGGGCGATCTGGTCCGCACGGGGCTCTTCCTCGGCAGCCTGGTGCCCTCGGTCTGGGCCGGCCTGGCGGCGGGCCTGGTGAACCGTTCCCAGCGCGAAGCGATCAACATGCTCGGCTCGGTGTGGGGGGACCTTGCGACCTCCCTCGCCGGCGTCGACCTGCGAGTGGAGGGCGAAGAGCACCTCTGGTCGCATCGGCCCGCGGTCTTCATCTTCAATCACCAGAGCGGCCTGGACGCCGTGCTGATGGTGAAGCTGCTGCGGCGCGACGTGACCGGCGTGGGCAAGAAGGAGCTGCAGCGCAATCCGGTCTTCGGGCCGCTCTTCATGGCAGCGGGAACGGTGTTCATCGATCGCGGCGACCGAGCGAAGGCGATCGAGGCGCTGAAGCCCGCGGTCCAGGCCCTGCGCGAGGGGCGCTCGCTGATGATCGCACCGGAGGGAACGCGCTCCTCCACGCCGCGGCTCGGCGCCTTCAAGAAGGGCGCATTCCACATCGCGATGCAAGCCGGCGTGCCCATCGTGCCCGTGGTGTTCCGCAATGTGCTCGACGCCCTGCCCAAGCACGGCCTCGTCGTGCGACCAGCCACGGTGGAGGCCGTGGTGCGGCCGCCCGTCGAGACGGTGGGCTGGACGCGAGAGAGCCTCGATGCCGAGATCGAGGCGATCCGCCGCGACTTCCTCGAGGTGCTCGACGCCTGACGCCCCGGGCCGGCGGCCGAGGCCCCGGACGTCCGCCGGCGCCCGCCGTTCCTTCGCGATCGGGTCCCACCGGTCGCTACGGGGCCCGACGATCCCGCTCCGCCGCCAGGGAGCGAACCGCCCCGAGGCCGCCGCGCACGTGACGGGCACGCAGACCCTCGCGCTGCATGAGCTCCGCGAGGTGGGCGCTGATCAGCCCGAACTCGCAGTAGAGGACGTACTCGCGCTTCGCGTCGAGGGAGGGGAACACGCGCAACGCCTCGGCAAAGTCGAGGCGGACCGCGTCCGGCCAATGCCACCGGGCGAAGGCGCCCTTGGGCCGGAGGTCGATCACGACGGCGCCCGGCGGGATCTCCGCGGTCTCGAGCTCCGGCACTGCCAGGCCGTCGAGCGAGAGGTCGCGCAGGTCGAGGATGCGCCGGTCCGAGAGCGCCGACTCGAGCAGCGAGAGATCGATCTTCTCCTCCTCGCGCAGCACGACGCCGAGCGAGGCATGCGTGGCCGGGCGCCGCGGCACGATCGCGCAGTACTCGCCCACGACCTTCGAGAGGTCGTGAGTCCCAATCGCGCGCGACTGGGCGATGATCTCTTCCTTGTTGCAGGTCACCAGCGGGCGAAGGATCGGCAGCCGCGCGGCCTGGCTGATCACGCCCAGGTTCGTGAGGGTCTGGGACGAGACCTGGCCGATGGCCTCGCCCGTCACGATCGCGGCGCAGCGGCGCTCGGCGGCTACGGCCTCGGCAGCCCGCAGCATGAGCCGCTTCAGGAGGATCTGCCAGTACTTCTGCTCCGTCCTGGCCCGGAGCTCGTCGAGCAGCGCGGCAAAATCGACCCCATGGAAGATGGGCCGATCGCCGTAGGACCAGCGGTCGGCCACCTCCTTCATGACGCGCAGGGCTCCGAGCTCGTGGCTCGCACCGCCGAGATTGCAGAAGACGTGATCGAGGGCGACGCCGCGCTTCAGCGCGTGCCAGGCCGCGACCGCCGAGTCGAAGCCACCCGAGACGAGGGCCACGGCACGGCCTTCGACGCCCAGCGGCAGTCCGCCCGGCCCGGGCCGGTGCTCGCCGAACAGGTACGCCTCGCCCTCGCAGAGCTCGACGCGCGCCACGACCTCCGGGTGGCTCAGATCGACGCCCGCCGCCGCCGGAAGCAGCGCAGCTCCGAGCGCCTCCTCCACCTGCTTCGAGCGCAACGCGCCTTCCCGCCGGTTTCCGACCCGGCGACAACGGACGGCGAAGCGCCGATCCGTGACACGCGCGCGGAAGAGTTCCTGGCCGGCCGCGACCACCACCGAGAGGTCCTCCGCGCAGCGCTGCTCGAGTGGAGACAGGGACTGGATGCCGAAGACCCGGGAGAGCGGGCCCGCCGCCTCCGCACCCTCGGCGTCCACGTAGACGCGGTTGCGGGTGCGGCGAACCTCGGCCTCGATGCCCTCGGAGGCGAGCGCGTCCTCGACGTTGCGGACGAGCCGCTCCACCATGCGCTGCCAGGTGGCGCGCGACTTGGTGCTGAGGTCGCCGGAGAAGCGAAGCAGGATCACGAGGGGAGGGTACACTGCCGCGAAGCAGGGTCACGAGGGGCGGGTACACTGCCGCGAAGCAGGATCACGAGGGGCGGGTACACTGCTCTCGTGAGGGCATCACGGGACGGGCGTCCGCTGGCCGCTCTGCTGCTCGATCTCGACGACACGATCCTGGACGATGCGGCCGGCTTCGAGCAGGCGTGGTCGCTGGCGGCGGATCTGCTGGTGGCGGGTCACCCGGGTCTCGACCGGCCCGCGGTCGTCTTCGAGATTGACGGCGCGCGCAGGCGGTTCTGGGCCGACCCCGAGCGACACCGCCGGGGTCGGTTGGATCTCAGCGCTGCACGCGCGCGGATCCTGGGCGCCGCGCTCGAGCGGCTGGGTCGCCCGGATCCCGCCCTGGCCCTGGAGGCGGGTCGGGCCTACACGGAGCTGCGTGAGCGGCATCAGCGCCTCCTGCCGGGCGCGCGCGGAGCTCTCGAACGGTTGCGGCGGCTGGTTCCGGCCCTGGCGCTGGTGACGAACGGGGCCGCCGGGGCCCAGCGCGCCAAGCTCGAACGCTTCGATCTCGAGCGACACTTCGATCACATCCAGATCGAGGGGGAGTTCGGGCGTGGCAAGCCCGAGCCGGAGGTCTACCGGCACGTGCTGGCGAGGCTGGGCGTCCGCGCCGCGGACTGCATGATGGCCGGCGACAACTTCGAAGCCGACGTGCTCGGCGCCCAGGCCGTCGGCATCCACGCCGTCTGGATGGACGTTCGCGCCCGGGGGGCGCCACCGCAGCCGGCGCCGAGACCCCATTGGACCGTTCGGAGCCTCGAGGAGCTTAGCCGGCGTCTCGCGCCGGGTCCTCGCGGCAGCGAACGGGACGGGTAAACCCGGCATCCGGGCCGTCCGAGGAGGACCGTGGCACCGTTTCCGCCTCGCTATCCTTCGGCGCAAGGCCCGAAGAGAGATCCATGCCTCGCCGCTCGATCGCCTATGCCCTCTACGGCCTGCTGGTTGCCGCGGCGATCGGCGTGGCTTGCTCCAACCCGCTGCTCTTCCAGAAGTTGAATACGCTCCGACCCGCTGCGGCGATTCCGGACCTCGATACGCGGGCCGGCCGCTGGTTGGATATCGACGCCATCGTGCGGCCGATCCCGATGCACGGGCGACCGGTCTGGAACGTCGATCCCGCGACCCGCTACCGCCGGACGATGATCGAAGGTGGCGGGAACTGTTCGCAGATGGCCTTCGGGATGGCCTATCAGCTCGACGGCGAGGCCATCGACTATCAGATCATCCACATGTTCACGCCCGGCGGCCTCGGAATGGGAGACGGCCACACGGTGATCCGGGTTCCCTACCGCTACGAAGGCGTCGATCGGGTGGGTCTGGTCGACCTGTCCTTCGGCGTGATCCTGACGGGCGCCAGCGGACCCCTGGACGTGGCCGAGGTGGAGGCCGCACCCGTGGACGGATGGGGCTTCGCCCCCCTGAACGACCGAGCCCGATTCCCCGACTATCACGACGACTTCCTGGTGGACGCCGTCCTCGGATACGTTCCGCCCAGCGAGGTCCACGACTACTACGCCTTCCTCGACCGCGTCTACTTCTCCCTGGGCTCCGATCTGACGGAGAAGTACCTCTTCGACGGGCTCGCGCTCGTGCTCGGTGTCCTACCCGAGGTGTTCGTCCCGCTCTACGACGAGCTGATGGCCCAGCACCGGGTGGATCTGTTCCTCTACCGGGGCGCGCTCGCCGTGATGCGGTCCGCCGCCGTGCTCCTTCCGCTCCTGATCGGCTTCGAGCTGCTCCGATGGCGACGCCACGGGGCCCGAAGGCGTCGCCGTTGACCCCCGCGCTTCCGGGCGATACATCCAGGCTCATGACGCGGATGGCCGGCTATCGGGTCCTGTGCGCCGTCCTGGGTGTGGCCTGGCTCGCCGTGGGCGCGTCGCTGTTCGGCATGTTCCTGGGCTACCACGCGCCCGGCGGGCGCAGCGACGGCTTGTTCTCGACCATGGGGCCCCAGGGCCACTACCTGGCGGCCTTCGCCGGGTGTGCGCTGATCGTCTGGGGCCTGATGCTGGTCGCGACGGCTCGCCGACCCCTCGAGGGGCGCAGTGTCGGCAGCGCCACGGCCTTCGGTCTCGTGCTCTGTGCCGTCTACCGGATGATCGCCTGGCTCGTGGGCGATTATGCGGCGCTCGCCGATCTGCTGCGCGTGGAGTCGGCCGTGTTCCTGGCCCTGGCGCTCGGCTTCGTGTGGCTTCGGCCCGGCCGGGCCGCGCCCGTGGAGGCGCCGTGATCGGACGGGTGCTCGCGTCGCTGGTGATCGTCGGCCTGCTCGCGCTCGATCTGCTGCTGCCGCGGCTCGGCATCGCCCGCATGGGGCGCGATCCCGTGGCTCGTGCCGACGTGGCCGGAGCGGTCCCGAAGGTCGGCGAAGCCATGCCCGACTTCACGATCCCGGATCTCGACGGGGTGCCCGTGACCCTCTCGGATCTGCGCGGCCACCGCGTGCTGCTGACCTTCGAGCGCAGCGTCGACTGGTGACCCTTCACGAAGACGCGGCTCGTGGAGCTGCGCAAAGCCTTGGCCGATGTCGACGATCTCGTCGTGCTCTACGTCCTCTCCTCGGAGCAGGTGAACGAGAAGACCCGGCACTTCGTCGACGAACTGGGCCTGCGCGACCGCATCCGGTTCCTGGTCGACCCCCAGAGCGCCACCATCGACGCGCTCGGCTTGCGGCTCGAGACGCCGGAGCCCCTCGAGGCGGGCGTCCCGCATCCGGCGACCTACGTGATCGACCGGGAGGGGATCGTCCAGTTCGCCGACGTCCGCCGCGACTTCCACGTCTGGCTCGCCAGCGAGATCGTGGTCGCCGCAATCCTCCAGATCCCCTGAGCCCGTGTCGCTTCAGCGCCGCATGGCGCCAAGCGCCGCGCGCATGCGTTCGGCGTGGGGCGTGGCGTCGGCCGCCGTGAGCAAGGCGCTCCCCAGCTCGTCGCAGGCCACGCGCAGCGGAGCGCCGTCGTCGAGGATCGCTCCGGCGATGGAACGTGCGGCCTCTTCCGCTGGCGTCTTCGCCGCGTCGGTGGCTTGCCGGCCGCGCCGGGCCCAGGCGGCGAGCTCGCGATAGGGCTCGTGGCGTGCGGCCTCGGGCTCGCGATCCGAGGCCGCGAACAGGTCGGTCGCGATCGGGCCGGGCATCACCTCGACGACGCGGATTCCGTGCTCGGCCCCCTCCGCCGCCAGGGATTCCGAGAGTGCGGCGACCGCCGCCTTGCTCGCGCGGTACACGGCGTAGAAGGGCATCGGGAAGAGCCGTGCGGCCGAGGTCACGTTGCACACGACCGCGCCCCCCGCGGTGCGCAGGGACGGCAGCGCCCGGCGCGTCAGCTCGGCGAGGCCGAAGACGTTGGTTTCGAACACGGCCCGCCAGGCTGCGAGCGGCGTGTGCTCCAGCGGCTCGTAGGCCGATTCGATGGCGGCGTTGTTCACGAGCACTCGCAAGCCCGCCGGGATCTCGATCGTTTCGGGCCGCACGACATCCAGCTGCGCCACGCGAATCGAGCCTGGGAACTCCGCGGCCTTTCCGGCCAGGGAGGCTCCGTTCCCCGGGTCGCGCATGGTCGCCAGCACCTCGAAGCCGCGTCGGGCGAGCTCGACGGCCACGGCGCGCCCCAGGCCGCGGCTCGCTCCGGTCACGAGCGCCGGCCCGGAGGCCTTCACGGCAGCGGCCGGAGGTGGTCGAGCTCGTTGAAGTTCGTCAGGGACCAGACGTGGCCGTTCGGGCCGAGTGGGCGGGCCTGGAAGACGGAGTAGGCCGCCAGCTGGCTCTCGAAGCGCAGCCACTCCCAGGGGACGGGGCGAATGTCGAGCAGGTGGGTCGCGAGCACGGCGTTCGTCCCACCGTGGGCGACGATCACGATGTGCGGTCCGGGCTCCCTCAGCTGCCAGACGGTGAAGTCGGCCTCGGTGGTGGGCTGGACGTCGTGGCGCGCCAGCACTTCCAGGAGTGCGGCGCGCACGCGGGTGTGGAAGGCGTCGAAGCTCTCGGCTCCGGGCCAGCCGCTCCAGTGCTCCGCCAGCGGCCGCTGGGTCGCCTCGACGAAGTAGGCGTCCACCTCCTCCTGGGAGGTCAGGCCCCCCACGTTCACCTCGACCTCGCGGAATGCCGGGACCGGGACGGCCTCGAGCCCCAGCCTGCGAGCCAGGGGCGCGGCCGTCTCCCGGCTGCGCCGGTAGGGGCTCACGTAGATGTGGTCCACGCGCTCCTTTGCCAGAGCGGCTGCCGCCTGCTCCGCTTGGCGCCGGCCGTAGGGAGTGAGCCCGGGATCGTCTACCGAGGCGCCGCCTCCGGGCGCCCAGTTGGGCTCACCGTGTCGCAGCAGCGTGATCTGGGCGCGGGAGGCGCCCCGACGTCGGTGCTCCGATCGGTACGTCCGCCCCGGATCGACCGACCCCTCGCTCAACCCCACCACCCCAGGGCGCAGCCGTCCTTGCGCCGATCGCTGGCGCCGACCAGCAGGCCGTCGTCCTGCCGGCCGATGGCCTGGCCGCCGCCGAATACGTCGATCACCGCCTCGCCGGGCCCGAGAACCTCGTGCCCGCGCCCCTCGAGGGCCTCGCGAAGCGTTCCGCCCTCGTCCACCGGAAGGTCGGGCTCCTCGAGCACGACTCGCCGTCCCGCCACGAAGCGGAAGCGCGGCCGATCGATGGCCTCCTGGGGGTTCAGGCCGTGATCGACCAGGTTGGAGACGAAGGCCAGGTGAGCCTGGGCCTGGACGTCGCCACCCATGATCCCGAACGGCATGAAGGGCGTGCCGCCTCGCAGCAGCATGCCGGGGATGATCGTGTGGAAGGGGCGCTTGCCCGGAGCGAGGGCGTTCGGGTGCTCGGGCTCCAGCCGGAAGCCGGCGCCCCGGTTCTGGAGCAGAACGCCGGTGTCGCCGCACGCGATGCCGGAGCCGAAGCCCATGAAGAGGCTCTGGATGAAGGAGACGAGGTTCCCGTCCCGGTCGGCGGCGCAGCAGTAGACGGTATCTCCCGCTTGGAGGCCCGGGCCTGGCGTGTCGAGGGCTTCGTCGCCCACCCGTGCGGCACGCCGTGCGGCATAGTCCGGCGCCAGCAGCGCCTCGATCGGGACCTCGACGTGCTCGGGATCGGCGATGTAGGCGTCGCGGTCGGCGTAGGCCAGCTTGATCGCTTCGATCCGCCGGTGCCAGTCGAGCGCGCTCGTGGCGGTAGCCGGCGCGCCCAGCCGAGCCAGGACGTTCAGCCCGACCAGGGCCGCGAGGCCCTGGCCGTTCGGCGGATGCTCCGCGACGCGGACGCCCCGATAGTCGCTCGTGATCGGGACCGTCCAGCTCGACGTGTGCTCGGCGAGATCCTCGCGGCGGAAGAATCCGTCCTCCTCGAGCGAGGTCGAGACGATCGCATCGGCCGGCTCGCCACGGTAGAAGGCCGCCGCACCGCCTTCGGCGATGGCGCGCAGGGTACGCGCCTGGGACGGTGCGCGGAACGTCTCGCCCGCCCGCGGAGCGCGGCCCTCGGGAAGCCAGGTCTTCTGGGCCGCGGCATTGCGCAGCACACTCGTCGTTCCGAGCAGCTGCCAGTAGTGAGCGACCATCTCCGTGACCGGGAAGCCCTCCTCGGCGGCTCGGATGGCCGGCTCGAGAACCTCGCACAGGGGCAGGGCGCCGAGCCGCTCGGAGAGCGTCGCCCATGCGTGGACCGCGCCCGGCACCGTGGCCGAAAGGATGCCCCGCTGCGGGACGTGCTCGAGCCCCCGCTCCCGGTAGGCCTCGAGCGTCGCCGCGGCCGGCGATCGGCCGCTGCCGTTCAGCGCCAACAGTCTTCCTTCGCGCGACGAGTGGACCAGGACGAAGGCGTCGCCGCCGAGCCCGGTGGACATCGGCTCGACGACGCAGAGCACGGCCGCGGTGGCGATGGCCGCGTCGATGGCGTTGCCGCCTCGGCGCAGCGTCTCGACGCCCGCGGCGCTCGCAATCGGTACGCTCGAGGCGACGAGCCCGCGGCGCGCCAGCACGCAGGAACGCTGGCTCTTCGACGGGTTGCTGGCGCGTCCACGCAGGGAAGGAAGCACCTCCCGATCCTAGCAAGCCGGTGGCGCCGGGCGTGTCCGGCCGGCGCCTCCGCGCGGGGCTCGCGGTGCTGCTACGTTCCGGCGCCATGGCCGGCCGGATTCGCGTCGAGAAGGAGGGCGAGCTCGGGTGGATCGTCTTCGACCATCCCGAGCGTCACAACGCCATCACCACCGACATGTGGGAGGCCATCCCCGGTGCCACCCATCGGCTGGCCGAGGATCCAGCGGTACGTGTGGCGGTCCTGCGCGGCGCCGGCGAACGAGCCTTCGTCTCGGGCGCCGACATCTCGGAGTTCCAGGAACAGCGTTCGGGGGCCGCCGCCATGGCCTACGAGGAGCGCAATGCGCGCGCCTTCGCCGCCCTGGCGCAGTTCCCGAAGCCCCTGCTCGCCATGATCCACGGCTACTGCGTGGGCGGAGGGATGTCGATCGTGATCGAGGCAGACCTGCGCTTTGCCGCCGAGGACGCCCGTTTCGCCGTGCCGGCGGGCCGGCTCGGGCTCGCCTATCCGACCGGAAGCCTGCGAACCCTGGTGAGCCTCGTGGGTCCGGCGACCGCCAAGGATCTCTTCTTCACGGCGCGGCGCTTCGACGCGGCCGAAGCGCAGCGTCTCGGTCTCCTGAACGAGGTTCTGCCGAAGGGGGATCTCGAGACACGTGTGCGCGAGGTGGCCGCGCAGATCGGCGCCAACGCGCCGCTCACCCTGCGTGCGGCGAAACGAGTGATCGCGGATCAGGCCCAGGAGCCCGCGGCGAGGGATGCCACGGCGATCCGCGAGGCCATCGGCGCCTGCTTTGGTTCCGAGGACTACCAGGAAGGAATCCGGGCCTTCCTGGAGAAGCGGGCCCCGAGCTTTCGCGGCCGCTGAGTTCGGTGCGCCCTTCAGGCCTCACCCGAGCGGGGCCAGCAGCCGATCTTCCACGGCCCGCCGAAACCGCGGCGCCGGCGCCAGCAAGCCGGCCACGGCTCGGCCCAGCCCACGCCAGAATGCCTCTCCGAAGCCCGGCGGCCCGGCTGCAGCGCTCGCCGAGCGTGCCCGCTCGTAGGCGTCTCCGGCGCGGGCCAGCGCCGTCCCGGACTCGCGCCCGTCCACGGCCGCCCGCGAGCGTGCCCGGGCCAGCTCCATCCCCACGAGCCAGCGGCCTGCGCTCACCGTTCCCTCCCCCGGACCCCGCCGGGGCCGTGAGCCCCAGAATCGAATCCCCGGGTCGATTTCGCCACCGCAGGTCTCCCCCCCCAAGCCCAAGGGCATCCATTCCTTGCACGATCGCTTGCGTCGCCGTTGCCTAGCCTCCATCATGGGCCCGGAAAATCGCGGGGTTGGATCACCGAGGCCCCGACGCGTCGAGCCGAAGGGGCGCCGATGCGGACCCCGCGACAGAGGGGTGTCCTTCAGCCCAAGGAGCTTCGAGGACTCATGGTGCGACGATCCTTCTGGCGAATCCCCATCGCGGCCCTGTGCGCGACCGGCTTGGCGCTGGCGTGCGCTTCCACGCCCCAGGAAGAGAACGGGCAGACGGACCTCGGGGGCGGTAGCTCCTGGCAGGAGCCCGGAGGCTCCTCGGGCGGCGGCAGCGGCGCCGGCCAACACCGTGGTGGCACGGTCCGAGGCGGCACGACCGGCGGTGCCGTGGTCGGCACCCAGGACTCGGAGACCGCGCGGCTGCAGATGAAGCTCGGCCCGGTCTACTTCGACTACGATCGTTCCACGCTGCGCCCGGACTCGGCGTCGAAGCTGAAGGCCTACGCCGAGTCGATCCGCGCCTTCCCGGGCTGGGCCTACATCACGATCCAGGGGCACTGCGACGAGCGCGGGACCGAGGAGTACAACCTGGCGCTCGGAGACCGCCGGGCCGACGCGGTGAAGCGCTATCTGGTCACCCTCGGCATCCCCGCCGAGAAGCTCCGCACCGTCAGCTACGGCGAGCTCAAGCCGGCCGTCGTCGGGCACGACGAGACGGCCTGGAAGGAAAACCGCCGGGCGGAGTTCCAGGTCAGCCGCTAGCCGGCTGCGATCTCCGAGCGCCCCGCCCGCGGGCCCGCCAGCGCGCGGCGCCTCCTCGCGCACTGCCGGGTCATTTGACCGGTATTCCCCGGGGGTGGTACCGTCGATCCGTCTCCACCCAAGCGAGGACCCCCATGTCGGTACACGGCGGCAAGCTCGCCGCGCGAGCCCTCAAGAAGGCCGGCGTCGAGTGCATCTTCACCCTCTCGGGCGGGCACATCATGCCGCTCTACGACGGCTGCCTCGACGAGGGGATCCGCATCATCGACGTGCGCCACGAGCAGGCGGCGGTCCACGCCGCGGATTCCTGGGCCCGCTGCAATCCGGGCCGGATCGGCGTCGCCGCCATCACCGCGGGGCCGGGCGTCACCGACGGCGTGACCGGGGTCGCCAACGCCTGGCGCGCCAACTCGCCGATCCTCGTGTTCGGCGGACAGGGCCCCTTCGCAAACCTTCGCCGCGGCTCGCTCCAGGAGATGGATCACATCGGGGTGATGCGTCCGATCACCAAGTACGCCGACGCCGTCTACCAGACCCACCGCATTCCGGAGTACATCGAACTCGCCATTCGTCACGCCGTCTCCGGCATCCCCGGGCCGTCCTACATCGAGATCCCCATGGACGTCTTCATGGGTCAGGCCGAGTGGGAAGAGGCGCCGATCCCGAAGTACATCCGAACGCAGCCGCCGCGGCTCTCGCCCGACCGGGACGAGGTGCGCCGCGCCCTCGAGCTGATCGCGAAGGCCGAGCGCCCGATGGTGATGGCGGGGACCAGCGTGAAGTGGTCCCGCGCCAGCGGAGAGCTGGTGAACTTCGTGCGCGAGACCCACATCCCGGTCTTCACCAACGGCATGGGCCGCGGTTGCGTGCCGCCGGACCTTCCCGAGTTCGGGAACCGCTCACGGCGCGACGCACTCAAGAAGAGCGACTGCGTGATCCTTGCGGGCACCCTGCTCGACTTCCGCATGCGCTTCGGCCAGTCGATCCCGGCCGACGCCAGCATCATCCAGCTCGACATGGACGCGACCCTGATCGGCCAGAACCGTGCCTCCGACGTGGCTCTGGTGGGGAACCTGGCCTGCTCCTTCGATCTGCTGGCCGAGGAGATCAAGAACACCGGCGTCCAGCTCGACTACTCGAGCTGGCGCGACGAGCTGCGCGGGCTCGAAGCGGCCGCCGAGCAGGCCGTGGAAGCCAAGCTCTCGAGCGACGAGGTGCCCATCGACCCCCAGCGCATGTGCCGCGAGCTGCGCGACTGGATGGCGGAGCGCTCGGAGGACTTCATCACCATCGGCGACGGCGGCGACATCGTCGCCACGGCCGCGAAGATCCTTCCGGTTCCCGAAGAGGGCGCGTGGATGGACCCGGGCCCGCTCGGTACGCTCGGCGTCGGCATGCCCTTCGCCCTGGCGGCCCAGGCCTCCCACCCCGACAAGCGGGTGATGATCGTCTACGGCGACGGCTCCTTCGGCCTGAACGGGTTCGAGTACGACACGGCCGTGCGCCACGGGTTGCCCGTGCTCGGCATCCTCGGCAACGACGGCGCCTGGGGCCAGATGATGCGGCCCCAGGGGGCCGTCTACGGCTGGGATCGGCTCCAGGGAACGCTGCTGAACTTCACCCGCTACGACAAGGTGGTCGAGGCGCTCGGCGGCCACGGGGAGCTGGTGGAGCGACCCGAGGAGCTGCGGCCGGCCCTCGACCGCGCCGCCGACTCCGGCAAGCCCGCCCTCCTGAACGTGATCATCCGGCAGGACCGCGAGTACAAGGGCGGGATCTACGTCTAGGGCCGGGGTGGACCTCGAGCCCGTCGTTCGCGAGCCCGAAGCCCTGGGTCTCGACGGCCCCGCGCTGGCCCGCCTGTGCGAGGCGACCGGGCCATTCGCCGTCGTCGACCTCGAGACGACGGGCCTCCCCAACCAGGCCAGCGCCGAGATCCTGGAGATCGGCTGCGTGCTCGTGGATCCGGGCGTGGCCGCCGTGCGCACGGTCACGCAGCTCGTGCGGCCCGAGGCCTCGATCCCGAGGCTGATCCAGCGCATCACCGGGCTCCGCGACGAGGATGTGCTGCCGGCACCGCCGCTCTCGCAGCTTCGCGCAGCGCTCGTGGAGCTGCTCGCCGGTCGGGCTCTGGTCGCCCACAACGCGGACTTCGAGCGGCAGTTCCTGTCCCGCGCGGTCGCCGAGGCCCTCGGGGATTCTGCCTATCTCGACACCCAGGATCTCCTGTCCGTCACGCATCCCGACGCTCCGGACCTGCGGCTCGAATCCTTCACGCGCGAGCTGCTCGGCAGCGAGGAGCATCACCGGGCCCTGGACGACGCCCTCGACACCGCGCGCGTGATCTCACGTGTCGGGGCCGGCGCGCTGCGCGGCGAGCGACGCTACAGCGAGGCGCGCGCGGCGCTCGCGCGCTTTGCCCCGAGCTCGCCGTGGCTGGCCCTGCTCGGCAAGGACGGCGTCGCGCCCCCGCCGGAGGAGATGCACGCCTGGGTCGAGGTGGGCGAGAGCGCCGAAGCACCGGTTCCGTTCGTGGAACAAGCGATCGCGACGGCCCTGACCGACCAGGCCCGAGGAGAGCGCCACTTCCCCGGCTACCGGGTGCGCGAGCCGCAGATCCGGCTCGCGCGCGAGTTCGTCCGCAACCTCGAAGGCGATGGCGTGCTGCTGCTCGAGGGCGGAACGGGCGTGGGCAAGTCGCTGGCCTACCTCGCGGCGGCGATCCCGTTCGTGGCCGCCCAGGCGGCCGCCGGCGAGCACGCACCGCTGGTGATCTCTACGCGCACGAAGCTCCTACAGGATCAGCTTCTCGCCAAGGACATTCCCGCCGCCGCGCGATTCCTCGGCTGGCCGGGTCTGCGCGCGCTCTCGATCAAGGGGCGGGCCAACTACGTCTGCGAGCGGAAGCTCGTCGGGGTGCTCGCCGAGGGCGACGAAGCCAGCATCTTCCCCCAGGATCGCCTGGCCTACGCCACCCTCGCGGCTTGCGCAGGCATCCGGCCCGGCGGGGAGGTGGGGACGGTTCCGGCCGCGCTGCTGCGCCGCTTCCGACCGCTTCGCGAGCTGCTACGCCGCTCCGTGGCCGCGCGCGCCGAGCAGTGCATCCGCGAGCAGTGCGCCGGGCAGGAGCACTGCCCCTTCGGCGCCAAGCGCCGTGCCCTGGGTCGGGCCCAGCTCGTGGTCGCCAACCACGATCTGCTGCTGCGATGGCCGCCCGACTACCCATCCTTCCAGCACTGCATCGTGGACGAAGTCCACGAGCTGGCCGACGTGGCCGACGACGTGTATGCCCACGAGGTGCGGCCCGAGGAGATCCTCGACCGCATCGACGACGTCTTTGGGAGGCCGGGCGAGAAGGCCCGCCGGGGCGCCCTCGCCTCGTCCTCGGCGCGCCGCACCCTCGCGAAGGACGCTCGCGCCTGGCGGCGTGGCGTGCAGCAGGAGCTCGCGGCCCTCGGCAAGGCACTCGACCGCGTCGCCAACGACTTCGGCGAGGTGGACGTTCCGCTCGAGCGCGGCGAGCGCTGGCGAGAGGCGGCGGCCCAGGCCTCCGTCGCGGCGGATCGGATCGACGGCGTCGCCGCCGAGGTCGGGCGCCTGGCGGGCGAGGTCGCGGGCGAGGAGGCAGCGCCCCTCACCCGGGCGGCCGGCGACCTCCGGCTCGCGGCCGGCGGCCTGCGCCGCGCGCTGGTGGAGTCGGCCGACGACGCCGTCGCGGGCTTCGAGCGGATCGAGCCCCCCTGGGACCGCTGGCGCCTGGCGATCCGGACCGTCTCCTTGGAAGGTCCCTTCGACGAGCTCTTCCTCTCGCGGCTGTCGTCCTTCGCAGGCGTCTCGGCCTCGGTCTTCATCGGGGGCAACGCCTTCGCCTCGCTCGGCGAGCTCGGCGTCGAAGCGCGCGCCCGGGATCGCCTCTCGCGCATCTCGGTTCCGAGCCCGTTCCCCTATTCGGAGCACATGCGGGTCGTGGCCTTCGACCATGGCGAGGACCTGGTGGCGGATACCGCCACGGCCATCGAAACCCTCGCGCGTCGTCTCGGCGGACGGACCCTCGGCCTGTTCACGAGTCTCGCGCGCATGAACCAGGTGGCGACGCTGCTCTCGGAGCGGCTGCGCGAGGACGGCATCGAGGTGCTGGCACCGCGTCGCGCCGCCGACGACCCCCGTGCGCTCGTGGCGCGTTTCGTGGACGGCGGCCCGGCCGTCCTGCTCGGCGCCCGCAAGTTCTGGCAAGGCCTCGACATCTCTGGCGAAAGCCTCCAAGCCGTCGTGATCGAGAAGCTGCCCTTCGAAGTTCCGACCGAGCTGCGCAAACGTCGCGAGACACGGCTCCAGCAGGAGGGCGTGAACGTCTTCACCCGCTATACGCTCGGGAAGATGCTGCTCAACCTGAAGCAGATGGTGGGCCGTCTGATCCGCAGCGAAGAGGATCGCGGCGTGGTGGTGATCGTCGAAGGACGGACCGACAAGCGCTACTTTGCGCGCCTCGCCGAGGCGCTACCGCCCGACTGTTCCGTGCAGGCGATC